>JGI12048J13642_10450020_pt1 | contig 10919 bp, 6 predicted proteins | sample ElkSlonscriptome_16_FD_13642 | JGI IMG/M metagenome (IMG submission 13642) | reverse complement strand
AACTCCCGCCCGGCCGCGCCGGCCTCGGCGACGTCGCCGGACCCGGCCTGGTCGTCATCGGCCGCCACCGGCTCCACTGCCAGCTCGACGGCGGGCCAGTGGTCGTCGAAGCGCAGCGGCGAACGCTCGCGGCGGTAGGCGCACTTGGACTTGTCGGCTGGGCGGGCTTTCATCGCATCGCCGCCGAGCCAGCGCTCGATCTCGTCCAACCAGCCGAATTGCGTCCAGGCGTCGCGCAGCAGGCCGCGCACCAGGCTGCCGGGGATGGCGGGCTGCTTGTGATCGTCGCGCAGGCTGGGGGCGTCGATGCCGGCGGCGACCGCCTCAAGCCCACGGCTCAGCAGCGGGCCTTGCAGGGTCAGTGTGACCGGGATACGGTGGCTGGTCATTGCTATGCTCCTTGGTCCCTGTCCGTTGATCGCGCGCCGAGGTAATCCCAAAGTTCCATCAGGTGCAGCCAGCGCCAGGCCGGGTCCTGGTTGTGGAACAGGGCGTCGCGGGCGGCGTGCAGCTCCGCCAGGTCCTTGCGCGCCTGGTCGGGCTCGGCGGATTCTTCGGCGGAGCGCGCTAGGGCGGTCTCCAGGTCCTCAATGGCTTTGGCCAGCTTGGGCGGGTCTTCGCCGTGCCGGATGAGGCCGTAGGTCAGATCGAGCAGCTTGCCACGAGGCAGGCGTTCGGCGTTGCGCACGGCGGCCAGACGTTCGGCGAGGCCATGGATGCTGTCGGGCAGCTTAGGCGGCGCCAGCGGGCGGCGGCAGGTGGCGTCGCCTAGGCCATTGCCGTAGCGTCGGCGGTGGTTGCGACTCACCGGTTCGGCCGGGAAGTCGATGGACTCCAGGATCAGGATGTCATAAAGGTTGGCATCGCGGCCCTGCCCGCGCTCCTTGATGTCCTCGGCCATCTCCCGGGCCAGGGCCGTCATGCGGTCGATGGGGGTCTTGGCGTTACAGAAGATCAGCGCGCCGGCATGGGTCATGGGCCGGCCGCTGTTGTCGTTGGGCCAGCGCCAGTCGGCGGTGGCCTGCCAGTCGGCGGTGGCCTGATAGAACAGCGACAGCGCGTGCAGCCCCTTCCAGGCAGGCACGACAAACAGCACCTCGTCGCCGCCCCAGAGCAGCAGTTCGAAACGCAGGATGTGATTGCCGGCGCGATCAACCGGATCGATATCGGTATCACGATCTCCGGCGTTTCGCTGCCCGACCAACGCCAGCGGATCAGCGCTCAGGCCCTCCAGCAGATGGTGGAGCAGTTGTTTGCGGCGGTCCCGAATGTAGCGGTCGAAGCTCCGCAGTGATTCCTTGGCCTGGCAGGCGGACTGCAAGGCGCCGAATCTGTTGCCGTCGAAATAGAGTACGGCGAGCTTGCCGTCCAGGCGCCGGTCCGACAGCTCGCCGGCGAGCGCTTCGAAGCTCTGGGTATAGTCCAGGTGCTGAATGCCGCTCTCGCGCCTGAGGAACTCGCGCTTTTGGGTGCGACCCTGCTTGTAGCGATCTCGCACCGATGCCGAGGTGCCGCGCAGCGGGCTGGGTCTGTCGGGATCGGCGGCGCTGACCGCGGGCCGCAGGTCGTCCTCGCGGCAGGGGCCGGTGGCCTCGCTCGCGGGCCCCGGCGGCGCAGGCCAGGCGACGCTGGGCTGGCGGAGCTGGCGGCGACGGTTGCGGGCGATGAGGCACTGGTGGGCTTTGTGGAAGTCGTTGGGGTTGGGCAGGGATTCCAAATCGACGACGAAGGTATGGTGGGGATAGTGCTGGCGCAGGTCGCTGACCAGCCGGTCGGTAAAGTCCTGGGCGCTTTCGCCGTCCGGCCCGACCGGGCTGACCTGGAACAGCCCCACCGAGGCGCCGAGGGAGATGGTTTCGATGTCCGGTGGCGACTTGTGCTGGGATGACCTGTTGGGGGGTGACTCGTTGGGGGGCGTTTGCCCGGCGCCTGCCTCGCTGCCCTCCTCCGCTTTGGGCTTGGCACCGAGCCAGCGCAGTAGGCCCTGCCAGAGGCCCGGCGGCGGCGCGGCCGTGACCTTGTCGGCGGCCCTATCCGCGATCCTATCCGCGGCTGGCGACGGCTGGGTCGGAAGCTGGGCCGGAAGCTGGGTCGGAGGCTGGGTCGCGACTGGCTCAGCGGGCAGTCTGGCGCCGGCAAGGGCCTGCAGCCCGCCGCCGCGGATGACGCTGAGTTGGTCGGTGTCGGCGGTGACCCAGTCGAGGTTGACGGCCTCGATGCGCAGCAGGTGATCAGTCATTGGTTGCTCCTTGCCGATTGTGTGAGGTGCGCTCCGCGGGAGTCTGTTTTTTGCGCATGCGTCCATAGCCGACCAAGGCCGCCCCGCTCGCGACCAGTGCCATCAATGCCGCAAGCACGAAACGCCAGTCGATGTAGAGCCAAGCAGACCCATTGCAGAGGTTTCCCAGTGTGCCGGGGAGACCTCCTAGGCTACGGTCCGCGCCATCCGGCACGGCCAGGACCAGGGTGATGCCAGCCGCGACGATCGCGACCCAGACGGCCAGCCGCGTGAACCAGAGCCCCACCTTGCTGAGCTGCTTGGCTGCCGTCGCAATGCGATTTGCCTCGTTGGCGAGCTCGACGCCACGCTCGCTCATGCGTCGCCCTCGCACCTGTTCGATGAAGGCATCGGTGCGCTCCAGCTTGTCCTTGACCAGCAGGTAGGCGGCGTCGAGGTCGAGGGCGCGGGTCTGCTGCGCGAACAGCTCGGCGCCCTGGGTCTGGGTGGTGAGCTCGCGGAACCAGCGGTCGTTGGTGAAGGCGATGAAGTCCCGGTGAAGGCGGTTGATCGCGGCGGTCTGATCCAGGAAGTCAGGGTGGTCTTTTGGGTTGGTCTCCTGTAGGGCCGTGCTCCGATCTGTGATGCGGCGGTCGAAATAGCGCAGTGTCAACTCGTAGAACAGCGCCAGCAGCAGCATACGGCCGTAGATGTAGGGTACGTGCACGCGCGCCACCGGGCCGCAGACGTAGTCGCCGAAGCCCATCAGGCAGTTCGAGTAGCCGCTGCAGCCGGACAGCGTGCCGATGTCGGCCCAGCGGCGGCTGGCGTCGGCTCGCAGGCGCTCGGCGACGAAGGCCTGGTCATAGGCGTGACCGCCTTGGCCGGCGAAGCCGTCGCTGCCGCGGTCGACATAGAGGGCGAGACTGAACAGCCGCTCGAAGGCCTGCTGCGCGTCCGGGTCGCCGTCGGGCGCCGGTCCGCTGAGCCCGTAGGCGACATTGACCAGCATACGATCATCGCGCACTTGCTGCAGACGCGGGGAGTCGGCCTGCAGGGCTGCACCGCCCAGACAAGACAGCAGCCTCAGCACCAGCGGTGAGAAGGCGTCGTCGAGGTTAAAACGGGTCTGGCAACCATCGGCGCCCTCGAGCACGATCGGCGCGATCTTGCCCTCGATGACCTGCTGCGGGAAGGCCGGTCGCACGAGCCGGGCGGCCTTGGTAAGCCAAAGCCAACGCTCGGTTTGGAGCTTTGCGATGTCCTTGAACGGCTGACTGTGGTCCACGAGTGGATGCCACCAGGCGTTGCCGCTGTCGGCCAGTGGTTCGGCCGCGTGTTGCTGCTCCGGGGGCAGCCCGACGCGGACGGCCAGCACCATCAGGTCGGTCGGGTCGGCGAACAGCGAGACGTCCTCGACCGCGGCGGCGATCTTCTTCGGAACCGGCGTTTGCGGGTTCCACAGCGGGTCTTCGACGCACAGCCGCCAGCCAGACAGGCAACCGGGATCGAGCCGCCAATGGCGGATGCCGGCTTCCCCCGTGTCCGGGGCTTGGGTGTCGAAGATCCGGTTGCGCAGGGAGGGCAGGAAGTACAGCAAGGCTTGCGCCTCGGCAAGTTTCTCCGGCTCGTCTTTTGGTTCCAGCGTCCAGTCGGACAGGCGGCAGCGCAGGTCGTGATTGGTGTCTGTCGGGATGCGACCGACGAGCTGGGTTAGCGCGTCGGTCGCTGTCTGGATGCGATGGCGCTCGACCTTGGGCAGGTCATTCCGCGATGCCGACCGCTCGTCGCGCTGCTCGATCCGAGACAGCAGGGAGGCGGGTGCATCGGACCGCCGTTGGCCTTCGTCATCGAGCAGGTGCAGGTCCAGGGGCAGGTAAAAGGTGCAGCCGTAATGGCGCAATGGGCGGCCGGTGACCAGCAGGACGCAGAGCAGCCGGGAGATCAGCGCATCCATGATGCCGTTGCCGTTGCCGTCGCTGGCGCGACGGGCATCAAGGCGGCAGCGATAACGACCGGTCGAAAGCACCAGATCGATCCCGGCGGTGAGGGTCGAGTCGTCCATGAGCCGGCACAGCCAGGCGCGGCGGGCGCGGGGCACCTGGAGCTGGAGGCGATCAATGGCCCCGGCTGGATTGTGCGCGTTGTCGGGATGACCCAGGACCAGGACCGGTTTGACGCCGACGGGGCCGTGCCGGGCGCTGGCCTGATCGTAGTCGCTGGGGTCGACATCGGCGGGACAAGGATTGCGCGCGCCACGACCGGCACCATAGGCGGTCTTGGACTTGCGCGGCCGTTGCAGCTGGTCGGCGAGTCCGTCGACTGCGCCGCTCGGCACCAGGGCGAGGATCAGGTCGTCCAACTCGCGCCGATGCTTCTGGGCCCGGTCATGCGGGATCGGCGGATCCTGTGGTTTGTCAGCGATAGCATTTGCGCGGTCGCGGCCCACTGCCAAGGCGGAGAGTCCAGCCCAGCCATCCCGCGCCCAGGCTAGCCGCAGCCGTTCGTCCTCGTTGACAGTGATGAGCCCCAGGTCGGCCAGGTGCTCCTGCCAGGTCAGGCCCGCGGGCTGCGCTGCCTCGGCATCCTGGGGAAAGCGGCGTATGCCGATGCGCTCGGCCTGCCAGCCGGTCTCGTGCAGCGCTGCCAGCGCCGCGGTGCAAGGCAGGTCGGCGAGGAGAACGCGCTCCGGCGCCGGGTCCAGTTGAGCCAGTTGCTTCAGCAACGGGGCCGGCTGCAGCGGCGCAGGACAGACCGCATCCTGGTCTACCGGATACAGCTCGAGTCGGTCGCTGTGTTGGCTGCCGTCGGGCAGATTCCTGTTGTCCGCGCTGGCGCGCGGCAGGACGACAAAGCTGATCGCCATGTTGGCCTTGCTCCCTTTGGTCTAAGCTGACAATTCGTTCAATGAAAACACGCTCGGCGGCAAGGGACAAGCGGCGCCTGGACACCGCATGCCGGCCCTGCCAGCTATTGATTAAATGACGTCAAGATGTGGACTGACTCGCGTCTAAGCCGGCAATGCAATAGCGGCCGAGCCCAAACGAGGTGGCCTTGCCGACGTGCACCCATTGCCCGAGCCATAGGCACGGCCAAAGCGCGGGCGCTGAGCTGAGATCGAGCGAGAAGCGGCCGGTGATGCCGCCGAGCTTCATTGTTCGCTCTTGACGGCTTGAGTAGCGGGACCAATCCCACCATTGAAGGTCAGCGTCCAGCAGCGGATGCTGTTGCGGAATTGCCGCACGCAAGCTGCGCCAAGGAGCGGGGTCGAAGCCCGTGCCGAAGTCGCGCGCCAGGGTCTCCAGGCGGCGGACCAGATTGTGCAGAAAGACGGCCCCGTCGAACTGCTCTACACCGACCAGCTCACTGCGGCCGGCAGCCGTCATCTTGCGCTGAAGACGCAGCGGCGTCTCCAGCTGGATCAGGATCGGGTCAATGGGCGCAGGGCAGCGCAGCGGCTGCGAATCCTCGCTGACCGGGACCGGGCGCCCGTCCGCGAGGATATCGATCCATTCTCCGCCACCAAGCACGCGCTCGCGCAGGACCCGTCGCAACTGGAATCGACCGCGCCCCTTGGCGAGGCCGACCTGGCCCGCTTGCAACAAGGTGTAGGCCAGGTTGGGCAGCAGAGCGTGCGCCGCACCGATCAGCGTGATACCGATCTCCAGCGGCTCACCTGGGCTGAGTGTGCGTGCTTTGGGGCTGGGGACCTGCAACAGGTAGGGATGCGATAGCACCGGGGGCCGCCCATTCCGATCCCTGGGGGGCAGCTCGAATACGGCATGATAAGCGCAGTTCGACCACAGTGCGCACCCATCGCAGGCCAGAGTCCCAGTTCCGCAGAACAGCCGTTTGGCCGTCCCGGCCAGCAGACCACGCCAGGCCGAGCCTGTGTAGAGCGGGAGTTGGATCGGCTCGATCGCCTCAGCCACGAACCGGTAGCCTGCGATGCGTGGGAATTCGATCCCTTGGAGCGTCCCGTCGCAGATGATGCACTGGGTCGAGGGCATGGTTGACATCATTCACTCCGCGGCTCCGAACGGGTCAAACCGAAATGCTGCAGCTGTCGGCAAAGGCGCGGCTGTATCGGTTAGGCGCCACACACAGGCGGACGCATGCCAAGACCGAGCACCCCAAGCCGTCCAGGGACAGATGGAATCGGCAGGGGTCAGAGCCTAGCTGAGGCTGGACAGTCCATCAAGGCACACTATAAGGCATTGCCCTTGACCCGCGCCTCGCTGCTCGGTCGATCCTTCGGATGTCAGTTAATCAGTGCAGTCAGCGCCGCACTTGGCCTATTATCCGTTCGCCAGCCTTCGCTGCCCAGCCAAGTCCGGGCGCGGGGCGGAACCGGGCATAGATCCGGCCCAACGAGAACTCAACCACGAGAGGAGCGACATGAGCAACCAACCTGACTCCAGCAACAACCCTGAGAACCTACCGCGGAATTTGTTGATCGATCAACTGGAATTGGGCATGGACGCCAAGAGCCTGGCCGACGACATTCGGCGTCATTTTAATCATACCCTGGGTTGCGACAAACACTCGGTGTCGACGCATCATGCGTATCAGGCACTGGTACTTGCGCTACGCGACCGGTTGATGGAGCGCTGGAAGAATACGCATTACTCGTACCAAACCCATCACTGCAAGCGTACTTTTTATCTTTCCATGGAATTTCTGATGGGGCGCAGTCTGGGCAACAATCTGCTCAACCTGGGTATTACCGAGGTAGTGGCCGAGGCATTGCAAGACCTCGGGCTCGACTATCAGCGTCTGGAGGACCATGAACGGGATGCCGGTCTAGGGAATGGCGGATTGGGCCGGTTGGCCGCCTGCTTCCTCGATAGCTGTGCCACCTTGCAACTGCCGGTGATGGGCTATTGCATTCGCTACGACTATGGTATTTTTCGCCAGCTTATTGAGAATGGCGAACAGATCGAAAAACCGGACCATTGGCTGCTCTATGGCAACCCATGGGAATTGGAGCGGCCGGAATTCACGCAAATTGTTCGCTTCGGCGGTCGGGTGGAATACCATGGCAAGGCCGGCGATCTTGAGGTCCGCTGGCTAGACACCGACCAGGTCTTGGCCTTGCCCTATGATATTCCCGTCCCCGGCTACCGCAACGGTACGGTGAATACGCTACGTTTGTGGCAAGCGGTCGCCGTGGAGCAATTCGATCTAGAACGCTTCAATGCCGGCTATTATCTGGAGGCCGTCTCGGGCAAGGCGGCGGCAGAGAATATTAGTAAGGTCTTATATCCGGATGATGGCACCGAGCGTGGCAAGGAGTTGCGCCTGCGCCAGGAGTACTTCCTCGTCTGCGCCTCGTTGCAGGATGTCTTGCGGCGCTGGACACGCGATTATGGCACGGACTTTACAGCATTTCCGGAGAATGTTTGTTTCCAACTCAATGACACGCACCCAGCGATTGCGGTTCCGGAATTGATGCGTCTATTGATGGACGAGCACGGATTGGGTTGGGATGAGGCCTGGCGGGTTGTCCGTTCTAGCATGGCCTATACCAATCATACCCTGTTGCCGGAAGCCTTGGAGAACTGGCCAGTGCGCACCTTCCGCGATCTGTTACCGCGGGTGCTGGACATCATCTTTGAGATCAACGCCAATTTTCTGAGCGATGTGGCGAAGCGCTGGCCCGGCGATACCGGTCGCCAAACACGCCTGTCAATCATTGAAGAGGGAATGGACCCACAGGTGCGCATGGCCCATCTTGCCATTGTCGGCAGCTTCTCCGTAAACGGCGTCGCGGATCTACATTCACAGCTGATCAAGGCAAATCTATTCAAGGAATTCTATGAGCTGTGGCCAACGCGGTTCAACAACAAGACCAACGGCGTCACCCAGCGCCGCTTTCTGGCATTGAGCAATCCAACGCTGAGTGCGCTGCTAAACGACACCATCGGCGAGGGTTGGATCACCGACCTGCAGCAGCTGAGAAAGTTAGAAGAACAGGTCGATAATCCTGAGTTCTGCCGGCGCTGGCGTGAGGCCAAGCTAAAGAACAAACAACGTCTAGCAAAGATGGTGGAGGCGGATGCCGGCGTGCGCTGTAATCCTGAGGCGATGTTTGATGTCCAGGTCAAGCGCATTCACGAATACAAGCGCCAAGTCTTGAACATTCTGCATGTCATTCATCTTTACGATCGGATCAAGCGCGGCGATACCAAAGATTGGGCGCCGCGCTGCGTGCTCATTGGTGGAAAAGCGGCCCCAGGTTACTGGATGGCAAAACGCATCATCAAGCTTGTCAACAATGTGGCCAGCGTGATCAATCGCGATCCGGCAGTGGGCGATCTTTTGAAAGTGGCCTTCTTGCCAGACTATCGGGTGTCGACCATGGAGGTGATTGCACCAGGTACCGATCTGTCCGAGCAAATCTCTACCGCCGGGAAAGAGGCTTCCGGCACCGGCAATATGAAGTTCATGATGAACGGCGCCCTGACCATTGGCACACTGGACGGTGCCAATATCGAGATACTGGAAAACGTTGGCCCTGAGAATTTCTTTTTGTTCGGCCTGACGGCCGAAGAGGTGATGGCGCGGCGGATGGACTATCATCCAAGCCAAATCATTCAAGAGGACGAAGATCTAGGGCGGGTGTTCCAGCTCTTGGAAAGTGCCCATTTCAACCAATTCGAGGCCGGCCATTTCGATGCCCTAATCGGTTCTTTGAAGAACCCCGGCGATCCCTGGATGACGCTCGCTGATTTCCGCAGTTATGTGGAAGCGCAGCAGCGCGTCTCGGACCTCTTTCGGGATCAGGCGCAATGGACCCGCCTGAGTATCCTGAACACCGCGCGCAGCGGGTTCTTCTCCTCCGATCGCACCATTGGGCAATACAACGAGGAGGTTTGGCAGATGCAAGCAATCAAGCCGTTATCGATGGAGTCTGCGTCCGTCTCCGCTGCCTAGTCCATCGAACCTAGAAAGAGCAGTTGACCGCTTCGTGCCACTCGCGAAGGACTGAGTTGGCATTAATTCGGGTGCTCGTGGCGTTTCACCGGCTGGGTGAGGGGCGCTACGACCGGAAGGCGCACGCCCCGCGCGGTGTCTGGCTTTGTTACAATTCCTCGGAATAGATCGGCTATTCCGAGCTCTGGTGCCGCGCCGCGGCTGACCGCCAACGCGAAGCCATAGTCGAGCTTGTCGCCGGTGCCTGTAACCTTAGCAGGAGTGACAATAGTAGTCAGGCAGTCCGGCGATGCGGCAGGCCTGCTTGCAGCCGCCCTTGGGGAACAGGCCCTCTAAGTGCTTGCGGGTGCAGGGGGTGTGCTGAGAGACCTCGTGGCCGATGTTGCTGATCATCACTTTCGGCGACGGCGGCATTTCGTGAAAGGCATAGTACTCGCGCAGAAACTGAATCACCGCCCAATGGCAATGGGTCAGGGTCAAGCCTTCTTCGGCGGCGAGCGCCATGGCAAGGTCGTTGTCCCAGTCGTGGAATCTCGCCAGGTGGCCTTTCTTGTTAAATTGAACCTCGCGGCCGGCAAGCTGTATGGCTGTCATGAACTCAGTCTCCTCCACCGATGCTTCACGGATCACCGATGGTCCTGTGGGTGGTCGCGCATACGCCGCCTCGGCGCATGTGCTCTATCTTGGCTTATTTATCAATCCTGGAGCAGGGTCGCAGCGCCCTGTCAACACAATATAGCCCCTTAATAGGGTCGACGCCTATCGCAGGATCGATCTGGATCAAGCGCAAGCGGGGTTTCCTGGCTGTCGTCCTGGAAACCTCAGTGAGACGGCCGTTTCCGGACGGGAGCTGGCTACCAAGCTACCGCTCCTTCGGCGACGGCCTTGAGCATGTCCGCGACCTCGCGCATCACGGCGCTGGACTCAGTCTCGCTGGCGGGAATGACGCGATGAACCACATAGGTGCTATCCGGCTGATTGGGCAGTCTGTAGACGGCGACAATGAAGGGGCAGTTGACGACTCGGGCAGGGTTTTCGGCGGTCATCTTGCGCGAAAGGACGGCGCTGCAAAACTCGATGGAGTCGGCACGAGTATAGATCTGCTCATCCATGCCCAAGTCTTTACCGGTGCGCTCGAGCATCTCGCCCAAGTGCATGACGTTGTTGATATACATCCCGCGCTCTTGGATTGCTAGCTTGAGGCCGTCCATCACGTCCTCGAAGCTGCTGTCGCTTTCGTAGACGGCGTAGTCCCCGGCTTGGGCCGAGAAGGCGACGGACAAGGATGCAACGGCGCCGATCAACAAGGCTTTCAGGATCATTGATGGAAGTCCTCGGGACAGGTTCGTCAGTGAGCGGTGATCATGCGAGTCGGCGGCTGCGGCGTCGCCCGCTCGGAGTCGGCGGCTCCGTCAAGGCTCCAGGCGAGCGCAGGCGGCGGTTAGGCGCGAAAACACTGGGCTGGTAGGCAGGTTACGTCCCCGCCGGCTTGCACGAGGCAGAGGAAAGGAAGGGACGTATGGGGTCTAATATTGGTCCGCCGGGCGGAATGCCGGTGCCGAAGGCCAGCCGCCGGCCGCGCCGGTCGACGGCGGAGCGCTCTGGCGCGCAGTCTCAAGCTGTTCGATCCGGCGTTTTAATGCCTCGATCTCCTGGTCCTTGGCATCCACACCGCCGGCCGCCGGCGCGACGACCGAGGGTGCCGCATAACCGGGGGCGGCGCCGGGTGCATTGCCATAGGGCATAGCGCCATAGGCACCATAGC
>JGI12048J13642_10135576_pt1 | contig 10920 bp, 7 predicted proteins | sample ElkSlonscriptome_16_FD_13642 | JGI IMG/M metagenome (IMG submission 13642) | reverse complement strand
GCGCCGTCCAGGAGGGAGAACTCGGAGTGCGTGTGGAGGTGGACGAAGCTCACGGCGGGGGACGGATCGGAAGGCGGCGGGACGGCGTCAGACAGGGATTGTAGTGGGCGTGGACGGCCCACCTCAACCGGCGCCTGGAGGCCTTCGCGGCGGGACGCGGGATCCCGCCGATTCGCGCCATATGTTTCCGGCGAAGGAGGGCCCGAGGGCCGTCCCCCGGGGCGTCGCTTCCCTCAGCTCCGGCCGCAGCGGAAGGAGTCGAGGATGGTCTCGAGCTGGATCATGTACTCGTACTTCTCCCGGCCCGGCGCGTAGAGCCAGGCGTCCAGGAGGTACATCCGGTTCTGCTGGGGGCAGAGGACGGAGCGCATGATGAAGGGGCCGGCGGCGGGCCAGTTGGCTTCCGGTGGATTCTGCCAGACCGCCTGGACCTCGTAGGCCTCCTGGCCCCGGTAGTCGAAGGGGCCCGCGGCGGCGCTCTCCAGATTCACGATCTGGGGGTTGTTCACCGCCTCCGAGACCTCCGCTCGCCACTCCAGGAGCCCCTCGGGCTGCATGTCCGGGGGGATGGGGCTCATCCAGGTCACGGCGATCTGCCGGATGAGCTCCGAGGGATCCGGGTTGTCATTGCGGAAGACGTAGACCGAGTCCCGCTGCTGCCAGCGGTAGACCTGGGGCAGCAGGAGCCGGAACCCCGCCGACGAGGTCAGGGAATCAGCCAGCACCGAGTCGGCGCCGGAGAGGAACATCCGGTTCGTGGCCCACCCCCGATACTGCTGGTCCAGCGTCTCGTTCACGGCGTCCAGGTGGGTCCGGACCGCCGCGGCCTCCTGACCATCCTCCGCCAGGACGATGGTGGCCTGCTGGCCCCGGCTCCAGACGTCGTAGGCCCGGTAGAGCCCCGGGCCAGCCACCGAATCCCGGGCCTCGTCCAGCGCCTGCTGCATCCAGTCCTCACTCCCGTCGCCCACCAGGAGGAGCTGCCGGAAGCGGCGGAGGTTCCCCCAGTGCTCTCCTCCGGGCTCCTGGTAGGTCACGGTGAAGGTCTTCTCGTCGCGCACCGTCTGGATGGTGGGCTCCAGGGCGTCGTAGACGTCGTCCTGGACCTCCTCCCAGACCTCCGGCTCCATGACGGCGATGATGCTGTTTGGATCGCCGTACGCCAGGGGCGTGGACTCGCAGGAGGCGAGGCCCACCAGGAGGAGCGGGAGGACGAGTAGCAGCGGGAGGCGGCGCATGAGACTCCGGGGGCGGAGGAGCGGAGGGGGGCGAGGACGCGGGCTCGGAGGGTTCTACCGCGGCTCCCGGCGGGGGTTTCGCCGGTGAGGCTCAGCCGGGGAGCTCACCCAGGTTGCGCTCCAGAAGGGCCTCGGCGTCCGGGTCGCGCCCCATGAACCGGCGGAAGAGCGTCTCGGGATCCTCCGCGTCTCCCTTGGAGAGGATGGTGTCCACATAGGCTCGCCCGGTCTCCCGGTTGAAGATTCCCTCGTCCCGGAACCGGGTGAAGACGTCGGCGTCCAGGACCTCGGACCACAGGTAGCTATAGTACCCGGCGGCGTACCCCCCGGCGAAGAGGTGGGTGAAGGAGGTGAGGATGTGGCTCCGGGCGAACTCCGGCGCCGGGGAGAACTCCTCCAGGACGTCGCCGGCCAACTCCATCACCTCCTGGCCCTGGCGCAGATCCCGCCCGTCGGTATCCGGGGCCGTACCACCGTCCTCCTCACCGCCGCCGGCCCGCAACCGGTGCGCCAGCTCATGGTGGAGGGTGAGGTCCAGGGTCCCGAAGGAGAGTTGACGCATCTGGTGCCAGCCGCCCATGAAGCGACGGGCGGCGATGAGCCGTTGGAAGAGCTCCTCGGGGAAGGGCTCCCCGGTCTCGTGATGCCGGGCAAAGACGTCCAGCGCCTCCCGCTCCCAGGTCCAGTTCTCCATGAGCTGACTGGGAAGCTCCACCCAGTCCCACGCCACGTTGATCCCCGCCCGGCCGGGTACCTCCACCCGCGAGGTGCAGTGATGGAGGAGGTGGCCGAACTCGTGGAAGGTGGTCTGGACCTCCCGGTGGGTCAGGAGGGCCGGAGCATCCCCGTCGGGCGGCGTGAAGTTGCCGCAGATGGTCCCCAGGTGCGGGTCGAAGCCCCCGTCTTCCCGGGGGCCGCCGGTGATGAAGTCGTTCATCCAGGCGCCCTGACGCTTCTCCTTCCGGGGAAACCAGTCCGTGTAGAACGCGCCGACCCGGGTACCGTCGGATTCGTCGAAGAGTTCGTAGTAGCGCACGTCCTCGTGCCAGATCTCTTCGATCTCCGTCTCCTCCACCCGGAAGCCGAAGGTGCGGCGCACCACCTCGAAGAGCCCCGCCAGGACCTGGTCCAGGGGGAAGTAGGGGCGCAGCGCCTCGTCGTCGACGTCGTAGCGCTCCTTCCGGAGCTTCTCCCGGACGAAGGCCACGTCCCAGGGGCGCAGCCGATCCAGCCCCAGCGCCCGGGCGTGGGCCTCGAGCTCCCGCTTGTCGCGATCCCAGTAGGGCCGCGTCCGCTGCGCGAGGTCCTCCTCGAAGTCCATGGCCCGGGCGCCGGTGCCGGCCATCCGGTCCTGGAGCCTGAAGTCCGGGTAGTTGTCGTAGCCCAGGATCTCCGCGAGCTCGTCCCGAAGGCGCAGCACCCGCGCGATGACGGGACGGTTGTCGAACTCGCCATCCCGGCATCGGCCGACGTAGGCGGCGTGGATCTCCTCCCGGAGGGATCGGTCCTTCGCGTACTTGAGGATGGGCTCCACCGAGGGGTAGTCCAGGGTGAGGAGCCAGCCCTCCCGGTCCGATTCGGCTGCCCGAGCGCGGTAGCGGCGCTTCGGCGCCTCGGGGACCCCCTCCAGCCGGGTGTCGTCCGGGAGGAGGAGCTCGTAGGCCGCCGTGGCGTCCAGGACGTTCTCGCCGAACTTCTGCTGGAGGCGGGCCAACTCCACGCGGAGTTCCTTCAACCGTTCCTTGGCCTCATCCGGCAGGTCCGCACCGGCCCGTCGGAACTCCTCCAGCGTCTTCTCCAGATGCCGGGCCCGCACCCCCTCCAGGGCCGCCGCTTCCGCGGTGGCCGCGAAGGCCTTCACCCGCCCCCACAGGGCGGGGTCGAGGGGCAGGCGGGACCAGAAGGCCGAGATCTCGGGAAGGACCTCGTTGTAGGCGTCCCGAAGCTCCGGCGTCTCTGCGACCGAGACCAGGTGCCGGGCCGGGGTGACCCGACGGGCCAGCCGCTCGGTGGCCTCGTCCAGCGGCGCCAGGGTGTTGGCCCAGGTCGGTGGTTCCTCCGTCTCGGCCACGGCATCCACCCGGGTCTGGGCCTCGTCCAGAGCGGCACGGATGCCCGGGGTGACGTGCTCGGCCCGGATCTCGTGGAAGGGGATCCGGAAGGTGTCGCGGAGAAGGGGGTTGGTGGAGGCGCTCATGGGCGGCGCGGGCCGGAGGAGGAGTCTGGCGTGGGACGGTACACGCACCCCGACGGGTGCTGGAAGATCCGTCTCCGGAAGGTGCGCGACCATGGGGCGTTGGGACGGTGGATCGGGAGCCGGGGTCGGGGGGTGGAGGGAGCCTTGCTTGGGCCCGTCCGCCGGGTGCTCTATGTTGCGTCGCCGCCCCGGCTGCCCTTCCTGAGAGACCCCGCCTCCGCTCCATGAGCGCCCCTTCCGACACCCAGAGTTCGACCCAGGGCTCATCCTCGGGTTCCCCTCCGGAGGCCTCCTCGGCCGACGCCCTGGGATGGCTCCGCCCGTCGGTGACGCTGGTGCTCCTCTTCGGGCTCGTCTATCTGAGCTTCCAGGGCGTGACGCCCACCCTGGAGGATGGGCAGATCGCCATCCTTCTGGGCTTCGTCCTCCTGGCGGCTTCGGTGGCCGGGACGCTGGCCGCCTCCTTCGGGCTTCCGAAGATCACCGGCTTCATCCTGGTGGGCATCGTGGCGGGGCCGTCGGTCCTCGGCCTGGTTCCCGAGGCGGCCGTGACGGACCTTCGCCTCATCGACCGCTTCGCCCTGGCCCTCATCGCCCTCCTGGCCGGGGGAGAACTCCGGGCGGAGCAGCTCCGACCCCAGCTCCGGACCATCACGGTGGCCACGCTGGTGGTGACCGGCGTGGTCTGGGTGGGGATGACCGGGACCGTGATGGCGGTCCGGCCGCTGGTGCCCTTCCTGGCCGAGCTCTCGGTGACGGCGGCGCTGGGGGTCGCCCTCCTTCTCGGGGTCTGGGCCGCCAACTCCTCACCGGACCTGACGGTGGCGGTCATCGAGGAGCGTCATGCCCAGGGGGAGCTGGCGGAGGTGATCCTGGGGGTGACCATCGTGAAGGACGTCGTGGTCATCATCCTCTTCACCCTGACCCTGGCGCTCGTCACTCCGCTCCTGGATCCGCAGCAACCCTTTTCGGCCCACGCCCTGGTGGAGCTCGCCCGGGAGGTGGGGGGCGCCCTCCTCCTGGGGGCCGGGCTGGGCTGGATCTTCAGCCAGTACCTGGGCGACGAGGATTCGGAGCCCCGTTCGCCGCTGGCCACCTTCCTCTTCGCCTACGTCCTGGTGGTCCTGGCCGCCGAGCTCCATGTGGAGCTTCTCCTCACCGGGGTGTCCGCCGGCTTCGTCATCGAGAACCTCTCCCCTGCCGGGGACCGGATGATCGAGGGGATCCGGAAGGTGGCGGTGGTCATCTTCGCCTTCTTCTTCGCCATTGCCGGGGCGAGCCTGGACCTCGCGGCGGTGGTGCAGTTCGGGGCGGCGGCGGGCATCCTCTTCGTGGTGCGCGCCGTGCTGACCCGTCAGGGGACCATCTGGGGGACCCGCCTGGCGGGTGCGACGGAGGAGGTCCAGACCTACACCTGGCAGGGGCTGATCTCCCAGGGTGGGGTCTCGCTGGGCCTCATCCTGGTGATTCAGGAGAGCTTTCCGGAGTTGGGCGCGGGGGTGGTGGCGCTGGCCATGGCCATCATCATCGGCAACATCCTGGGGGGGCCGGTGCTCCTGGGTCGTGCGCTGAGTGCCGGGGCCGAGGGTGGTGACGGATCCGGGGACTTGGACGGGAACGGGGACTGAACCGGCGCCCTCCCGGGACGGAAGGTGGGTGCGGAGGAGGCGATGTCGGGCCGGGAGGTGGACGATGGTTGCATGACGCCCTGGACCCTTTTCTCATCAGAGGTGGCCGGTCGATCCCACGAGGCCACGCACTGCGTCTTCCACCCCAGTCGGACCGCCTGGGCGGGCCCGAGGAGCGAGCAGCGATGACCGACTTCGACGAAGACATCGACCCCGTCCGCGCCGAGAGCGACGACGAATGGGGGGACGACGACCCGTGGGAGGACGACGAGGAGGCCTGGGAGGACGAGGACTGGGACGAGGAGTCCTGGGACGACGATGTGGACGACGAGGACGAGGACGACTGGGACGACGACTGAGCCAGGGACGGATCGGGAGGGCCTCCCCTCGTCCGGACCGCGCCCCTGTCCCTATTCCAGGTAGGTGTAGCCGTCCAGACCTTCGTCGAGGAAGCGCCGGAAGCGCACCGATTCCTCCAGGGTGAGGCGCCCTGCCTGCTGCGCCGCCTCCACCTCCATCCGCAGGGTCCGCCGGATGGTGTCGGCGTCGTACTGGACGTAGCCGAGGACGTCCCGGACGGTGTCCCCCTCCACCAGCTCCTCCAGCCGCCAGGTGTCGTCTCCGTCCACCGCCACGTGCACGGCGTGGGTGTCGCCGAAGAGGTTGTGGAGGTCGCCCAGCGTCTCCTGGTAGGCGCCGGTGAGGAAGACGCCCAGGTAGTAGGGCTCCAGCTCCCCCTCGTCCCCCACGACCAGGGGATGGAGGGGAAGGGTCTCTCGGGGCCCCGCCGGCGAAGCGAAGCGGTCCACCCGGCCGTCGGAGTCGCAGGTGATGTCGGCGAGGATGCCGCGCCGCGTCGGGGCTTCGTCGAGTCGATGGAGGGGGACGATGGGGAAGATCTGGTCGATGCCCCAGGCGTCGATGAGGGACTGGAAGAGACTGAAGTTGCTGAAGTACAGGTCGCCGAGGCGATCCGGGAGGGCGGCGAGCTCGTCGGGGAGATCGTCTTCGGGGACTCGGTCCACGACTCGATTCCCGATGGCCCAGTAGAGCTCCTCGCAGGCGGCGCGGGCGGTGATGGAGATGTAGCCCAGGTTGAAGAGGCTCATGGCCTCGGTCAGGGCGTGTTCGGCGTCGTGGTAGGCCTCCAGCGGGTCGGCGGCGTCCTCGCCCTCGTTCTGCAGGCGCGTCCAGGCGTCGTCCAGGTCCAGGAGAGGCTGGGGGATGTCGTCGGGGTCCGGGGCCTCCAGGGCGCGGCGGAGGACGGAGGGGTCGGGGGTCTCGGGGAAGACGCGGGTGCCCACGACCTGGAAGGCCAGCATGCACGAGTGGGCCACCAGGGCCCGTCCGGATTCGGTGACGATGTGGGGGTGGGCCACCTCGGCGTCGTCGCAGATGGCCTTCACCCGGTGCACCACGTCGGCGGCGTACTGCTCCACCGTGTAGTTCATGGACGAGTCCCGGGCGGAGCTGCTCCCGTCGTAGTCCACGCCCATCCCGCCCCCCAGGTCCAGGATCTCCATGGGCGCTCCGAGACGTACCATCTCCACGTAGAGCTGGGTGAGCTCGTTCACGGCGTACTTCACCGTCCCGATGTCGTAGATCTGGGAGCCGATGTGGCAATGGAGCATCCGCAGGCCCTCCAGGAGGCCTTCGTCCCGGAGGTAGTCGACGGCGGAGAGGATCTGACTCACCGAGAGCCCGAACTTGCCCCGGATGCCGGCGGACTGGGCCCACCGTCCCACCCCGCCGGAGGCCAGCTTGGCGCGGATGCCGAAGCGGGGGGTGACCCCGTGGCGCCGGGCGGCCCGGACGATGAGCTCCAGCTCGTCGGGCTGCTCCGCCACCGGGAGGACGTTGCGACCCATCTTCGCCGCGAGGATGGCGGTCTCGATGAACTCCTCGTCCTTGAAGCCGTTGCAGATGAGAGGCATCTCGTTGCGCCCCTCGGTGAGAGCCAGCCCCGCCAGAAGCTCGGGCTTGGAGCCCGCCTCGAGCCCGAAGCCGATCTCGGCGGCCACGTCCCGGATGACCTCGCAGACGTGGCGCTGCTGGTTGACCTTCACCGGATAGACGCAGGCGTACTCGCCGCCGTAGTCGGCCTCCTTCCGGGCGTGGTCGAAGGCCGCGCGGAGGGTCCGCATTCGGTGCTCCAGGATCCCCGGGAAGCGGAGGACCACCGGCGGATGGATGTCCCGCGCCGTGAGCCCTGCCATGACCTCCGCCAGATCCGCGCCGGGGCCCTGGTGACCGTGGGGGTGGACGCGGATGGTGCCCCGGTCCGAGACCCGGAAGTAGGGAGCCCCCCAGTCCTCGAGCCCGTAGAGCCGGGCTGCGTCGGACGGGGACCAGGAGGTGGGGTCGGTCATGGAGCGGGGAGGGGTCGGAGGTTGGAGGACCCGGCTCTTCGTCGGGAGCGCCATGCGAAACCCGCCCGGCCCGCCGCCGTTCCCCTCCGGGGCGCCCCGTCCCCTATGGGGCCCCTACTCGCTGCGTAGGGCCTCCGACGGATCCACCCGTGCCGCGCGTCGGGCGGGGAGCCAGGCCGCCAGGACGGCCACCACCAGGAGGAGGGTCGCCGCCCCGCCCCAGGCCAGGGGATCCAGGGGAGAGACGCCCACCAGGACCCCTTCCAGCACGCGGGTTCCCAGGGCGGCGAGGATCCCGCCCAGCGCCAGCCCCACCAGCGTCCAGCGTACGGACCCGAGGGTGACCATCCACACCACCCCCCGGGGGTCGGCACCGATGGCGAGGCGCATCCCGATCTCCCGGCTCCGACGGCCCACCACGTACGCCACCACCCCCCAGAGCCCCACCGCCGACAGGGCCAGTGCCACGCCGGCGGCGGTGAGCATGAAGATGGAGAGGAAGGCGAGCTCGGAGGTGGCCTCCCGGACGACCTGGGACAGGCTGGTGGCGTCGGCCAGGGGGATCTCCGGGTCCAGCTCGTGCACCAGGCTCCGGACGGCGGGCAACAGCGAGAGGGGCTCGGTGCCGGCGGTCCGGACCACCAGCCCCATGGATCCAGGCCACCAGTACCCCCACCGCTCCGGGGTGTCGGGGTGCTGGGTCACCGGATAGTAGATGGCGACGGCGGTCTCGGAGAGCGGGGGATTCCCCGAGGAGGAGCGGGCCGGCACGTCCCCGGCCACCCCCACCACCCGGTAGTACGGCGGCTCCGTCCGTCCGCTGGGGGCCACTCCCTTGCCCAGGGGGTCGTCGCCCGGCCAGAAGCGGTCGGCGAAGGCCCGGCTCACCACCACCGAGCCTCGGGAGGGGTCGTCCAGATCGCCGTCCTCCAGCGCCCGCCCCTGGACGATGGGGATGCCCAGTGCCTCGAAGTACCCGGGCGTCACCGGGGTCTGTCCGGCGCAGGTGGTCCGCCCCGCCGCCTCCACCCGGGCGTAGACCGTCTCGTCGGCGAAGGCCTGGACCGTACACCCGAAGCCGCCCTGCACCGGGAGCTCCTCGCCCAGGGCTGCCTGCTCCACCCCCGGAAGGGCCTCCACCCGCTCCAGGAGCTCGCGGTAGAAGCCCCAGAGGGCCTGATCGTCGGGGTACCGGTCGGCGTCCAGGTGGAGGGACACGGCGAGCGATCCCTCGGGGCGGAAGCCCAGGTCCGTGTTCTGGAGGCCACGCATGGTCTGCAGCAACAGCGCCGCCCCCACCGAGAGCGTCAGGGCCAACGCCACCTGACCCACCACCAGACCGGAGCGGAGGCGCCGCACACCCCGTCCGGCGCTCGTCCGGGTGGAGGAGGCGAGGACGTGGACATCGCCCCGTCCCCGGGCCAGGAAGGGGCCCAGCGTCAGGATCCCGGCGGAGAGGGCGGCCAGGCAAAGGGTGAGGAGGATGGCTCCCGGCGTCAGGGCGAGGTCGGTGATGCGGGGCAGATCCGCCGGGGCCAGACCGGCCACCAGCGGCACGGCCATCCAGGCCCCGAGGAGCGCCAGCGTGGCCCCGGCGGCGGCCAGGAGGGAGCCCTCGGCCAGGAGGTGTCGGGCCAGGGCGCTGCGGCCGGCGCCCAGCGCCGTCCGTATGGAGAGCTCCCGGTCCCGGGCCTCGAGCCGGACGGCGAAGAGGTTGGCCACGTTGGCGGCGGCTACCAGGAGGACCAGGAGGACCCCACCGAAGGCCATCCAGAGGTTGCGGTCCAGCGTCCCCAGCACGCTGGACTTCAGCGGGACGGCCTCGGTGCGGAAGCCGTAGCGCTCGAAGAAGCCTTCGGAATAGACGTTCGGGAAGGTCTCCGGGAGGCGCGGGGTAAGACGAGCGATCTCGGCCTCGGCGGAGGCCGGGGTGGCCTCCGGGGCCAACCGGGCCACCGCCGGAAAGACGTGGCTGTTGCCGAAGGGCCCGGCGGGGTCCACCTGGAGGGGGAGCCAGAGCTCGGGCTGGAGGGTAGGGGGCCACCCCGGCGGGTGGAGTGCCGGGGCCAGGACGCCCACCACCTCCACGGGCCGACCGGAGAAGTGGAGGGTGGTCCCCACCACGCCGGGATCCGCCCCCAGGACCCGGGTCCAGAAGCCGTGGGAGAGGAGGGCGACCCGCGGCGAGCCCGGGTCGTCCTCCTCCACCGTGAAGAGACGCCCCTGGACGGCGGAGGCCCCCAGGAGGTCCAGGACCGAGTGGGTGACCATGACCCCCGTCACCCGCTCCGGCCCCTCGGTGGTCTGGACGGTGCCGCCGGTGCCACGGAGGAGCCCTACCGACTCCACCGTCGCGAGCTCGTCCTGGAAGTACACCCACTGGGCGGTGGAGAGGGACCAGCGCTCTTCCGGCCCGACACCCGGGACCTGGTTCTGGAGTCGCACCAGCCGGTCCGATTCCGGATAGGGAAGGGGCGCCAGGGCCACGCCGTCCAGCAGCGAGAAGACGGTGGCCGCTCCTCCCAGGCCCAGCCCCAGCGTCAGGACCGTCACCGCCGTGAATCCCGGGGCCCGGAGGAGTCCCCGGCCCGCCTGTCCAAGCTCCCTCGCCCATCCCGTCATCCCGTCCCCTCGTTCTCGGTTCGTCTCGTAGCGTCGAATCGCCCCCGCGTCCCACCATGCCCCGGCCGCCGCCAGGAGCAGCCGCCCGCCGCCCAGGTGGTCCGCCTCGGCCTCCAGCTCGGCCCGCCACTCCCGGAGGAAGGCCGGACGGCGCTCCCTGGGGAGGCGCTGCGCCGCGAGCCGCACCAGGAGGTCCGGGCCGCGGGGACGGCTCATGCCGAGCGCCCTCCCGTCTCCGGCTGGAAGAGCCGCTGCTGGGCCGCCAGCCGCTCCCGGGCCTCCGCCAGCGCCGTCAGGCCGTCCGGGGTAGGGCGGTAGTACCGACGAGGCGGCCGTCCCTCGGCGTGGGCCGTCTCCGCATCCTCCCACTCCGAGGTCACCTGGCCCGAGGCCTCGAGGCGCCGGAGGAGGGGGTAGACGGTGCCGCTGGGCAGGCCGGTGGCTTCCATGATCTGGAAGCCGTAGCGGTGATCCCGGGTCATGGCCTGGAGGACCAGGGTGGCGTGGTAGCTGATGGCCGGCGCGTCGGTCATGGGCGGGGTCCTTCGTGGCTTCCTCGGGTTATCGTCGAGTCTATATATGTGAGATCCTACATAGGGGTCGAAGGTTGCGCCAGCCGGGGGCGGGGTCGGGCGCTGCGCCGGGGTCGGCCGACACCGTCGGGAACGGGTGGAGGGCCCATCGGTAGGAGGCACCCATGTTTCCCATGACGCTCTGGGTGAAGCGGCTCCTCCTGGCCAACGTCGCCGCCTTCCTGGTGACGGGGGCGATGCCGGAGCTGTACCGCCTACTGATCCTCTACCCGCCGGCCATCCTGTCCCGGCCCTGGACGCTGGTGTCCTACATGTTCCTCCACGCGGGGATCG
>JGI12048J13642_10022210_pt1 | contig 10920 bp, 1 predicted proteins | sample ElkSlonscriptome_16_FD_13642 | JGI IMG/M metagenome (IMG submission 13642) | reverse complement strand
CACTTCTATTCTTAGCCACAGCATTTTTGAATACCCAGGCGCAGGAAATCGGAATCCGTGGAGGCGCATATTCAGGCAATGGGGGCGTTGCCCTTGATGCGGTCTTTTCGACCAGCAAATTCAGCCGTGTCCACATGGATCTATCATTCGGACAGGGTGTTGGAACAGATGTCTTATTTGATTTTTTGTATCTTCCTCTTGGTGACGAAGCATTCAACTGGTACATGGGAGTAGGGCCATATGCTTACTTTCCGTTTGATGCCAGCGGGAATTTTGCCCTTGGTGGTGTGGGTGAGATCGGACTGTTGTACGCATTCAACAGCATCCCTTTTACCCTGAGTATTGACTGGAGACCCTATTTCAGGTTAATCCAGACCACTGATATTTTCTATGGCGGCTTCGGGGTGAATTTCAGGTACGTAATCTAAAATTCCTCCGCGGCCCTCTGCGGTTAACCCTTCCTATTCCTTAACAATCCGACCGGTAACAACCGTATCATCGGTACTCACTATGACCATGTAAAATCCAGGCGGTGCATATTCCAGGTCCAGGATCATTTCCGGTCCCGTTTCCCATTCACGATCCAGGATCACCTGTCCGCGTACATCCACCAACCGCACATGTTGCACATCCAGCTCTCCGGTTGCTACCGTGAACACTCCCTTCGTGGGATTCGGATAAAGCCTGAGTCCGCCGGAACCTGTCAGATCCTCCACCCACGTATCATTCAGCAACAGTGCCGTCACCTCATTGGTCACCGTGTATTCACCATCGCTAACCGACAACAGGAAGGTATATTCCGTACTGTCATCTGCTTCCGGTGCGGTAAATGAGGGTTGTATGCTGAATGGGTCGTCCAGGGTGATCCCGTCGGGCGGGAACCATTCGATAATCAGCGGGTCACTCTCCGGATCATAGGACCCGCTTGCATCCAGCTGGTAAGTCTCTCCCGGTACCATGGTGAAATCGGCACCAGCATCAGCCACAGGTGCAGTATTGACTTTCCTGATGGTCCATTCAGACGAGGCCGTGTAACTGCCCTTCAGACCACTCCTGTATTTTTCAACTCCGGCCAGGTTCAATGTCAGTCGGTACAGACCCTGTCTGCTCTCAAGCTGGTCCAGCCCGGATAGGATAAATACCGTGTCGGAAACTTGCTGCACGGTCAATACAGACAAGTCCACAGGGTTACCATTGAGCTTCATGCTGAAACTGTTCATGTCCAGTGTAGCCACCATGATCCGGTCGGTAAATTTTACACGAAGTTCCGCAGGGTGATCACCCACTGGCTCCGTCGGGACATCCAGGAAGGAGGCCCTGAACGCAGACTCGTCGATCACAACAGGTAACTGCGCGGTACTGAAATTCCCCGATCCTGCCACGGAGTGGACCTCGAGGAGTACATTCCCCGGTGAGGTTACCTGGAGCGGGATTTCAAGCGGACCCGCAGCTACATTTACAGAATCGGTCAGCAAAGTAAGCGTACCGAAATCGTTCTTGTAGACCTCAATGGTCACACCGCTCTCCGGGACATCCATCAGGAGGTTCAGATTACGTGTCGAGGTGATCCCGTCACTGTCGGAATACCCAAGGTCAGGACTGATCGACAGGTTCTGAACAGCAGCTGGAGGAGAACGGTCCACGCGCCAGGTGTGCGATACCGTGCCTTCTCCTGTAATACCGGCCCTGTCGAACACGGTATTCATGTGTACCTTCAGGGTGTACTCCCCGACGTAATAAGTGAGGAGCCTGAATTCATTCATCTGCCATGTATTCATGCCAAGCGAATCAAAATGTACCTGCGACAGGGGCAACCGCTCATCATCCCGCCACAACTCCACCGAGCCAAGGCCAAATCCGGTCACCGCTTCGCTGAACAGTACATCCACGGCAGTGACATGCTGGTCGTCAAAACCGCCATCCGTAAACGTGGTAAACGACAGCAGCGATGGAGGTGTGGTATCGAGTGACCAGCCTACAGACTGCTCTAGAAGTCCCTGGTTTCCATCAATCGTCGCGATGGAAGGAAGATCAACAGTAAGGTGATAAGCTCCCTCACCATCCATCATCGGCTCCAGCCCTGAAAGCTTGAACAGTTTTGCATCTGTATCCATCTGCAGGATCTCCAGGTCACCATCAACAGCTTCACCGTCTTTCTCCAATAGGAAGCTTGAAGGCACGAGTGTGTTGATGTCAATCGGCAGATTGAATCTTACAAGTATATAATTAAAAGCGGTATCCGAAAGCCCTTCCGGGATGCCGATGAACTCCTCCACAACCGGCACATCCAGGAACTGGGTCCATGCGGCCTGCCTGCCTGTTTTCCCGTTGGTACCGTCGGTATCCTGTATTCCGGCTGCCTGCACCGTGAGCACATAGAATCCGTTCCCTGTGGTGAGTTGTGAGATATCCACCTCGTATGTGACCGCATCGTGCTGTACAATGGAAACGGTTGAGTCCATGATGTCATCTCCGCCCTGCAGCCTGAGCATCATATCCTCCCAGGTAAAGGTCGACGGATCGATCTCCTTGTTGAAGGTCACGAAGATGTTGGTGACAGGTTCGCTGACAAATACATCCGGCGCACCTTCCAGTTTAACGATCTGCGGCGGATCCGGATCTTTCAGTTTCCAGGTGACCAGGTACTCCTGCTCGCCAAGATCTTCAAAAATATCCACGAAATGGAATTTATCCTCGTAAACAGGTTCATTGCCATCCGGCAGTGTCACAAATGTGAGCCAGGCGTTGTCGGCAGGAATCTCCTGCTGATCAGACAACCTCTTGACGCTCACCAGCTCATAGCGCCCGTTGCCCGGATCGTTGAGCCTGACATAGTTCCATCCCAGCCGTGAATTCACAACCTTGAGCGTATTGGTAAATTCCGGGGCACGGATGTCTCCTTCGAAATACCCGATATCGGCAGCATGCACATCGAGCACCTGCTGACCCTGAGAGAGATAGATCGCATCGGGTCGCTCCGCAGCATCCTGGTATTCGTTCACAAGAAAATCATTGATCCCGTCATCTGTATCCCCATACACCCTGATGCTCCTGATCAGTTCATGCAGTTCTGCACCGCTCACCAGGCTCAGATCGGGATTGCCCCGGCTGTCCAGGTGCGTTACATTTGCCTCGTAGTTGACAAAGTGGCCGAGCAGGTCGGCAGTAAACCACCATTGTCCGATCTTCGTGGATTTCGGGTCAATATTTCCAAAGTCAATGTCGATCAGACCGAGCTGCGTGGGTTCACCATCCAGGTTGGAACCGATCAGTTCGAAATGGATCGCCAGACCCTTTTCATTGTCGATGATCTCCGGCTGTGCCGATTCGATCCGCACATTCTTCGCTGTCCCGAAACCGTTGTTCTCGATCATCAGGCCAAGCTCGGCCGGGATGATAGGTTCAATGGGCTCTGTAAGCGGATCATCACCAAGGATGTCGCGCTGCATAAAGTAGTGAAGGAACAGGTCGGGACTGGGGTTGACATCCAGGGTGACCGGGAACAATGGTTTCTCCACTGTGGTCCCGGTAAATGGATCCAGGTAGGAGAAGGAGCCTCCGAATGAGTAGCTTACCGGTACTTCTGGTGCGGCTCCCTTTTCGGGGATGAACAGGATGGTGGCACTGCCGGTCTCTTCGGCACCGAGCGACCCGGTTCCGTCAACACCTGTGAGGATATCGAGTGCTTTTGTCTCAATTTCGAACAGGTCATTGGCCAGTTCACCGTCCTGGTTCCTGATCTCCAGGTTCAGTTTCACCTCTTCCATCGCCGTGGTGGTATTCCCGTTGAAGATGGTCAGCGTACCTTCAAACGCTTCCCTGGTCATCACCAGCTTCTGCGAGATCTTTATAGATACGGAGGCACATACGGAGGAACGACGATCTTCTGTCTCTCCCTTCAGGGTATGCCATGCTTCATAGCGCATCTCGCTCACCGAGCTGTACCCAAGGTCAAGCGCATAGTCCCGCGCTTCATTCATCCTGGCGAAATATACATCCAGTGAATCCTGACTGACGATGTCGGGGTACGTTGTATTCGGACTGGTAACACCTGCATCCCATGCTTCCAGTGTTAAGTTCCAGCGTGTAATGAAGTAGTTCACCTCTTCACTTGTGAAATCGGTGTCTTCCATCGCTGCAAGGACCGATGTGGTCTCAGCTGCATCAAAAGGAATTTTATTGGTTACATTGGCGTCTGTTGCGATTGTGAAATCGATGAAATTTTCCTTCACGGTCCAGTCGATATCCCCCATGTATTCTGAAACATAGTCTCTTTCTGCCTGGTCGCTGTATGCAGCCCACTCCATTTCCGTGGCTGCCTGGAGCATGATCGGCGGTGCCGAAGTGCTCTTCGAACCGCTCCAGGCTCCTTTTCCTCCAGATGAACCACCCCCGCCGTAAGGACCGAAGGGCGGTGAGTTGTAACATGTTTCAATCGTGGCAATGATCCCGATGGTACACCCAATCGGTCCGGGGATACAACCGCCCACATCAGACCACGATGCATCACCATCGGCAAAACCGTACCCACAGGCAAGTGCTGCTGCAGGCGGTGGACCCACACAACCCAGGATGGTCTGCAAGGTACTGATCAGGCACGGATCACAACCAGTGCTCGGTGTTACCGATGAAGCCGATCCGCCGTATGGATCGTACGATGTGCCGCCCGTGCCTCCTGGTCCGCCTGGTCCGGTTCCGCCATCTCCTGTTGGAAGCGTGTAATTACCTCCTCCGCCACTGTTTCCCGGACAAACGGTGCCTTCGAAAGTGAAAGATGCATTTGTTTGCTTCCATTGGTAGTCTGCTCCACACTCAAAGCCGTATACTGTAATTGCAAAATCGGAACATCCGCCCCCCGCTTTGCTGTCACTCTTCAATCCGCTGAAGGCCGATTTGCTGCCCCTGCGCTGCATGGTAACCGGTACCTGGATCGCCTGCTGTGCGAGCAGGTCCATGACCTGGTAATCGGTGATCCACTCATAATCCGGATGATCGTCAGGGAAGACCAGCTCCACGTCCTGCGCTGTGATCAAACCCTCGTTCGTAAGCGTAACAAGGAACGTATAGGTTTCGTCATTGAATAGCTGTGGCATTACATCCGGCATTTCCATCCGTACCACCGGGGCAGGAACATTGGTTTCATACTCCAGCACCAGCTCAACCTCGTATTCATCTTCGATCTCGGTGGGCACCACCTCCCAGGTATATGAAATCGCCTGGAAGCTCAGGAATACACTCTGTTCATTCACCCTTCCCGGATCGATCACGATCACATTCTGGTACCCTTCATGCTTGTCGGCCTGAACCGTCATGCGGTAGGATCCTTCATTCAGACTGTCACTCACGAAAATACCATCTGCATCGGTGAATCCCTCTGCCACGATCTTTCCGCTGTAAGGGTGCCGCACTACCACGTGGGCATTCTCCACATGCGGCGCATCATCGGTGAAATAGGTGTATTCATCCACAACATCCACGCGTAAAAGTCCCTTCGCTTCCGAAACCACCTCCGTACGGTAAGGAATCGCCAGGTCGTCCCCATTGCTGTTGTGTACAACGATCCGACCTGATAACGGTGTGTTCAGGGGTACATCCCCGTCGGGTGCAAGCATCAGGGTAACCGTGATGGTATCCCCCGAAGTAATATTTTCTATGGTGTCCTGACTAGCAAGGGACATCCACTCCTGGTCGGGCAGGTCGATGGTTACCTCTTCGGTCTCCCCGGCCCCGTCATTGATCACACGGATGTCGTAATAACGCGTCTTTCCCTTGGTCATCGTGGTATTGATGCTCGACGGGACACTTACCAGGTGACTTCCAAGTGCCTGGCAATAGTAATATGCCTTGAATTCGAACGAAATGCCTTCATCGGAGCTTACCCGCACCGGCACCTCGATATAATTCTTTCCTTCGGTGATCACTTCGCCCCACGCAGTGAAATTGAAATTCTCCACCTGCAGGCCCGGCAACGTCGGGATCGTATCGATCTCCAGGTGAAAACCATCCGGTATTTCCAGGGGTTCGAAGCTTACATTTGTAAGCGGAACACCACTCCTGTTCCTGATACCAACAGTTCCTGTCACAGGAACATTCTTCTTCAGGTTCCAGGTCAGGTAATCCCGCGAAGCCCGTTCCATGCCCAGGATGTCAAATGCATCCTGCTCATCACGCAATCCCTGTCCGGGATAGCAGGCCCCCACAATGTAGTGCCCCGATTCATAGCTGAACGGTTCAAACTCCGTTATATATTCCCCGTTCTCATCGGTGGTCACTTCGATCACACGACGGTTCTTTCCCATGATCACATACACATCCAGGTCGGCATTTGCCGCAGGATCGCCGTTGATCATTTCAGCCTCCCCGTAAATGGTCACCTGCACCGGTTCGTTAAAGGACTCCTCATCCACGATGGCCGTTCCGGAATATGCCGGGATCAGCGTGAGTTCAACCGGACCCGATTCATTGTTGGTATACAGCAATTCTGTCACGTCCGCATCCGGATTGATCTTGCCCAGCAGCTGGTAGGTGCCGGTCATGCGCGGTATCCCCACAAGTTCAACGATGTCGAATGTGCCACCAATCTCCACCGGTCCGTCAAGCGTTCCTTCAAAGATCACTGAATCATTGTCGTCGATCCGTCCGTTGTCAGAAAGGTAAAACCTGAACGGAACACCATAGGGCGCCTTGCCATAGCCGTTGTTGTATATCGTTGTCCTGATCTCAACCTGTCTGCCTGCAACCACCTCGTTACCTGTCAGTTCCATGTCGCCCATCTCCAGGTCGGGCCTGTTGATATCGGTCACATTCACCCAGCCCACACCGGGAGCAAAACCTGCTGCTGCAGCTTTCAGGGTCACCATCTGGCTGCCGTCATCGTCACCATCGTCCTTTGTTGTGATGGTCACATCCACGGTGGATTCACCTGCCGGGATGGTCGTCGTGGCCGGAACAGTGAGTTCGGTTGTATCGCTTGATGACAATTGGAGGTTCAAAGGATTGTCGGTTGCAGTATTCCGGAAGATGGTCATGGTACCCGCATCCGCAAGTCCTTCCCTCAGGGAGACCGGGCTTGCCGTAACCGTGAGAGAGGGTCCGTCATTGTCAATGACCGTCAGTGTTCCGCTTACAGCTCCACCGTTATCCGGCGTCGTAGTGCAGTTACAGGACGATAGGTAGATTCCCCCCGTGATTTCCACGGTCCGGTATCCATCCACCAGTCCGTTGTCCACAGCACCAATATTGAACTGGCGCTCCATGGCGCCTTCGGGCAGATCCACGGTTGAAGGAAAATAGAGCACATCGGCAAGGTCAGCAGTCAGTCTCACCCGCACCGACCCGGTTTGCTCACCTGTCCGCCTGATCACACCAAAGGTGGCATAGGGTCCCGCGCCTTCGGAGACGGAATCGGCGAGAATCTCCAGTTCGATCCCGGGTACATCGTCGTCCAAAATTTTTGCAACGGCGCTTCCGGAGATCATTCCGTCGGACCGCGCCTTGATGGTCACCTCCACGTCTGGTTCGGGAGTTGCATCGTCGGTGATATGCAGACTGACCTCAGTGGAGGCTTCGTTACCTGCAATGACCGCCTGTGCAGGAAATGTCCACTGTGAGGATTTTGCGGTCGACAGGTAGACCACTGCCGAATCTTCCGTGACCAGGTCGCGGCTCACCGTAAGTGTAAGCGTGTCACCCTCATTCGCATTGGCAGCGCTCAAAGCGAGGCTTAGCGTAGGTTTTTCATTGTCCAGCACCCGGATGGTCCCTGTCACAGGATCAAATCCGGCTGCGTTGGCGGTTACATCCACGTTGCGCGGACCGTCAAGCATTGCATTGTCCACCATCGTGATGTTGAATACCGCTGATGAACTTCTCTCTGGGATGGTCACCACGGATGGAAATGCCAGCTGTCCGCTTGCGGAAGCAGCCAGGCTCACCGTGAGCGCTTGTGCATAATTCCCGCTCCGTGTAATGTAGCTGCGCAGTTGTCCGCCATAACTCTCTGAAGCCTCATCCGGAATCTCGATGTACAATTTGTTCCTTACTGTGATCCGATTCAAAGAAGCACCGTGGTTGTTGGCATCATCCCCCGGATACTCTTCCAGTGCATCGGAGGGAACCAGTTCAACTTCTACATATGCTTCACCTGCAAAACGCATTACCTCCGGTACGCGGAAACTGTGCATCCTGACCAGATCACCACCTTGTTCCAGTTCACCCGTAAACTGAGGTGTCCCATCGAGGTTCACACGGACCCCTGACAGGGAGACGATAGAGACCTTCTCCGTCCAGCCGCCTGATGCCGTTGCATCTCCAATATTGGAAACTGTCCACGATACATCAATGGTGTCCCCCGGTTTGTAGATGATCCTGCCGGCAGCGATCTCCTCCACCGCCACATCGGGCAGGGGCTTCTCGATCACCTCGATGGCCAGTGGCTGTGAAACATTATCATTATCGGTCTCCGCGATCCTGTTGGACCGGTCGGTCACTGCAAAAAGGTAGTACACCCCGCTATAATCGGCCGGCAGGTTCAGCATCGCCTGCCCCGAATAGCTGCTGTCGGGCGCCACAGGCAGACTCTTGGAGAGCTGACCGAGATAGAGGTCATCACCCGACCAGGTGTCATCGCCGGATACGTAAAATCCGTCGTTCCAGCTTACGCCCCGTGTGGGTCCGTCCCCCTGGTTGGTAACGGTATACTGCAACGCAAAAGGGGTTGCGGAAACCACCGTATCCGGTGCTTCCATTGAAGTAACCACGAGATCAGGGAGTTCCCTCACTGTGAACGAATGTGTTGCACTTGTGTCCTCCAGGCACTGGTTCACCGAAACAACGAACCAATTGTAGGTGGCTCCATGGTCCAGGTTGTAGACACGCCGCGAGGTGCTGTAAAGATTGTTTGCATAGGGTGTTCCGGGAACCGCTTCCCCCTCTTTCCACAGGTAAAGGGCGTACCGCAGTGTGTTTTCCGAAGGTTGCCAGTACAGGTCAAGCGTTGCATTCTGTCCGCCGGCGCCGTCTTCAGGCAGCAGCCCTGTCGCAATGCCGGGATCACCACAGACTGCGTTCAGTATCGTTGGCGTGGCATAATCCGGCACATGGTCGGCCGAAAAAATTTCATATTCTGAGATATCATAAACCTTTTCATCAAACACGTCGAAATACCGGAATGTAACCGTGTCTCCCGCTGCATTGTCGCTGAAGACCCGCACCTTGTAAACCACCTCCCCGGTTCCCGGGAACAGTTCTGAAGCAGATTGTGCACCACGCAGCTCACCGTCCACATAGGCCACGATGGCCCCGTCCTCCAGGAAACTGCCTTCGATACTGACCCTGTAAATATATTCAGCATCAAACTCGTACTGGTTGGAAAGCTGTCCGTTCGAAGGAATGGCCGGTACGCTAAACTGACCGGCAGACGGCACAGCGATCATCACCGCAAGGAACAGCAGGGTTGCGATCCTGTAGAAAGCGGTGGTTCGCCCCCCCGATGTTGAAAATTCCTGGTTTCGTTGCATCATATCGTTGTCCTGGTTCATGATTCGTTCTTTGATTTTAACGTGCGGTCTTGATGAGCTTCCTCACGGCAACACCGTCCGCTGTCTCCACCTCCATGGTGTACACGCCCGGCGCCAGCTGCTGCAGCCCGATCTCACCCGGATTGTCCTCCACAATTTCCTGCATCATCAGCGTGCCTGTCAGATTGTAGATCCTGACAGCCCTGACCGGCGCGGCCGAGCTGATCATCACCCGGTTTGTCGCCGGGTTCGGATACACGGCAATGCCTTTCATCCTGCGCTCTTCATCTCCAAGTTCCAGGTCTGTCGCCACAGCCACGACGGGATCGGTACCTGTTCCATCGATCGCATCGGCATCAAAAGCAAGCGCCAGGTCGGTGGCATGCTCCTCATCCCCGGTTTTTGTTTGTATGCTGAATGTGACGTGCTCCTCCGCTGTGCCCCCGTAATAGGTGAGTACGAACAGGTAGCTGTTGAGAGGGGCCACCCATTCTGCAGCGGAGATGCCCCTGATCGCGCCATTTGACCTGGCGATCAACAGGTCTCCTTCTGAAACAAAGGTCCTGCCGCCTGGTGCCACCACCCTGGCAATCACTGTGGCGGAATATTCATACTGCGCAGGTTCAAGACCATAAGCCTGAAGCTGTTCCTGCCTGTTCAATGCGCTCCGGCTCTTTGACTCCGTGCCGGTGATCCTTCCTTTCCCCTTTTCGCCTAAGGTGCTGTAGGTTAGCATGCCCGCGCTTTCCGCGTGGATCCTGTACCCGTGCAGCACGCGCAGGGAATCCAGTTCACCGGTCCACCCCGAGCCCTCGATATACAGGGCCGAACCGTCGCGTCCCTTGAGAAGCAGTTCTCCACCCGGGAGCGAGGCAGCATCAAGTGCCAGTCCAACTGCTTCATTTGACCTTAATAAATAGGGAAGATCGTTCCATCCCCCTGCAACTGTTATCCTGGTGACTGTAGGATTGATCTCTGTCCCGGTGATAGTAAGTGATTCCGCACTTCCCTTGCTGTACTTCACCACTCCCGCCTGGGGGAAGACCTCCAGGTCTCCAAACCAGCCTGTGCTGTTGTAATAGACAGATGAATAGCGCCTGGATTTGATGTAATCGAGCTCATCGGCTGTGATTCCGTCGAACAGGATCTCCACCGAAGGATCTGCGGGCATTACGTTCAGAGACAGCCAGTTCCAGCCTGCCTCAAGTTCCCGGCTGACGGTCTTCTCCGGCTGGTACGCCTCCACCTTCCAGAGGCGGCTGGTGACTCCGTCTTCGGCGGTGACCGTGTAATAGACCGGCAGTGTAAAATCGTGTGTGCTCCCTGACGGCGGGTTTATTGATGCACCTCTCGAGAGTGTGAATCCGGGTGAAAGTGTCCGTGTGTCTGTTCCATAAGGGAG
>JGI12048J13642_10043863_pt1 | contig 10924 bp, 6 predicted proteins | sample ElkSlonscriptome_16_FD_13642 | JGI IMG/M metagenome (IMG submission 13642) | reverse complement strand
CCCCGGCACGCCCATGGCGCTGGCCCCCGCGGGCTACCGCCTCTTTCACAAGCACCTTCGGCACGATCCGGCGCACCCGGATTGGATGGACCGGGACCGGTTCGTGCTCTCGGTGGGGCACGCCTCCATGCTCCTCTACTCGCTCCTGCACCTGAGCGGGTATGAGGTCTCCCTGGATGAGCTGAAGGACTTCCGCCAATGGGGGGCACCCACCGCCGGACACCCGGAGCGCGGCCACCTCCCGGGCGTGGAGACCACCACCGGGCCGCTGGGCCAGGGCGTGGCCAACTCGGTGGGGATGGCCATGGCGGAGCGCTGGCTGGCGTACCGCTTCAACCGGCCCGGGCACGAGGTCGTGGACCACATGACCTGGGCCTTCTGCTCCGACGGAGACGTCATGGAAGGGGTCTCCCACGAAGCCGCGGAGCTCGCCGGCCACCACCGGCTGGGGAAGTTGGTCTGGGTCTTCGACGACAACCGCATCACCATCGAAGGAGACACGGACCTCGCCACCTCGGTGGACCACGCCCAGCGAATGGCCAGCTACGGCTGGCACGTGCTCGACGTGGACGACGGGAACGACCTGGATGCCCTGGACGAGGCCTTCCAGGCGGCCCGGGACGAGACCGAGCGACCCACCTTCATCGTCCTCCGGACCGTCATCGGGTACGGCAGCCCCAACATGGCCGGGAGTGAGGCCACCCACGGAGCGCCGCTGGGCGCCGACGAGGTGGAAGCCACCAAAGAAAACCTGGGCTACCCGTCGCTGGAGCCCTTCCACGTCCCCGACGAGGCCCGTCGGCACTGGGCGTCCGTCGCCACCCGGGGCGCCGAGCTGGTGTCCGACTGGGAGGCCCGTTGGGAGGCGTACCAGGCGGAGTTCCCGGAGCCGGCCGCCGAGCTGGAGCGGGTCATGCGGGGTGAGCTCCCGGACGGATGGGACGCGGAGATCCCCGACCTCTCCTCGGTGGAAGAGGCCGATGCCACCCGGGGCTGGTCCGGCGCCGTCCTGCGGGGGGCCGCCGCCTGCATCCCCGAGCTTCTGGGGGGCTCCGCCGACCTGGGCGGCTCCAACAAGACGGACATCAGCGGCGCCGGCTCCTTCCTCCCCGGGTCGCCGGACGGACGGATCGTCCACTTCGGGGTGCGGGAGCACGCCATGGGTTCCCTCATGAATGGAATGGTGCTCCACGGGGGCCTGCGCCCCTTCGGCGGGACCTTCCTCATCTTCAGCGACTACATGCGGCCCGCCATCCGGCTGGCGGCGCTCATGGGACTTCCCACCACCTACGTCTTCACCCACGACTCCATCGGACTGGGCGAGGACGGGCCCACCCATCAGCCCATCGAGCAGCTCGCCACCCTCCGGGCGATCCCGGATCTGGTGGACCTCCGGCCCGGAGACGCCGCCGAGGTGGAGATCGCCTGGCGGGTGGCGCTGGAGCAGACCGACCGCCCCACCTTCCTCTCGCTTACCCGGCAGAAGGTACCGGTGCTTGCGCGGGGGGGGGACGGACTCGCTTCCGCCGAAGGGCTGCGGCGGGGCGGCTACGTCCTGGCCGACGCCCAGGCCTCGGACCTCCAGGTGATCCTCCTGGCCAGTGGAAGTGAGCTGGCGCTGGCGGTGGAGGCGCGCCGGACGCTGGAGGCCGAGGGTGTGGGGACCCGGGTGGTCAGCCTGCCGAGCTGGCGGCTCTTCCAGGGCCAGCCCGCCGACTACCGCTCGGAAGTCCTCCCGCCGGAGGTGTCCGCCCGGGTGAGCGTGGAGGCCGCCACGACCTTCGGGTGGGAGCGCTGGCTGGGTGCCGAGGGACGGTCCGTGGGCATCGACCACTTCGGGGCTTCGGCCCCTGCGGAGCGGCTCTTCCAGGAGTTCGGCTTCACCGCCGAGCGTGTGGCGCAGGAGGCACGCGCGGTCCTGGGCTAGAAGCCGTCCCCACGGCCCGCCCGAGCGATGCGGAGGAGCTCGTCGGCGGGAAGCTCCCCCACCAGCGCCTGCTCCACCCGGGGGCTCGACCAGGTGACCACCGGCAGCAGTCCGCCCGGCGCCACCGATGAGGCGTCGGAGAGGCGGGGGGCCCGCACCTCCGCCTCCATGCGGGGCACCAGGTAGTGGGAGATCCGGGCGTCGCCCATCCGGTAGATGATGACCGCGCCGCGCTCCCCCTCGAGGAGACAGATCTCGGCGCCCTCCAGCTCCAGGCCGGCCTGCGACAGGACCGCGACGGTGACGCCCAGCTCCCGGGCCAGGAAGGTCCGCACCGCCGCAGGGTCCGAGGTGAGAATGTGCTCCTCGCCCACGGTGCGCCGCAGATGGTCCTCGACGAAGACCTCCCCGGCGGCCGCCCGCTCCGGTGTCCCGTCCGCCGGCACCAGGATGAGGGCTGCCAGCAGCGCCGCCACCATCCCGCTGCCCACCAGAAACGGCGCAGCGAGACGTCTCCGCCTGGGGGGCCGCTCCTCGCCGGGGGGTCCGGGCAGGCTCTCGGTGGCATCGTCCCGATGGGTGGAACGGGTGGTGGCCCGGGCTCGCGCCAACGCATCGAACACCCGCTCCCGCACCTCGTCCGGAGCTCCCTCGGCCGCCAGTCGCGTGTAGGCGTCCAGCAGCACCCGGTCCTGGCGGAACCACGCGGCGCACTCCGGGCAACTCGCCAGGTGGGCTCGCGCCTCCAGCACCGCCTCCTGGGCGAGGCGCGGCTGCTCCGGGGGCCAGAGGATGGCGCGGGCCTCGGGGCAACGCATCAGCGGAGCTCCCGGCGGCCGTCCGAAGCCACGGGGTCGGCGGCGGTGAGGAGGGCCCGGTAGACCCGATGCAGCTCCGCCTGAGCCTCCACGAGCGTGGCGAGCTCCGCCCGTTCCACACCCAGGACGGCCTGGGCATCGGCGTAGGAACGTCGCCGGAAGAGCACCAACCAGAGGGCCGCGCGGGCACGAGGAGGCGTCGCCCCCGCCGCCTGGTGGAGCGGATCCGGCGGAGGGGAGGAGCCGGGCCCTCGGCCTCGGCCGCGTTCCGGGTACGGGGGCGAGCCACCATCCACCGCGTCCTCCGCGAGGAAGGCACGCACCATCCGATCCATCAACCAGGCTCCGGGGGCTTCGTCCCGAGCTCGGCACACGAAGACGGCAGCGGCGCGCACGAGGGTCGTCTCCACCAGCCGGCGAGCCCGATCCTCGTCTCCAGCCACGAGAAAGAGCGCCCCGGCCCAGAGGCCGTCCAGCTCGGCTCCCGCCACCTCCTCGAATGTCCGTGCCATGCCACCCTCCTTCGGTGTGTACGTGGGAGGAATCCCTCAGCGCCGGAAAAGGTTCTCGCCACCCGGGGCTACCCGGTCGGGAAGACCGCCGTCCAGGGTGGGACGCGAAGCACCTGGGCGGACCGGGGACTGCGCCCTCGCCACGTCCCTTCGTGGCACCGTCGGTCGGAGCACCCCACCCGGCGGGCCCACCGTCGCCACGCCCGTCCATGCCCGGGATCGCCGTCGAAGATCCAGGCGGCTACGTGGGCCATCTCATGGAGGAGGGTGTCCCGAAGCAGGGCCTCGTTGTCCGCGAGCAGGAGATCCAGGTTGAGGGCGATCTCTTCCACCGCGCGTCCCTCGTCCGTATCGGGGAGCCGGCGAAGATGTCCCAGGGACCGTCGCATGCGGCGGCTCCACCGCAGCGCCATCGCTCCCGGCAGCCGACCGTCGAATCGACACCGATTCAGATGCTGGTAGCCCTCCCGCAGGAGGGCGCGCTGTTCCGGTGTCCCGGCACAGGATGCCGCAGCACGGGACGGATTCCGCCGGCGGGCCTCGACGGCCTTCCGGCGGAGTCGTCCCACCGCCTCCAGGACCGGCGGCCAGCTCCGCACCACCTGGGCCGCCTCCTGCACCTCCGACCCGCCCCGACCTCCCGTCCGGGCGAGGAGCGCGAAGGCCGCCACCACCGATTCCGGAGCGGCGGCGTAGGCTCGATGGAGGTTCAGCATCCGGCCCCGCCGCGTCAGCGACCAGAGGGTGCTCCGGTTGGGTCGGAGGGCGACAGTCCGGAGGCGGGTCGCTCCATGGGCGTGGAGCCGCTCCAGGAGACGACGGGCCGAGGCATCCATACCGAGGCGGGGCGTCGTCACCCGTTCCCCTGGTGGTCCCGAAGCTCCTGCATCGTGGCCTCGAACTCGGTCCGGGCTTCCTCATGGAGTCGACCCACCTCCGGACCGTGGGCCGCTGCCGCATCCTCCAGCTCCTGGAGGACCGCCGCCAGTCGGCGCGCCCGGAGGTTCGCCGACGAGGACTTGAGGTTGTGGGCCGTCTCACTCGCTCGCTGGAGATCCCCCGACTCGACGGCGTCGGTGATGCGCTGCATGAGCCGGGGGCCTTCGTCCATGTAGATGGCCACCGTGGAGTCCACCACCTCTTCGATCCCCGCTGAACGCATGAGTTCCCGGAAGGCCTCGAGGTCCACCGCTCGCTCCACATGGGGATCGGAGGCGGGATCTTCGTCGGAGCCCTCCTGCTCTGGAACCCCGTCCCGGGACCGCGGCCGGGTCCAACGGTCCACCACCTCGTAGAGGTCCTCGGGCTGGAAGGGCTTCGCGAGGAAATCCACCATCCCCACATCCCGGGTCCGCTGCCGCTGCTCGGCGAAGGCGTGGGCCGTGAGGGCCACCACGGGAAGGTCGGGGTGGGATTCCAGGATGGCCCGGGTGGCATCGAGACCGTCCATGGTCGGCATCTGGATGTCCATGAGGACCAGATCGAAGGGCTCATGGTCCGTGACGGCCTGCACCGCCTGGGCGCCGTCGGTGACCGGGGTGACGTCGTAGCCGCGCCGGGAGAGGAGCGCCGTGGCCACGCGCATGTTCACCGGGTTGTCCTCCGCCAGCAGGATCCGCACGTGATGTCGGGACGCCACCAGGGAGGCGGTGGTCACCAGCGACCGTTCCTGGGGCACGGGGTCCTCGGTGAGGAGGATCTCGGCCAGCGCCTGGAGGAGGTCCGGACGGGCGACGGGCTTGGAGAGGTAGCCGGCGATCCCGACCTCCTTCGCCGTCGTACGGGAAGAGACGCCACCGGAGGTCAGCATGAGGAGGGGGGGCGACCCGTAGCGGGGGTCGTCGCGGACGGTCCGGGCGAAGTCCATGCCGTCCCGTCCTGGCATCATGTGGTCGAGAACCACCGCGTCGAACGCCTCCTCCGCCTCCCGGGCCCGAGCGAGCACCTCCAACCCGTCGTCGACGTCGGGAGCTTCCACCACCTCCATCGCGCCGCTCCGCAGGAGACCCTCGCGAACGATGCGTCGGGCCGTCTCGTTGTCGTCCACCACCAGAAAGCGCCGGGAGCCGAGCTCCAGCTTCCGGTCCATGAGGGCCGTGCCGGTTTCTCCCGGAACCCGGGGGTGGGGCAGGGTGATGGTGAAGTGGAACTCGCTACCCTCACCGGGCTCGCTCTGCAATCCGAACTCGCCGCCCATCAACTCCACCAGTCGGCGACAGATGGTCAGCCCCAGTCCCGTCCCACCGTAGGTGCGGGTCGTAGAGCTGTCGGCCTGCTCGAACTCCTGGAAGACGGTCGAGTGCTTCTCCGGAGCGATGCCGATGCCGGTGTCCCGCACGGTGAAGCGAAGGGCCGTACCGTCCGGCGTCTGCCCGACCCGCCTCAGCGAGACCACCACCTCCCCTTCCTCGGTGAACTTCACCGCGTTGGAGAGGAGGTTGGTGAGAACCTGGCGGATGCGCACCGGGTCCCCTCGGACCCGGCGGGGCACGTCCGGCCCCAGATCCACCGCCAACTCGAGCCCCTTGGTGTCCGCCTGGACGGCGAGGACTCGGGAGGACTCCTTCACCACGTCGGTCAGGGAGAAGTCGATGTCCTCGAGGTCGATCTGCCCGGCCTCGATCTTGGAGACGTCCAGAACGTCGTTGAGGATCTGGAGGAGGCCGCGGCCCGAGGAGCGCACGGTCTCGGCGGCCTCACGCTGGCTGTTGTCCAACTCGCTGTCCAGGAGCAGCTCCACCATCCCCAGGATGCCGTTGAGAGGCGTCCGGATCTCATGGCTCATGGAGGCGAGAAAGGCGCTCTTGGCCCGAGCCACCCGTTCGGCCTCCAGACGGGCGTGCTCCTTGGCATCCTGGGCGGCGACCTGCTGGCTCACGTCCTCGCCCACGAAGATGAGGTTGCCCTGGGCCGCTCCCCCGGCGCGCGTTCCGGAGACGCGCATCCAGACCCGATGGCCATCGCGGTGGCGCAGGGGAACCTCCTCCACCCGGCGGTCCCCCCGCCGGACGGCGTCGAAGAACTCCTCGAAGCCATCCTGCTCGGCCGAATCCTCGAGAAGGCTCGACAGTCCCCGGCCCATGACCTCGGCCGGAGCGAAGCCGGTGACCCTCTCCATGGCCGGGTTGGTGGTGACGATCCGCCCGTCGTCGTCGGTCACCACCACCGCGGTAGGCGCCGAGGTGACCAGGGAGTTCAGGAAGTCCCGACGCCGCGCCGTCTCCTCCTCACTCGACCGAAGTCGCTCCGAGGTGCGGATCTGCTCCGCCAGGCGCTCGTGACCCCGCTTGTGCACCACGAGCATGAAGCCCCCGAAGAGCACGATGAGACCCACCTGGCTCAGGTGATCCCAACTCTGGCCACTGAGGAGGATCACGGCGGCCAACGGGACCTCCAGCAGGGCCATGAACCCCAGGAAGGCGGGTCGGTCGCTCATCAGCGTGGACGCCCCCGCCGACACGAGCCCCGAATAGATGACGAGAAGGAGCGCCAGGTCCTTGGGCGTCGACCCGATCAGGAGGATCGCCCACCCGGTCCAGAGCAGGGTGGAGAGCCAGACGTCTCGGCGGAGGAAGGGCAGGAGCGCGTCGGTCCGGTCCTGGAATCGCACGGCGACGCTGCGGCGGTGGGCCGCCCGGGCGCTGGTGGAGACGAGGAAGAGCCCCAGCCACCCCACCGCCATCCACCAGGGCACCACCGGCCAGAAGACGGCCACGGTCACGACGGCCAGGAGGCTCTGTCCACCGTCGGCCGTGGTGCGGCCCGTCAGGAGGCGGTCGGCAAGGGCCGCCGAGACCGTCCGCTCCATGTCGGACGTCCGGCTGCCGAGGAGGCCCCGTGGTCCAGGCCCGCCGTCGTCTCTGGACTCCGGACCACCGGTGAATGCCCCGGACCCCTGCGTCGAAGAGGCGGCGTCCGCAGATGAGGGTGGGGTCATGGCCGGGGTCGGGCGTAGAGGAGGGAGGGGCTCGACCGGAGAAGCTGAAGCATACCAGCCACGCGAGGGGCTGGACCAGCCGCGTCCAGCCCCTCCGGATGACGCCGATCCCTCGCGCCGGTAGCTTTCGCCGATGAGCTACGCAGTGAGTACCCGGGGAGAGGCGAAGGCATCCTTCGCCGAGGCCGTACGCCGAGGACTGGCGCCAGACGGCGGCCTGTACCTGCCCGGGGCCTTCCTGGCGGCGGGGTCCGGGGCCCGCACCGGGGACGCCCATCCGGACGCCCGGCCCCAGACCCGCCACCGCGATGGCGGAGACAGCCCCCCGGATCCCTTCGTGGCCACCGCCCGGCGGATGGGTCACCAGATCCTCGGGGATGAAGGACGGCCCTGGCTGGACGCGGTGGTGCAGGCCGCCCTGGACTTCCCCACCCCGCTCATCCGGGTGGAGGAAGGCCTGCACCTCCTGGAGCTCTTCCATGGCCCCACCCTGGCCTTCAAGGACGTGGGCGCGCGCTTCCTCGCCCGGTCCATGGCGGCGCTGGACCGCGTCGCCCCGGAGTCCGATGCACCCATGGCGACGCCCCGGACCGTCCTGGTGGCCACCTCCGGGGATACCGGCGGGGCGGTGGCCGACGCCTTCCACGGCGTCCCAGGGCACCGGGTGGTGGCGCTCTTTCCCCGGGACGGCATCTCGGAGCGGCAGCGCCGTCAGATGACGACGTTGGGGGGGAACGTCCAGGCCCTCGCGGTAGAGGGGACCTTCGACGACTGCCAGCGGCTCACCAAGGAGGCCTTCGCTGACGAAGAGGTGCGGGTGGCCCGCCGATTGACCTCGGCCAACTCCATCAATCTGGGTCGGCTCCTCCCCCAGACCTTCTACTATGGGCGGGCGGCGGAGCAGCTCCCGGAGGGCCCGGCGCCCACCTGGATCGTACCCTCGGGCAACCTGGGAAATCTGTGCGCGGGCCTGCTGGCGGCCCGGGTGGGGGTGCCCGCCACCGGGTTCGTGGCGGCGCTGAACCGCAACCGGGTCCTGCTGGAGTACCTGGAGACCGGCGAGGTCCACCCGGGCCCCAGCGTCCCGACCCCGTCCACCGCCATGGATGTGGGCGATCCCAGCAACCTGGAGCGGATCCGGGCCCTCCACGACGACGACGTGGCCTCGCTCGCCCAGGAGGTCCGGGCCCATTCGGTGGGGGACGAAGCGACCTACGCCATGATGGAGCGGATGGAACGGGAGCACGGGAGCTTCGTGGATCCCCACACGGCGGTGGGGCTGGTGGCGTGGGAGCGAGCGGGACGGCCCCGCCCCGCCGTCGTCCTCGCCACGGCGCACCCCGCCAAGTTCCCGGAGCAGGTCCGCCGGGCCACCGGGCGGGAAGCCCCGCTCCCGGATCGTCTCGCTGCCGTCCTGAAACGTCCGGAGCATCAGGTGTCCATGGGATCGGACTACGCCGACTTCCGGCGGTTCCTCCTGGACGACGGGGAGGGCTCGTGAGTCGGTTCCAGGCCGCGACGGTGCGGGTGCCGTGCTCCACCTCGAATCTGGGATCCGGCTTCGACACGCTGGGGCTGGCGCTGGACCGCTACCTGGACGCGCGCTTCGAACCCGGCGACGGGGAGGGTCTGGAGGTGGAGCGGACCGGAACGCTCGCAGACGTCGCGTTCGAGCCCGGGGCCGACATCCTGCTGCAGGCCCTGCAGGCGGGCCTGGCCGAGGCTGGCCTGGGATGGGTCCTGCCTGGCGGACGGCTTCGGGTGGACTCGCAGATCCCGGTGGCCCGGGGACTCGGGTCGTCCGCGGCGGCCTCGGTGGCCGGCTGGCTCCTGGCGCAGGCCGTCACCGGCGCGGCCGTCGACCGGGACGGGGCGTTCCGAACCACCATGGACCGCGAGGGCCACGGCGACAACGCGGCCCCGTGCGCCTACGGTGGGCTCCAGGCCGTGGTCCACGGCGGGGATCGCGCCCGCCCCTTCTCCCTCCCCATCCACGAGGAGATCGGGATCGCCTACGCGGCGCCGGCGACCGAAGTCTCCACCCGCCAGGCTCGGGAGGTCCTTCCCGCCCAGGTAGGCCATGGCGTCGCCGTCGCCGGGCTGGGCCGCATCACCGCCCTGGTGCAGGGGCTGGCCACGGCAGACCCCGAGCTGGTGGGCCTCGGCATGAAGGACGAGCTGCACGTCCCCCATCGACTGGCCCTCATCCCCGGCGCGGTGCACGCCATGTCCGCCGCCGCCGACGCAGGTGCCTGGGGCGTGACCATCTCGGGGAGCGGATCGGGCCTGCTGGCCTTCGGCCCCGTGGACCAGGCATCGGAGCTCGCCGAGATCCTCCTGCAGGTCCTGTCTCCGGGACGGGAGGCGGGCAGCGTCGCCTTCGCGGTACGGCCGGAGCGTACCGGGGGGCGGGTCGTGGAGGCCGGGAGCTAGGTACTGGCGGGCTTCGCAGCCGCTCGACGAACCGGCTCCGAGCCCAGACGACGGGCGCACTGGGGCAGGAGGTAGAGGTTGCTCAGGGCTCGTCCCCCCAGGAAGGCGGCGAAGGCCGCCGTGGCGCCCACCCAGTCCAGCCCGAAGCCCAGGACCAGGAAGAGGACCGCCACCCCCGTCACCTCGATGCCGGTGGCCACCGTGATGGGCCGGGTCGTCCGGTTCTTCACCAGGATGGCCCGCTGGAAGGCCAGGAGGACCGAGAGGCCCGGAAGGAGGACGATCCAGGCCGCCGCCGGCAACGCCACCGCCGTGAGCTCGGGCGTGAGTCCGGAGATGGTGACGAACCAGACGTCGGAGAGGGGGGTGAAGACCACCAGCGTCAGGCCCGCCGTCGTAGCCAGCGCCAACCACGCGCCGAAGCGCCGGAGCTCGGGAAAGTGCTGGTGGCGGTCCCCGAAGAGGGCGATGGAGGCGTCCTGGAAGCTCATCCCCGCCGATCGAAAGACGAAGGAGAGGGCATTCACCACGGGGAAGACCGCCAGGGACTCCACCGGAAGCACCGCACGTCCCATGAGAAAGGTCAGCATCGGGTGGACGGCGAGCCCGATGAGGGAGGTGAGGGCCAGGGGGTAGTAGAAGGAGAGCATGTCCCCGTAGCTCATCCCCTCGGCGTCCTCCGGCGGCTCGGTGGCCAGGACCTCCCGGATGGTCGAAGCGGCCATGATCCGCACGACCAGGGCCTCGGCCACCACCGCCGAAGAAAGCGCCAGGGCGCCGACCCAAGCCCCGGGGATGTCGAGAAGGAGGACCCCCAGCGCCGCCGCCGACGCCATGGCCACCAGCCGGAAGACCGTTCCGTACGCGACGAGGCGGGTCTTCCCGGAGCGGACGAGGACGCCCTGGAGGAAGCGTCGATACCCGATGGCGCTGGGCCAGGGAAGGAAGATCCAGAGGGCGCCGTAGGTGATCTCCGCCACCTCCTCTGGAAGATCCACCAGGTCCAGCATGATGAAGCGGTAGACATCGGGGATCAGCACCAGGAGGAGGACCAGCGTGGTGCCGAGGTTCAGGGCGTGGGAGAATCGCCGCAGACGAAGGAAGCTCGACCGGTCCTCCACCAGCGCCGTGGCGGCGCTGAGGAGCATGATGACCGGGGCCTCGATGAGAATGGCGAAGGCGAAGGCCACGCCATGGGCCGCCAGGTTGTAGGTGGCCTCGGGGAGGCGTGCGATGACCGCCGCCAGGAACGGCCCCTCCACCGCGATCATCAACCACGTCGCCGCCAGGGGCGCCC
>JGI12048J13642_10755895_pt1 | contig 10930 bp, 8 predicted proteins | sample ElkSlonscriptome_16_FD_13642 | JGI IMG/M metagenome (IMG submission 13642) | reverse complement strand
AGTTCGATACCGCGCCATATAGGGGCTTACCACCCCGATCAAACATGCCACCTTGCCCCAGAATATACTTTTTCCATGATGCGAGGAGCGCCTCTGTCGTCAAGTTGCCACCACAATCAATCAACGTTTGCGCGGTTAACACGGCAAATTCAGTATCGTCGGTACTCTTCGCCCCCTCATGCAATTCGGTGATAATCCCGTAGCGTTGACGGTACGCGTCATTGCGTCCGATGTCACCGAACGCGTCGCCCACCGCCAGCCCGAGTAAGCAGCCTGTGGCGCGGTCAATCAATTGTTCGCGCTCGTCTGTAGAAATTGCCCGCCTCGTTATCATACGATCCATTCACCCTTCTAATGAGAACGTTCTCAATATGGTCAAAAAAAGATATATCCGGTTGTTAGTGTACGTGTTTGGGCGGTGCTGTTGACCCCCGCCGGATAAGTTCACATGGCAACTTATAGGTTTGTGGCTGGCGATTGCCTGATGTTGTTTTGAGTTGTTCCAGCAACAGATTTGCCGCGTTCACGCCGATGTCATACTTCGGTTTCGCCACTGTTGATAATGGCGGTGATGTCGCAGATGCGGCAAAAATATCGTCCATGCCGATAATCGAAATATCATCCGGTATGCCCCACCCCAGTGCATGGGCGGTTTGCATCGCCCCAATGGCAAGGATGTCATTCGCCGCGAACACTGCAGTTGGTGGCTCCGGTAAATTGAGCAATTTGTGCATCGCGTCTGAACCGGCTTGTAAGGAAAATTCGCCGTAGATGACAAGGCTTTCATCGAGCTTGAGTTGTTTGCGTGCTAGAAACGATAAATAAGAGTGATAGCGGGTGGTCAATTTACGCCGTGCAGATAACCCTGCGATGAGTCCGATGCGTCGATGACCGAGTTCATACAGGTAATTGAGTGACTCCTGTACGGCGGTTTCGGTGTCACTACTCACAGTGTCTAAATCAGGATAATCGTTCTGGCTACCTAATATCACTAGAGGAATGTTGATGTTATTCACATCCGTCAGAGAAGCGTTCGTGGGGTTGATGATGACTCCATCAAAACGATTATGGCGCACCATTTTAAGGTAGCGTGTTTCGATGGCAATGTCCCATTCACTGTTGACTGTGACGACGGTGTAATCGTGCGCTTCGAGCGTGTCCTGTACGCCTCTGGCAACTGCGGGCCAAAAGGGATTGGTGATGTCTGGAATAACCAGCGCGACCATGTAGGTTTTATCCGTCCGCAAACTGCCCGCGATAGCATTGCGTTCATAGCCCAATTGGGTGATCGCATCCATCACCCGCGAGCGTGTATCGTCGCTGACGATATTGTGCTGTCCATTGACAACACGCCCTACCGTCGCTTTAGACACCCCCGCAAGTTTGGCAACATCAATAATCGTTGGACGTTTAACCATAAGAAAAAGTCTTTAAAATAATCTATATTAGTGGTTGATCGCGTCTCACTGAGAACGTTCTCAGTTACTCATGAGCATACATCAAACACAAAAACCTGTCAACAAATTCATCAATTCGGCAGGGTCATATGATAAGATGACTATACATACTTTTCGCCTATAATGGTCTAAATAACCTTCCACGATCTCTTCACAAGACGACCACAATATCTCCATAATTGGCGGTTAAGATGATCATAGTTCGGGTGAATTATCACCATACCGATAGCGTTTTTGATGAATACTAGAGGAGACAAAATGAAAAATTTCCGTTTATGGGCATTAGTCGCGCTCTTGATACTTGCCCTTTCCGGCATGGTTTTACAAGCGCAAGATGTCTCAGTTGGCACTTTTGAGGAAGCGCCGTGTCCATTTGAGGTTGCGCCCGGATACACTGAGGGCACAGACATTACCTGTGGCTACGTCACTGTGCCGGAAGTCCACAGCGACCCGGATGGCGCGACAATCCGCATTGCCGTTGCCGTGTATAACAGTTTAGCGACTTCGCCTGCGGATGATCCACTTGTCATGACACAAGGTGGACCCGGTGGCTCAACACTGACCTTGTTCGGGGAACAACTCGCCGCAGTCGCTGATTTCTACCGACAGGATCGTGATGTCATTCTGGTGGAGCAACGTGGCACACTCTATTCAGAACCCAGCCTGACCTGCCCGGAATTAACCGACTTGGGCATTGAATTGCTGAATGACGACATGGAAGTGGAAGAAGCGTTGGCATTGCAGTTCGAGGTACTTGATGCATGTCGCACCCGCTTGATCGACGAAGGCGTGAACTTTGATGCCTTCGATAGCCTAGAAAATGCCGCAGATATACCGGTAATCGTTGATGCACTCGGTTATTCCGGTGAGTACAATTACTATGGCGTGTCCTATGGTGCGTTACTCGGTCAGCACCTGTTGCGCGATCAGGGTGATCGTCTACGAGCTGTCGTGCTGGATGCCGTCGCGCCGGTGAACTTGAACTTTATGTCTGAAGTCCCCACCACCGCACAACGCGCGTTTGACGAAATGTTTACCGCCTGTGCAGGTTCACCGGAATGTTCCGTCGCGTTCCCTAATCTGGAAAATGACTTTTACACATTGATCGACACACTGAATGAAAATCCTGTGACCATCACCATCAGTGATCCTGACTTAGATGGGGTGACTTATGAAGCCCTTTTTAGCGGTGATGCAATAGTGAATATCGTCTTTGCCGCGATGTACGCCTTCCCCTTACAAATGCCAGGATACATTGACGCAATGGCGAACGATGACTTCACCTGGCTTGAGGTGTTCGGTGGTGCGCTAGCGATTGAACGCACGAGCGCAATTGCTATGCAAACTGCGGTATTGTGTGCAGAAGATGGACTTGATTATACGGCAGAGGACATTAACAGCAATGGGATTGACCCCCGCGTATTTGAGGCATCCGCCCTCGCGTGGCAAGTATACCCACAACGCTGTGAGGCATGGGACGTGGAGCAAATCGGTGACTTTGCCGATGACCCTGTTGCCACCGATATTCCTGTGTTGGCGCTTTCGGGTCAATTCGACCCCATCACCCCGCCGTCATATGCAGATGTCGCGCTGGTGGAGATGACCAATACTTATTCGTACACGTTCCCCGGTTTAGGACATGGTGCGCTCTTCGGGAACAGCGCGTGCCCGTTAACGATCATGGCGGAATTTCTTAACGATCCAACACAAGAACCGGATGCCAGTTGTGTGGACGCGATGACGGTGGACTTCACTATCCAGGTCGCAAATCCAGCCGAAACATTTACTATTCCCATTCCAGCAGGATGGACAGACAACACGAACGACACATTTAACCTGTTTGAAGACCCGGAAACAGGTAGCCAGATTTACGCGGTGTCAACCGACGCAGGCGACGATATTGAGACTGGTATCGACGAAGCAATAGCGATCACACAGGGCGAGGGCTTCGCTGGAACGCTGGCACAATCTGGTGAAATCGTGCCGGATTACTTCCAATATGTGTATGTGGATGGAGAAACACTCGTCATTGTTGTCGCCACACAAAACGATGATGCGACTGCACAGGCGAATGTGGTCATTGTCACCGACCAAGCCGGTTTGCAAGTCATTCAACCCGTGTTAAATCCGGTGGTATTCGGTCTGCAATTTATCGGTGGGGATGCCATCGCCGCGCCACCCACGCCATAATTTACACGCGCATCAAGTAACCTGATAACAAAAGTGAAGCGCCCCTTATCGCTTAGACATCACTAAGATGAGAGGGGGCGTTTTTTCGGACGGTGATATACGGATGACGATACATCAACGCGATTGATCGTCCAGCGAATCCACGAGGCGCACACCGCCTAGTTTACGGTACAGTTCACCATCAGAAAATTTACCTTGATACTGCGGGAATGTCACCGCACTATCGCGCATTTGCTTGAGCGTTTGTGCTAAACCAAGTGTCCCAAGATCACGACTGCGCGTGACATTATCGAGATCGATGATTTCTGTCAAAATCGTCTCGTTGGTCTGTGCCTGTTGCAACACACGCCCGTCGGGGTCAATAATCATCGACTTGCCCCCACCCCACGGACCAACACCGTTAATATCGATAAAGTAGCACTGATTCATGATCGCGTTCGCCTGACTCAACACCAGTTCCAGATCACGATCAGAGGTCGGGGTCATGGTGGGGTGCAAGATAACCTCCGCGCCCTGCCACACCAGTGCCCGCACCATCTCAGGGAACCACATATCGTAACAGATCGTCATGCCAAAGCGTCCCACATCGGGAATGTCGAACACACAAAATTCATCACCGGGTTCTGTCTCTGCCTCCAACGGGTACCAGGGGAAAATCTTGCGATATTTGGCGATAATCTCACCTTCGGGCGAAATAGCGAGCGAGGTATTGTAGATTTTTTCATTATCAAGCTCATACATGGAGCCGGGCACCAGCCACAATTTTTCCTTGCGGGCGATAGTACAGAGCGCATCGCTGATATTACCCGGAATCGGTTGGATGATGCGCTTCCATGCCTCAAGATTTGGTTTTGCGTCGAATTGCACCAGACCGGACGGACACAATTCATGAAATACGACCATCTGTACCCATGGAAAACCCGCTTTGATCCGGTTGATGACCTGTTCCATTTTGGCGATTGTCGCGTTTTCGTCCCATGCAACCACGCTCATCTGTACACCGGCAATTCCAAATAAGCGACTCATACAGTCTCCTTGTCTGCGAAGTGACAGGCACTCCATTGATCTGTGGCTTTAACTTCAAGTAAGGGTTCAGTTTCACGGCACAGTAGCTCGGCAATCGGACAGCGCGTATGAAAACGGCATCCGGTGGGCGGGTTGATTGGACTGGGCACATTACCCTCCAACGGTTCGTGCGATGCCTTGCCCTGCTCACCAACACGCGGTACGGCTTGCAAAAGCGCTTTTGTGTAAGGATGCGTCGGGCGATTGATGACATCTTCGGTTTTGCCCAGCTCGACCAATTTACCAAGATACATCACGCCGATGCGATCACTCAAATGCTCGATCACGCTCAAATCATGCGAGATGAACAAATATGTTAGTCCCATGTCATGCCGTAATTCGTCCAATAAGTTGATGATCTGTGCTTGAATGGATACGTCCAACGCGGAAGTTGGCTCATCCAACACCAACAATTGCGGGGCAAGTAAGAGCGCCCGCGCCACTGAGATACGTTGTAATTGTCCACCGGATAATTCATGCGGATAACGCGATAAATGCTGTGCGCCCAACCCCACCCGTCCCATGATGGTGTTGATACGGGTCATCCATTCATCCTGCGGAAAACCATGGGTTTGCAAGGGTTCGATCAGCGATTGTTTGATCGTCCGGCGTGGACTAAGTGATGCCAGCGGGTTTTGAAAGACAATCTGCATATCCCGGCGTTTTGCGCGTAATTCACGTTTGGATAATGCCGTTATGTCCACACCATCAAAATGGATGTGCCCTGATGTGGGTTGCTCAAGGTGCAAGATACAGCGTCCGAGGGTCGTTTTCCCACAACCCGACTCACCGACCAGACCGAGCACCTCACCCCGTTGGATGTCGATGCTCACATTTTCCAGCGCCTGCACCACCCGTCGTTGACCGGTCAGCCAGCCACCGGGGAGCGGAAAGTGTTTGACGAGGTTTTCCACCTGTATCAGTGTGTTAGGCATCAGAAACACCTTCTTCCACAAGATAACAGGCGGTCTGATGCTCTGGATTGACCGCATAATGAGCGGGCTGTGCATCGTAACAGCGTTCATGCACCTGTGGGCACCGCGACGCGAATACACACCCTTTTATCGACCCAGGATTCGCCGGAACAGTGCCTTCGATTGCCTGTAACTGTGTGCCTCTTTTGCTGGAAATGGGCAACGCCGCTAGCAAACCCTGTGTGTATGGATGTTGTGGATTGGCGAGTAATACCTGTGTCGGGGCAGTTTCGACGACCTTGCCCGCATACAGTACCGCGCTCCGGTCACACACTTCAGAGACTACACCGAGATCATGCGTAATCAGCAGAACGGAGATGCCATGTGCATCACAGAGTTCGCGCAATAAGTGTAAAATTTGTGCCTGAATGGTCACATCGAGCGCGGTGGTCGGTTCATCGGCGACAATCAAACGTGGCTCAGAGATCAATGCCATTGCGATCATTACGCGCTGTTGTTGCCCGCCAGAAAGCTCATGTGGATAACTCTTGATAACGCGTTCAATATCCGGCAACCCGACACTATCCAGCACATCCAAAATACGCGCCGTCGCCGCCTGCTTATTGAGATCGGTGTGTTGTTTGAGCACGTTCAACAATTGTTGCCCGACTTTGAACACCGGATTGAGCGAGGTAAACGGATCTTGAAAGATCATGGCGATGTCATTCCCGCGAATACGGCGCATCGCTCGATTCGATTTTTTCAGCAGATCGTCACCCTGAAATTTAATTTGTCCCTTCGTGATAGCCCCCGGTTTTGGGATGAGGCGCAAAATCGACAGACAGGTGACGGATTTGCCACAGCCACTTTCGCCCACCAAACCAAAGATCTCACCCGCCGCGATGGAAAAGCTCACATCATTGACCACTTGCAATGTGCCACGCGGGGTATCAAAAGCAATATGTAAATTTTCGACTTCCAGTAAAGCGCTCATCAGAATAATGTCAACTAACGATACTGTTTCGGATCAAAAATATCACGCAGGGTATCCCCCACAAGGTTGAACGCCAGCACGGTTAAAAAGATAGCGATTCCGGGGAACATGCTATACCACCACGCCTGACGTAAGAATTGTCGTCCTTCTTCGATCATCAAGCCCCAATCCGCGTTGGGCGGTTGTGTGCCTAATCCCAAAAACGCCAGTGAGGTTGTCGCTAAGATGACCGTGCCAATGTCGATGGTCGCCTGCACGATGATCGGCGTGATCGTGTTCGGCAAAATGTGCCGACGGATAATCACCGCATCAGAGACACCGATAGACCGCGCCGCCTCCACAAAATACTGTTCGCGTAAACTGCGTGTCGTGCTCCGTACCAAGCGCGTGTACCAGGGCCACCACGACACCACCAGCGCAATCACCGCATTAATCAAACTCGGTCCCGCGAGCGATACAATCGCCATCGCCAGTAACAGGGACGGAAACGCCAGAAAAAGGTCTGTCGTTCGCATGATGAGTTCGTCCAACCAGCCCCCATAATAGCCCGCAATTGCGCCCAACGGGGTGCCGATCATCACAGCGGCGGAGACGACAATCAACGATGCCATAATCGCCGGACGGGTGCCATAGATCAAGCGACTAACCATATCGCGCCCGAGGTTATCTGTCCCTAAAAGATAAGTTGTAGACGGCTCCAGCAGACGATCATCCGCATTGTTGCGCCCCTGCCCTTGCTCAGGATAGGGTGAAATAATCGGCGCGAAGACCGCACAGAAAATGATAAACAAAATCCAGCCCACGCTGAACAACGCGAGCACATCACGTTGAATCACGTAGAGGGTATGTTGCCATCCACTACGATCGGGCGGCGGTGAATCAAAATCACCATCTGGCAATTTCTCCGCGCTTTTACCTAGAAATAATTTCGACAGAGACATGGAGTTCCTTAAGACAGGCTAACGCGCGGGTCGATATACGCCTGCAACAGATCAATCAGCAGGTTAATCAAAATGTAGCCGGACGCACCAAACAGCGTTATGCCCATGATGGCGGGAAAGTCGAGGTTCAAGAATGAACGCGCTGTAAACAATCCCAGACCGGGCCAATTGAAAATAATCTCCACATAAAACGCACCCGTTAGTGAATAGGCGAAGGTTAATCCGATGACGGTTAAGGTGGGAATGATGGCATTCTTCAGCGCATAGCGATAGACGATCAACCGTTGACCAAGACCGTAGGCTTGTGCGGTGCGAATATAATTTTGTTGCATCACTTCCAGCATAGTGGCGCGGGTCATACGGGCGATTAAGCCGATAGGATAAGCGGCAAGTGTGACCGCAGGTAAGATCAAGTGTAGGGCAACATCCTGAAAAGCGACCCAATTGCCGGTGACCAACGAATCGATCAAGAAAAAGCCGGTAATGTCTTCGATTGGGCTGTTGAATCGGAGTGTGCTATCGACACGGCTTGCGAGTGGTAACAAGCCCAGCCATAACCCAAAAATCAGTTGCAACAATAAGCCCAGCCAAAATTGGGGTAAGGACACACCAATGATGCTGAATGCCCGCACGAAGATGTCGGCGGGTTTACCGTGCAATTGTGCGGAGAACACACCCAGCGGAATCCCGATACTAACGGCGATAATCAGCGAAACCAGCAATAATTCCCCCGTCGCCGCCAGCCGTGAGCTAATCTCTGTGGTGACGGGTCGGCGGGTCGCCAATGAATCACCGAGGTCGCCCTGTAACAAATCGCCCAGATAACGCGCATATTGTTGTGGAATAGGATCGTTAAGACCGAGTTCTTCGTTTGCGGCTTCAACTTGTTCCGGGCGTGCTCGTGCGCCAAGATAGAGTGCGGCGGGGTTCGATGGCACGATACGCGTGAGCGTGAACGTGACCACCGTCATCCCTAGCAGGACGACAAGCGATAGAAATAACCGTCGGATTGTGTATTCGAGCTTCTGCACACTGTCATCCTAAACTATTTATGTTGCCAGAAATTATGCCGGTCTTTGGTCGTAAGGGACGACCCGATAGGTCGATCTCGCAGTACATTCTCATGTGGGGGCAGATACTTTCAATAGTGATCCGCCCGCACATGAGGGACTACATTAAACAAAAATCCACCGATTATTGCGCGACTGAGATGTCATAGAAATTGATGGAGAACGGATAGTTCAAATTATAGTCGAACCCGCTCAGGTAAGTTGGCACGGCGTACCATGTGCTGGTATCCATAAAGAACAAACCCGGAGCTTCTTCGACCATCAAGGTCTGTGCTTCAGTGTAAAGGGCTTGCGCCGCGTCTAAATCTGTACCAGAAACCAGACCGGCTTCATCAATCAGACCATCAAAGGTTTCGTTCGCCCAGTAGCTGAGGTTAAAGAAGGGGACTTCGCTACTACGGAACAGTGACCATAAATTGTCTGCACCGGCATCACTATATGTGGGCCAGTAGAGTACAAGGAATACATCCTGTGCGTTGGGCGGGTCAGCCTTGGCTTCTTCCCATTGTTGCCCGAACAGAATACCTTCGATGGTGACCTCAATGCCGAGCGCTTCTTCCCATGCATCTTTGATTAACGGTGCCATGATTTCTTCGATGGCGTTTTCCGCCGCATAAGTCAGGCGTAAGGACACGGTTGAGGGGTCAACGCCGGATTCTTCCAGCAATGCCTGTGCCTGTTCGACATCATAAGTATATTGTGGCACTTGATCGCTAAACGGGAACACGCCCTGTGGCACCGCGCCGAATGACTGTGTTGCCAGACCTTCTGCCGCAACGTCAATAATTTGTTGATACGGTGTGGCGTAGGACAGTGCCTGACGGAACGTCACATTGTCCAGTGGTGGACGCAACACGTTCAGATAACCCAGATAATTGAACAGGGTTGCTTCGGTCTCTACGGTGTAATTAGGATCATCCGCAAATGATTGAAAGCTGGACGGCGGTAAGCGCAATGCCAGATCAACCTCACCACCACGCAACAATTGTTCTTGTGTCACATCATCAGCAACAATGCTGACCTGTACGATATCAAATTGGCTGTCATCCCAACCACCCCAATAGGCTTCGTGCGCCATCAAAATCACTTCAGCATCCGGTGTATATTCGGAAAGCATGTAGGGACCTGTACCAGAAGCCACACCGTTATCAAAGTAGGTGGGGTCGGCTTCATAGGCATCGAGCGCTGTCGGGCTAATAATCCATGCGCCATAGGTTGAGCCTGCAACCAGGAGCAACGGTGCCGGATAAGATAGGTTAAATTGTACGGTCAGGTCGTCAACCGCTTCTACGGTATCCAACGGGAACCAGATAAAGCCAGCCCCGCCGATCTCGCGGGCAAGGTTTACAGAGCGCACAACTGCATCAGCGGTCAACGGTGCGCCATCGTGGAAGGTCACACCTTCGCGCAGATTGAACGTCCATGTCAGACCATCCTCGCTGGTTTCCCATGATGTGGCTAACGCCGGTGAAAATTCTTCTTCGGCATCCGGTGCGTTGACGACAACCAGCGTTTCATAGATGTTTGCCATATACAACGCTTCTGTAGAAAAGGACACCGCCGGGTTCCATGTCGTGACACCCGCAGTAGAGGCGACACTCAAAACCTGTGTGTCCTGTGCGAAACTGCTCCCTGCGACAATCAGCAATGAACTGAGCGCAAGCAATAGCGTAAATAGACGCTTCATGGTATCTTTACCTCACTATTATGAACGAAATTTCCACCCACCGGTAATCATACCCTGTGATTTGCACAGAATATTCGCAACATACTGACAAATGGGTGATTCTATTCTTCTCAAGACGAAATATCTGGTGCCCCAACGAAGCGCCACACATCTGTCGCGCGGTGGTCTTGTCGCGCAAATCTGTGATACGCACAATCCACAACACGTACTCCTAGTTGCGCCTGCTGGCTACGGTAAAACCACCGTCCTCACAGAAGTTGCAGAAACCACCCCTGACCCACTTATCTGGATTCACCTTGACGATGGTGACAACGACCCCGCGACCTTCATCGCCTACTTGATCGAAGGCTTACGGCGACAATTGGGGGATTTCCCATTTACCGTGCCACAGGAAGATAACATCGCGCCGGATCGTCTGTTGGTGATTTTGCTCAATCATCTATTAGAACATGCAACATCGGCGTGGATGCTCATTCTTGATGATTATCATGTGATCCATAACCCGCTTGTTCACCAACTGCTGACCACATTTATCGAAAATCTGCCGCCAGACATGCGCGTGGTAATCGCAAGCCGGATTACGCCCGTTTTACCGTTGTCTCGTTGGCGCGC
>JGI12048J13642_10113715_pt1 | contig 10930 bp, 9 predicted proteins | sample ElkSlonscriptome_16_FD_13642 | JGI IMG/M metagenome (IMG submission 13642) | reverse complement strand
CAACAATCCCGTAAACCGCCTCCAAAGCCTCATCCAGCTTCTCCGGCTTCGACCCGCCGGCCTGGGCCATATCGGGCCTTCCGCCCCCGCCGCCGCCCACGATGGCGGAGACTTGTTTGATGATGTTGCCGGCGTGGTATTTGCCGGTGAGATCTTGGGTGACGACGGTGATGAGCATGGCTTTGCCGTCGGAGCCGCTGCCGAGCACCAGGATGCCGGACTTGAGCTTGTCCCGGAACTTGTCGGCGGCGTCTCGAAGGGCCGCCGGGGTATCGGCCGCCACTTTTTTGGCCAGCACCCGGACATCCCCCACCGTGCGGATGTCATCCTCGATGGAGGCCGCCGACATGGTGGCCATCTTGGCCTTGAGCCGCTCCACTTCTTTTTCCAGGGTTTTCTGATGGGCCAGATTTTTATCCAGCCGCTCCACCAGGTTTTCCGGCCGGTCCTTGAGAAGCCCCGCGGCTTCCCGCAGGGTCCGCGCGGTGCGTTGGACATGGGCCACCGCCGCAGCCCCGGTCATGGCCTCGATGCGCCGGACCCCGGAGGCGATGCTCGATTCGGCCACGATTTTGAAGAAGCCGATGTCGCCGGTCTGTTGAATGTGGGTGCCGCCGCAGAGTTCCTTGCTGAAATCGGCCAGGGAGATGACCCGGACCCGATCTCCGTATTTTTCTTCGAAGAGGGCGGTGGCGCCGGATTTGAAAGCTTCTTCGGCGTCCATCTCCTTAATTTCCACCGACACGTTCCGGCGTACCCGGGCGTTGACTCGGGTTTCGATCTCTTCGAGGGTTTCCGGCGCCACCTGAGAGAAATGGGTGAAGTCGAACCGGAACCGGTCCGGCGCCACCAGGGAGCCGGCCTGTTTGACGTGATCCCCCAGCACCTCCCGCAGCACCGAATGAAGAATATGGGTAGCGGTGTGGTGACGGGCGGTGGCCTGGCGGGCTTCCGGGTCCACGGTCAGGGTGACGATGTCGCCTTTGCGGACGGTGCCGGAGTTGATCTTTCCCCGGTGAATGACCAGGCCGGTGGGATCTTTCATGGTGTCGGTCACCCTCATTTCAAATCCCGGACCGGTGATGCCGCCCACATCTCCCACCTGCCCACCGGATTCGCCGTAGAAGGGGGTTTTTGCGGTGACCGCCTCGATCTCTTCTCCGGTACCGGCTTCGGAAACCGCCTCCCCGTTTTTGACCAGAAGCAGGATGTCGGAGTCGCAGGAGAGGGTCCGGTATCCTACGAATTCGGGGATGATGCCCTGGGCCGACAGGTTTTTGTAAGCCTCGCTGATCTGGGCGAAGCTGGCGGTGGAGCGGGATTTCTCGCGCTGCCGGGCCATGTTCTGATCGAAGGTGTCCATGTCGAGGGTCATTTCCCGGTCCCGAACCACGTCCCGAACGATGTCGACGGGAAAGCCGAAGGTATCGTAGAGCTTGAAGATGACGTCGCCCGGTACCTCGGTCTCCCCCTTGGCCTTCATCTCCCCAAGGGTGTCGTTCAAAAGCGCGAGCCCCTTGTCCAGGGTCTCGGAAAAGCGAATCTCTTCGTTGGTGATGACGTTGTTGATGAAGGCGGATGCCTCGGACAGCTCCGGATAGGCCGGCTTCATGATGTCGTACACCACTCCGGCGGTTTCATGGAGAAAGGGTTTGGTAAGGCCGATGTTGCGGCCGTAGCGGATGGCCCGGCGCATGATCCGGCGCAGGACATATCCCCGGCCATCGTTTGCGGGCAGCACACCGTCGTTGATCAGAAAGGCGGCGGCCCGGCTGTGGTCGGCGATCACCTTCATGGCCACGTCGGATTCGTGGGACGCCCCGATCTGTTTGCCGGAGAGTTCCTGGGCTTTTTGAATAATGGGATAGATCAGGTCGGTTTCGAAATTGGTGGGTACGTCCTGAAGAATGGAGACCATTCGCTCCAGCCCCAGACCGGTATCGATGCTCGGCTTGGGCAGCGGGGTCATTTCGCCGGAGGCGTCCCGGTTGAACTGCATGAAGACCAGGTTCCAGATTTCCAGAAACCGGTCGCACTCGCACCCGAGTTTGCAGGAGGGGCCGCAGGCGAATTCCTTTCCCCGGTCGAGATGAATCTCCGAGCAGGGGCCGCAGGGGCCGGTATCGCCCATGGCCCAGAAGTTGTCCTTTTCTCCGAAACGTTCGATTCGGTCGGCCGGCACCCCCACGATCCGCTGCCATAGCTCGTTTGCTTCGTCGTCGTCCAGGTAGATGGAGACCCATAGCTGGTCCGGGTCCAACCCGTATCCGTTGGTCAGAAGGTCCCAGGCGAACTCGATGGCTTTTTCCTTGAAATAGTCTCCGAAGGAGAAATTGCCCAGCATTTCAAAAAAGGTGTGGTGCCGGGCGGTGTAGCCGACGTTCTCCAGGTCGTTGTGCTTGCCCCCGGCCCGCACGCATTTCTGGGAGGTGGCGGCCCGGTTGTAGCCGCGTTTTTCTTCCCCCAGAAAGGTGCGTTTGAACTGGACCATTCCGGCGTTGACAAAGAGCAGGGTCGGGTCGTCCCGGGGAACCAGGGAGGAGCTTCGAACCACTTGGTGGTCATATTTCTGAAAATAATCAAGGAATTTTTTGCGTACGTCGTTGCCTGTCATGGATCACTCCGTGGTTGAATGGGTTATTCGGTCTCCTCCGCGACCGGCATCTCCGATTCGGATTCGTCCTTGGACTTGGATTTGATCATTCCGAGATGGGACCGTACTTTGCCGAGCACCTCATCGTAGATATCCGGATTGTCATTGAAATAGCGCTTTACGTTTTCCCGGCCCTGGCCGATCCGATTGCCGTCATAGGAATACCAGGAGCCGCTTTTTTCGATGATATTGGTCTCTACCCCCATGTCGAGCAGGTCCCCGGTTCGGGAAATCCCTTCGCCGTAGGTGATGTCGAATTCGGCCTCCTTGAAGGGCGGGGCGATCTTGTTTTTGACCACCCGCACCTTGGTCCGGTTGCCGATCACCTCCTGGCCTTCCTTGATGGCGCCGGTCCGCCGAATATCGATGCGGACCGAGGAATAAAACTTGAGGGCGTTGCCGCCGGTGGTGGTTTCGGGGTTGCCGAAGACCACCCCGATTTTCATTCGAATCTGGTTGATGAACATCACCGTGGTCATGGTTTTGCCGATGGTGCCGGTGAGTTTTCGCAACGCCTGGGACATGAGCCGGGCCTGAAGCCCCATGTGGGAGTCGCCCATTTCCCCTTCGATTTCGGCCCGGGGCACCAGGGCCGCCACCGAATCGATGACCATGATGTCGATGGCCCCGCTTCGGACCAGCATGTCGGCGATCTCCAGGGCCTGCTCCCCGGTGTCGGGCTGGGAGACCAGCAGGTCGTCGCAGTTGACCCCCAGTTTTCGGGCGTACTCGGTGTCCAGGGCGTGTTCGGCGTCGATGAAGGCGGCGATCCCGCCCTGTTTCTGGGCTTGGGCCACCGCGTGCAGGGCCAGGGTGGTCTTTCCCGAGGATTCGGGGCCGAAGATTTCGATGACCCGCCCCCGGGGATATCCGCCCACCCCCAGCGCCAGGTCCAGTGCCAGGGACCCGCTGGGAATGGAGGGGACGTCCACCACCTGTTTGCTGCCCAGCTTCATGATGGAGCCCTTTCCGAACTGGCGTTCGATCTGGGACATGGCGGATTCGACCGCCTTCGATTTTTCCGGTGATACGCTCATGGATTCCTCCTGAAATATGTCGATCTGTTTCATGGGGTCGCGGGTGATGATTTCGGGTGAATGACCGGCGCTATGTGTCGCTCCCCAAGGATACCGATTTCAGCCGGGTGTAGACCGCGCCGTCGGGTTTCAGCTCGCTTTGATAGAGAACCATCTCCTCGGCGGTGAACGGGGCCGATTCGGTGTTTCCGAGTGCCGCCATCACCTCGACCAGGGCTTTCGAATTCAGGTTGCCCTTGGCCCGGGCAATGGTCAGGTGGGCCTTGAAGGGCCGGGTTTCCGGGGCGATGCCGACCCTTTCGAGGCGTTCATCCAGCTGTTTCTGAATCTCGATCAGAGATCGGGTCTCTCCCTGAAGGCCGACCCAGAGCACCCGGGGGCGGTTGATTCCCGGAAAGACCCCGAGCCCTTTGGCGCCGAGGCGGATAACCGGTGCGGAACCAACGGCTTTCGCCATGGCGTCGGCGATGCCGTCAATGTCCGCCGGCGCCACATTCCCCAGAAACTTGAGGGTCAGATGAATGTTTTCCGGCTTGACCCACCGCATTCGAAACCCTTCGGCCCGAACCCCGTCCTGAAGGGTTCGAATATGGTCCCGAACCGCAGCGGGCAGCGGAAAGGCGATAAAGGTTCGCAGGGTTTCCACGGCCGGTTTTCTTCTTTCTTACGAGGGAAGCGGCATCTGCGGTTCCCCGAGAAGGAAATCGCCCTTGGCGATCCACTCCTTGAGGGTTTCCGCGATTTGCCGGGCCTTGACCATGCTGGAAAGCGGCACGGTGGGCACCCGCTGGCCTTCCAGGGTGATGGCGCCGCTTCTCAACTCGGCATAGCTGATACGGCCGTAGGTTTTGGATATGCCGTTGCCGTAGTCGTGGCCGTAATCGATGATCTGGGTGAAGATGTCTTCATCGGAAACCGCGGTATAGCGGGCCATCTCCTCGTTGAGAATGGGAATGGGAATGCCCAGCCCCACTGACAGGGAGCAGCCGTACCCCTGCATGCTGGCGCCTTTGAGCCAATCCGAGTGCATGGACCTCAGGTCCCCCATGACCGCCAGGGTGCCCGCCGGAGTGACGGGGACCCCTTTGTCGGTGCGCTGGGCCCCNGGGTTGTGCTGGGTGCCGTGCCAGGTCACATACCCGACCCCGCCGCCCAGGAAGATTCGGGTGCCCAGGCCGAGGGTCTTGTAAAAGGGATCGTTAAAAAGCGGACTCAATTGCCCGGCCGAGCAGTAATTGGCATTGCCGGCCCGGGGTTTGAGCGCCCCCATGTAGGTATAGACGGTGGTGTTGGTCAGGTTGACCGCGCAGTTGTAGTTCTGATACCCGTTTCGGGGATTGCACAGGACCGCATAGGGGAGATCTGCCAGGGTGACCCGTTTTTCCATCTTTCGATTGGGATAACAGGTGGTGCCGTAAGCCTCGGCCCGCAGGTGAATCTTCTTTCCGTCGATCAGGTCCTGAATCACATGGCCGCCGCCGTAGGCGAATTCTCCGGGCTGAACCTTGTTGAGGGGGTCGTCTTCGCAGGGTTCGGTGGCCCCGATATAACAGTCCACCGCCGCCAATCCGGCATACGCGGGTACGTTGTTGAGCCAGACCTTGGCCGCTTTGATCGTGGGCGTCGTCTGCCCGAAGTTGAGAAAGGCGCCCGACGAGCACATGGGCGCGAAGGTGCCGGTGGTGACCACATCCACCTGATCGGCGGCTTCTTCCGGGCCGTGATCCCGAACGATGTCGATCATCTCCTCGGCGGAGACCACCACGGCTCGGCCGGCCTGAATCTTTCGGTTGATTTCCCGGTAGGTTTTATTGATTTTATGGGTTTGCATTCTCGTCAGTGAATTACCGTTGGGTTACGGAGAGATTCTCGGATTTGACCGCTTCGATTTTGGCGGTGATGTTGTTTTCGATCCAGGCCGGGTCCCACCATTCCACCGGATTGACAAAGATGTTGTGGACGATCATTCCGTAGTGAAGGTGGTCGCCGCCGGCCAATCCGCTGGAACCGGTCTGTGCGATGATATCCCCCCTGGCCACGATCTGTCCGTCGGTCACATTGATACTGCTCAAATGGGAATAGCTGCTGAAGAGACCGAATCCGTGATCCAGGACGATGGTACCGCCGTAGATCCCCACCTGACCGGTGAATGCGACCCGGCCGTTATTGGCGGCCGGCACCGGGGCCCGGGAGGTTGAGGCCAGGTCGATCCCCATGTGAACCTGATGATCCACCACCTGGTCGTTGTACAGGTATTCCCGGTGATCCGCGAAGCTGGCCCGCCGGGCGGCATTGGGAAGCCGCAGAAAGGCGCCCTCCCAGTAGAGGGTGTTCTCGGACCGAGCCCCCAGGTCTTTGAGTAGACCCGTGTTGAGCACCCGAAGCTTCTGATTGATGACCAGGAATTTTTCCAGCGGGGTGGCGGCGTCGTACTCCTGAAGTTCATCCTCGAATTCGGGCATGATCTGATTCAGGAATCCGTCGGAGACCCGAATGGTGTCCTGATTAAACCGTCGGGGTTTGATGTAGTGGTAAAACCCTGATTTGGCCGTGTTTCCGGCCAGGTCGGTGGCTTCGACATAGATCTGGGTGCCCTTGCCTTGGGAATAATCGAGGGCCATGAGGCTCATATAGATATTTTCTTCACCGGTATTCAGAACGCTCCGGGCCGAATAGCCTGGAAAGAAGTTGTCGCCCACCTGAACCCCGTTTTTGGGACAGGATTCCGATACCCGGTAGATGACCAGACCGGCGCCGCCCTGATTGATATTGTGCTGCTTGGTGAGCACCTCGATCACCGGCGGACGGGTGTCGATCCGCACCGGTTTTTCGATCCGGGTCAGGTTGCCTTTCCACCAGTTTCTCCAGGAGTAATCCGCCGCCTCCAGTTGAAGCACCGCTTCCCCTTCGGAAAACCCGGCCTTTTTGGGCTCGATATGGACATCCAGGGTCTTGTCGAAGATTTCCCCGCCCATTACCGCATTGATGGCCGGGAATTCCTCTTCCAGAATCACCACCTCTTTGTCATTCTGCTTCAGGAGGATGCGCATGTTCCGCAGCCCGCTTTTATCGTCCGACAGGATCAGGGAAAGGTCCTGGGATGCCTGAATCGCCTTGTCCATTCCCTCGATTTTGATTCCGGGTTTTTCCCCTTCCATCTTTATATAGAAAAGCCATCCGAAGGCGAGAAATACCACCGCCGCTATCCCCAGAAAGAAACGACTTTTAAATAGTTTCCACTTTGTTTTCAATGGGTTAAAACCTACCTTTCATTTTGAATTTACCGTAGGACAATACCAGTTCACGCCGGGGTAATCAAGACCCTTTTTCGTTTCTTGACTTTTGACCCCCTGCGCGATAAACAGAATCTTGAAGAGAGGAAAATTATGCGTAATATTATAGACGTAGCGGATTTCAGGATGGGCCGGGGGTGTCCCTTGACGGTGATCGCCGGGCCCTGTGTGATCGAAGATTTCGAGACTACTTTCGAGATCGCCGAATACCTTCGATCCGTCACGGCCGAGCTGGCGCTTCCCTTTGTTTTCAAGGCCTCTTATGACAAGGCCAACCGAACCTCCATCCGGTCCTTTCGAGGGCCGGGGATAGCGGACGGATTGACGATACTGAACCGGATTAAAACCGAGCTGGGGGTGAACCTCCTCTCGGACGTTCATCAGATCAGCGAGGTGGCGCCGGCGGCTGAAGTTCTGGATATTCTGCAGGTACCGGCATTTCTCTGCCGGCAGACCGACCTGGTGGTGGCGATCGCCCAAACCGGAAAAGCGGTGAACATCAAAAAGGGGCAGTTTCTGGCTCCCTGGGATGTAGCCAATATCGTAGACAAGGTCGCCTCGGTGGGCAACCCTCGGGTCTTCATTACCGAACGGGGCAGCATGTTCGGTTACAACAACCTGGTGGTCGATTTTCGGTCCATTCCGATGATGCAGGAAAACGGGGCGCCGGTGGTCTTTGACGCCACCCACAGCGTTCAGCTGCCGGGCGGGGCCGGCGGGGCATCCGGCGGACAGCGGGAGATGGCCCCGGTGCTGGCCCGGGCCGCCGTCGCCGCCGGTGCGGACGGGGTATTCCTGGAGGTCCACAAAGACCCGGACCGGGCCCTCTGCGACGGCCCCAATTCACTGCCGCTGGACCGGGTGAAGCCGCTGCTGAAACAGTTGATTGCGATTCAAAAGGCGCTATGAGCCCTCAGGAGCCTATAACCGATGCCGATGCATTGAAAAAGGTCCGACTGCTGCTTCTGGATGTGGACGGCGTTCTGACCGATGGAACCATTATCTACAACGAAGACGGGTCGGAGACCAAACATTTTCATGTACGGGACGGATTGGGGATTCGGCTGCTGATGGAGGCCGGAATCGGGGTGGCGATCGTCACCGGAAGGTCCTCCCGGGCTTTGCATCACCGCTGCCGGAATCTGGGGATTGAAGATATTTACGACGGGGTGGGGGATAAGGGTGCGCTGATCAGCCAAATCGAGGTCCGCACCGGTGTCTTACCCGAAGAGATGGCCTTTGTCGGGGATGATCTGCCCGATCTGCCGCTGATGCGCCGGGTCGGGTTATCCGTGGCCGTGGCCGACGGACATCCGGCGGTCCGAGAGGCGGCCGATATGACGACCGCCGTCCCCGGCGGAAAAGGGGCGGTTCGCGAGGTGTGCGAAGCCATCCTGAAAGCGCAGGGATATTGGAAAAAAATGAAAGGAAAGTTTTAGGTGACGAGAAGGTCCCGTAAATTAAAAACAATGCTGGTCCTGGTGATGGCGGGCGCGCTGGTCCTGGTGACCTCGATGTTCGTGATGTACCGCCGGGGATCGGATGAGGTGAAAAGCATCGTCGCCTCCGCCAAACCGGATGCTGAAATCGCCATCTCCAGGGTGCGTCATGTGGCCACCAAGGAAGGCAAAACCGAGTGGCGGCTGGATGCCGACTCGGCCTATCTGGTGGATCAAAGGGCCCAGGCGGTGTTTGAATCCCCGGCCATCACCTTTTTCACGGCCGATCGCGAGGAGGTGTATCTGACCGCCCGGGAAGGGGTGGTCGAAACCGATTCCAACAACATTCAGGTGCACGGCGACGTGGTGTTGAAAAGCGACGGCTACCGTGTGGAGACGGAGTCTCTCGACTACAAGCATGCGGAACGGGTGTTTTCGTCGAATGTGCCGGTTCGAATCAACGGCGCGGAGTTCGACCTCGAGGCCGATTCCGCCTCTTTTGATCTGAAGACCCATCGAATGAAATTCAAAGGAAATGTGCAGGGGAGTTTCGGTGACGGTATTTCGCTGTAACCGGCTTAAATCGATACGGATCTGTGTTTGGCTTCTTCTGGTGACGGTTTGGGTATCCGGAATCGGGTACGGTCAGACCGCCGCCGCACCGGGAAAAGAAAACAAAGAAGCGGAACGGATTCACATCACGGCCGACAATCTGGTGGCCGATGACAATGAAAAATTCGCCGAATTTTCCGGGAATGTGAAAGCCGTTCAGGGGGGGACCGAGATTACCGCGGATCGGCTTCGAATTTTATACCAGGGCAGTCCGGCCGCAGGGGAATCCGCCGAAAGCAATTCGTCGGCGGACGCTCAGGGGTCGATTCAACGGATCATCGCCGTCGGCGCGGTTCGAATCACGTTTGATGAAATGGTTGCCGAAGCCCGGGAGGCGGTGTATACCACCGCAGATCGAATTCTGGTGCTGTCCGGCCCCGATTCCAAGGTGATCAAGCCGGACAGCGGCACGATCAGCGGCTCCCGGATTACCGTAGAACGCGACACCGGTCGGATTCGGTTCGAAGGCAATGTGGAGGGGATTTTTGTTCCCGGAGAAAAGGGATTGAACTGAGTGGCGGTTCTCAAGCTTCGGGATTTAATGAAGCGGTACCGGGGCCGTCGGGTGGTCAACGCGGTCAATATGGAGGTCGAGAGCGGCTCGGTGGTCGGCCTTCTCGGGCCCAATGGCGCCGGAAAAACCACCACCTTTTATATGTGTGTGGGAATGATTCGGCCCGACGGCGGAAAGGTTTTTCTTGACGGTGACGACATTACCGACTATCCCATGTACTTGAGGGCCCGCAAAGGCGTCGGTTATCTCCCCCAGGAAACCTCCATTTTTCGGAAACTTACCGTCAGGCAGAACATCCTGGCGATTCTGGAATTCTTTCCCCTGTCCAAAGCGGAGCGCACGGAGCGAACCGAAATGCTTCTGGAGGAGCTGGGGATTCGACACCTGATGCATCAGAAGGCCAGCGTGCTGTCCGGAGGAGAAAGGCGGCGCCTGGAAATCAGTCGGGCCCTGGCCACCGATCCGTCGTTTATTCTATTGGATGAACCCTTTGCGGGGGTGGACCCCCTGGCGGTCATCGACATTAAAAACATCATCGGACATCTGAAACGGCGGGGTATCGGCATCATGATCTCCGACCACAATGTTCGGGAAACCCTCGGGGCGTGTGATTTCGCCTATATCCTCAACGCGGGCGAAGTCATCGAAGCCGGGCCCCCCGAGAAAATCGCCGCCAGCGAGACCGCCCGGCGCATTTATTTAGGAAAAGAATTCAGGTTATAAAATGGCACTTGAACTCAGACAACAACTAAAATTGACCCAGCAGTTGGTGATGACCCCCCAGCTCCAGATGGCGATCAAGCTGCTTCAGCTGTCTCGGCTGGAATTGATGGATACCATTCGCCAGGAACTGGAGGAAAATCCGGCCCTGGAAGATGTCGGGGAGGTCCAGGGCGAGGAGGCGCCCGGAGAAAGGCAGGAATCCGATTCCCTCGAAACCCGGGATGACGGCGCCCCCAAAGAAATCACCATCGATGAAAAGATTCGCGAGGATATCGACTGGTCCAATTACATGGACAATTACAATTCTCCGGGTCGGGTCAATTTTGAGACTGAAGAGCGAGAGGCCCCCCAGTATGAAGCCTTTGTTTCCAAAAAAGAATCTCTGAGCGATCATCTGCTCTGGCAGCTGCTGATGACTTCCCCCACCGAAGAGGAGCGGGAAATCGGCTGTCTGGTCATCGGCAATCTCAATCGAGACGGATATCTCGAGGTTTCTCCGGAAGAACTGGCGGAGACGGGCGGGGCCGACCCGAAGATGGTTCAGGAAATCCTGAGCCTTCTCCAGAGTTTTGATCCCATCGGGGTCTGCGCCCGGAATCTGCAAGAGGGCCTTCTGATTCAGGCCAAGTATTACGGCTGCGACGAGCCGCGGGTGGTGG
>JGI12048J13642_10047520_pt1 | contig 10931 bp, 7 predicted proteins | sample ElkSlonscriptome_16_FD_13642 | JGI IMG/M metagenome (IMG submission 13642) | reverse complement strand
TGAGTCCGAAGCTTGGGCGCAAGTCTAAGCTGACGCAATCCCCTGTGAAATCAGAAGCCCACGCTATACCCGACAGGGTTAGCGATGGGTAGTTCACTACCAATAGTAGTTAGATTCAACTCATCTTCAGTGTTAGGTTTTGAGGATTGGCAGATTGACGGATCAGAAAAACGATTTTCTTTGTTCCCGATTTACTGTTAAATAACTTGACGATCATTGACAGGTTGAACAGGTCTAGCATTTTCATTATAAAGAGACTGAAATTGCTTAATTTGTTCGTCAGAAACTTCAATCGGTTTTTCAAACACTATCCAGTTTACCCCTTCACTACAGGGCGGTGTCGTTAACGAACCCTTGTAATTGTAATACACTTGATTTTCCGGCGGTAATGCACTAGCATTAATCGCGACTCCACTCACCGGATTTTCTCGGGTTTCTTCCGGTACATGAGGCCATAAACTAGAAATAAATCGATTTTCCGTTCCTTCTTCTATCAAAATTCCAATGACTGCTAATTCACCATCCGAACTTTGATGAACCAGATGAACTTCCATCGGATAGGTTTTTCCATTTAACTGATGTTCACTGGGCGTATGAAAGTGAAATTGCTTCAATTCATACTGTTTGTTATCAACTTTTATGGTACTTCCAGGTTCATACTCGATCTGAATGGTATTACCGGTGTTAACCACTCTTAGCGGCGTATAATCGTAACTAAATTCTATTTTTGGTTTCGGTGTTAAAGCTTCGGTGTCAATATTAACTGGAGATTGTTGCAGTCCGGTTTCACAGAGGGCAAATTCTTCATTTAAAGCCGCCCAATTTTCTGGCCCAATTTCACCCCGATAGCCCCATTCACCTGTTTCGGGCTGAGTTGTTGAACAAGCGACGGGAATAATTAGCACCGTCACAATAAAGATGATCAAGTACCTCATCCAACTTTTAATTCTATTCATTGGAGGTTATTGTTTAGTAAAGTTCGTATTTCAGCAAAGTACAAGCAATCGTCCCGTTATAAACAGGTATTCGTTGCGCGGTTCTCAGTCCAACTTGTTTAGAGAGTGCTTTATTTCCAGTTAGAATAAATGCAGTCCACCCCTGAAAACGTTGCTTAAAAATATCTCCAAGCTGTTGATAGAGACTTCCTAACTGTTTCACATCTCCTAGTCGTTCTCCGTATGGAGGATTACAGATAATTATACCGTGATCAGCCGGAGGTTCAAGGTGAAATAACGTTGCTTGAGTTAAACGAATTTGATCTTCAACCCCGCACTGGTGAGCATTATAACGGGCTTGAGCTAACATTTCCCCCTCGCGATCGCATCCGGTAATAATAGTATTTAACTCTGATAATTGACTATCTTCGGCTTCTTGATACAACGAGTCCCATAAGTCCCCATCAAAATCTTGCCATCTCATAAACCCAAACGTCTCTCGAAACAGTCCGGGTGCAACGTTCAACCCCTTCAAAGCTGCTTCTAGAGGGAGGGTTCCAGAACCACACATCGGGTCTAAAAACGGCAGATTTGGCTGCCATTGCGCCATCTCCAGCAACGCTGCGGCTAGAGTTTCTTTTAGGGGCGCTTTCCCCATCGCTGGCCGATATCCCCGTCGATGTAAACTATTTCCAGAACTATCTAAACTCAGAATTCCCCGATCTTGATCAATGTGAAGATTAATGATCACATCAGGATCTTCAGTATCAATACTCGAACGTTCGCCCCACTGTTGACGTTGCTGATCAACTATTGCATTTTTGACCTGTAACGCACTAAAATGAGTGTGATTCAAAGCGCGATTTCGACCTGTACAGTGAACGGCAAATGTATCATCGGGTTGAATATACTGTTCCCAGGAAAGGCTTTGAACTGCTTGATAGAGTTGTTTGGCATCGCCACAAGCAAAGTGATGAATCGGAACCAACACCCGAAAAATCGTTCTAGACCAAAGATTCACCCGATAGAGAAGTTCACGATCCCCTTCAAAGTGTACCCCAGTAAAGTCTGGACGAATCGCCTTTGCACCTAAGCGTTCCAACTCTTGAGCTGCGATCAACTCTAAACTCCGGGCGACTTTGGCAAAATATTGGCTCATCCAATAGACGAACTTAAAACTTTAGATAGATTTAGAAATTTAGGATGCACTGTTAAACTATAAACCCAGATTGACTTACAAAACACTCGGCTTTAAAAACATACATGAGATAAAACTAAAGCGGCCAGACATTCCGACCGCATCGAAAATCCTCACACCACACACACAGGAATGACATACAAATTTAACAGAGACGTCATTTACTTTTTTCAGGAAGGACACCGGCGACTGGCCGTGTTTCGTCTCGGTGTCCTAACTGGTTCGCTCCTCACACGCTTGTAACTGTATCCAAACCATTATCCTTTTGTCAATACTCTCATCAGGATTTTTTTGGGCAAGATCCTAAAATCCTTATATCATCACTGTTGTAGTTGCAGGGAAACTCTCAGTTAAAGATTGACTCCGCCTCGGAAGTGGGACAACAGACAGCCATTTCCCCTGAAGTCCACAACAAATTGTATAGGTAGGGAGGTGGGGAGGTGGGGAGATGGGGAGATGGGGAGATGGGGAGATGGGGAGATGGGGAGATGGGGAGATGGGGAGATGGGGAATGGCTATCCCGTTGGGGGAGATCTTATAGCACTACGCATTATGGTTAGGACATTAGTAAAAGCTGAAAGTTGAGGCAGTGCGGTCTTGGGGTCACGCCTGCGTGGAGCGCGAAGTCCGTTGCGGGGGTTCCCCCCGTTGTAGGAACTTCGTAATCTTAGCAACTGCCGTGGCGGTGTCGGTTTCTGTCCCGCCTAACTTTTTAAGAAGCTGAAAATCTTTTCTAGTCTCACTTTTGCCAGATGAGCTGTTGCCTATTGCGAGAGCGCTTCGCGCTATACCTTCTGCCTTTTGCCTAAATTATTCTGCCTTCATTCAATTAAAACGGCGTATAAGTAATTGAGAAATAAACCCCGGCTTCTTGTAAAGAATTTTCGTCTCGATCATCAACTTCATTGAACGGAATTCCATAATCAATTCGAGCGTTAAACCGTTCTCCTAAACGCAATTGTAAACCCAATCCAATCCCGGCAATCGTATCATTTTCTTGGCTATCTTCTTCCTCAACATTCCAGCCTCGACCCAAATCAAAAAACGGCACAATTTGCAATACATTTCCTTCGCCAAAACGAGCGACTGGAAACAAAGCTTCAGCAGAGAAAAACACACCATTATCCGTTAATAAAACATCCTGACGATAGCCTCGCACACTCTGATAACCCCCTAAAGGAAACTGTTCTAACGGCACCAACGCTCTAGTCGATAATTGTATATCTGATCGCACCACCAACAACAGATCGGGCGCTAATAATCGCACATATTGACCTTGACCTCGCCAAGTAAAAAATCGACTATCGGGCGGTTCATTATTAATTGTCGCATCAAATGCACCCACACCTAAACTAAACTGTGATCGCCCAGCCAAAACCGATCTTGAAGTTCTTCGAGTGTATTCTTGAAACACACGAATTGCCGAAATTTTGGTGCTTCCATCTTCTTCAGCACCCACAGAAAGAGGTTCTTCTTCTCCTAAAATAGTGGTTTGGCTATTTTCCCGAGAAAGGGTTAATCCCACCGCAATATCTTGAGTCGGAGTTTGATAAATCGGTTGACGAATCGTTAACCCAAAGCGATCAGAATCTCCGGTGATATTCAGGCGATCAAATGGTTCTTCAATAACTTCCGAATCTGTGCCATAATAATCAAAACGAATTGTACCATTGCGGGCATTAATTGGAAAAGTGTAGTTGATATCATAGCGATCGCTACCATCGGTATTCGTATAAGCAGTATTAATGCGATCGCCAAATCCCAATAAATTAGCTTCTGTAACACTCAAACCTCGACGAAAACTTCCCACACTCGGAATCCGACCATTATCAGCAATTAGTTGTAAACTAAAGGTATCTGCGGTCATAACTGTTACCGTTAAAACACTCAGTTCAGGACGAGAACCCGCAGCCAATTCCGCCGAAATATTTTCAATTAAGGGATCAAGTTGTAGGAGTTGTAAAGCAGTCAATAAACGGTTAACATTTAAAGGGGTTTTTGTGGCGACTCTGATCCGACTGCGAACATAACTGGGTCTTAAACGTCCTGTTCCGGTCACATTAATTTCTTCTAAACTCCCCTCAATAATTTGTAGCGTAATCACCCCATCCGTCAAATTTTGACCCGCAGGAAGAATCGCCCCAGAATTGACAAAACCCGACTCCGTATAAAATTGAGTCACCGCCGCTTCTGCTTGTAAAAGTTCAGCAAACGTAATCGGACGACCGACAAATTCCGCCGTAATTTCCGCTAATTCCTGATCAGTATAAGCAGTATTGCCAATGAATTCAAACCGTTCAATCGTGATAGTATCTGGAATACCAGGGAGATCTTCTGGAACAGGAGGAATCCTTGGAGACGGTTCGACCTCTAAAGGTGGGGGAGGAGAAGGCTGAGGAATCGGAACAGGTGTAGGAAAGGGTTCAGGAGGGTTAATCGGTTGAGGAATTTGAGCAAGACTGAGTAATGGATTTCCCGTTAAAATTAACAGAGATAACCAGAATCCCTCAGCAAGTTGACGAAACGGCATGAACTCAAAAGAATATCTTAATTTTATATCCAGAATAAGTCAGTTTGATGCTCAATGCCAAGAGCTTCAGTTGACAAATATTGATTTGAACTTCAGTTTCAAGTCCTGATATTTCCCCCGGTTTGAGTTAAAAGATTTTTGGAGTTAAACTTTATTGAATATGTTCTCTTGAGAGGGGCTTAGGCGGTCGAGGTACGGGTCTAGTTTGTGTAGTTTGCAGTTGCTTAATCGCGATAATCAAACGCTTGAGATGAGGCTTGATAATCTCTTGATGTTCTTGAGAAAGTTGATTAACTTGGGCTTGAATTTGTCCGAGATCAACATCGGGTTTATAAGGGGGAATGGGTTGTCCTTTTTGCAATGTGGCGATCGCTTGTTGAATTTCATTGACTTGCCCATTTACACCCTGCAAATGCTGCTGAGTCGTGACAATTTCTTGACGCATTTGTTGCCGCATTTCTTCTAGGGCAGCCGAAATGTTATCCTGCATAGAAGAAACATTTTCAGTCAGAATAGCAACCTGCTTGGAACGATAAGCGGTTTCGAGAGAGTCTTGCTCAGGGAGTTGTTCTTGTTTCTCTCTCAGGGTGGCAATCTCACGGGTCAGTTGTTGTTGAATCAGCCAAATTGCCCGAACTGCATTGCTTTCTAGCTTATTGATTGACTGCTGCATTTCTACAACATCCTGCTGAGACCGTTGAACTTGGTGTTCGACTCGGTAACGATTGGCAACATTCAGTGAAAGGGCGACCGTTAAAGGGGCTACCCCGTAAAAGGCTTGACCCGATAGAGCAACGACCACCGAACCCACCGCCGAACTGAGTAGAGAAACATATTCTGCCAGTTCTAACCAGTGTCGTTGTTTAAGTTTCTGCACAACTGCACCTGAGGAATTAGAATTGAATGAAGCCATAGCCGGATTTGGAATTTGATGCGATCGGCGTTGATCGCGGTGAGAGAGTTCAGGAAACATTATCTTGATCTCAATAGGTGAAGGACAGAAGGCACTCAGGTCGATCTTGAAAAAGAAGTTGTCTCTACCCTAGTTTAATGGGTGGAGGATGTCTAGGCTTGAAATTGATACGGAACGTTAAAATATCAACTTGAATGAAAATAACTGGACGAAAGTCTTTATAATAGACGTGGACATCGGTTTAAATGTTGTTTAGCAGAGTTGAATTTCAAAAATGAAACCTGAGAATCGTCGTTTTGTTGATCAAATCCGACCCCTTTTGAGTGTAACGACATTTGTTATCCTAATTATCGGAGTCGGGTTTTTAAGTGTTAATTTTATTTTAGCTTTAATCTCCAAATTCAGTTAAGATTAATCTCACCGTTAATGAAGAAATTTTCGGACTTGGTATTCATAACTTTTAACGATCGGCATTCTTAAATCTCCCATACGCTGATCTAAGGCATCAATTTCTTCTTGAGGAATAGATTTCCACTGTTGACGAGTTTCCCACCGAATCACCAAGACAATTTCTTCTTTTTGCGGATCAATCCAAGTTTCTTTTCCGATAAAACCCGGATATTGTTGGAGTCCTTGTGTCCAGACTTCTTCATCTCGCTTGAGAAAAGCTTCCCATTTTTCTTGAGGAACTTTAAGCTGTAACCATTCAATCACCATTTCCATCTCTACTCAATCTCAAAAACTGAGGGAAAACGATTTCATTTTCCCTATACTGCTAAGATAATCTTGGGTTTAACGATTTTGCAAAAATTGTCCTGCTAACCGCATGGCATCAGCAACATCGACATCCCCATCTTGATCGGCATCCAAAAAGCGATTGAGTACCGAATTTGAACCCTGTTGAGGATTTTCAGTCGAAGTCCCTGTTTTCAAGAGATTCAACACCAAAGGAATTAAAGCCGGTAGTAAACTTTGAATCGTACCTGCATCAATTCCTGTACGGCTAGAAATCGCTTCTGCAACTTGAACCTGTTGTTGGGTCGAAAACAGCGAAGTCACCGCTTGAGGGTTTGTACCCGTACCGCTATACTGATTCACAAAAGCTTGCACCGACTCATTTCCTTGATTCGTCCGCTTTTGTTGCAACGCCGAACGTACATAGCCCCCTAAAACCGATAAAGCCGTTTGAGTCGTCTCCGAGGAAACGCTCTGATTATTCGTAAGCTGCTGTACGGTACTTAAAATGTCATTGAGCTGAGAATTACTTGCCTCACGGTTTGGATCACTCAATGCACCAACAATTTGATCAAACAGTCCCATAATATAAAAAGGGAATTGACGGAATTAACCATAGTCTACCCTATTCGTTCGAGCAATCAAAGCAAACATTTGCTAAAATTTGTCTTCGGTCGATCAGACTTGCTAGGATTGACACAATTCCCATACCGATATCTTTTCCATCATCCGGGTGAACTCAGTCTCTAACAGAGGATTGTGTATTTATACCGTTTCGAGCGTAAAATTGTCTCTATCTTCGGTATATCTGTCTCAACTGATTTAAAATTGATCTAATTCTTCCAAGCTGATTGCAACCTCACGGATGTCTGTAAGCTCACCCACTCACAACTCTTCTGCTAATAGCCCGACTCCAGTGGGGCTAAAACTGTCGTTATTCAATCGTCTGGGTATTCGGCAGAAAATTGGCTTGGGCTATGCTCTTGTGATTGGAATTGCCATGTTGGGTGCAATCACAAGCTTTGTCGTCGAAGGATACTACAAAGGAAAACTCAAAGAACAGTTTCCAATCGACCAAGAAAAAGCACAAGTTTTAACTCGGATCAATAATAATGTCTTTGAACTCAAATCAAACCAAGAAGAATTAGTGGGTTTAATTACTCAAACTTCATCTATTTCTGAAGATATTTCAGACATCCGTTCGGGTATTTTTGAAATTAACCGTCAACTTCAACAACTCAAGTTTGTTCCCAAAACCCAAAATACAGAAGTTCAAAATGACTATCTAAAAATTCAAAATCTATCTCAACAATATACCGAAAATCTTCAAGCATACGCTCAAAATTTAGAACAGATTTTGCAAACTATAGAAAAGGGAAGAAGTGCTCCCCAAACCCAACAATCTCTGCAAAACGCTTTAAATCAATTTAGCCGTAGTCCGGAAGCTCAAAATTTATATGATTTATCAGACGAATCAATTGCCCTCACCGTCAGTCTAGGAAATCGGGTATCTCAAGGATTAAAAGCTAGTGAAAAAGCCGAAATTTTAGGCAACCAAATCCTCTTATTTAGTCTATTAATCTCCGCGTTTCTCGGCTTAGTCTTAGCTGTTTATATTAGTTGGGTAATTGCGTATCCGATCGCAACAATGATCAAAGTGGCAAATCAAGTCGGTGAAGAATCAGATTTTGCCATCCAAATTCCTGTCACCACAGACGATGAAATCGGAGAACTCACCTACGCTTTAAATCATCTGATTCAAAGAGTCGCAGAATACACCGAGGAACTGGAAAAAGCAAAAGTTTTAGCCGAATCTGCTAACCGTTCTAAAAGTGTCTTTTTAGCAAATATGAGTCACGAACTTCGCACCCCTCTCAACGCGATCATCGGCTATAGTGAAATGTTACATGATGACGCCGATGATCTCGGCTGTCACGACTTTCTTCCTGACTTAGAAAAAATTCAAACAGCCGGAAGACATCTACGAGATATGATCAGTGATATTCTCGACATTTCCAAAATTGAAGCGGGTCATGTCACCCTTTATTTAGAAGATTTTTCGGTCGAAAAACAGTTACTTGAAGATGTGATCACAACCACAAAACCCCTCGCCGAGAAAAATAGAAATGCCGTTAAAGTAGAAGTTAAAAATGAGATTGGTCAGATGTATGCTGATCTCCCGAAAGTCAGACAAATTCTTCTCAACTTACTCAGTAATGCCTGTAAATTCACTCAGGATGGTGTGATTACAATTGTTGTCAAACGAGTTAAATCTAAACCCTCCTCAACGCGAAGAAGTTTGTCTTCAGGAAGTCGTTTTGGCAGAAATCAAATGCAGCAATATCTGATCTTCAAAGTCATCGATACTGGAATTGGAATGAGTGACGAACAACAAAAACTCATATTTAAAGCCTTTACTCAAGCTGATGCTTCGACAACTAAACGCTTTGGTGGAACCGGGTTAGGACTTGCCATTAGTCAGCGCTTATGTGAAATTCTCGGCGGTGGAATTACAGTTGAAAGTCAGGTCGGAAAAGGTTCAACCTTTATCGTTTGGCTTCCAGTTCATGTCAAAATGTAAACTCTACAGGACTAACACTATCCTGGGATGATTAGACAAATTGTTCCAATATTTTACCCTCCATAGACGACTGCGGCTATCCGTACCTAACAGGGGAGGAAGATTGTACAGAATGTTAATTCAAGGTAAGCTACAGTTTAATAGTCGTCACGGGTATAAACTTATTGACAATTTCTCTTAGAGATATTCACTCTCAAATCGAAGTTAGACATTGGGGAATTGAATTGAGGATCTTCGCACTGAAGTTCACTTCTAAAAATCATCTGTTAGATTTCTAGATCAGTCGTTCATCTATTCTGGAAACCGTGAATATTCAGTTCCATAAATTTTAGCGTTATAGGCGAACATTCTTAACAATTTACTCTATATATTCAAAACAGGGAGGATAAAATCAATGCAACCTACAGATCCGAGTAAATTTACAGAAAAATCTTGGGAAGCTTTAGCCCAAACTCCAGATCTCGCCAAACAAGCTCAACAACAACAGCTTGAAAGCGAACATTTAATGAAATCCTTACTCGAACAAACAGGACTCGCAAGCAGCCTATTTACAAAAGCAGGCGTCGATATTTCGGCGTTGCGAGAACGAGTTGATACTTTCATTAATCGTCAACCCCAAGTAAAAGGAAGCAGCACCAATATCTATTTAGGTCGGAGTTTAGACCTCTTACTTGATAACGCTGAAGCCTATCGCAAAGAGTATAGTGATGAATATATTTCTATCGAACACTTACTCTTAGCCTACACCAAAGATGATCGCTTTGGTAAATCCCTCTATCAAGAATTTAAACTAGATGAAGCCAAGCTCAAAAAAACGATTACTCAAGTCCGAGGAAACCAAAAAGTGACCGATCAAAACCCCGAAGGAAAATATCAATCACTCGAAAAATATGGGCGAGATCTTACCGAAGCCGCTCGTCAAGGAAAACTCGATCCCGTAATTGGGCGAGATGATGAAATTCGTCGTACCATTCAAATTTTAAGTCGTCGAACTAAAAATAATCCCGTATTAATTGGAGAACCTGGAGTCGGAAAAACAGCGATCGCAGAAGGACTCGCCCAGCGAATTGTTGCCGGAGATATACCCCAATCTCTCAAAGATCGTAAACTGATAGCATTAGATCTCGGAGCCTTAATTGCCGGGGCAAAATTCCGAGGCGAATTTGAAGAACGTCTCAAAGCAGTCCTCAAAGAAGTCACCGAATCAGAAGGTAAAATAATCCTTTTTATTGATGAAATTCACACCGTTGTCGGGGCGGGTGCAACTCAAGGTGCAATGGATGCGGGTAACTTACTCAAACCCATGTTAGCCCGAGGAGAATTGCGTTGTATTGGGGCGACTACTTTAGATGAATATCGCAAATATATCGAAAAAGATGCCGCTTTAGAACGCCGCTTTCAACAGGTTTATATTGACCAGCCCAACGTTGTTGATACCATCTCCATTTTACGCGGTTTAAAAGAGCGCTACGAAGTCCATCATGGAGTCAAAATATCCGATAGTTCATTAGTTGCTGCTGCCACCCTTTCGACTCGGTATATTAGCGATCGCTTCTTACCCGATAAAGCCATTGACTTAGTGGATGAAGCCGCCGCCAAATTAAAAATGGAGATAACTTCCAAACCGGAAGAACTCGATGAAATTGACCGTAAAATTCTCCAACTGGAAATGGAACGGTTATCATTGCAAAAAGAAAGCGATCCGGCATCAATTGAACGATTAGAAAAAATCGAAAAAGATCTCGCCGATCTCAAAGAAGAACAACACGCCCTAAACGCTCAATGGGATGCAGAAAAAAATGTGATTACTAATATTCAGTCGATTAAAGAAGAAATTGATCGCGTGAGTATTGAAGTCCAACAAGCCGAACGAAACTATGATCTCAACCGGGCGGCTGAGTTGAAATATGGTAAATTATCCGAGTTGCAAAAGCAGTTACAAGTCGCAGAAACCAAACTGGACACCACTCAAACCAGTGGAAAAACCCTACTGCGAGAAGAAGTGACTGAAGCCGATATCGCTGAAATTATTTCTAAAT
>JGI12048J13642_11340420_pt1 | contig 10935 bp, 8 predicted proteins | sample ElkSlonscriptome_16_FD_13642 | JGI IMG/M metagenome (IMG submission 13642) | reverse complement strand
CTTGTAGGGGTTCAAGACTTAAAGCGGGTGCGATCGCGCCGAGAAACACCACAGAGCGTTGCTTATAAGCCTCCAATAACCCATTCGCAGCTAGGGCGATTTTCTGCCAATTCTGGTATGCCTCTGGCATTCTCGAACCATTCGGTAACCATCCCGCTTCATCCCGCAGATAATACTCCGATTTAGCCGTCCCGACAAAGGCATAGGGGAGCAGTTTTCTCAACCTGTGACAACTTGATCCCCTGAGCAGTGATTCATAATAATCACTAATCTAAAGCAGACGATGTTCCCCTGTCTGTGGGAGAATAAAACAGGACTGACGCTTGCTTCATGCTTTATCGGATCAATAGCGACTATTAGCCTTCTTGCGGGTATGAGTTGTGCGTCAGGTATCAAAACAGCCGACTTAAAAAGCCACATCTACTGCTGCTCACTACACAATTAATTTATGTCCACAGCCCCCAAAATTATCTCACAAAATCGATGCTTCGGTGGTACAGTTGGCTTTTACTCCCATCACTCTCAAACCTGCAACAGTAAAATGCGGTTTGCTGTCTACCAACCGCCTCAAGCCAAATCTGAACGAGTCCCGGTTCTTTATTTCCTTTCGGGCTTAACCTGTACTGAAGAAAATTTCATGGCAAAAGCTGGGGCGCAGAAGTTTGCGGCGAAGTACGGATTAATGCTGGTGACACCGGATACCAGTCCCCGTGATACGGGAATTCCGGGAGAAAATGACGACTGGGATTTCGGTACAGGCGCGGGTTTTTACGTCGATGCGACAGTAGAACCCTGGTCAGAACATTATCAAATGTATAGCTATGTCGTTGAGGAATTGCCAGCAATTATTGCCCAACATTTCCCGGCTCAAATTGATCATCAGGGGATTTTTGGTCATTCCATGGGGGGTCATGGGGCGCTGATTTGTGCTTTAAGAAACCCTGAGCAATATACATCTGTTTCTGCGTTAGCTCCCATTGCTGCACCAACACAATGTCCTTGGGGACAAAAAGCATTTACAAATTATTTGGGTGAGGATGAAGAAAGCTGGGGCATCTATGATGCTAGCAAATTAGCTTTAACTGTGGGATATAAGCGCCCAATTCTCATTGATCAAGGAACAGCCGATCCTTTTTTAGAAAAGCAGCAATTGCTTCCCGGTATCTTTGCCCAAGCTTGTGAAAAAGCTGGGGTTCCTTTAACATTACGCTTCCAGGAAGGGTATAATCACAGTTATTATTTCATTTCCTCGTTTGTTGAAGACCACATTCGCCATCACGCGGCGGTGTTAAAACTAGAGGATTGAGAGAGTTCGTAGTAGGCACTTCAGTGCCAGAAGCACTCGCATCGCTTACGACAAAATCTCAATTCAGTGACATTCCATTTAAGTTGCATACTCCTATACCTACACCCATTATCTGACCATTCTAGTTCCTCTACCGACAGAGGCTCAAGAAAAAACCAGCCTCTACACAACACTTAATCGGGGCGGGTTTAGCGAAATCTGGGTGAGGTAAAAAACGATAATAGTGAAACCCGCCCCTACAGTCTATCTAACCCTATTCCCCCTTCCCTCTTGTCTAACAAATGACAAATGACAAAATTAAGCAACATTAGCAGGTTCGACTTGCGCCAAAAATTGGAACGCCTTAGCAACATAAGCCGCACATTGTTTAGGTGACGTATCATAAAAAGCACGCCAAGCGGCTGCCTTATATTCGTCATACTTATCGGCTCGTTCTGGATATCGCTCCAACCAGCCTAAACGTACAGCATGACCAATTAACACATCCAGGACAATGTATTCTTCAATTTCCAACTCTGGATTTCCTTCCAATATCGCAGCTAATTCCACAAGCGCCTCAATATTCACCTGTCGATAGGTGGGAACTTGAATTTTATTGAGTAAATGCTCAACCCGCAGAGCAAAATTCTTTTCTCCAGGGGTCATTTCTGAGAGCAAAGGTTGACTATCAAGTCGATTGCGGCGCTCTAATTTATCACCAATTACCAAACCCTTACAATGTTTCATCACTTGCCAGACTTTCGGGTAAAAGTCTTTCGGAACCCGACCTGCACTGCCATCCATTTGCCGTTTTCTCAGCCAATTTCCCGCCGTGGTTATGTCTTCGTCGATATAGATTTGCTCCTCTGGCAAGATCACCCAATTAATCGCATATTGCGGTTGTTTAACATGCAGCGATTCTTGTTGGCGTAATTTTTGGTTAACCCCTTCATACCCCGCCAAACAGGAACGCAATCGCATTTTGATGTCAAAGGGACTTAAGCGCATCAATGCTTCATAAGCTTCATCCTGAGTCACGCCTAATTCAGCCGCTAATTCACTCGTCAACAGTAGAATTAAATACCCAACCCGCAACGTGAGTAAGCCATCAACCAGATGCGGTTCAGATTTAATCAAAATACTCAAGTAAATCAGGATTTCCTGAGTTAAAACGCGATCGCGAATATCTTCTCGACAAAATTCGTCAATCTTTGCCCGGAGTTCCAGATGAGACATTGGGTTTTTAATCAGAGAAGCCTCACTGTAGGCTTTCCCAACAGTAATCTGTTTCCCGCGCACCAAAATATCCGTTACCGCATCTGACAAACTAATTTCGACTTTATTCAGTAACCCCGCCGCTTGACGAATCACACCCCAGTAGGGAGATGCTCCTTCACTACTGGCTCTGGTATACACTTCATTCAGCAAATCCGCCACCGTCACCACTCGTTGAGGTTGACCAAATCCTGTATCAAAATCCAGTCCCCGCAAGTTTTTCAGAGTGCGTAATAATTCAATTTGCTCATAAAAATTTTCTGAATGCCGCAAACTATCCAGCAAGAGTTGCAGATTCGTTTCGCATTCCAGTAAGAATTCCTGCGTATGACTTAACGGACCATTGTTTAGCGGATGATTCCTCAGGTAATACTCAGGCGGTGCTGCATCTTGAACCGCAGAGTCGCTAAACTTAAACCCTTGCAGCGTATCAATGCGTTCAACGCCTGCTGTGAGCATTAACTGATTTAAACGCCCTAACTTGACCCGCACCCCATTACAGAATCCCTCTTGCAATTCTTGGATTAATTCCAGTAAAGCAGAACCCTGAAGTTGCTCTTGTCCCGGATGACTGGTTTCTTCTGCCGTCTGCACCATCTGATGCCTTAATAACAATGTCACCGTTGGACGTCCCAACTCACCCCAATGGCGTTGAATATACGTCAGTTCACTTTTAATTTGAGCCACCAGGAAATGATAATCCAGGGTTAAATAAAACTGTTGCTGGTCTAAAAACGCCGGCAAAAATACAATCGTTTCTTTCCCGAAGCGAAAAATGCGAGAGGTGGTTAAACTCCGCAGACGTCGAATCGGGCGTCCAGTTAATCCCAAGGAATCACACCGTCCAATTTGGGCATACAATCGGGATAAATCCGTTGCCTGACGCACTTGCACCGGATCAACTTGTTTGGGGGTCTGGGTGGCAATCCCATAAGCAGCCAGTTGCGCCTGTAATGCTTCATCCTCTGCCAACAGCGCAATTTGTACCACCGGATCTTGATGACGCCCTACGCAAAAATGACGCCCTAAGGGGTCAACATCTCCCCGCGTAATTAATTCGTCATGAAGCATTTGGGCAAACAGATACAAACTCTGCGCCCAGACAAGGGGCAAATTTTCATTGGGTTTGCGATTTTGGGAACGGGGAGAAGCGCGTTCGGCTTCAATTTTGTCTTCGGGTACGTAATACACTTCCGGTAATAAGCGCATCCCATCTCGCTCAACCAGCAATGTATCCAAACGCCCCAGATAATTCCGCGCCCGTTCAACGTCTCCCCGAAACCAGCCATCTAGGGCTAAGTAGGTAAAAAATAGGGGCCACTCGCATTCAATATGTTCAAATTGTTGCAGTTCCCAGGGTTCATAATGCAAGCGGGTGGTATCTTCGAGTACGGTTTGATGTCCATCTCGCAGGAACCGCTTACATCCGTATAATCCCTGTAATTTATCGACTATTTTCTGACGAGTTCTCTCCAGCAGTTCCACGTCTTCGATGGCAAATGCCGGAAACCCGATGACACTTAACAGCGCCGCATCGGTTTCCTTGGAACTCGATTCCCGTGGTAATAGGGATTCTAACGTAATCCGCGATCGCGCAATTTCATCGGGAAGGACATGAATCACGGAGGCTTGAGATCCCCGCACGCCAAATAAATCTAGCCCGTTAATCGCCTCTAATGCGGCTTTTGCCATACCGACGGAACTGGCGTTGAGTTCCGGATTCCCGTGATTAACTTTATTTCCTCGTTCCCAAATTCCGTAATCCGGTGTCCGATAGGTACGACCAATGTAATACACCAGATTCTGAATGAAATGCACTTCAGCAATGGTGTAAACAATGTGTAACCCTGATGCGGTCATCTGAGCCAGCATCAACAGGAATAGGGAGGTAGCATCGAGCTGCAAATGACCCCACTCATCATCCCCCACCACTACATCACCAGTGCTGGTATCGTACTTGGCGTGTAGTGCGTCTAGCAGAGATTGGTTGTCTTTGAACTGTTCCACTTTGGCGGCTTGCCGCATCATACAAAACAGCAGCCCCCGCATCAGTTTGACCACGCTTTGTTCCAGTTCAAAGGTGCGCCCACTATCGGCGTCGAGTTTGCGGTACGCTAAGGCTAATCCCCAAACTGCCAAAATGCTGTACACGTTATCCCTGACCCAGGCATCGGTGTAGTCACCATGGGCATTCACTGCTGTACTGGCAGGTAATAATCCGGTAATTGGATTTTGGCGATCGAGAATAATCCGAATCTGCTGGTAATAATAGTCGAGTCGAGCGGGCAGTTGAGTTGCGGTGATAGACATCCCTTCATCAAACTTGATATAAAATTTATTTTCCGGGGTCGTTCGTTAACGTTAATGAGTAATATTTCTTAGCATTCCGGAGATAATATTCACCTATCTTTCCGTCACCTTGACCCAATTCTTGTCATTTTGCCAACAATTCGTTACATTAATTTACATAATGTAACCAAAACAACGAAGTTATGGATGAGCAACAGCAAAAAGAAGCCAAATTTGGGTTCACGGCGAACGCTGAGAATTGGAATGGTCGTTTAGCGATGATTGGTTTTGTTGCCGCGTTGATTACGGAATATATTTCGGGTCAAGGCGTGTTACATTTCTGGGGGCTAATGTAATACGGCATCATACAGTTTTAAGCAATGGGTAAAGAATAGCTGGGTGTTCATTCCCTGAACCCCAGCTTTCTTGTGTATTCCTAGCGGATATACTCCTTGAGAATACTGTTGCGATTAGGATGGCGTAGTTTACGCAAGGCTTTTGCCTCGATTTGGCGAATGCGTTCGCGGGTCACGTTGAAAATTTGACCGATTTCTTCTAGGGTTTTCATGCGTCCGTCATCTAACCCATAGCGCAACCGGAGAACGTCTCGTTCGCGGGGGCTTAAGGTATCCAGGACGCTTTCTAAGTCTTCCCGCAGCAGATTTTTGGATACTTGGTCTTCTGGCGTTTCACCATCGGCTTCGATGAAGTCACCCAGGCGAGAGTCTTCTTCTTTACCAATTGGTGTTTCCAGGGAGATGGGAAGTTGGGCAGATTTGGCAATAAATCGCAGCTTCTCGATGGTCATTTCCATGCGATCGGCAATTTCTTCTTCCGTGGGTTTGCGACCCAATTCTTGGGAGAGGATTTTGGTGGTCTTTTTGATCCGGGAGATGGTTTCGTAGAGGTGAACGGGGAGGCGAATGGTACGGGATTGATCCGCGATCGCACGAGTGATGGCTTGTCGAATCCACCATGTCGCGTAGGTGGAGAATTTGTATCCTTTCTCGTGGTCGAACTTTTCCGCCGCCCGGATCAGTCCTAAAGATCCTTCTTGAATCAGGTCTTGAAACGACAGACCCCGATTCATATATTTCTTGGCAATGGACACAACTAGACGCAGGTTAGACTGCACCATTTTCTCTTTTGCCCGCCGACCCAGGAAAAGGCGTTTGCGAAAGGCGGGAAGTTCCATGTTGACTGAACTCGCCCATTCTCCTTCCTTCGGTTCTCGCTCGAGCTGATCATATAAGCGATCGCGAATCCGTTCTAATTCCAATAAGTCAGCAATTTTACGCGCCAATTCAATTTCTTCATCAGCCCGTAATAGCCTAATTCGACCAATTTCTTGTAGGTAGAGGCGAATGGAATCTTCGGTATAGTGCTTCTTTTTCGCTTGTGTGCGACGGCGGGTAGAACGCACCTTACCAGGCTTACTATCTTCCTCCCCCGGTTCGGGTTGAACGGCTTCCGAGTTCCCGTCCGCCATATCATTTTGAGTGGCGTCATCCTCCAGCAAGAATTCAAACTCGCTTTGAGGCTGAGAAATTGTTGCAAGTACGTCGTGTGCCTGGGTCATGCCTTTTTCCTCATGCTCCTTCAGTTAAAGACCAGTAGATGTCTAATAATCTACTTAAAAGTTTAGCCAGCGATTTCATCTTACTTTTTTTTGCATTCTAATCGGTTATTGAATTGTTGAGCCTGAGAAACTCAGATGAAATTTATTCCTCTTAACTCAATAGGGATATGAACGCCGGGTAAAGTAATTTTTCATCCTGGCGGCTGTTGAGACTTTTTGATTCTAGCTTTAATTCAAAAAACTTGTTCGCGCTTTTGGGCAACTTAGATTGGCTGATAATCTTCAGCGGTTAAGAGCTTTTGCGCGAAATCGAAATGAATATTTGCCTAAAGAATGAAACCATTATAGATTGTCTTTCCTCGATTTGCATGGCTAGATGAATTGAGGGACTATGTTTCACTTGATGAAAGTACGCCAATAGAGTCGTAAGCTTTACTATTACGCTGGGGAAAGCCATCGAAACTGAATCCGTCTGCTTGATGTCTCCCGGTTATGTCAATCCTTCTTTAATGTACTCTGGGACTCGACTGGTTCGTCCCGGACAAATCGCTGAAATGTGATCAGCCATTTTAATGAAGTTAGCTGACACTTCAAGAGCCTTAGTTTCTCTAGAGTTCATGAAACACCCTGTTTTAGTACAAATGTTCTGTATTGAGAGGATTCTTCTTCTTTGACTACGTTAGCGAAGTTCAGCGTACATGCAACAAATTTTTTGAGGGTAGAGGTAATGCATAAGTCTCGAAGGCTCGATGGTGTGTAAAACATTTGTTTTAGCACACAATAGGAGTAGTTGTGTTTAAAATCTGAATAAAATTCGCCGAGATGGTTACAATACGTAACGCTTGTGTCATCTTGTGTAAACTGACCGTCGGAGATGGAGACAAGGCAGAGGGGAGACAGTAGAGGGGAGATCTAACTCATTTAACTCTATATATAGTTGAAATAATGCCAGTTTTTGGCTGATGCCACTCTACAGATAGCGCTAACGAGAACTGAGTTCGCAGTCAGAAGGCATTATTTGAGTTGCCAGAGTTGGTCAATGGTCACAAAGTTAAATCCTTGATTCAGTAGGATTGGGATTAACACCGCTGTCGTTTGGGTAACATCTTCTCCTCCACAGTAACCATCATGCAAGACCAGGAGTGATCCATTCTGTACTTGCTGTAGGACTCGCCGGACAACGACTGAAGTCCCAGGACGTACCCAGTCTTCTGGTACAACACTCCACATCACAGGTCGGTAATGCCATTGGTGTAATAATCTGAGAGTTTGGGGAGTAAACAAACCATTCGGGGGGCGAACATCCCGCAGGCGATCGCAGTTCAGTCCACAAGCTTGGGTAATTGTGGCTTGGGTTTTTTCTAAACTTTGCTTGAGCGTATCTGGTGTCAGCAAGGGGAAAGAGTGATGATGATAGCCGTGCAATCCAATCCAATGACCTTGGGCGTAGACCTCACGGGCAACCTTTGGTGCCGATTTGACGCAAGTACCTAACCAGAAAAAGCTGGCTTTAATATCGTAGCGCTCTAGGACTTGCAGAAGATGGGGGGTGTACTGAGGGTGAGGACCATCATCAAACGTGAGCGCAATAGTTCGCGACTGGGGTGAACCTGACCAAAGGCAATGGGGAAAGGTTGTTTTGAGAATTGGGTATAAAAGGGGATAGAGTGGGGCAAACTGCATAGGGTAGGAGGGGGAGCTGGGGGAGCTGGGGGAGCTGGGGGAGCTGGGGGAGCTGGGGGAGCTGGGGGAGCTGGGGAAGATAGGCGAACTCTGCCTCAAGATCAAGCCCTTAAGTCTAGCGTTGGGTCAACACTCAACACTCAGTCAGGGCGGGTTTAGTCACATCCGGGTGAGTTAAGAAACGATAATAGTGAAACCCGCCCCTACACACTCAAAACTCGCGCGCCATGCTCTAGAAGGTTGTGAAGGGTCAACACTCAACACTCAACACTCAACACTCAAAACTTAAGTCATCAAGGGTGAGTTGACCGTCAAAGGCATAGAATGTAATGCGAGAGATATTCGGCGCATTAATCTGTAGCTGGGTATTGGGAGGTGTAGATGAATCTGATCCAGCTAAATTGGGTTGAGTCGTCACTTGATCAATAAGCATACCCTGGGAGTCGTAAGCAGACATGATCGTTCGCTGGGAACTGGTGACGTAGCAGCAGAACCAAGCAATCGGCTGCAAAAATGTTGCTTCTAGCCAACCGCTTTTAGGTGCCGCCATGAGTACGATTGTACCAGAGCGGGGAGGATAGGCAGGGTTTGAGGGCTGTAGAGCGATCGCGTTTTTAAATGTCACTCCCAACTGGTGAAATTGATGCTCTACCACTTCAAAACAGGTTAAAGCTTCCAAATTAAGGCAGACACTCTTCGGTCTTATCACGAGTAAACTCGACTCATATTCAGCTATATCCCAGGCAGGAGAAGCGATCGCCGCTTGCGACTTGATGAAGTTATCATCTATAATTTCCTGTAACTCTAAATTGCATTGCATTGTTATAACAGATTTTAAACAACAAATAAATAAATTGATGAGATCGAACACCAGAAAGCTTATAACTCTATAAGCCTAGAAAAAATGTCAAGTTTTAGGTTTCAAACACCGCTCAAATCTCCTGCTCTCAAAATCACCAGATATCTCCGCTCTGCTTGCAAATCACGTTTACTGGCGGGTTATGCTCAAATTGAAACTCAGCCGCAATGATGCTCCCTGGAACCGTCTCACTCAAAGCTACAAGTGTTTTTTAGATGATTACTGATATGAGTTTGTACCCTTTTGTGTGTAAACGTCCACTCACATAAAATCCTCCGATGAAATAATATTGAGAAAAGTTCCCTCAGTTCAAAATTTATGATTTTAACGCTTTTCTCAAAGATTGACTCACGTTGACCTAAGATTCCGGATTAAGGGAATCAACTTAAAGTCAGAGGCTCTCGACCCTAGAATCAGGGATGATAGCAATAGCGATAAGGTTGAGATATGATTGAACCCAACGGTTTTAAACAGCACTCCTTAGTGACCTCACTGGGACGCATGACATACTACACGGCTGACGACATGCCGTGGCAAACCCCAGAAACCCCTGAGCCAGAAGAACGACCAACATTAGTGTTTTTGCATGGCTTTGGGGGCGGGTCATCAGCCTATGAGTGGTCAAAGGTCTATCCGGCATTTGCCAGTGAGTATCGGATTTTAGCCCCTGACCTCATTGGTTGGGGTCGTTCAGAGCATCCTGAACGCAATTATCAGATTGATGACTACATCACCACGATTAATGAGTTCCTAGAGCAAACCTGTCCTCAAGGAACACCAGTGGTTGCTTCGTCTCTAACCGCCGCTTTGACAATCCGAGCCGCGATCGCACGTCCTGAACTGTTTAAGTCTTTGATTCTCACCACTCCATCAGGACTCTCTGATTTCGGGGAAGACTACACACGTAGCTTTTTTGCTCAGTTAATCAGCACACCGATTCTGGATCGCGTCCTCTACAGCACTGGCGTCGCCACTGCAGGCGGTATCCGCAGTTTCTTGGAAAGTCGGCAATTTGCTCGTTCCAGCCGAATTTACTCAGAAATTGTGGATGCTTATTTAGCCTCAGCTCAACAACCCAATGCTGAATATGCAGCGCTGTCGTTTGTGCGGGGAGACTTGTGCTTTGACTTATCCCTGTACATTACTCAACTGACCACTCCCACAGCAATTATCTGGGGACAAAAATCGGAATTTACCAGCCCAGAAATCGGCAAACGACTGGCGGATCTCAATCCGAAAGCCGTTCAAGTCTTTCAAACCCTGGAGGATGTTGGATTGACTCCTCAGCTTGAATTACCAGCCGTGACGATTGGTTTAATCCGAAAGTATTTGAAAATGCTAAAGTCTGAGGACAGAATTGCAGATTAGTCCTTTGTCATTAGTCTTTTGTCATTATCTCCCCCAGCTCCCAGACGTAGCATGCTACGTCTCTACATGCTCCCTATTCCCTGTTCCCTTTCATCTTTCCTCCTCGTGGAGACCCCCGCTATAAACGAGGCGGATTAGGACAAGCGAAGCGAGTACCGCCAAAGTTTTAGCGGCGGGAGGAAACGAGGAAAAATTTATGGGGTTCAATACCCCTAAATTTTTCAAATCACTGTATGTATGAATACCCATCCTTTTTGTGAAGTGGCAAGCAGTATTTATGACTGATTCCTTGAACCAGTCCATCTGTTGTGGAAATATTGAAACTTCCAGTAGCACGAGTGGCTACCCGCCCAACGTAAGTTCCAATCTTTTTGCCAGAAGTGACAACAGCTTTAACGATGTCACCCGTCTGAAAACCTTTGTGAAATTTTGTTCTCTTGCAATAACGACTAGGAAACCCGAACTTGTCAGTACGGCACTGCTGACGGGTTCCGTGACCTTTAGCAGCAATCAATAGAGGTTTAACTTCTGATGTGATTAACTGCTCTGGGGTTGAAGCTCCAACACAGGCCGCGTCCCAGTAATGAGTTTTGTCTA
>JGI12048J13642_10651906_pt1 | contig 10935 bp, 4 predicted proteins | sample ElkSlonscriptome_16_FD_13642 | JGI IMG/M metagenome (IMG submission 13642) | reverse complement strand
TTGCCGCCCTCCGAATCGGGGATATTGGCGGTCAAACCACCGTGGGTGTGACAGGCGGGATCAGTGAAGCCTTAATTTCCACCGTCGCCGGGTTGAGTGTCGCGATCGCGACTCTGATCTTTGCCAACACCTTTCGCGGATTATATCGGCGTCAACTCGCCCTGATTCAGGAGTATGGGGGGAAGTTGGAACTGATTTATCTCGGTTATTACGAGCGAATGAAATAGCGATGGGCGCATCAGAATTTAAAACCCTTCCCCCTTTACCCGGTGTAGAGACAGAACCATAATCATGTAGCAGAAATACCAGGTAGTCGCAGTGGGAATTATCGCTGTATTCATCCAGACGGTAGCCAAACCTCTGCTGACTTAATGCAGCCTCAAAGCAAACGGCTCAGGAGCATCGCCCAAAATATCATAGAAAAAAGCAATCAAGCGAAGATTGTCGTGATTGAACTAGCTAGAGGAGAAAGTAACCAAATTACAATTGATCAGGCTGAAAACATCAATTTATCACTAATTCCCAATCCTCAAGGATTCAAGCTAGTCTGGGAACCCTTACGGGAAAAATTGATTGAGGAACTAATTACGGCTTACTCCTCAGCGAAATCTGAGCAAGAGTTTGAAGATTTAATCTACAAACTCCTTTATCCTCAGAATCCAGAGTTTCCCCAAGTTTATGAATGTTCAAATTGTCAGCGAATTGCGGTATTTGCTCGTGCGGCGGATAGTCAACCTACAGTTTGGTACGAGCCAAAATTTAAGGGAGGAACAATAAATTCAATCCATTCTCTAGTAGAAAATTCCCAAGACGAAGAAAAAGCCCAATCAACTCAATCAGATTATGTCCCATTAAATACCTATCATTAGGACGAATATCACTGAATTAAGCGTTTGTAGTAAGCGCTTGAGCGCTTCTGGCACGCCCTTCGTGGCAATCTGGATTTATTTTTTGATCAATGCAACGTCTCTACAATGGTGCCGAAAGTCCTAAGCTGTCATGCATTTAAATTGGGAAGGGGTAGCGAGCAAGATGCTCGCACTACAAGGACTTTGCCATTCTTGACATTAAGGTTTAAATGCCGAACAGCTTAATCGATGTGTCTACTGCTATACGTCCTTTTTTGGTGGGGGAGATGGCGGATTCTAAAGTCTCTGGGTGAGAAGGTGCGATCGCCTTTCCTGGCTTGTTCATCTGAAAGCTTTTGCCAGTAAGCTGTTCAAAGATTATACAACAGTGAGATAAGCTGGTCATTGTAGAGTCCGAGAATACTATTGCATTTACCTGGAGGCATTGATCATGGCTCATCCCTGGCGGTTCCCTTGGCTAATTCTGGGAGCTGCTCTAATGGTTATGGGAACGACTCTGAACGTTAAAGCAGGTTCTGAGAATATTTTCCCTCCCTACCAACAGGAGATTCAGGATAACCTACCGCCAGGAATGCAGATGCGTTTGCCGTCTCAGGTTATGATGAATCATCCCAGCAATGGGGAGGAAAACTATCGAGTTCGAGTTTTTTCCTTTACCTCCCCAAAGGGTTTAATGGTTAGCCTGTTTAGTTGCGATAGTGGCTCTCCATCCTGTTTGGTGGGGAGTTTTTCAGCGGATAGCCAGCGTTCAGTTGATGCTCAAGCGGCTCTCAAACAACATCAGACAGGTGGTGCGCCAATTACTTTGGCTCAGGGGGTGAGGGGATATCTCTGGGAAGGCGCTAGACAAAATCCACCGAGTCCATTTTCATCGGTGATGTGGGAACAGGATGGTCAGATTTATACGGTTCGGTTGCGGGTTCAGCCACGTCAGTCTCTGCTTTATATGGCGGGTTCTATGGCGAATGCTGAACCAATTGTTGGTGCGGTGGCGGCTGGGGTGAATCAACCAGAACCTCCACCAGTTTTACCTAGGGTTTCGCCTTCTCCTACTCCTGTCTCGGAGGAAACTCTAGTGGCGCTGAAAAGAGAACCAGAGGGTTCTGGTGCGAGTGAAGGGAATCCCAGGAACTCAGTATCAGCATCTTTGGGGGCAAATGCATCTGGACAAGCAACATCGACTTCAACAGAGTCCTCTGAACAATGGGAAGAATGTCGTCTCGATTACCAACCGGAGATGATGACAAAACCACCTTTAAGTATTCCGGTTACCGTTGAAGGCAACCCAGGGTTGGTTGAGGTTAAAGGTAGCACAATTTTCGATGCGGATACAATTACTACAAGAATTAATCCGATTATTCAAAGGTTGGAAGCTGGGAGCTTAACTGCAACAGAGTTCAGTCAAGAAATAAGCAATGCAATTACTCAACTTTATCTAGAAAATCACTATATAACTTCCAAAACTGATATCCCAGAGAATCGGAACGGGATTTGGGAGTTTAATATTATTGAAGGAGGTTTGCAGAGCGTTCAAATTGAGGGCAGACAGCGGTTAAATCTTGCTTATATTTGCAGTCGGATCAAACTGGCTGCGGGGATTCCTCTGAATGCCAATCGCCTGGAAGAACAATTGAGGTTGCTGGGGGTGAGTCCCCATTTGGAAAATGTAGAGGCGAGTCTGCGTAGTACGGGAAATGAAGGCAAGAGTGTTTTGATTGTACGGGTGAGGGAGGTCAATCCGTTTGGATTTAACTGGAATATTGATAATTATTCTCCCCCTAGCGTTGGCTCGGAACGATTGGGTATGGGGTTCCGTTATCTGAATTTAACTGGTGTTGGGGATATCCTGACTGGCTCCTATCGTTTTACCACGACAGGGGGAGCGGATATTTTTGATTTTACCTATCAGATGCCTGTTAACCCGATGGAAGGGGCTTTTTTACTGAGAGTTGCACCAAATCGCAATGAAATTACCCAGTCGCCATTTGATGAGTTGGGAATTCAAGGTGAAACGGAGTTGTATGAAATTGGGTTTCGTCAACCGTTGGTGCGAACTCCCCGCGAAGAGTTTGCCTTGTCGCTGAGGTTTGCGTTTCAGGAGGGTCAGACATTTGTTTTCGACGAATTGCCGACTCCCTTTGGCATTGGACCGGATGAGGATGGTGTTTCTCGTACCAGTGTGTTTAAGTTGGGTCAGGATTATATCCATCGGGATATCCAGGGAGCTTGGTCTTTGCGATCGCAGTTTAGTTTGGGTACGGGGTTATTTAATGCGACGACGAATCCGGGTTCTATTCCCGATGGGCAGTTTGTCAGTTGGTTGGGGCAGGTACAGCGGGTACAGCAATTGAGTGAGAACAATTTCTTGATTATTCAGGGGGATGTCCAGTTAACGCCGGACAGTTTGCTACCATCCCAGCAGTTTGTGATTGGTGGGGGTCAGTCCCTGCGGGGCTATCGCCAAAATGCGCGGACGGGGGATAATGGGTTTCGCTTCTCGATTGAAAACCGAATTACAATCGAGCGCGATGCAGCAGGAGAACCGGAGATTCAAATTGCGCCGTTTTTGGATTTGGGAATGGTTTGGAATGTGGAGGATGATCTCAGGGATTCATCTGACCAGAAGTTTTTGGGCGGGGTTGGTTTGGGGTTATTATGGGAAGGATTTTTAGACATTGAGGAGTTGAGTTTGCGCCTTGATTATGCGCTGCCCTTGATTGAGCTAGATGACCGGGGTGAAAATGCCCAGGATGAGGGTTTTTATTTTAATATTAATTATCAGCCGAAATGGTGAGGGAAAGCAATAGTTTGTAGTGAGAACTTTAGTTCTCTAACGCATGGCTGGAGAGGGCTAAAGCCCTCACTACGAACAATTGTTATAAAAATAAATATATTTCCGGCGCAATCTGGGGTAAAATTTCTGGCAAACAAATTAGTGAACCGATGAGAGAGATTCAGGGCGACCTAATCAGAGTTATCGGTTGGTGGGCATAATTTTCGGATCGCCCCTATTCCCGTTCCCAATTTTTGCATTTACCTGGAGGACATGATGCTGTCATTTCTGAAACGAGTCACTCAGTTGTTAATGTTGTTGATTGTCATGAGTGTCTTTGGTGTCGGGAAGGTGAGGGCGCAATCGATTACTCCGGCGCAGGATGGCACGGGAACCAATGTGACGACGAATGGGAATCAGTATGACATTGATGGGGGTAGTTTGTCGGGAGATGGGGCAAATTTATTCCATAGTTTTGAGCAGTTTGGCTTGAGTGAAGGGGAGATGGCTAATTTTTCATCGAATCCGAATCTTGTGAATATTTTGGGGCGGATTCGTGGGGGAGATCCGTCAATGATTAATGGGTTGATTCAGGTGACGGGAGGGGATTCTCATCTATTTTTGATGAATCCGGCGGGGTTTGTCTTTGGTAATTCGGCGGCGTTGGATGTGCCGGGAAATTTTACGGTGACGACGGCGAATGGGATTCAGTTTGGTTCAGGTTGGTTTAGTGCAACGGGGGCGAATGATTATCAGGGGTTGGTGGGGAATCCAACTGGGTTTGGGTTTACCATGGCGCAACCGGGTGCCATTGTCAATGAGGGGAATTTGGCAGTGGGTGCAGGGCGGGATTTGAGTCTGGTTGGGGGTGCGGTGGTGAATACCGGGGAGTTGCAAGCACCGGGGGGAGGCGTGGTTGTCTCGGCGGTTCCGGGTGAGAATTTGGTGCGGTTGAGTATTCCGGGGAATGTGTTGAGTTTGGAAGTGGAACCCTTGGGGGAGAGTCAGCCAAATGGGTGGAATTTACCGATTACGGCGTTACCGGATTTGCTGACGGTGGGGGCTTCTGGGGTACAGGGGAATTCCGATGGTACGGTGCAGGTGGCTGGAGTGCAGGTTCCAGGGGATGCGGGGACAGCGATTGTGTCGGGTGAGGTGGATGTGTCGGGGGAGATGGGGGGTAAGGTTGGGGTTTTTGGGGAGAAAGTGGCGGTAGCGGGGGCTGAGATTGATGCTTCTGGGGTAAAGGGTGGGGGTAAGGTGTTGATTGGGGGGGATTATAAAGGTGAGGGGATTGTGCCGAATGCCAAGCGGACTTTGGTTGATGAGGGTTCGGTGATTAATGCCGATGCAGGGGTGAATGGAGATGGGGGAGAGGTGATTGTTTGGGCAGATGAGGTGACGGGGTTTGATGGGAGTATTAGTGCGCGTGGGGGAAGTGATTCTGGGAATGGTGGGTTTGCTGAGGTTTCGGGGAAGGAAAATCTGAGTTTTAATGGTACGGCTGATTTGGGTGCGGCTAATGGAAATAGTGGGGCTTTGTTACTTGATCCAGAGAATATTGTAATTGTTAATGGGGATGGAGGGGCAGATGATGGAGAGGTGACGGGGGATAGTCAAATTCTGTCTGGGGATAGTCCTGGTTCTACGTTTACTATCTCTGAAAATGCACTGGAAGGGTTGCCAGCAGATACAGATATTATTCTGGAAGCGACCAATGATATTACGATTAATGATTTAGCCGATAATTTTCTGACTTTTGCTCCAAGATTTGATAATCAGATAAGGCGTATCAATTTTAGAGCAGATGCTGATCGTAATGGTATTGGTTCTTTTTCTATGAATCTAGAAGATACCATTCAGGCTGAAAGAGGATCTGTTGATATAGAAGGAAATAGCTTAACAGTGGGAAAACTGGATGCATTTTTGATTTTTGTTGACACCTCTGGTCTCCTTAATGTACAAGCACCAATAGAGGCGACTTCCCTTAATCTCACAGCCGATGAAATTAACATCTTAGAAGGAGCACCAATAGAGGCAAGTTCCATTGATCTCAGAGCCGATGAAATTAACCTCTTAGGAGGAACAGGCTCAGTTGTCACTGACTCCATTTCCTTAGAATCTCGATTCAACCAAAATGTTATTATTGGTGGAAATGTTGACAGTGGCTCTGAAACTCTTGACATCACGACAGATGACTTGGATGCTATTACACCTCTTTTCCCTTTGGATGAAAATACATTGCCTGAACTTGAGGTTGTATCTGGGTTTATATCTGGCATCATTACTGTACAAGGATCACTAAAGGCGGATAGAATTGAGTTCACAGCCGATGAAATTGACCTCTTAGGAGGAGCCGGTTCAGTTGTCACTAATTTTATTTCTCTGAAGCCAAATTTTGACCAAAATATTATAGTTGGCGGGAGTGGTGATAGCGGAGCTGAAAATCTGGACATCACAACAGATGACTTGGCAGCTCTTACACCTCTTAATAGAAATAGCTTGCCTTCAATTTCTATTGGAGGATTTGGTGGTCATACCCTTACTGTACAAACACCAATAGAGGCGAGTTCCATTGATTTCAGAGCCGATGAAATTAACCTCTTAGAAGGAGCCTCACTAGAGGCAACTTTAATTTATCTCACAGCCGATGAAATTAACCTCTTAGGAGGAGCCGGTTCAGTTGTCACTAACTCCATTTCCTTCCGGAATTTAAATACCGACTCAAATATTATTGTTGGTGGAAATGCTGACAGTGGCTCTGAAACTCTTAACATCACGACAGATGACTTGGAAGCTCTTGCACCTGTTGATGGAAACACATTGCCGGGAATTTTTGTTGGAAGCTTTGGCACCCTTACGGTACAATCACCAATAGAGGCAAGTGACATTTTTCTCTCCGCCGCCGATGAAATTGATCTCTTAGCAGGATCATCACTAGAGGCGAGTGACATTTTTCTCTCCGCCGATGAAATTAACCTCTTAGCAGGATCATCACTAGAGGCAAGTGACATTAGGCTCAGAGCCGATGAAATTGACTTCTTAGGAGGAGCTGGTTCAGTTGTCACTAACTCCATTTCCTTAGAATCTCAATTCAACCAAAATGTTATTCTTGGTGGGAATGCTGATAGTGGCTCTGAAACTCTGGATATCACTACAGATGACCTTAACAGTATCACCTTCCAAGATGATTCTCCCAGCATTGACATCAGCCGTGCTAATCATATTACAGCAGTTAGTGGCAACACTCCTCTCCAGTTCAACGCTTCATTGTCCCTTAATGCCAACACTATTACAGTAGAACGGATATTTGACGTAGACGGGGATATCTCCTTCAACAGCACTGGAACTACTCAAATAAACTCAACTGTCCAAGCGACTAGCCTGACTACCAATGCAGGTGGAGAAACTCAACTTAACAGTAACATTATCACCACCGGAACCGAGGGACAAAACTACAACGATAATGTCCGAATTGACGATAATGTTACTCTCGATAGCAACAATAATCCCATCAACTTTAACGGCACAGTTAACAGTCAAACAGGGGAAACTAACAACCTAACTGCTAACGCCGGAACGGGAAATATTACTGTCAACTCCCAAGTGGGTAACACCCAACCCCTAGGAAATCTCGAATTCAATACAACCGGTAACACTCAGATCAACTCAACTCTTCAAGCCGCCAGCCTGACAACCAATGCAGGTGGAGAAACTCAACTCAACGGAAACGTCACCACCACCGGAACCGAGGGACAAAACTACAACGATAATGTCCGAATTGATAATAACGTTACCCTCAATAGCAATAATAATCCAATCACCGTTAACGGCACAGTTAATAGTCAAACGGGGAAAACCAACGACTTAACCGCTAACGCTGGAACGGGAAATATTACTGTCAACTCCCAGGTGGGTAACACCCAACCTCTAGGAAATCTCCAAGTCAACTCTACTGGAACCACCCGTCTTAACTCTACTGTTCAAGCTGCCAGTCTCACCACTAATGCAGGTGGAGAAATCCAAATCAACGGAAACGTCACTACCACAAACAGTCAAACCTATGGTGATATCCTCACCATCATCAGTGATACTACCCTAACAGGAAATAAACTCAACTTTGCAGATAATGTCTCCGGTTCAGGACATGATTTAATCCTTCAGCCTTCAAGTTCCAACCAAAATATTCAAATCGGTAGCCTCACAGATATCAGCGATACCAATACTTTGGATATCACTGATGCAGAACTAAACCTACTGCAAAATGGCTTCAACTCTGTTACTATCGGACGCACAGACAGCACAGGTACAATTACGATTGACGCTACTGGTGTCAACTTTAACGATCCTCTAAATTTGCGATCCCCAAATTCCGGTGGTGCTATTGTCGCAAACGGGCAAATTCAAACCAATGGCAATCCTCTCACTCTCTCAGCCGGAAGCACTGTAGATGTTAACGCCAATATCACCACAACAGGCGGAGATATCAATATTAATAGTAGTGGAATTATTGATACCACTGGCGCTACTCTAAATGCTAGCTCTAGCAGTAATGGCGGTGTAATTAATCTCACAGCTACTAATAATAGTACGATTGGAGACATTACAACTAGAAACAATAACGTTAATCTTAACAGTCCAGTTACTCTCAATAACGATACATCCATCAACGTTGATGGTATGGGAGGAGATGTTAACTTTAACAATACAGTCAACGGCAACCAAAACCTAACGGTTAATTCAGGTAGCGGTGATACTAATTTCAACTCCCCAGTGGGTAACACCCAACCTATAGGAAATCTCCAAGTCAACTCGACTGGAACTACCCGACTTAACTCCACTGTTCAATCCGCCAGTCTCACCACTAATGCAGGAGGGGAAACTCAACTTAATGGTAACGTCACCACCACCGGAATCAACGGACAAAACTATGGAAATAATGTCCGAATTGACGATAACCTGACCCTCGATAGTAACGATAATCCCATCGACATTAATGGTACAGTCAACAGCCAATCCGGTGAAACCAATAGCCTCACCATTAACTCCGGTAACAGCAATACCAGCTTAAACGCAGACGTAGGGAATACCAGTCCTCTAGGTGACGTTAACATTAACAGTACCAACGACATTAACACCCAAAACCTTACCGCCAACACGATTAATCTCACCTCGGAAAATAACGTCAACACCGGGAACCTAAATACCAGTTCCACCACTGAAAATGGCGGAGACATTTCTCTAGAAGGAACAACCGTTACCACCGGAAACCTGAATAGTTCCGGTATCAACGGTGGGAACATATCCATCGAAGCCACCACCAGCATTGAAACAGGCACAATTAATTCCAGTGGCACATCTGGCAATGGCGGTGATGTTACCCTTGACCCAGAAAATGATATTGAAGTCAGCTCAATTAACGCTCAAGGTGGTGAAAATGGAGTCGGTGGAGACGTAGATATTACCACCGAGCAAAATTTACGTGCCACCGGAACATTTACCGACCAAAATGGTACTAACGCTAGCATTTCTACCGCAGGGGGAGAAGAAGGTGGTTCCGTGATTATTCGTCACGGGGGAGGTTCACAAAATACACCATTTGTGGTAGGAGATGCCACGACAAATGGCACAGCAGCGGCGATTACCACTGGGACAAATAATACGATTGCACCCGTTCAATCCTTTCCTGGTTCTTATACTCAAGGAACGCCGCCCAATCAGATTCAGATTATTACCGAAGAGCAACCTAGTAATTTTGATAAACCAGAAGACCTACAAAAACTCCCCGATGAACTCTCCCAAATCGAACCACAGCGTCCTGTGGAAACAATTGTTTACGAAATTGAAGATCGCTTTACAACTCAAGCCAACCAATACTTGGGAGAAACGACGACAACTCCAATCAAAACCTTAGATGAAATCCGCCAGGATCTCAGGAGAATTGTAGAAACCACTAAGGGTGAGGTAAAACCCGGAATTATATATGTCTCTTTCCTTCCTAGAGGTCCGGTAGTGCGACCGGAATTAGATGGAAATAAAATTCCTCCCATATCTGACATAGCATTAGAAGTTCCCTTGGAATTGATGCTAGTCACGAGCGAAGGAGACGTGATTACCAAATCTATGTTTGAAGCAACACGCACAAAAGTATTTAGCCAAGCTAATAATTTTTTGAGTAGTGTGGATTCTCGCAGTAAAGAGGGGACTGAAGACTATAAAGAACCTGCCGAGCAATTTTATGAGTGGCTGATCAGACCAATAGAGGAAGAGTTAAAGGCTCAAGGTATCAATAATTTGGTCTTTGTTATGGATGAGGGATTACGTTCATTGCCCCTAGCCGCTCTGCGCGATCGCCAAGACAATAAGTTTATAATTGAGAAGGGATATAGCATTGGGCTGACACCGAGTATGAGTCTAATTAATATCCGCGAAGCTGATACAATAAACACCCTTCAAAATGCTCGTGTATTAGCGATGGGTGCATCAGAATTTAAAAGCCTTCCCCCTTTACCCGGTGTAGAGACAGAAATTGAACTTATTCTTAATCTGTGGCAAGGTGATCCTTTCCCCAATGAGGAGTTTACAAAAGATAACCTCAAATCAGCACAAGATACGGGATATTATAAAATTGTTCATCTCGCCACCCATGCAAATTTTGAACCAAGTCCCCTGAGTCACTCATTTATTCAGTTTGGGGATGGAGTAGTAGGATTAGACGACATTAAAACACTGGGCTTGGATGATCCTCTGGTAGAATTATTAGTCCTGAGTGCTTGTAAGACAGCTTCCGGAAATAAAGATGCAGAATTAGGTTTTGCCGGAATTGCTCGTCTGACTGGAGTGAAATCCGTTTTAGGCAGTTTGTGGAAAATTAATGATATCGGCAACTTAGGTTTGATGACAGAATTTTATACCCAGTTAAAAACAGCTCCCACCAAAGCAGAAGCATTAAGACAAGCACAGGTAGCTATGCTGAAAGGGAACGTTAAATTTGAAAATGGTGATTTAGTTGGTGAGCAATATCGCATCTCCTTACCAGAAGAGCTAAATGTAGACAATCGGACGCTATCCCATCCCTATTACTGGTCAGGTTTTACTATGATTGGCAACCCTTGGTAAAGGGTACTGGGAGCTGGAAAGCCAGCCATCCCAGAATTTGTGGTATCAACAAGAATTAAATGGGGAAAACATAAATTCAATCCGTTCTCTACTAGAGATTTCCCAAAGTGAAGAAAAAGCCAAACTAACCCAATCAGATTATGTCTCATTAAATACCTATCATTAAGATAAATA
>JGI12048J13642_10009217_pt1 | contig 10937 bp, 9 predicted proteins | sample ElkSlonscriptome_16_FD_13642 | JGI IMG/M metagenome (IMG submission 13642) | reverse complement strand
TACACGTAAAACAGGTTGTCGCGAGCCTCGTCGCCACCTGCCATGTCGGTTTCCCGCAGAAACTTGCCGTTATCGGTGCGCACCAGAAACGGCATGTCGGTCTGCTCGCGCAGGTAGTCAGCATCCATCGCCCCATCGGCAATGATGACCTGCGCCATGCTCAGCGCCAGCGCCGCGTCGGTACCAGGCCGGGGGTTCACCCATTTGCTGGAATGCATTGCGGTTGGCGTAAACTCCGGCGATATCGAGATGACCTCGGTTCCGTTGTAGCGGGCTTCCCAGAAGAAATGCGCATCGGGGATACGCGTAACGGCCGGATTCGAATACCAGATCAGGCAGCATTTCGACTTGAACACCGCAGCCATCGTATCGCTGATCAGCGGCACGCCTACCGTCATATAGGTGCCGGTGGGCAGGTCTCCGACCCCGGCGAACGCCTCGGGGGTTTCGGTGCCGGCGATTGTCGCGAAGCGCCCCAGGGCTGCAAATGATGCCCGCTTCAGCACCATTTGTGTGCCCAGCTGGGTGCTGATCGAGCGCGGCCCGTGCGCCACGTTGTAATCGATAAACTTGTCGGCAATCTCGGTGGCGGCCTGATCCCAGCTGATACGCTCCCATTTGCCCTCACCGCGCTCGCCGACGCGTTTCATCGGGTAAAGCACGCGTTGCTTGCCGTACATATATTTGGCGTGGCGCAACCCCTTGTTACAGCCACGCGGCCCGTAGTCCGGGGTATCGCTGGACGACGGGCGGTATTCGCCCTGCTGCTCTTCCCGCCACACGATGCCGTTTTTGACATACACATTGAAGGCGCAGTTCCCGGTGCAGTTGGTACCGTGGGTGCCACGGGCAACCCGGTCCCAGGTCCACTTGTTGCGCATGATGTCTTCCCAGCGCCGGTAGGTTTCACCACCCTGACCGGCTGCAGCGCCGTACTTGAGCGCCATCAGCGAACCGCCGGTGCCGGCGAGGAACTGTCTGCGAGTTGTCACCACTGCCATGTGCTTGTCTCCATCACGATCATTCGCAATCAAACCGGGCGCCGTCCGGGATCCCGCCGGCCGGATCGCTAATATACGTTGTGCTGGCCCGGCATGACGAAATCTTCTTCGCTCATCGGGCCAAGCGTCCATTCCACGAGCGGAATACGGTCATTGCCGAAAAACAGCGTCTCGTCCACGAAAATTGACGGGGTTCCGAAACCTCCGCGACGCACCAGTTCAACGCCATTGGCCTCCACCCGGGCTTTACCATCGGCTGACTCACGCGCCTGCGCAACCGCGGCCGTGTCTGCCCCGCTGGTGCTCGCCGCAGCCTCAAGCGTCGCGGCCGCGTTCGGGTCCTGTCCTTCCGCGAACGCCAGGCGAAACAACTCGCGACAAAACGCCAAACCCACCGGGCCTGTGGTAGCCGCCAGCGCCGCCGCCGCTGCCGTGTCGCAGCGGCGCGGCCAGTGCTCGTCAAGCTGCAGCGTTAGCCCCCAGAACCTGGCCCACGCCTGCAGGTCGGCTTGCTGCCATGCCGCTTTGGCCGGGTTCGGGGCCCAGCGATCGTCGGCAAGGGCTGGATGCTCGGTGCTCAGCACCGCCTGCACGTCAACCGGCTTTAGCACCAGCCGGGCGCGATTGCGCTCGCAGACGTCCTGCAGCCGCAGCAGCGCGAGATAGCTCCACGGGCACGAGAAATCGAAGTACAGCTCTACGTTACGCACGGTGCGTTACAAGGCCCGCAGTTCGGTTTTCAGCACTTTACCGCTGGCGTTGCGGGGCAACTGGTCGATGAACGCATAGTCCCGCGGAATTTTTATGCCCGCAATGCGCCCGTCGCAGAAATCTGCCAGCTCCTGATCGGTAGGTGCATCCTCCCCGGCCACAATGTAGGCTTTCAGGCGCTCACCCCACTTTTCATCGGGCACCCCGATCACGGCCGCGTCGCGCACGCCCGGGTGCTGCAGCAGCGTTTCCTCGATCTCCCGCGGGTACACGTTGATACCGCCGGTGATCACCATGTCCTTGATCCGGTCGACAATGTACAGGTGACCCTCCGCATCTTTGCGCGCCAGATCACCGACCGTCACCCAGCCGTCGTGAAACGCTTCGGCGGTCGCTTCCGCGTTATTCCAATAACCATTAAATAAACAGCTGCTTGTAACGAAAAGCTCGCCTATTTCCTCGGCCTCGCAAACGGTGCCGTCGGCCCGGCGGATTTCGATCCGGGTGCCGGGGAATGCCTGGCCAACGCAGGCGGTCTTGCGCAGCTGGTCGGCCGGCCGCAGGTTCGAGACAATGCTGGCCTCGGTCGAGCCATAGGTCTCGTGCAGAATCGGCCCGAAGTATTCAATGATCTTTTCCTTCATCACCTGCGGCAATGGCGCCGCATTGGAAATGACGGTGCGCAGCGTTGAGCTGCGGTGTGCCTGCAGATAGCTCTGCTCGAGCCCGAAAATGGCGTGAAAATGCGTCGGCACCCCGAAGAAGCCTGTGATCTGCTCCTCCGCAAGCTTTTGCACGACCTGCTCCGGCGCGAATTTATCCATGATCTCGGCATAGGCGCCGAAAAACAGCGGTGCCAGCGCGAAGATCATGCCGGCGCCGTGGCACATCGGCGCAATCGCCAGAAAGCGGTCGTCCGGCGAAAAACACCCGTATTCGACCGCCATTGCGTACAGGCTGATCACCCGCGAACGATGCGGCACCAGCACGCCTTTCGGCTTGCCGGTGGTGCCGGAGGTATACGGAATCGTGAAGATGTCCCATTCGTTCACCGCAGGCCGCTCGGCTGCATCGAGCGCCGGCGCGCTGGCACACCACTCGCGGTACGCGTCGCCGATTTCGATCACTTCGATAACGGTGGCAAAATCGGCGCCGTGCAGCACCGCTGCGGCCGTTGCGTCGACGAACAGCACGCGCGCTTCGGCATCGTCGCAAATCGCCACAATTTCCGGCACGGACAACCGCGGATTGACGGTCGCGGTGCCAATGCCAGCCTGCGACGCGCCGAGCACCACTTCGAGGTACTCGATCGAGTTGGCGGCCACGATGGCTGCATGCGCGCCCGCTTCCAGCCCGGCAGTGTTCAGCAGCCCGCTGCAGACCTGGTCGACGCGACACATGAACTCGGCATAGGTGCAGCTGCGCTCGCGATGCCGCAGGGCCACCTTGTCGGGATTGCGTTCCATGGCGGCACGCACCCCGCCGGGCAGTGACAGGTGCTGAAAAGAAAACGGCAGATCGGATGTCGTGGTCATTGGCAATGCCTGAATCGGCACGGTTGGCGTCGTTATGCGTCCGGCAGGTTAAACACGCGCAGAGCGTTATCGCGCATCAGCATGCGCTGCGCCTCATCCCGCAGACCCAGCTCGGCCACTTCCTGCACAGCCCGCTCCGGATCGATTACGGGCCAGTCGGTGCCGAACATGACCTTGTGCCTGCCGTAGGAGTTTGCGTAATGCACATATTCTTCCGGCCAGTATTTGGGCGCATAGGCGTCGCCGGCGGTGTAGACGTTTTCGTGCTTCCAGCACATCGAGATCATCTCGCTGGTCCAGGGTATGCCGATGTGAATGCCGATCAGCTTGAGTTCGGGGAAATCAATGGCCACCTGGTCGAGCGTGATGGGTCTGCCGACGCTGGGCAGGCGCCGCGAGCGTGAATACACGAGGTTATGCCCCACCTGCATCATGATCGGGATATCGAGCTCGCAGCATTTCGCGTAGTAAGGGTAGTACTTGGCGTGGTCCGGCGGCAGCTCGCACCAGTGCGGATATAAATGCGCGCCCACAAACTTGAGCTCGCGCACAGCGTGCTCGAGATCGTAAAGGCCCTGCATGCCGCGATGGCAATCGATACCCGCCAACCCCGAAAAACGATCCGGATGCGCCTCGCACACCGCGTGAACGTCGGCATAAGGGATCTCGAAGCCGCCCCGCTTGTCGATGTCGCCGGCCCGCACCGCGATCAGCAGTGAGCGCTCAATGCCCGCCGTGTCCATCTTGGCCAGGTAGTCCTCGACGGTGACGCCGTTGCGCATGTATTCCGGCATGCGCACCTGTGTCTTGAAGTCGTCGTCGAGGCCAGTCTGCCCGCGAGCCACCGTCTCCGGTGTGTACAGGTTGCAGACAATATCGATAGTGCCGCTCATCGGCGGATGCTGCGCGTCATACTACTGACCGTCCAGATCCCAGTCGCCGGTGGAGCGCGAACGCACCGGAATACCGGCCATCAGCGGTGCCTGCGTTTTCGGATCGTAGTTGACTGCGTTGCCGAGTACGATGACTTCCTCCTGGGTCGTGATCCAGTTGACCAGACTGCCGTCGAGCCGGAAAAACCCTGTCCAGCCGCGTTCTTCACCGGCAACAAAGTGACCGTGCTTGACCATGGCGGGACGGAAGAAATAGGTGCCGGGATCGAGCGAACCGAAGTTGTAGACCAGGTCGCCCTCCAGGCTATAGGCCTCCTCGAACACCGGGTGATGCACCAGACGGTTGTCTGACCAGCCCGGCGGCGCCCAGGCCACCATCGTCACAAAGCCGGTGTTGTTATCAGTCGGCGATGCCGGATCGAGGTAGAGCAGCTTGAGCTTGAGGAAACGCTGAGTATCGCCCTCGTACGCATTGGGCATCCACTCCATGCGGCTGGAATCGACAATGGTCAGTTCGCCCCGGGCCCGCGACGCGGTGTTGCCGCCGCGCGAGATGAACTTGGCCCGATCCTTGCGCGATACCGAGAACCCCCAGTCACCGTACTCGCGAAACATCAGGATAACGGCGCCCGCATCCACCTCGATCTTGGGCACTGCAAGTCCGGCCGGTGCCCGCCAGTAGCCGCCCTTGAAGAGGTAGCGGTCGCCTATACGCATGCGGCCTGACTCGACGTACCACTCGGTGTCGGCATGATGGTAGCCACCGGGGCGACTCCAGGCCTTGTCGAACACGACACGCATCGACGCCGAACCGTCTTCTTCGTCGTACGACAGGTTGCGCTGGCGAACGGCTGTGCCTTGCCCGCGCGGCAGCTCCGGGGTGTGCCAGCAGAGATCAGACTGCTGAATCAACTCGACGTGAGGTCTCATTATTTTGCCCCCCGCTTTTTAGAGGTTTTTTTGCCAGACTTTTTGGTGGACTTTTTACGGGTGGTTTTCTTTGCAGCGGCCTTCTTTTTAGCTTTTTTCTTCGTCTTCTTCTTGCGACGCTTTGGCTGCTCCTGGGTCTCTGCCAAAATCAGGTAGTCGTCGCACAGCGCGCGCGTCTGGGCGCAGGCCTCGCGGAACTCCTCCAGCAGAGGACCATCAACCGGAACCTGGCCTTTTTTTCGCGATGCGGCTTTGAGCTGCCGCCAGCTCTTGTTAACGCGCTTAAGCGTTTGCTCTACGGCATTCGTGACATAGCGTGAATGAAAATCCCAGTCGCCCCGGATTTGTGATAAATCAACCTTTTCGCTGGACACTCGTGGTTCTCCTCGCTCGTGGCAAGTCGTGTGTAAAGTCGGCAAAGCTTCGAGTCCGCCCCCGCGCCAATTCTACCAAAACCCGCCGCTGAATGGCGCCTCCGCAGCATCACCTAAACCGGTCTGTGGCGCATGTAACCGGGAGGTTCAGTGTGCAGCCAGCGGTCAGGATCGCGGCGACACGCGCGCGGCAACCGCGGTAGAATCCGCTCACCTCAAACCGGGCTTAGTCGGCCGCCGCACCAACGGAAGCGCAAGATGGATGCATACCTCAGCTGGAAGTACCTGCACATATTGATGTTTGTTTTCTGGGTGGGCACGGATATGGGCGTGTTCATCTCCTGCAAGAAGTCGACCGACCCGAAACTGCCGATCGACGCGCGGTTTATGCTGCTGCATATGGCGCTGCGTATCGAGCTGCTGCCGCGGGCCATGTGGAAGGCGGCGTTACCGCTGGGCGTGATGCTGTCGCACGAGCTGGGGCTGATCAGTATCTCGGCGACCGGACTGGCTGGCGTGTGGGCATTCAGCATCGCCTGGCTGGCGCTGAGCCTGTATTCAGCCTGGCATTACGACAAGCCCATCGGTCACCGGCTGACCAAGTACAACAACATCGTCACCAGCGTGGTCGGCGCCACGCTGATTGCGCTGGCCGTAACGTCTTACGTCGGTAACGGGCCGTTCGCCCCCGAGGCCACCTGGCTGCACTGGAAAGTAGGTCTGTATGGCCTGATCAATCTGATGATTGTCGTGATGTTGTTCGTGTTCGATCCGATGGGCGTCGAATTCGGCAAGCTGGCCGTCGAGGGTTCGACGCCTGAGACCGAATCCACGATCAGCGCCATCATGAATCGCGCCGCGGTAACCATCTGGACGACCTACGTGCTGATTTTTGTCGTCGGGTTTATCGCCACCACGAAGATCGTGTAGCTCGAGCGGTCGGCCTGCGCTGCGCGGCCGACTGTTAGCGTGCGCTCAGACTGGGTGCAGCCACGTCCGGTAGCTGCGGAGCGCCGCCGGGCTGGAAAGTGCCCAGCGCTCCCGCCATCAGCAGCGCTGCCCAGCTGGCAAACATGAATACCCGGGCGCGGCTCAGCGTCGCGTTAATGCGGGCATCCAGCTCGGGGCTGGGCCCGTTGTTTTCCAGTGCCCGCATGCTGTCCTGCAGCGGCTGCAGCCGCGAACGCATCAGCAGCCCGAACATGACGACAGCCGCAAACAACAGCAGCTTGCCCGCCACCCACGGCACATCCTCGAGCCGCCCGGTGGCCATCGAGAAGGCGACGGAGGCGCAGACTGACAGCACTACCAGCCAGCGGAATGCCACGTCGAGCCGCGCAAGCTGTGCGCCCGTCGCCGTGCCGGCGCGGAAGAAGACAAGCAGTGTCAGGGTCAGCCACACCGGGCCCAGAATAATAATGGCCGGCATCTGCCACCAGTAGTGATCGACGCCTTTCATCTGCGTGAGGATGCCGCCCACCGTCAGCATCAGGCTCATGCAGGATTTCGAGATCACCTCGATAATCGGCATTACCCGTGCCGCGGCCAGGCGCTGCGCCGGCGTGGTCTCGGCGTTGCCCAGTTTGGTAGACCACAGGTAGACGCCAATGTCCGGCCCCAGCCAGAACACGAACAGCGCCTGATGCAAAAACAGGGTTAGCGTGTAGCTGAAACTGTCCTCGGCACCGGCCGCCCAGGCGGCGGAAGCGCTGAGTCCACAGACCACGCCAAACAGCAGAGAGTTACGCATACCGAATTCCTGTTTCGTTCCCGGTCCGACACGACCGCCAGGTCGCGATTGTAGACGATTGCTGCGGTCGGGGTCTCGCCTCAGGAGGTGGGGTGCTCCGTGCTGCGCAACCGTTATCACAAGATGCGCGAGCAAATAGCTGAATGGTGGGTCGTGCAGGACTCGAACCTGCGACCAAGTGGTTAAAAGCCACCTGCTCTACCAACTGAGCTAACGACCCAACGCGGGAGACCCGTCAGGAAGCCCGGCATATTACCCCAAGCGGCGCAAATGACAAACCGACGAAGAACGCGCGGACCCGCCGCGCTACAGGAAATACGTGACCACGTAGGCCACGAGCAAAATCACAATACACAAGGCCGTGGTGCCTATGGCCCACGAGCGCGCCAGCATGCCCTCGCCAGTTACGGTGCCGTCCGCCCGCTTGGCCAGAAACAGCCACTCCAGTCGGCGACGCACTGTGAGCACAACAACCGAGTAGCCGGTCGCGAGCGCTGTCGCCGGACCCCTGAGCAGGCTGCGCGAGCGCGACCAAAGGCTCGTCAGGCCGATGCGCCACAGCCAGTCGGTGTCGAGCGTGATGGTTTCAGTGCGGCGCATCAGCGGCAGCAGGACAAAGAACGCCAGGCCGGAGAACAGCAACAGCTGCAGGTAGTAGACGACTTTACCGGGCTTGTACGGCACGTACTCCACCGGAAACGGCAGGTAGCGATACAGCAGCTCAGGGTATACACCCAGGCCGATGCACGCGCCGGCCAGCAGGAGCATTGCCAGCATCATGTTCCACGGCGCCTCGCGCGGGCGCAGACCCGAGTCTTTCTGGAAAAACACAAACCACGGGTACTTGATGCCGGCATGCAGAAAGACACCCGCTGACGCCACCGCAAGCGTGAAGTAAACCCACACCAGTCCGGAATCGGCTGCCGCCTGCGAGATCATCGTTTTAGTGACGAAGCCGGATGTCAGCGGGAAGCCGGAGATTGCCAGTGCACCGATGATGCCGCACGCGGTCGTGACCGGCAGCGTGCGGAACAGCCCGCCAAGCTCGGTGCAGCGCGACTTGCCGGTGCGGTACAGCACCACACCGGCCGTCATGAACAGCAGCGCCTTGTACAGGATATGCGCGAACGCATGCGCAGCCGCGCCGTTCAATGCGAGCTCGGTCCCGATACCGATCGCGCACACCATAAAGCCGACCTGGTTGACGATGGAATAGGCCAGAATGCGCCGTGCATCGTTTTCCAGCAGCGCATACACAATCCCATAAATAATCATGTACAGGCCTACGCCGATCAGCACGGCTTCACCCGGGAACAGCAGCCACAGCGCCAGCACCGCGGTCTTGGTTGTGAACGCCGATAAAAACACCGTGCCGGTAGCACTCGACTGCGGATATGCATCAGCCAGCCAGGCGGAAACCGGCGGCGCGGCGGCGTTCAGCAAAATACCGGTCAGGATCATCCAGGTATCGAAGTTACCGACGACCAGCGGCACGATATCGTTGCTGCCGGTATGAATCGTGACCCCCTCAATGCCCACCTTCAGAATCACGCCGCCGAGCAGGTGCATGATCGCGTAGCGAATACCCGCTGCCTTGGCCCCTGGCGTGCCGCCACACCACACCACCACGGTCGAAAACAGGGCCATCAGCTCCCAGTACAGGAACAGTGTAATCAGGTCTCCGGCAAAGCAGACGCCGATCGCTCCGGCCGCATAGGCGTAGGCCGCTGCCAGCTCATAGCCCCGTGCCTGGTTCAGGGCGAACAGTCCGCCCGTAAAGGCCATCAACGCAAATACCGCGGCGAATAGCCGGCGTACCGGGCTGCCCTCCAGTACTTCAACCGTGTAGTCCAGAAACGGTGCAGTCAGCGTAACGCCATCGGGCACCTGAGTGGCCGCCAGCAAGGTCAGCAAAGGCGCTAACAGCACCACGAGCTGACGCAGCAGTCCACCGGTGGCGGCGATCAGCCCCGCGCCGATCAGCAGAATGACCGCGGGCACCGACAGCGCCTCAAGCATCGTCGCGGTCTCCGCCGAAATAGTCTTCCGGTCGTTTCAAAATCTCCCCCAGTACTTTGGCGGCGAGCACCAGCACCACGCAGGCAGCAAAACCAAAGACCGCAGCGAACGCCGGCCAGCCTTCCATCGCGAGCACACCTTTGTAGGGCGCCAGCGCCTGCAGCAACAGCGTCACCACCAGCACGGCGGCACCGCCCCACCAGAGGCGCCGGATAGTGTGCGGCCGCACCAGCCAGTGGAGCCTTTGGGGGTTATCAGGACCAATACCGCTCACAGCGCGCTCCTGACCAGTAGCCACTCCAGATCCTTGACCGGGCCGTTGAAGAAGAAGAACAGCAGAGTGAGCGCGGCGGTGGCCGTCAGCGCCAGCACCATCGGCAGGGGCGCCTCCCCGTGGGGTTTGGCATCGGCTGCTTCGGGCTCAAACCAGGCGCGGTACACGATGGGCAAAAAGTACGCAGCGTTGAGCACCGTGCTGGCGATCATCGTGAACAGCACCGCGTAGTTATTGCTCTGGAACGCTCCGGCCAGGATGTACCATTTGGAGACAAACCCGGCCGTCGGCGGCACCCCGATCATACTGAGCGCGCCCACGGTGAATGCGCCCATCGTCCACGGCATACGTCTACCGATACCCCGCAGCTGGCTGACCTCGGTTTTTTTTGCCGCGGTGTAGATCGCGCCGGCGGCAAAAAACAGCGTTATTTTACCGAAGGCGTGGGCCACCATGTGCACGGCCGCGCCGATCTCGGCCAATGGCTTCAGCAGCGCGGCAGCCATCACAATGTACGACAGCTGCGCGATGGTCGAATACGCCAGCAGACGCTTCAGGTTCTGCTGGCGCAGTGCAACAACGCTGGCGGCAATGATCGTAAACGAGGCAGAGTACAGCAGCCACTGAGCGCTGGGCTGCGCAAACAGGAAATCGACACCGAAAACGTAGACCAGCACTTTCATGGCCGAGAATACGCCGGCTTTGACCACCGCGACCGCGTGCAGCAGCGCGCTGACTGGCGTCGGCGCGACCATGCCGGCCGGCAGCCAGCGGTGCACCGGCATCATCGCCGCTTTGGCGATGCCGAACATGTACAACCCCAGCAGCAGCCCCACCGCTGGACCGGCCAGATGGCCGCGCAGGATGCCCTGCGGCGCAAACGTTCCGGTGCCCGCCAGCAAGTACGTCCAGATGATCGCCGGCAGCAGTAACCCGATGGAGGTGCCCAGCAGTACCCCGAGGTACGTGCGCGCCGACCGCAGTGTCGCCGGGTCGCCCTTGTGAGCCACCAGCGGGTAAGTGGACAGCGTGAGAATCTCGTAGAACAGAAACAGGGTCAGCAAGTTGCCGGCGAACGCAATGCCCATAACCGCGCTCAGCGCCACGGCGAACAGCACGTAGAACCGGGTCTGCCGCTGCTCCCGGTTGGCACGCATGTAACCGATGGAATACAGTGAATTAATGAACCACAGCGCCGAGGCCAGCGCCGCGAAAGTCATCCCCAGCGGCTCCAGCGCAAAGCCGAAGCTGAGTCCAGGCACAAACTCGGCCACGGTCAGAGCCGGCCGCTCGCCCGCAAACACGCGCGGCAGCAAACTCCAGACAATCGCCGTCAGCGCTGCGGCAGTCAGCAGCGTCACCGCCTCACGCGCGTTCGCTCGCCGCTCGCCCAGCAGCGCGATACCGATGCCGCCAACCAGGGGCAGCACGATAGCAAGCAACATTGTGA
>JGI12048J13642_10530038_pt1 | contig 10940 bp, 9 predicted proteins | sample ElkSlonscriptome_16_FD_13642 | JGI IMG/M metagenome (IMG submission 13642) | reverse complement strand
CCACCGTCTGACCCGCCTGCTCGACCCGGATGGTCGGCGATGACGCCCAGGAGCCCCCGTCGTCGAGAGAGAACTCCACGGCAACGCCGTCCTGATCCGCGCCGGCAGACCCGAGCACGATCTGAAGACCGGCTGGAATCGGGTCCGTCAGAACCACTCGCTCGAGCGCCTCCGACTGGAGGTTCGTGAAGGCGAGCGTGTACTCGAGGACGTCACCCGGAAGGGCCACGTCTCCGAGGGCATCGCGCCCGTCGGCCTCGGCGGTGGTGTTTCTCGCAGAGATCTGAAGTGCCTGGGCGGCCTGCTGGGCCGTCGCGGGTGACGCGACTGCGGCCAGCGCTATGAGCGCGACCAGTGCCGCGAGTGTGAACAGCCATCCCTTCCGCATGAGAGCGTTCCTTTCTGGAGTCAGGAGTGCAGGGCCCGGTCGTTCCGAGCTCCGTCGGACCTGGCTCGGATCCGGGGCGGACACGCTCGGTGTGAGCATGTCACGCACCCTTGAAGGGCAGGGGCTGTGCCACGCGGGATCCGGGATGATGGATTCGTATAAGTTCATCTCTATCATGGCTTTACGGGATTCTATGAATGAGCGCGCGGTTGTCTGACGTGTGCGCGATGTTACGAGCGGTAACGTGGCGTGTGTCGTTTTCCGGACATGCACCGGAGGTGAGCACGGGCATCGACGACATGGAGTCGATCATCGGATGACCGAGGAGAAGGAGAACTGGCCTGAATTCGTGCCCGACTGGGCCGGCAGAGGAGCGGTGAGCGTCCAGCGAACGAACCGCACACAGGCGTCGAAGCCCGGATCGGCTCCGCAGCCGCCGGATGTGGGCAGATAGCCCCACCCTCCCGGCGTGCTCGCGAACTCGACGGTGCTCGACACGCCGCCTGGCAGGGCAGCGGACGCACTTCCGACCTGGAAGACCAGTTCCCCCGGAATGGAGTCGGAAAGGACCACCGAGGTGGCGTCCTCCGTTCCGGCATTCGTCACCGTCATCTTGTAGGTGATGAGGACGCCGGGGACCGTCTTGCCGGCGACGAGTGCCGTCTTGGATAAACCGAGGCTCGGGCGCACTACGGTGACGGCGACTTCGTCTTCGTCGTCGATGGCGGGAGCAGAGACGTCGACCGCGCTGAGCACGACGGGCGAGGTCTGACCAGGGGAAACGTCCCCGACCGAGTACCAGACGGAGACCGTCCGGCTGGCGCCCGCGCCGAGGGACGGGGTCCGCGCGGAGTCGGGTCGGGCCGTGTCGAATCCGAGTCCGGTACCGCGGATCGAGTCCACGGAGACGGTCGGGGCCGAGGAGGTGGCGAAGAGGTCGTACGCGGCCGCGGTGCCTCCCGCGTTCGTCACCGTGAACACGGCTTCGTAGGCGACGCCGTTGCTCGGGAGGCGGGAAGCGGTCGGAACGTCTGCCGTGACGGTCACGGCAGGCGGAGCGACGACCCGCTCGAAGGCGCCGATATCCGAGCTGCCGCCCTCCGGCCTTGCCACACCGCGCTGGTCTGTGGCCAGAACATCCGTCGCTACATCGAGCGCGGTGCTGCCGGCGCTCAGCGTGAGCGTGCGGGTGAGCCCCCCGTTCTGGGTGAGCGGCAGCAGGCCCGGATCACCGGTGAGGTCGGTCCCGGGGCGGCAGCCTGCACATCCGCCCTCGACCAGATTGACGCCGGAGGGCCGAATGGCGCGCCGAACCTGATCACCGGGCCCGACGTTGTCGGCCACCAGGACGTTCTCCAGCCGTGGGCCGTCACCGCCGCCTCGGCGATCGATGCCCGAGCCCTCGTCCGTCGAGGTGTTTCCAGCCACCGTCACATGCCGCAGGATCGCGTTCGAGCGCACCGACAATCCGCCGGCGTTCCCGTCCGCGGTATTCTGCGTAACGGTAACGTTTTCGATGAGCAGCTGGCCCCCGGATTGGAACAGCCCTCCACCGTTGTCCTCTGCGCTGTTGCCCGCAATCAGCGTATTCCGGATCGTGACATCGCCATCGGTCCGGAAGGCGCCACCGTCGTCCCCACCCGTGACGGCTCCGCCCACGACCTCGAGGCCGTCGAAGAGCGTCACCGTGTTGTCGTCGATACGGAACACGCGGGACGCCCCACCTCCATCGATCACGACCGCGCCGCCGCCTGCATTGAGCAGCTGCTTGTCGTCCTCGATACGCAGTTCGCCCTCCCCGTCCGCGGAGAGGAGGTAGGTCCCCGGACGGAGCCGAATCGTCTGGACGCACTCGTCTTCTACCGCACCGCGCAGCTCCGACATGGTGGACACGGTCGTGACCGCGAATCCGCACACATCCTCGACCTCGACCTCGTCGCGGTTGTCGTCCGGGTCGCTGTCCGGCGACGCGGAGGTGACCGCTGCGATCTGGAGCTGCGTACCGCCTCTGCCGAAGCGGAGCGTGATCTCGTCGATGAGCGTCTCGCCGTCCGCCAGCGAGATCGCCGGCCAGGTCACGACGCCCCCGCTCTCGGTAGCGCCCCGTGTCGCGGACACGAAGGTCGCGCCCGCGGGGAGGGTGTCGGTCACAACGACCGCCGTGGCGTTGTCGGGGCCCTTGTTCTCGACCTCGATCTCGTAGGTAACGTCGACGCCCGCCTGGACATCCTCGTCGGGTCCGGACTTCTCGATCTCGAGGTCGACATCGGCAGTGCTTGCGTCCCCGCTGTCGATGATCGTGACCGTCGACGCCGATCGACCCGGAGAGCCGCAGGCGGCTGCGTCGGCGGCGGCACGTCGAAGCCCTGTCGACGGGTTGGCCAGCTCGTAGACGAGCGTCTCGTCGCCCTCGGCCACGCCATCGTCCTGCACCCCCAGATCGAGCGGAACGCCGGAGGCTGGGGTGCCGTCGTACGTGCCGGCCGGAATCGTGACGGTGCTCGTCACGGAGTAGTCGGTTCCTGCGGTGGCGGAGCCCCCGGTCACGACCACGTCCACCGTTCGCGCGCTCGTGAGTGTGCCGCTCACGAGGAGTACCGCGCCCACGCCACTTCCCTCGGGCACGGTCGCGTCGGGGCCGACCTCGACGTGCGGCACCAGGTCGACGATCAGTTCGTCGACCAAGTTGCCGACCGATCCACCATCGAGCGGGGAGAAGCGGACGCGCGCGGGGCCGCTCGTGGGAGCCACAAAGGTGCCGGAGTACCGAACCCACGCCCCGGTCCCCGTGCCAACCCGTGCGACTTCGGCGCCCGCGATCGTCACACGCATCGAGTCCACGCCACTACGTCCGCGGTGCTGGAAGGACCACGGAACCGATTCACCAGCGAGAAGACAGACGTCCTGCCAGAAGCCCGACGGGGAGTTGGCGTTCGCCTCGGCGAACTGCCCTCCCGCAAAGGCCGGTACGTCGTTGAAGCCGGACCGCCAGATTTCGATGATGCCGTCTGGAGAGGTCCACCCGGGGACGTTCGCATCCGGGACGGGCTGCCAGTCGCTCGAGATCGTGGGTCGCTCGAATCCGCGGTTCAGAACGGTACGCGCCTGAGCGGTCAGTGCCGACGGAGTCAGCACGGACGGGATCAGCGCCAGAAGCACGCCGAACACGACGATCGCACGCGGAAGCCTGGGGGCTCCGGTGCGGTGCTGGATCGGTCTGGAGGGTCTGGGCGACATGACTGCGCTCTCTCTGGAACAGGCGGGTGAACGCCTGTGAGAGGGGCAGGGCCCATGCCACAGTCAATCGTCAGGAATGACGGGGCTTTTCGAGCTTTCGGGTGATCGTCGTGCCAGCGAAATGTTACGAGAGGTATCAGTGAGTGTTACGAATCGTAACCGGTCTACGACCGGCGGCGCCTCAGTCCATCAGGCCGTACCGCTTCCGCTTCTCCCAGAGGCTCTTTCTGGAGATCCCCAGTTCATCGGCCGCATCTCCGATCCCGTCGATACGGTCGAGGGTCTGCTCGATGTAGGCGCGCTCGAGCTCCTTGAGGGTCAGCCCCGTGGGGAGTCCACTCCCACCTCCCTGTCCACCCACAGGTGCTGTGGAGGACACCGGATCGCGCGGAAGGTCGTCCACACCGATGACGGGGCCCTCTGCAAAGATCAGGGCTCGCTCGAGAGTGTTGCGGAGCTCCCGCACATTCCCGTACCAGGGCCATTCCTCGAGCCTCGCCTTGGCGGCGTCCGAGACCCCCTCGATGCCCTTTCCGAACTCGCGCCCGAGCTGACGCGAAAAGTGGTCGGCGAGCAGAGGGATGTCCTCCTTCATTTCGCGCAGCGCCGGGAGCGTGTGTGTGGCCGTCGAGATGCGGTAGAACAGGTCCTGCCGGAATTCGCCAGCCGCCACCGACTCCTCCAGGGGCCGGTTCGTCGCGGTGACGAGTCGCACGTCCACCTCACGCTCGCGCGTGGCCCCGAGCCTCCGGAATCGCCGTGACTCCACGAAGCCCAGCAGCTTCGCCTGGAGCGGCAGGGACATTTCGGCAATCTCGTCGAGGAACAGGGTGCCGCCATCCGCCACCTCGGCGAGCCCCTGTTTGTTCTCCCGTGCGTCCGTGAAGGCGCCCTTCATGTACCCGAAGAGCTCCGCCTCGAGCAGGGTGTCGGGCAGAGCCGCGCAGTTCAGCTCCACGAAGCGGCCGTGCGGCTCATCGCCCGAGTAGTGAATCGTCTGAGCCACGAGGTTCTTGCCCACCCCGCTCTCGCCGAGCAGGAGCACGGATACCTGCCGAACCTTCGCAATGCCCCGAACGAACTCGCGGGTGCGGCCCATGAGCGGGTGCTCCCCGATGAGCTTGTCCAGCGCGTACGTCGACTTTCGAGCGCTGCGGATCTCCTGCGCCTCGGCAAGCAGCGGTGCCTCGTCGAGGGCCCGACGAATAAGCGTCGCAAAGCGATCCACATTCACCGGCTTCACGACATACTCCGTCGCGCCCGCCTTCATCGCCTGCACCGCCGTCTCGATCTCGCCCTGCGCGGTCACCACGAAGACCGGCAGGTGCGGATGCTGGGCCCGAACCCTTCGGGAGACCTCGATCCCGTCGACATCATCCATGTAGAGATCGGTGACGAGGAGCCTGGGCGGGGTCTCGGAGATTGCGGCAAGGCACTCCGAGGCCTCGTTGAAGATCTCGATCTTGAACTCACCCACACGGCCGAGGTTGGCCTTCATGAGCTTGGCGAAGACGATGTCGTCGTCGAGGATGTAGACCGAGGGGCGCATGCGCGGAGGGGTCTGAGCGTTCGGCGGCACGGTCGGAGTCGACCGATGCGTGCGAAGTTAGAATATGTCCATGCGAATCGAGAGCGACGAGTGCATGCGTGGTGCGTTCCACCCGAGCAGAGCATCCGGATGAGCGACGTGCCCCCATGGGTCGGCGTCACCGAAGAGGAGTACATCCCCGAGATACGGAAGGTGTTCGCCGCGCGCCTTCGAGAGCATGCCGACGCGCTGTACGCCGCGCGGGAGGATCTCCGTGCAGAGGGTCCGGCGGCGGTGGTCGACGCGGCCGATCGCGCGCACCGAATTGCCCACTCCATCAAGGGGACGGCGGCCACCCTTCTGGGCCACGACCTCGGAGCTGTGGCGGGGCAGCTCGCGGACACCACGTCGCCATGGGTGTCGAAGCCGCAGATCGAACCGGAGGTCCTTCAGCGGATTCAGCGCCTCTCTGCGGATCTGACGCGAGAGGTCGAGCGCTATCTGGGATGGGTGGACATGGAAGAGGGGCGGACCGAAGCCGGCCCGCCCCCCGAATCCCCCTGAGTCCAGTCGCGTTTCAGCGCCGTCGCACTCCCGGACGTCCGCGCTCCGCAAGGTCGACCTCGAAGGTCTCACCATTGAGGATCAGGGTCGCGAACCGGGTGCCGTTGAAGGTCAGGGTGGCGTCCACGCTCCGTGTCTCGTCGCCATTCGGGCCATTCGTGACCTCGACCACGATCGAGCGGGCGATGGTTCCGGAAAGCGGCCACGGCTGTACCTCGCGGTCGAGCGACCGCACGACATCGGTCGTGGCGCTCGTGCCCGTCAGCAGGTAGCTGCGCGTCCCGATCTCATCCGAGGTGCGCACGCGCGAACGGTCCTGGCTCCCGGTGCCATTCCAGGTCCGCTCGACTTCTTCACCGAGAAGCCCGCTCACGGTCATGTCGCGCTCGCGAGCGATCATGATCTCGATGTCGCGGCGGGTCGCCTCGCCCGATGTCTCGGTGACGGTGTTGATCGAGGCCGTCAGCAGAGCGTCGAACCGATCCATTTCCCCACCAGTCTCATCGAAAAAGGTCCGGGTACGCGTACGGCTGAAGTCGGCCGCGGAGGCGGCCACGGCGTCGGAGACGGCGGCTCCGACGGGTAGGCTGATCGCCATGACCGCCAGGTCTTCGGCCACCGCGTCCGCGACGATCAGCGCCATGTCGCCGGTGAAGTCGAAGGTGTCCTCGGCGGGCGCGGTGGAGCTGTCGCAGGCAGCCAGGCCGAGGGTGAGCAGGGCGGTCGCCGCCATGAATGGGCGATGCGTCGGGTTCATGGTTCACTCCGGTGATGTCGCAGGGCGGGGCCATCCCGTCCCTTCGAACCGGAGACGTGCCGCTGCGGGAGCCCGTTAAATACGCCCGAGGGCGTGTTTCACGCGTCCTGGTCGGGGTAGGCCCGTTCCATGTGTTCGAGCGAGGCGGTCGCCAGTTCCTCCAGCACCGCCATGTCGACGTCCTCCAGCTTGTTCACGTACAGGCATGACTTGCCCGTCCTGTACTTCCCGAGGCGGTCGAGGATTTCCTCGTATCGGTCGAAGCCCGGCATGATGTAGAGCGTCATCGACTGCCTGCGGGGAGAGCACCCGATGCGCGGCCAGCTTCCCGTTCGGCCCGACTCGTAGCGGTAGTCGTAGCTGCCGAACCCGATGATGCTGCCCCCCCACATCTCCGGCTCCTGCCCGGAGACGCGCCGAAGGAGGTCGACCACGGCGCGGCAGTCTGCTCTGCGCTTCTCGTTCTCCACGGCATCGATGAAGGCATCGACATCGCCGTCGTTCCGCTTCGTCTTCGCTTCCACCATCAGGTTCCTCGCTCGGCTCAGGTACGTTCGAGTCTGAGGCCTCCGCAGGTGTCGGCGCCATCCGTGCCGACGCGGATGCGGTCGATCGCGGCCGAGTCGGCCTCGTTCGTGGCCTCCATGTACTGAAGCTGGCACTCGACCCAGGGCTCGCCCGTCTTCATGATCGCTCTGACCCCCACGACCAGCACGAGCACCATCACGACGGTGACCGGAATCCAGAAGCGCTCCCACCCCTCGGGGTTGGGCTCCATGGGTCGTTGGGGCGGTGGGACGTTGAGGGGCCGTTCGGGCGTGCGGTCTGGCGTATCGGTCATGTCAGAAGGTGTGTAGCAAGAAGGCAGATCGCCATCGGCGTGTCGCGGCTCAGAGCTCCAGCGCCAGCCGGACATCCTCGTCCAGCTCTTCCATCGTGCCGCCGCGGGTGACCGCGCTGACCGCCAGGAAGACGCCAAGGGAGAGCGTGAGCGTGATCGCCATGACATTGATGCCCTGGTCGATCGGAAGCATGGCTGCCTCGCCACCTCGGGTGAGGAAACCGAGCACGAGGCTGGAGATCAGCCCCGTGGCGATGCTGGCGATGGCGCCCGCACGCGTGGCCTCCGGCCAGTTCAGGCCGATGGCGAGTGCAGGGACGAGTGCGGCGGCGAGCAGGCCGTACCCGGCGATTCCGAGCAGAGCGACCAGAGAGCCCGAGGTCTGCGCCACCAGGCCCGCGGCGAGTGCGAGACCGACCGTCGCGATCCGACCCGCGCGCAGCTCGTTGGTGACCGGCCGCCCGAGCGCGGTGGGAAGATCGTGGGTGATGGCCGCCGCCCCGACGTTGAGGAAGGCGTCGACGGTACTCATCATCGCGGCAGCGATTCCGCTGAACACCACCGCGGCCAGAAGTCGTGGCGTGTGCTGCAGCAGAAAGAGGGGGGCCGCGTTGTCCGCAGGGGTCGGCGCCGGCGCCTGCCCGGTCACCACGAGCGCCTTGTAGGCCAGACCCACTCCGAACATCAGCAGAATCACCATCGCCATCGCGACGGTCACCAGCATCGGGTACCACTTCAGATGCCGCGGGTCTCGGATCATGAAGAACTTGTGCATCACGTGCGGCTGCCCGACCACGCCGATGCTGAAGAGCAGGTAGAGCGAGAGCGCCGCGACCGGTGTGAACAGACCCCAGGGGCTCACGAAGTCGGGGTCGGCCACGAGCAGCGTCGTCGAGATGTTCGCCAGGCCCCCGCCGCTGTCGAGTGCGTACAGAAAGACGAGGACGCTGGCGACCGCCATGATCGTTCCCTGAAACACGTCCGTGTAGATCCCGGCGATGATCCCGCCGGTCGAGGAGTAGAGCAGGACGACGGTCGTGCCGATCCAGATGCCCCAGCCGAGTCCGACGCCGAAGAGCGCATCGAGCACCAGGCCGAGCGCGAGGACATTGGTGGCCATGTAGCCGATGATGCCGGCCAGCACCGCGGCTCCCGCCCACCCCTGCGCGGCCCGGCTACCGAATCGCAGGCCGATTACTCCAGGGATGGAGAAGACCGGACGCACCTCGGCCAGAAGGCGCAGGCGCTTGGCCACGACCCACACGGTGAACCCGTTGGTCACCGAGGCCGGAAGGACGAAGAACATCGCGCCCAGTCCCACGGAGAAGAGGAGGCCCGGGCCGCCGATGAAGGTGAAGCCCGAGAAGGTGGAGGCCATCGCGGCCAGCGTGAGGGCGACCAGCCCAATGCCCTTCCCGGCCAGAAAGAAGTCGTCCCGGGTCCGGGTACGGCGGCCCGCCCACACGGCGATGGCGATCACGACGGCGAAGTAGGCCAGCCCCACTCCGATCACGAGGGGAGAGGCCGCCGAGGGCAGCTCCTGGGTCTGCGCGGCCCGGAGCGAAACGGATGCGGCAGTGAGGGGCAGGGCGGTCACGAAGGTGGCTCGTCGGTGCGCCCTTCGGCACGACGGTCATCCGTCCTTCGCTTGGCCTCGTGCAGCTGCGCGAGTGCGTCGTCCGCCAGCGTGGCGGTCCGGAAGAGGGCCGCCCAGGCGATCGGGAGGAAGAGGGCCGGACCCACGCCCAGCACCCAGATCATCCAGGCGGCGGGGAGGGGAAGCCCGAGAAAGAAGGGCGTGTCGAGCTCGGGTGTCGTGCTCCAGAGAATTCCGATGAATCCGAGCGCGACCCAGAGCGCCGTCCCTGCGAAGATCAGGCGCACGGCCGCGGGGCGGCCTGCGCGTCGCCGAGCCCCCAGGTCGAGAAAGCCGAAGAGCAGCAGGCAGGTACCCGCCGCCACGCCCCAGGCGGGCCACGTGGGCGCGGGCCCCGGCAGGAGCACCGCCACGTACGCGGCGGTGATGATCAGCAGACCCGTGACGAGCGCGCTGATTCCGAGCGAGGAGCGCATGAGGCGGCCGGGCGCCGGCGGCCGAGGCCGTCGGTCAGCCCGTCTGGCCGCAGCGGAAGGTGTTGAGGATCGTCTGAAGCTGGATCATGTACTCGTACTTTTCCTTGCCCGGTGCGTAGAGCCAGGCGTCGATGAGGTACATGCGGTCCTGATCGGGGCATACGACGGCGCGCGTGATGAAGGGCCCCCCCGCCGGCCAGCCGGAGTCGGGAAGATTGCCCCAGGTCGCCTGAATTTCATACGCCATCAGGCTGCCCAGCCGTGCCGGCCCCGACTGATTCCGGTCGAGGTTCACCCCCTGCGGCTCCGAGTAGTGCTCGGCTGCCACCTCGGCCCGCCAGGCCAGGATCTGCTCCGCCTGGAAGTCGTCCACCGGCGGAACCGGGCTTTGCCAGGTGACCGCGATCTGACGGATGAGCTCGGAGGGGTCCGGGTTGTCATTCCGGAAGACGAAGACCCCGTCACGCTCGTCCCAGTAGTAGACCTCGGGCAGGATCATGCTGAAGCCGTGCTGCGTCATCAGGGTGTCGGCCAGAGCCGTGTCCTGACCGGACACGTACATCTTCTCTCGGGCCCAGGTGCGGTACTGCTCGTCGAAGAGCGCTGCGAGTTCGGGTAGACGAGCCTGAACGTCGGATTCGGCGTCATCCCCGATCACGAGGATCGTCACACGCTGGTTTCGCGCCCACACATTCCGGGCCTGGAAGACCATCGGCGGCGTGATCTCACCCAGGTCGTCGACATCCTCGAGCGCCTCCGCGACCCAGTAGTCGGACTCCCGCCCGACCAGAAGCATCCTCCGAAACTTCTTGGTGTTGGTCCAGATGTCGTCGCCCGGCACGGCATGCGTGACGGTGAAGGCCTTCTCGTCGGTCACGGTGAGGACGGTGGGCTCGAGGGCCTCGTAGACGTCGTCCTGAATCGTCTCCCAGACCGCGGGATCCACGGCGGCAACGATGCTGCTCGTGTCACCCCAAGCCGCGACCTGATCACCGCAGCCTGTGGCTGAGAGGGCGAGGGGGAGGAGCGCGAGACGCAGGTAGCGATTCATGGCAGGCGACGGATGGAGACAGGGCCGGGCAAGAGCGATGCAGCCCGACCGATAAGGATTCTACGCGGCCGCAGGACCGAGGTTTCGCTGGATCAGCGCCTCGGGATCCGGGTCACGGCCCATGAACTCTCGGAAGAGCTCCTCGGGGGGCGCGCTGTCGCCGCGGCTCAGAATGGACGCCACATACGAGCGGCCTACCTCCGGATCGAACACGCCCTGCTCGCGGAAGCGGCTGAAGGCATCAGCATCCAGCACCTCGGCCCACAGGTAGCTGTAGTAGCCCGCTGCATACCCCCCACTGAAGAGGTGGGTGAAGGCGGTAAACCCCTGCGCATGGGCGAACTCGTCGTCGACCGAGAAGTCGCGGAGGCGCCCCTCCACGTAGTTGATGACGTCCTCGGGGCCGGCGTCCGCCGCCGTCGGCGCGAAGTCGGTGTGGAGGTCGAGGTCTACGGAGCCGAAGGAGATCTGGCGCATCTGCGCCCAGCCTCCCATGAAACG
>JGI12048J13642_10454822_pt1 | contig 10940 bp, 9 predicted proteins | sample ElkSlonscriptome_16_FD_13642 | JGI IMG/M metagenome (IMG submission 13642) | reverse complement strand
TCGGCCAATAGCAGGCATCTTACTACTCCCGGCTAAGTGTGCAGTGAGACCAAGCCTTTGCACAATTTGCTATGTGCTAGCCGCTGCCGAAAATCGATCTTCTACTGATTTATCCTGAACAGGAGGTGAGCCTAAGCGACCTTGGCCGCCCTCATCACTCTTTCAACTTTCTCCCTAATTTCGGTAGCCACAAGGAAAGGGTCGCCGTTGACGATTTCACTCCTGTAAAGCTCTACCGACAGGGCGCCGGTATAACCCTTGTCGGCGAGTTTTCGGATTATCGCATCCAACGGTGCGATGCCGTCCCCCGGTATAACCCTGTAGCTGTTGTCAGTTAACTCCCTTGGCGCGTCCAGCAAGTCTTGAAAGTGACAATGGGCCAATTCCCCCGGTTCGAGCAGATCCAGATCTTCCAGCTTACTCAACCCTGACCAAAAATGAAAAAAGTCGATCATCATTAGAAGGTTGGGGTGATCCGCAGCCCGGGTCATACTGAGCGCCGAGGTCAGGGTAGCAAGATGCGTCGAGGTTCGCATGAATTCGATCATGCAGGTGAGACCGTATTCGCCTGCGATATCAGCGGCTTCTCGAACGCTGGCTGGTGTTGCTGCGAGATCCTCCGCAGTGACCGGGCGGGTGGTAACGGATGCTGAATAGAGTTTATTTATCCCCAGAGACGCGTATTGATCACAGCGCCTACGCCATTCCTCGAGGGATGCCTCGCGTTCTGGCCCGGGAAGCCACAGGTCGGGCAGGCCCGTCGAGGCACAGACCGGCGTCATGCCGAGGTCGTCGAGAAGCGCCCGCGCGCCTCGCAATGTATCGTTCAAAAGGAATTCGTCAAGCATTCCACCGTTGAGCTCGGCGTACTCAATGCCGGCGCGGGACCAGCCTTCTAGCGACTCCCTGAATCCGGCTGCACGTGAGGTGCTTTGATGCATTGAGAACAGCATCTTCCCCGCAGGGGCGGCTTGGGAAAAGGCGCCACTGCCTGAAAGCACGAAGGGTGTGACCAGAGAGGTTTTGAGAAAATCGCGCCGATTGTACATGCTGAGAACCTTCTATTGTGTGTCAGTCACGAACTCGCCAAGCGCTGCACACCGGATAAGGTGTATTAATTCGATACCGGAATGTGTACGTATCCCTATATGGCCGGATATGGCCGGATATGGCCGGTGCAGCAAGATGCTTGTAATTGATCTGAAGTTTCATTCATTAGTTGTTCTGGTTTCGGTCAGGAGCCGTCATTGTATTTGATATTCAATATCTTTCTGCTCCCAATCGAAGCGGACATTGTCTGTAAGGTCAAGTCCAAGCATTTACATCAGAGGTTCCCTAAGGCTTACCGTTGGCGTCACAAATACCGGTCCAAAAACTCCCGGATCGCCCGATACCCTTCAATCTGATTCTCCCGATTTCTAAACCCGTGCCCTTCATCAGGATAGACGTGATAATCCACGTGCACATCATTACGTCGAACCGCAGCCACCATTTCATCCGACTCCACCTGCAACACTCTTGGGTCGTTGGCTCCCTGCAATACAATCATCGGCTTCACAATATTTTCGGCGTGAAACAGCGGTGAGATGCGCTGCAGGCGTTCGCGGTCGGTTGCCGGGTCGCCCATTTCTGAATAGAGGGCGTCTTTTTGCGCCGTCCACCAGGGTGGGATGCTTTCCAGGGTGCGGAGCCAGTTGGTGACGCCGAAGATGTCGACGCCGACGTCGAATACCTCTGGCTCGAAGGCGAGTGCTGCGACCACCATGTAGCCGCCGTAGCTGCCGCCGATGATGCCGACCCGTTCGGGATCGACGACGCCGGTGTCGATGAGCATTTGTTTGCTGGCGACTACATCGCCGAGGTCGGCTTCGCCGTGGCGCTGGTCGTCCATGGCGAAAAAGGTTTTGCCATAGCCAGAGCTACCGCGGTTGTTGATGCCGTAGACCACGTAGCCGTGGTTGACCAGGTACTGGATCAGGCCGGAGTAGGTGGCGCGAGTCTGGCCGCCGGGGCCGCCGTGGACCCAGACCAGGGCGGGCTTGGGATTGTCCGCGCTGGCTTCGTGGGGCGTCCAGAGAATGCCGGGGATCTCCAGGCCGTCGTAGGATTCGAAGCGCACCACCTCTGCTTCCACCAGATGCTCGGGATTGATGTTTTCATTGAGACTGTTGGTGAGCTGGCGCGGTGGCTGGCTGCTGCCCACCTCAGCCACGAACAGGTCGCTGGGGAAGCGGCTGCCGCTACCGTATAGGGCCATGGATTCGTCTCCATCGGAGAAGCGCACCGAGGTAACGTTGACGCCTTCCAGTGGCGGTGTCTCAATCTCAACCGGCTCGCCACTGCCAAGCGAGTCGGCCTCGAACATACGCAGCTCAGTGCGCGCGTCGACGTTGGCGCCGACCATGAAGTAGGTACCTTCGCGGGAGAACACGCCGTAATAGATGTCCCAGTCCATGGCCAGTACTTCGTCTTTCTCGCCGCTGGCCAGCTCATAGCGCATCAGCTGCTGGTATTCGCTGCCCTCGTTAGTGGTGTAGTAGAGGTAGCGGTTATCCGGAGAATAGTCGCTGGGACCGGAATTGACGTCGCCTTCATGGGGTGTGATGTCCAGGCGCTCGCCGGTTTCCAAATCCTGCACGAACAGATTGTTGTCGTTGGCGGTGATGGGCTGCACCAGGCTCAGGTAGCGGCCGTCGCCGGAAAGGTTGGCGGGGATAAAGCCTGCCTCGTTCTGGAAGATCATCTCCCGCGGGTAGTCTTCGTCCACCTGGTATTCGTAAACATCGAAAAAGCGCGGGTCGCGCTCATTGGACTGCACAAAGAACGACTGATAGTCATCGGCCCAGCCGGCAAAACCGGCCTTGAGATTGTCGCCGGGGGTCAGATCCACTTCCGTGCCGTCCTGCTCGCGGATGTAGACGTGGTTCAATTCATTGCCGCCCTGGTCGGCGGTGTAGATGAAACGCTCATCTTCCGGGAAGTAGGACACCGCAAAGGTGGCATCGGTGCCAGAATCCGTGAGCTGTTCTTCGCCACTACCGTCAGTGCTAATGGCGTAGACATTGAAGATGCCGGAGCGGTTGTGGCTGACCAGAATTTTGGACCCATCGGGTGAAAAGCTGGCGCCGTTATAGGAGACGCTGTTCATGAAGTCTTCGATGGGGTATTCGGGAATGCCGGCGTCAGTGATGTCGGTTTCAGAAGTTTCAGTTGAGGCCACTGACTCGGTGGAAGGGGCGACAGGAGCAGCGGAATCTTCACTTCCACAAGAGATCAGGACAAGACCTGCAGCAAGTGACGCCAGGAGCAGACGTATTGACATTACAACACCTCTATTTAATGGTGAGGGGCAGACCAGAATAAACTTCCGTTGCCGTGATGTCTATGGAGAGCGGCGGAAGGGAAAAGGCAGGCGTGGAATCGAGCCTCCCGGCTATTGTTTTTTAGCCTCATCCAGCATTTTGCGAATCCGGCCCGCTTCCTCGTCACTGAGCCCCCGGTAATCCAGCAGCGCCATCATCAGCTTTTCCGGGTTCCCACCGCAGGCTTTCTCTACCATGTCCGAGACCCGCTGCCCGAGACTCTCCTCGCGGGGCACGGTCGCGGAGTAGACGAAGCTGCGACCTTCGCTGCGATGATTCAACCAGCCCTTGGCTTCCATACGCTCCATTAACGTGCGCACAGTATTGCGGGCAACCGGCCGTTCTTGATTGAGGCGCCGGGTAACTTCCTGGACTGACACTTCACCAGCGTCCCAAATGATCTCCATCACCTCGCGCTGGGCGCGGGAAAGCGGAGGCAGATTCTGATTTTGATGCCTAGGCATCGTCATCACTCAAGCGAAAACGAAACAGATACTGCACGCCTGGAACGGGTACTGCTTCGCCAGCCACCATCCTTGGAGCGAAGACAAACTCTCTTGTGGCGCGAACAGAACTTGCATCGAATACCTCTGCAGGCTCAGCATCGACGATCTCGATAGAGTCTTCCTGCACCTGTCCATCGGCACCCACCGTAAACCCCACAAGCACCCAGCCTTCAATGCCCTGGTCAGCGGCGGCGCGCGGGTACATGGGAGCTGTTGCGAGCAGTGGCATGTAATCACCATCTGTGGGCACGACACTGGCGAATGCAATCTGCGGCTCCTGGGCCGCCAGATCCAGCGTACCGCCGAGATCTGGATTCAGTGCCGCCAGGGCATTCTGATCGTCAAGTTGCGCATATATCGCGCGCAGGTTATCCCAGTCTGTTTGTTCGTTGAAGCGCAGAATCATCTCCTTGGTTAGTGCGACGGCACTCTGCCAGTCTTCCAGCATGACGTGTAGTCCGTTGAGATAGGCATAGTCGTCACGGTCCATGTCTTCGCTGCTTTGCATTTGCATGTATTGCAGCCAGAATTCTCGCGAGTCCAGCCAGTTCTCCAGCTGGTAATGGTTGTAGGCCAGTCCGCGAAATACCAGATCATCTTCTTCATCAGACAACCGGCGCCACTCACTGTAGGCGTCGAGAGATTCCTGCCAGCGTTCCTGATGGGCATAAAGCTGCCCCAATGAGCGCAGAGTACGCAGTCTTGTATCTGCGCGAAGACCCTCGATTTCCAGGAGCTGCTCAAAGGTTTGCAGTGCCTCGGGATAGTCTTGTTGCATCAGGTAGTAGTTGGTGTAGAAATTCAAAATAGTGGATTGCTCGAAGCTGTTGGCGTCAGCAAACTCTGACTCGTAGAGCGCATCCAGTCGTTCCTTGGCCGCTTCCGGCTCAGGTTCATCCTCACTGTCGGGGCGGCGGCCGGTCAGCAGTTCCTGAATTTCAGTTACCGATTCAAAAACAGCCTCGCTCAGCGTCTCAGCGTCGCGCGTCTGAGGCGGCGAACGATCTTCCGAATCATCAGTCGATTGTGCTTCTACAGTGTTCAGTGCTGGTACTAGCGTGAATGAGGCGATCAGCAGAGTTAACGCGAGCAGACTGAATCGCAGAGTGTGCGTGTACCGTTTTGAGAGTTGCATGGTGGTCTCCCTGTTTTTATCAAGCAGTTGCTGGATGCGCTGCTCCAATCGCCAGTGCTGCGTAAACATGGCAACCGCAGTGCGTTGGTCTTTCCATTGAGCGAGCCTGGGTCGATTGCGAGTGCTGAGCCAAAATAGTGTCTCGCTGTAGCGAATTGGGTCCTGGTGCGCCAGCACATGGTTGTCGCAGACTTCCTCTCGACTCTGAGACGCCAGTTTCGCTAACCTGTGCACCAAGGGGTGAAACCAAAACATCGCGACTATGATTTGCTGCACGAGATTGGCCACATTGTCGCGGCGGTACCAGTGCGCGATTTCGTGCGTAATCACGGCCTCTAATTGAGCGTCATCGCAGTCTTCTATGATGTCCCCAGGAAGGATTATTACCGGCTTGAAGAATCCGACGTGCACCGGGCTGTGCATACGCTCACTGAGGAGGAAGTCAGGTGTCAGTTGGTTGTGGAGTCGCGCGGTCAGTTGGTGCAAGCGCGCCAGTGCAACATTACTTGGTAATCGGGAAAGGCGGCGTAATTGGCCTAGCTTGAATCCGCTGTAAACCAGGCGTGCAAGGCCTATTAAGCTAACAGTGAGCCAGAGGGTAATGAGTACAGAGATTCCAGTTCCAAACGAATTTCTTCCGCTTATCCGTGAGTCAGAAGTCGAAAAGAAAGAAAACATTTCAGACACCAATTGGTCCAGGTTGGCTGCTGGTGGTGGCACGACTTCAAACTGGTCTAAGGCAGGAGCCCCGGCAGCATCCATAGACGAAGACAGTGGCTGCGAGATAGCAAGAATTGGCAATTGCAGCTGCAGCGTCAGTGGATTGATGTCGCGCGTCTGCATCCACACAGAAGAGATTGCCAGCAACAACACAGCAATTAGACCGGTGAAGGACAGTTGATAGCGCCAGACCGCTTTGCCACGCAGCAACCAGATCGCAATCAACAGCAAGGCTGCCAGCAGAGTAACTTGCAGCAACACATTGATCAGAATTGAAGCGATATTGACCGAATCAGTCATCGGGATCTCCTCGCCACTGCCGGTGGATAAATTCATTCATGGCTACAGTTGTAGCCAACTATCGGCTACAAACGTAGTTGGTGTCAAGAAATAATTTTCCCGACGCTTTTGATGCTTCAGTCCAGGTGGTTGTTGCTGTCATGAGGCACCAACGGATAACCGCGTCAGTGCTCGAGCTGTCCGGGACGTTAACCTTGGCGACTGTCAGGCCTGGCGTTTCTATGACTTTGAGATAATTGGGGAAGGTCTAACTGGCTGTGCTGTTTGTCTTTCGTCATTGTTTCGAAGATGAGTTTGAATTGAGTGATCGACCTGAATGCAACAGTTCAATGTGCTTATTTTGAACTTTAGGCGGCAGTCAAAAAATCTTTGTCGTTGGCAGCTGCGAAGCAAAGAGCAACTACCGTGGAGGACCCTGGCCAGCGGTCAGCGATTGAATGAATTCATCAGTACTAATGATTGGATGGGCCGATAATATTGTCCGAACCCCCACCAAAGCCGAAGTTTGGACCTTGAATTCAGCCGCTGACCCTGTGTTCAGCGCGTCAGATAAACCGGATTACCGATCAGGAGAGTCTCGTCATCAGTGCTGACCAGATCGAAACTGATCCAGCCCGGTTTCTGAACCTGTCGGTGCTCGAATAGCACGAGTGCGGCTCGGTCCAATCGTCGAGTTGCGGGTTCAATCTCCACGCCCATGTGGATAAAACCAACGCGAATAGCCGGCGCCTCCCAGCCGATAAGGAACACCAGTTCTTCATCCGTAAGGGTGACGTTGGACCCCATTTTTTGTTCGTTGGCCGAGAAACCGGTTGATTGCGCTTCGTCACCGCTGACGCCCACAAAGACATGGGCACGGCGAATGTCCGCAAGAATCTAAGCGACAGACAGCTCGTCTGCATGAACCCAGGTGGCAAAGAAAAAGGCCGATGATTGCATCGGCCTCGTATCAAATTTCGCGGTGCTGTCATCAGCCATCAATCTGGCAACATGACCTGATCTATCACGTGGATGACGCCATTGCTGGTTTCGATGTCGGCCATCACCACATTGGCAGTATCGACCTTGAATCCGTCACGAGCGTCGATGAGCAATGCACCGCCCTGAACTGTTGTCGCAGACATACGTGATCCGGACAGGACTTCAGACATAACCTTGGCAGGAACCACGTGATAAGTCAGGATAGTAACCAGTTGGTCACGATTTTCCGGTTCAAGCAGGCTTTCCACGGTGCCGGCAGGGAGTGCAGCAAAGGCTTCGTCTGTGGGAGCGAATACAGTAAATGGGCCTTCGCCTTTGAGGTTCTCAACCAAGCCCGCGGCCTCGACCGCCGCGATCAGAGTATTGAACTGGCCAGCTTGAATTGCTGTGTCAACAATGTCGTTCGCCGGCGTCATATCATGCTGGTCAGCGAGCGCGTTGAAACTGCTGAGGGCTAACAGCAGCACCGAGACAGAAAATCTAATCAAGTTGTTCATAGGATCACTCCGATAATTTTGGACAAGGGGATCGAGCTGAATATCCGGGTAACGAAAAGTCAGTCGCGAACAGATCACCCAGTGAATCGAAACATCGCAAAGCGGTCAACTTTTTTGTCGTGGCCCTTGAGGAAGTCCAGAATGCTCATGGAGTGGGTGGAAATTCGATCAACTAATCCTCGCCGACGCGCAAAAATATCCTCGCGCAAGTACTCAGGACAGCGATCGGCAGTGTAGTGACCGGCCAGGTAGAGCCACCAGAATATAGCTGTCATGGGTGGGGAGCTTGGTGAGCACAGAAGTAACGCAGTCCTCGGTGAATTTCACCATACCGCCGCTGTAAGTGTTTTCGATTTGCTGACGCTGGGGTTTCGGAACGCCAAGAAGCGAAAGTACTATCTCACAGTCCAGCATACGTCGCATCAGATCAGTCGAGACCAGGTGTTAAATGTAGCTGTAGTAATGTTGCTCACGTTGCTCCAGAGTGCGCAGCTCGAAAAGCTGCTCAATCGCCCCGCGTGCATTGCGAAGATCAATGTACAAGTTAGCAAATCGGGCGAAGAACCCAGTCGTGCCCCGGTAATAGAAAGATTTGCCTTTGCTGAAGCAATGAATCTTCCTATCCCTGAACGCTTTTGCTGGATCCGAGAGTTGTGCTCGTAAAAGGCGGCGATACCGTACCTCCGCGTCAGCCAGATTCCCCTCGCCAAACATCTTGAAAAACATGGCGAAATCGAGGTGCTTGATTCCAGCAATTTTTAGTTCACGCAAGGCGTTCTGGCGTGGATTCATGGCAGCAAAGTATATGAGGGCAGGGCGGTCGAGCACGTAATCCAGTGCGTTACAACCGGCCAATGTGATCATCGGAATGTCATGCTCAGGCTGAAGGGCGAGCGCTTGTCGATCACAGCGCGGATCTTCCCAGCAAGTGTTATAAACAAGGTTACTCGAGAGGACCGCCCTGAACAGCTTAGCTGAACACCAATCTAGTATGCTCTGATTTATTTTCCTTCTACTCATTGCCCGACCCGGGATCTAAATCAAACAGTCTATGACCCCATGACTACCGAAATCTGACGGCTGGCGATTCAAGTGTCGCTTTTGCGTTCTAGGGTAACCAGCTAGGGTCGCAAATAGCTTTGGAGCTGCGATTACTGAATTTGAGTTGACGATACGTTATTCAACCTAGTGGACGGGCCAACCTTCTGTATTGTTTTCACCACAAAGCCCGCGTAATGGCCATCAATTGCTGTGCCTTGCGACGTCGCGCCAGCTTGATCTGCGGCTGATTCGCGACGCTGGTGCGGCTCAAGGGCCTGCTGACTGGATTAGCAAAGCAAGACGTATTCACGAGTGCATTCGCTTTGGCCCAGCGCTTCGGGTCGGCGCCGAATTTGACTATTTAATTTCAACCACTGTTTCATGATGGCTTGGGCCACTATTCTTCTTGCCGATCGCAACTGTAAACGGTTGAACAGCCGCATGCGCTGCTGCACCTGCTTAGCGTCAGCGTTGCCAGTTTCTCAGAGCGGTGAGTGACTGGAATTATCGCTGGATAAAACGGCGATTGCCGCTGAGTTTGCTGATTACGGCCAGGTGCTCATCAACGTCCGCCGTGCCGCGGACCTGGCTGGAGCGACGCCTATGGATCGCCCAGAGTGGGCTTCTGTGGCGCCGGTTGACCAGGTTTTGTTGCATTGACCAATAAATCCCGCAGAGTTGATACGGGACTGAAGGGGATTAATGGCCGCCTGGTCGACCTTTAGGAAGATGTGTTCGGTATCGCGCTACTCCCAGGCCGTCCGCTTGATGACCTTGATTCGGTTGTCAGCTCTCTCAAGCACACTGGTGGTTAGCGGATTGCTGTCACTGGGGGTGATGCTCTCTGTCGTTGATAACGACACATTTGAATCAGAATTCTCCCCTAAGATTTGTGTAGGCACTAAACCGGGCCAGAAAGGTCTGGAAATCCCTGGACCACACGACGTAAAACTTGGTCGGGCAAGAGTTCGATCTAACGCCGGCGGAGACGCAATAGTCCAGCATTCTAGGGGCCAACCTCGGATAGCGCTACAGACGCCACTTTCTGGATGCAAAGCTGCCGTTTTGGGTTTCTAAGCCAACAAATTGCCGCTAAACTCGGGGGGGAGTGCGGTGGAACCCTGTCTGGTTGCCCTATCGCCGCATTCTGGGAATCTACTGATCCACACTCGCTGTTCTGTCGGGTGTGGTCGAATAAGTAGATTGCAGCCCCTCCGGAGTGCAGTCGCTCGGGAGAAAATTGCAGTACCCGAATCTCCGTTCAAAAAATATAAAATAAAACAATTAGCCAAGCTGAATTGGAGAGAAATTATGTTTGACCTGTCAAAGCGTGGTCGTTTGCGCGACCTCATAGGCTTTTGCGTTGCCACCCCCCTAGTTCTGCCTGCACTGGCGCAGGCTCAAGACGATACCAATGTCGAAGAGGTGATTGTTACCGGCTCTTATATCCGTAACTCTGCCTTCGCCGAGGACGCTAATGTGGATACGGTTACTTCGACCGATCTCTATGAGTCTGGCCAGCCTTCGATGGCCACTTTCATCCGCGACCTGCCTTATACCCAGAACACTAATGTAGTGAACAACGTACTGGGTTCTCAGGATGGAACCCAGAATTCGATCGGCACGTCGTTCAATTTGCGCGGATTGGGAGAAAACTCGACGCTGTCATTGATAGATGGCGTGCGCAGCCTGGAAGTCTCCATTATCAATACCATTCCCGATATTGCCATCGACCGTCTCGATATCGTACTGGACGGTGGCTCTGCGATTTATGGTTCCGATGCCGTCGCGGGTGTGGTTAACACCATAGCGATCAAAGAGTTCGATGGCTTTCGCGCTCGCACTTACTATCAGGTGGATGAAGAGCAATCCATGGAAGACATCAATGCCTCCTTCCTCTGGGGCCGTTCATTCGACAACGGGATTAACTATGTCGGAGCCTACGATTTCAAACATCAAACGCCCCTGATGCAGTTCGAACGGCTGCGTGAGTGGGAAATGGACAACGGTTCTTCTTCCTCCGGAAATCCCGGATCATGGCGTGAGATTGTTGGTGCCGACCCGCAATTTAACCTCTACGGTTTTCACGGAGGCGACTCTACTGGCGGTAATCTCGTGGACCCGGCTTGTGAAACCTTTAACGAAGGCTATCCAGACCACGGCAAGGGTGCGTTGAACACGCCCTCGGGGGTACTGACCAATGGCGACACAGTCTGTCGCTTCGAATACTCCAAGACACACCCTTACAGAGAAGAAGTCATCAACCAGAACCTCTACAACTCACTGACGTGGGAAGTCTCTGATTCGTTGCAATTCAATTTCACGGCCTACAATTCTTATCGAGTCGATAAGAACCAAGGCTCGCCCACGACTGCCACCTCCACCAATAACCGCCGCG
>JGI12048J13642_10492118_pt1 | contig 10946 bp, 8 predicted proteins | sample ElkSlonscriptome_16_FD_13642 | JGI IMG/M metagenome (IMG submission 13642) | reverse complement strand
AGGTAATGTTGCGGGGACCATCCGCCACCAACGGCTGGGGACTAAGTACCGTCAAATCCAGCACCAGAATGCTATCACAACCCGTAGCTCCCGGCAAGACCACCGTATGGATCCCGGTCGTATTGAACGACTCCCCGCCAATGCTGACGGACTGGCCGTTACAAACTAATTGGGTGATGGTATCCCTGGTGGGTTCCACCACATTCAGGAAAAGAGTTACCAGGCTATCGCAACCATCTCTCGACTGGAGTGTATCCCGGTAGATACCCGGTTCAAAATACGAGTTACCACCAAAGATGATCGTATCACCGGCACAGATCACTGAATCCATCTCCTGATCAAATACCGGGGAAAGCTGGACATCGAAAACGACCACACTATCGCAGCCCAGTTGGTTTTGTAGTATCCGTGTAAATTCGCCCGGTTCGCTGGTCAGGGTATCACCGATTGCTACCGTATCTCCTACACATAGGATCTCGGTTTGAAAAGTAGTATCACTAGGGGACAGGACTTCAAGTGTCCAGGAGTTGGGGGTCAGATCACCACAAAAGGGGGGGACAGGCCGGTTTAGCTGATTTCTCAGGGTATCAATATGAAGCGTACCATCAACGACCGGAAGGCTATCCTGATCCGTCAGGGCATACGAAAGTCCAAATAATTGATAGCTCCCCGGAGATAAACTACGCCAATCATTAAAGGTGTCGGCCGCGATGAGGAAGGAATCCCGTGTCAATAGCCAGGTATAACCGTATTGCACGGAATCAGCCGGGGCATTCGTCGTATCCAGAGCCGGTTCCAGTAAAAGATCCGGTGAGCCAAAACAGGCCTGTAAGGTGGAATCTGCTGCGAAGGCTCCTCCCTCGGCAAAGCAACAGTTCTCACCGAGTGGATCACAGAAATTGATTTTGACGTCCCTGAGTTCGCCGGAGGGAAAGAAGTTATTATCCGTTTGTATGATCAATAGCCAGGTTCCGTTTACCGAACCATTATCAAAATCGTCTAACCGCCCTGAATAGGGGTAAAATTCCCCATTAGATATATCTCCGGGCGTAGGATTCGGCAGGTCATTATCCCAGGTTCCGTTGGTGGGGCTATCACCAAGACTTTCAGAAAAGAAGGTCACATCGTAAACGGAAATGATGCTGAATGCAGGAGCCGATGCCACGGGACCAATTAGCTGAATCTGCTGGCCTGAAGGAGACTCCAGCCATACCTGAAAAATACCTACGTTACTATGTAAAAAGGTAAGATTTACCGAACACACTCCCTGATCGGAGTTAGCTAAATCATTGTTTACCAGATCGAAGATCTCTAATTCGAGGGTGTCGGTCGTATTGGCCGGAAGAGAGACAGGTGCTTCCAGACCACAATTCTGACTCCACACAAGGATGGGAAGCAAAAAGAATATGCTCGAAGTCAGAACATGCTTCATGCTGATGGGACCTTTGTTTTGGGATTATCTTATCGGTTCGTGGGATACTGGACGCTTTCGTGCATGGCTTCCGGTTCCTTATAATCAAAGTTAGTAATATACCGCTAAATATCTGTTAAAGGCCTCCTTCAAAAGAGCCTTTTTAGCATCTTTACGCGTAACTCATGTAGGACTTATTACGTCAAAATGAACTGATAATGAAACGCATTTTACCCCTTCTGATAGTATGCCTGCTGGTCATTGGTTTTAACCATCGTGCCCAGGCCCAATCCCTCAAAGATCTCCCGTTCAAAGAACGACTGTGGTATGGGGGTGGCTTTGTGCTCGGGTTTAGCGGCGGAAATGGATTTTCTGTACTGCAATTGGGATTGTCCCCCATGGTTGCCTACAAGTTCACACCCCGCTTTTCGGTCGGACCCCGGGTATCTACGCTGGTCTCCTTCTACTGGGCTGACACTTTCAACGGAGAAAAGGCCAGTGCCCAACCGGTTAACCTGGGTATTGGTCTTTTCTCCCGGTATAAAATCACCTCCGAGATTTTTGCCCACGTGGAATATGAATACGCTGATCAGGCCTTTATCCAGCGCAACTTTGATGATCTGACGGTCACCCGTATCACCAATGATAATATCTATATCGGTGGTGGTTACAGCAGCGGTCAGGGTGCTTCCCGCTTTGAGATCCTCGGACTCTACAATATAAATCAGAATATTCAATCCTTTGAGTCGCCCTTTTCCCTGCGGTTCGGATTTACGCGCAATTTTTAGGTGTTTTTTGGCGAAAGCCGGAAACATATCCGGAGGTGAAGTGAGCTGGGTTCACCAGGTTACTTCATCAACTGTTTCCCTGCCAAATCTCTCTGGGCTCATTGGGCAGCGCATGGAGGTTGCGGATGTATCGATCCCGGTTGAACTCTTCGGACTCCTTGAACACCTGGAATAGTTCCAGAATTACACACTGGGCAACTAGCTGGTAAGCCTGATCTTTTGTCCACCCCAAATTGATCAGCCTGTCCAGGTTTTGCTTAAGCTCGGGAGGGTTATTTTCTTTCAGCTGATTGCCAATGATTTCATCGATGGCCTCCTGCAAATTCTCTTTAGGGTCGACCTCTTCGAATGGGTCCTCCCCTTCGTCCAGCAGTTCCATATTGTTGAGGAAGAAATCCATGACATCAAAAAGGCCATAATCATCCTCCTGGAACAATTCGTTGACATCATCCCGTTCAAAGTCATCCGGCAGCCAGGTAATATCTCCGAGATACTCTTTGTACATGCTGTGCCTGGGATGTTTGGTGCTGGCCAATGCCGCCAGCATATCGGAATATCCTGCCGGGCCGCCAATATCTTCCGGAGGTGCCGCTCCCGTTCCACCAGTGCAATATGGTAAGGGGTGCGCTATGCCCGAGGTATCCACGATGTCTTCTACCGTGATCAAATGTCGCCAGGCACTTTCAAAATTATAGATATATACGAGCCGGTCTCCCTGCTTTCGCAAAAATTGATGGACGGGTATGTCAGTATAAGCCACTGTCCCCATCTCGTTGGTGGCATCGGGAGGTAAGAACATAGTACCATTGTGCTCGAAACCGTGCAGATGATGATTGAGCCATCCGATACCTACTTGCAATATTTTATGCAGATCGACCAGGTACAGATCAGCGGGGATGATCAGTTGGCGGCAAACCTCCGGTTCCACACCTTCGAGTCGTACATCTAGCTGAAAGGCTTTTGCCATTTTTGCCTGTAAGATAAACATCAAGCCCAAAATTTAATGGCTTTCGCCAAAAAGAAAAGGTGCCTGGTAATGCAGTTCGGCATCCCAGGCACCTTGCGACGATCTTTTTTCAATTCCTAGAAAGACAGGGTGATACCAGCCAGGAAATTACGGCCTGCCTGCGGATAATACCCCCGCAACAACACCTCATCGCTACCGGACAGGTATCGGTACGACCATCCGTTGGTCTCGTACATGGCGTTGAAGATATTCTGCACCAGTAAGGTAATCTCCACCCGATTGGTAAGGACCTCGTCCAAAGCATACCGCAGTCGTATATCTGAAAAGAAATAGGGGTCAATGACATTCTCCGGGTCAGATGTGTTGTCCAGGAACTGCTGTCCCACGTATTTCGACAGCAAACTCACACTGAGAGCCTGCCTGGCAAATCCAACCACATTCCGGAATGGATGCCAGGTGATCTCTCCGGCTGCGATCACATCCGGAGAAAAAGACAGATCAGTACCGGTAAACATCCGTTCTTCCTGGGTGAAACCACCATCGTCCGTAAACACATCTACGAACTGACGAAACTCCGGTATTTTGTTTCGGCTCAGCGTCATGGTCGCCTGAAGGTCCAGGTTATCGGTCAGTTGATACCCTCCAACCAATTCCAATCCCAAACGGTACGATTTATCGACATTGATGCGGGTGGCCGCCCCTACATCATTCAGTTCGCCATTCAATACGAGTTGGTCGTTGTAGAACATGTAGTACCCAACTACCTCGAAGGCACCGCGGTCAAACTGCTTTTTAAAGCCCACTTCAGTGTCTAATAATTGCTCGGGATCCGGACGGCTATCAGGAGTTGATTCCACGTAATCGTTGCGATTGGGTTCGCGGTGCGCCACGGCAAAAGAGGCATAAACAGAGGTGCGTTCGTCCCAGGCGTATTGCAAGCCTGCTTTGGGATTGAAGAATGCCAGCGTTTCATTTTGATCGACCGAAGCTCCGTCCCGATTCAGCCCGAGAAAGGAGTAATCCACCTGGCGGAATTGCAGATCGAGGTATCCCCGAAAACCAGGCAGCAATTCGTAGTTCAACCGGCCAAAGACGTTCACATCCACTTTGCGGGCGTCGTTATTGTAGTACTCCTCATCGGGAGTTAGCCCTTCGGCCAGTTCGGACCAGACGATCTCCCCGAAGTGCCCGCCTTCGTACACGTGAAAACCACCACCCAGCGTAAAGTCCAGGCCGTCTTGTTCCAGATTCAGGCCGTAAACACCCCCGTAAAAGTCATTGTCGAGCCACAGACGCCGCACCAGATCGGGAAACTCCCCGTCGATGGTCTGGGTAAGCAGCCCATAATTTGCGAGATCCTGATCAGCTTTGTACTGCTCAAAAAACCCCTGACCTTTGGTGTAGTGCAGGGCCACATTGGTATTCCAATTACGCCCCAACTCCTGATTGAACAGCAATTGATAGTGGGTCTGCCTGTAATTGTCGACCTCGTCTTCGTAAGGGTCGCCCGGTTTTTCGGTTCCGGCCGAATTAAAGGTTCGCGTATCCCAATCGTCGACCAACTCGGCGGGAACGCCATTCCAGGCCTGATAAGTGATCTCGTGACCACTGAAGGTATTAAAACGCAGCATGGTGCGGTCGCTCACGTAGGCCCCCGACAGGTAGTAAGACTCCATATCGGCCGATGCGCGGTCGATGTACCCATCGGAGGTGATCTTACTCAGCCGGCCGTCGATGGTAAAGTGGTCTTTTAACAGGCCCGTCGAGAACTGCACGTTGCGTTTAAAGGTATTGAAGGAGCCCGCCGAAGCGCTGATCTGGGCCCGGGGCTCGCTCTGCACGCGGGAAGTATTCAGGTTGATCGTGGCTCCGAAGGCACCGGCACCATTGGTGGACGTCCCCACACCACGCTGGATTTGTACATCGCTGGTGGAGGAAATGAAATCCGGCATATTTACCCAGAAAACGCCCTGGGATTCAGCATCATTTAGCGGGATCCCGTTGATGGTGACGTTGATCCGGGTAGGGTCCGTTCCACGAATGCGGATACCCGTGTAGCCAACACCGGTACCGGCATCGGAGGTCACCACCGCCGAGGGGGTCCACCGCAGGAGATAAGGCACGTCCTGGCCGAGGTTGTTGACTTCCAGGTCTTCCTTATCGAGATTCACGAAAGTCATAGGTGTGCGTTCGTTGGCCCGGGTGGCCTGAACGGTTACTTCTCCCAGGTCAACCCCGGGAGCTTGCAGGCGGATATCCACCTCTTTGCTGGTGACGCCCTCCGGAATCGTGATGGTTTTCCGAAAATCGGTGTATCCCAGGTAACTCACACTCAACGTATAGGAACCGGCCGGAACGTCCTCAATGACAAAAGCGCCATCAGCATCCGTGGCCGAACCACTTTGGAGTTCGAGCAAAACGACATTAGCTCCGGCCATCGGGCGGGCTTCTTCATCGAAGACCGTACCGGTCAGGGTACACTGAGCCTGTAGGCCGGCACTGGCAAGCAAAGCCAGCAAAAGCGAAGACAATTTTAAAAAATACATGACATTGAACGTTGTGATGAAATAATCGACCGTTCATGGGGTTTGAACAGCGTCCTAATTCACCCGGACGAGTAGTCACCGGGACTACGCGTCCCATACGCCATCGAAGGAAAATCCTTCAATCCCTTCCCGGCATTACCCGGGCAGGTTCAATGGGTATGATCTCAGCCCGTACTGCTACCAATGGTAGTCGGGCACCCCAATTAGAGAAAGTGGTGCGAAAGTATGACCTTCCGGCTGTTTTATCAAATATGACCGGGGAAAAGAAGATTGATTTCGGTAATTGCATTCTCCAAACGTTCTGCTTCGGAAGGTCCGCTAATGATGCGATGAGGAACGTGATGGCGATCGAGGTAAGCGCGGTACTGATCAAAAAGCCAATCGCGTTGTTCGGGATGTTCGCGAAAGGGGTCGGGTTCCCAAGGCATATCCGGAGTGGTGAGCAAGTACAGATCAGTCTGGTCCCGTTCCAGAGCTTCCGTTAGCCAGGATTGGACCCGTTGGTAGGAGACCATTGACCATACGTAAAGCACGATCAGTCCCGTATCGCAGAATAGGAGGGTTCGGCTATTACCGGCAGCACGTTGTTGCCGTAGCTGTTCGCGACCAATCCGTTCGAGGTCCTCTTCAATATAGGGGCGGTTCAGCTTTTCCAGGTAGGTTCGGGCGTACTCCCCGACCCAATTACCTCCGTAATGCCGGGCTAAATTGCGAGTGAGCGTCGTTTTTCCGGATGATTCTGGTCCGGTAATAACAATTCGTTTCATGAGAGTTTCGTACTTTCAGATATTATACATAAACCGATGGACCTCTCTACAGACAATGCCGTGAGGCAATGCCAAAATTGCGGGGAAAACCTCCGGGGAAAATACTGCCACCAATGTGGCCAGAAAGCCCGTGATCGCATAACGGTGCGGGCAGTTCTGATGGATGCCTGGGAAACGATATCCAACGTAGATCGCGGTTTTTTGCATACCGTAGTCGTTTTATTTACCCAACCTGGACAAACCATTCAGGACTATGTATCTGGTCGTACGCGCCCCTACATGAACCCACTTCGCTATGCGATTCTGTGGGCTACGATTTCCGTTGTTCTCAACATCACCTTTGGCGTTTACGAAGGTACGCAATCGGAAATCAGTGCAGCCTTCGTTCCGGAAGAAGATGCCGAAGAATTTCTGGAGAACCAACGCCAGGCCTTGCGATACATGCAGCCATTCCTAAACTTTTTGCCTGTCCTCTTAGTGCCGTTCACCGCTTTTTATTTTCGGTTGTTTACCCGTTCCCGCTTACCCTTTAATTTTGCTGAGCACATGGTGGCCGGCTTCTTCAGTATGGGCCAATTATCGTTGATCAGTATTCCGTTTATCAGCATTTTCCTCATTACTGGTTCGGCTAGTTATAGTTTGTGGGTCGGAATGGTAACCTTTGTGGCTTATTTTGGCGTTGTTTACCGGCATTTGACGGGATCGAACTGGATCAAATCCTTCGCAATCAGCTTTTTGGCCATATTGCTTGGCTATGTGTCGTTCATCCTGATCATCATGCTCGTGACCTTGATCGTAATAATAATTCTGAGTGTTTTAGGGATCCTGAATTGATCATTAAACTATCCATTCACATCGGTGTTTTGATTCACTGACCATTTACGCGCCTTGATGCAAAGGTGTTTGCTAAATAACTAAATGTCACAACCTCACGTTGTATTTGGTAAAGGGTATTAGGTAGTAGGACACGCTTTAATCCCGATACCCTATACCTACTACTCTATACCGGGAGGTTGGGCTTTGACTATCATCACTTTACAGGTAAGTCTGTGCCCAAACCTCACATTAAATTACTTGATCCATACCTGAATATTGCTTTTTTTACGGGTCATATTTGAACGATTAGCGGATGCACGATATAGAACCACACTGGCGCTGGAAAGCGGAATACGATGCTGCGAAAGACGAGCGATCGCCCTTCTACGGACGGGTGTACGACGAATTCCGATTCCACAATAAAGTCTACAATTATTTCATTCACCCCCAATGGGATTCCTTTGGTTCCAGTACACTGTACGCCAAGATCCTCTTCGTTGAATACGATGCCGGTTACGCCATTCTGGAGTTGATCGGCGAATGGAATGATTGCGTATACAACGACATCATGTACCTGAAACGGGAAATCATCGACGACCTTTCCCACTACGGCATCGACAAATACATTGCCATCTGTGAGAATGTGTTGAATTTTCATGGAGACGATGATTCCTATTACGAGGAGTGGTATGAAGATGTACGGGACAGTGACGGCTGGATCTGCTTCGTCAACACCCTGGAACACGTCGAACGGGAGATGTCGGAAACGCATTTGTACAACTATGTCCATTTTGGGGAGGCTTATAACGGCATTAACTGGCGCCCCCACAAACCCAAGCAATTCTTCCAGGCAGTAAATGCGCTGGTCGAAGGTCGCATCCATTCGTTACCCGCCGGGTTTTAATCAGACCAGAGCCCCCAATTTTCGTATCTTTGCCCCATGCATAAATCAGGATTTGTCAATATTGTGGGGAGGCCCAATGTGGGTAAGTCGACTCTTATGAATGCCCTGGTCGGCGAGCGGATGTCAATCATAACCAACAAACCGCAAACCACCCGTCATCGAATTATCGGGATAGTCAACGATGATGATTTCCAGATCGTTTTCAGCGACACCCCCGGTGTAATCAATGATCCAGCCTATAAAATGCACGAGGCGATGAATCACTTCGTGCAGGGGAGTTTTGAGGATGCCGACCTGGTCTTGTTTGTGACCGAGCCCGGTGAAACCTACACTGATGATGACCCCATCATCGAAAAGCTACAGCAGCTACAGGTGCCTTTATTTTTGCTGATCAATAAAATTGACACCTCCGACGAGTCCACCCTGCTGCATATGATTAAAACCTGGAATGACCGAGTCCCTTTCACGGAAACCATTCCCATTTCTGCCCTGAATAAAACGAATACGGAGACCGTCCTCAAGCTCATTTTGGAGCGTTTGCCGGAAGGCCCCGCTTACTACCCCAAAGATCAGCTTACCGACCGGCCGGAGCGCTTTTTTGTCAGTGAAATTATTCGGGAGAAGATCTTGTTGCTCTACCAGCAAGAAGTCCCTTATTTCACCGAGGTGGTAGTAACGTCCTTTAAGGAGGATGTCACGGGCAAGGGCGATCCCATCATCCGAATTGGAGCAGATATTTACGTCGGTCGAAAAACGCAAAAAGCCATCCTCATCGGAAAGGGTGGGCAGGCAATTAAGAAGCTGGGAATGGAAGCCCGCAAGGACATCGAAACCTGGCTCGATAGTAAGATTTATCTGGAATTACACGTCAAGGTCAAAGACAATTGGCGCGATAATGATTATTTACTGAAGCAATTTGGCTATCGGTAAGGTACGGGGGCAATATGGCCGTCCGGTATTTTGTACTTTTGCTTTTTCGAAGCTGTCTGAGACGCGAAAATTAATACCAATGAGTAATATTGTGGCTATTGTCGGACGACCCAACGTGGGTAAATCCACCCTCTACAACCGCCTGATCGGGGAACGGCAAGCCATCATTGACGACACCAGTGGTGTCACCCGGGACCGCCAATACGGAACCACCTTCTGGAATGGAAAAACCTTTACCGTCATTGACACTGGTGGGTTTATCCGCAATTCCGAGGACGTATTCGAATCCGCTATCCGCGAACAAGTGCTTATTGCCATCGAAGAAGCCCAGGTGATGATCTTCATGGTCGACGTCACCACCGGACTTACCGACCTGGACGAAGAGGTCGCCGATATGCTGCGCCGAACGGAAAAACCAGTGCTGCTGGCAGTCAACAAAGTCGATAACAGCCAGCGAATGTACGAAGCCAATGAATTTTGGAGTCTTGGCTTCGAGGAGACCTACTTCCTCTCTTCCCTTACCGGCAGCGGTACCGGCGAAATACTCGACTCCATAACGGAAAAATTACCCGAAGAACCCGAGGCTGAGGAAAATGGCTTGCCAAAATTCGCCATCGTCGGCCAACCCAACGTAGGTAAATCGAGCCTGACCAACGCCCTGCTGGGTCAAGAGCGAAATATAGTGACCGAAGTGGCGGGAACGACCCGCGACTCTATCCACAGCACCTACACGAAGTTCGGCAAAGAATTTACACTGGTCGACACCGCCGGTATTCGCAAAAAAGCAAAAGTCCACGAAAACCTGGAGTTTTACTCGGTAATGCGTGCCATCCGTGCCATTGAGGATGCCGATGTGTGCCTGTTAATGGTCGATGCTACCCTGGGCATCGAAGCCCAGGATATGAGCATTTTTCGATTGGCCCAACGCCGGAATAAAGGTATCGTCATTTTGGTCAACAAATGGGATCTGGTTGACAAGGAAACCAATACGGCCCGCGACCTTGAAAAAGAGATCCGTGCCAAATTTTCCCCCTTTGATGATCTCCCGGTTTTGTTTATCTCGGTTTACGAAAAACAACGCATTTTCAAATCTATTGAGGTAGCCCTGGAAGTCTACGAGAACCGAACGCGTCGTATCAAGACCTCTGACCTTAATGAAGTCATGCAGGAAGCCATGGAACGCTACCCGCCTCCGGCATACCGGGGACGGCACATTAAGATCAAGTACGTCACCCAGCTGCCGACATACTATCCGGCTTTTGCCTTTTTTTGCAACCATCCAAAGCACGTCAAAGAGGCCTACCGGAATTACCTGGAAAACCAATTGCGGAAACATTTCAACTTCACGGGTGTACCCATCGGTGTGTTTTTCCGTAAGAAGTAAGAACAAAACTATCCTTACATGCCATTCATCGAAACCGGTATCCCCGGATTGTTGGTCTTCGAACCCAAAGTATGGGAAGATGAACGCGGTTACTTTTTCGAAGCTTTTAACGAACGCATCTTCAAGGAAGCAGGTATTGATCGCCCCTTTGTACAGGACAACCAGGCCCGGTCAGTCCGCGGAGTCTTGCGTGGATTACACTACCAGGTAGCTCCCTATGCCCAGGCCAAACTGGTACGAGTGTTGGAAGGGGAAGTACTGGATGTCGCCGTTGACCTGCGCGACGACTCTCCTACCTATGGCAAGTCCTTCAACCTTATTTTGAGTGCGGAGAATAAAAAACAGTTATACGTTCCCAGAGGGTTTGCGCACGGTTACGTAGTACTCAGCAAAACGGCTGAATTCTTTTATAAGTGCGACAACTTCTACGCCA
>JGI12048J13642_10689083_pt1 | contig 10958 bp, 8 predicted proteins | sample ElkSlonscriptome_16_FD_13642 | JGI IMG/M metagenome (IMG submission 13642) | reverse complement strand
TGTGCAACGCCAAATATCTCACATTAAATTGAGCATTGATTAAAGTAGCTCATCAGAGTGTTTAAGGGCAATCTTCCGACTGACAGAAATCACTTGATTCCAATCAATTAAAATGATTTGCCTATCTTTGTACCGACGACTTAACGATCCGGTTCGTTCTGGGCGCTCATGCGGCGATCGCCCCCCAAGCTCAAGAGCCAAACAACGACGACGGCCCAGTGAAGACCTATCGCTGTCCACAACGAGCCGCTCTGTAAATAGGTAACGGTGCAAGCGACTCCCAACAATCCTGCCAAGGTGAGAAACGTGCCGTCATAAAAGGTCGCCCGCCGCGACGTGAGCACAAGCAACGCATTGAGGGGATGAGCAACCACGAACAGAACTAGACTAACGATGCTCCACAGAACAATCGTCGCAGTAGATGCCGCTTCAGCAGGATGGGGCAGCAGTAGCCCCCGAAAGATAACTTCTTCAAAGATGGAAGGAAATATCAAAGCCACCAAAGTTGAAGCCACAATCGTCTGAGGATTTGTGACCCATTCTTGCTGTAGAAATCTGAGCCGAAAGCCAACAGGAAAGGCGATCGCCGCATAAACAGCTAGAACCGCCAAGCAAATGCCCCAATCCATAAGAGAGGGGATTGTTAGAACTGAAGCAGCAAGGCGATCGCCCAGCCAATCCCAGCTTTCCCCCCACAACCTCATGACCGAGAACTGTGTGATCGAGAACTGTCCGATAAGAAGCTGTTCTAGCGTCTCCTGACTGCCGTACCCCTGCAACACGCTCTAACTCCGGTTAACTTCATTGATTTCAAAGATCCCTTTTGGCTTTACAACAATGATTTCATGAAGGCAAGTGCATAGACAGGAACCTAGATTTACATGAACAATCTAGCGTCAATTCACAGCTCGAAACGTTGTTCTTTTGGTAGGCGTTGTTTCAGATATCAGCTTCTCCCTCGAACAGAGTCTTGAGAGGAGATGCATCAATATCATGACACTCCCGCAGATAGCGAGACAGCACATCGGTTTGTCCGTGGGTGACGTAGACCTTCTTCGCCCCTGTTTGCAAAATGGTCTGCACTAATCCTTTCCAATCGGCATGGTCAGACAGCACGAAGCCTCGTTCGTAGCCGCGCCTGCGTCTGGCTCCTCTGACGGCCATCCAGCCCGAAGCAAATGCGGTCTGAGGTCGGGCAAATCGCTTCATCCACGACGAGCGGTGGCCTGAAGGTGGAGCCAAGATCAGCTCTCCCTTGTAGGAATGATTTTTGGGCATGTCTGATGTCGAGATCGTTTCGAGTAGAGGAATGCCTGCCTCTCGATAAATAGTGTTGAGAATCTGAATTGCACCGTGAACATAGACCGGGCGATCGGTAAATTTCATCAGTTCACTGAGCACTCGCTGAGCCTTGCCAAAGGAATAACAAAAGAGAATCGAGGCTCGTTCTTGATCGCTCTGCCACCAGTTATAAATGCGGCGACAGGTCTCTTCTCCGCTATCCCAGTTGTAGATAGGAAGTCCAAACGTGGCTTCCGAAATAAATCCATCGCAAGGAACAACCTCAAACGGATCACAGGTGGGGTCAGCACCCCGTTTGTAATCTCCAGAAATGACCCAGACTTCATCTTTGTGTTCAATGCGCACCTGAGCCGAGCCTAAAACGTGACCCGCTGAATGAAACGACACCCAAGTGTCTCCCAACTTGAGCGGTTCACCATAGTTGACGCCCTGGAGATCAATGTCATCGCCCAAACGTTTTCTCAAAATGCCCTGGGAAATTCCGGTTGCAAAGTAGCGAGATGAGCCTGAACGAGCATGATCTGAGTGAGCGTGGGTAATCATTGCCGTATCGACCGATCGCCACGGGTCGATATAAAAGTCTCCGGCTTTGCAATACAGTCCGGCGGGGCTAACCGTGATAAGGGGCATGGTGATTCGTCGTTTCGTTATCAGCAATCAGCAGATGAAATGGGAAGGATGGCTATGAAGTGGCGATCGCCAACTGAGTACAGCCGCATCTTCTGGTTTAACATCAGATTCAAAAGACGGCATGAGACAAAGCTAGACGGAGGAATCAGCAGCGAATAGACAATAATTAAGAATTTGCAATTTTGTATTATTTGCTACCAAATCAAAGGCATCATCAAAAAGAAGCCTTCTCGATCAATCTGTGATGCTCGTCGCTGATATTCGCCATCAGGAGGTCTGCATAACCCGCGAAATCTTCTCGTTTTGCAGGTTCTCCTCATCTCACTCAGGCTTCGCTGAAACGGAGCGATTTATTTAGAGTTGTTCCCTACGTCTTTTTTGTCTTGCAACTCCTTCCACTACGTCGGGCTTGAAAAAAGCCTGAAGGAAATGATCATGAGCCATTCTCTCTTCACCGAAGCCAGTCAGCGATTCAACAAGGCGCTGCAATATGTTGACTTGTCCCAAGATGCGATCGCTCGGCTCACTTATCCTAAGGCGAGTCTTTCCGTGTCTATTCCAGTGCGGATGGACGACGGGACACTCAACGTTTATCAAGGGTATCGAGTCCGCTATGACGATACCCGTGGCCCTACAAAGGGTGGAGTGCGCTTTCATCCCCATGTCTCACTAGACGAAGTGCAGTCGCTGGCGTTTTGGATGACCTTCAAGTGCGCAGCTCTTGGCCTGCCGTTTGGGGGCGCAAAAGGCGGGATTACCGTCAATCCCAAGCAACTGTCTAGCAGCGAACTGGAGCGACTGAGCCGGGGTTATGTCAATGCGATCGCCGATTTTATTGGCCCTGATGTCGATATTCTTGCTCCCGATGTCTATACCAATGCCATCATCATGGGATGGATGATGGAGCAATACAGCATCATTCGGAGAAAATCGGTGCCGTCTGTGGTGACGGGAAAGCCCGTCGTCATGGGAGGAAGCCTCGGTCGCAATACTGCTACGGCTATGGGCGCTTTTTATGTGATGAACCATGTATTGGCGCTTCAGGGTCGGGTTCCCCACAAAACCAGTCTTGCGGTTCAGGGATTTGGCAACGCGGGAGCAGTTTTAGCTGAACTTGCCTCCAAGGCAGGCTACAAGGTCGTCGCGGTGAGCGATTCAAAAGGAGCCATTTACGCAGCTCAAGGACTGGATATTCCTAGTATTCGCCAGTTCAAAGAATCCAGTCGCGACCTCAAAGCCGTGTACTGTAAAGGAACCGTGTGCGATGTTGTCGAACATGATGTCATCACCAACGCGGAACTTTTAGAGCTGGATGTCGATGTTTTGGCTCCAGCCGCTTTGGAAAATCAAATCACCGTAGAAAACGCCGATCGCATTCAGGCTCGCTATATCTTTGAGCTTGCCAATGGCCCCACCACTCCAGAAGCAGATGACATTCTTGATGAGAAGGGGATTCAAGTCTTTCCCGATATTTTGGTGAATGCAGGCGGGGTGACAGTCAGCTACTTTGAATGGGTACAAAATAGAGGAGGATTCTACTGGACATTGCAGGACGTGAACCAGCGATTACACGACAAAATGGTAGAAGAGACTAACCAAATTTTGGCGATCGCCCACGACTCTGCTGTTTCCCACCGGACAGCCGCCTACATTCATGCCCTTACGCGTCTGGGTAAAGCTTTTAATGCTCAAGGGTTGAGCGTAGAATATTAATCAGAACAGATTAATCCCCTCAAAGGTCTATAGAGGTCTATTTCGGCTCATCCGTCTCATGAGGATTGTGGTAAGGTTTTCAAATAGGGAAAGTAAAGTTCGATAATGAACTGTTATCAAAATTCGTTTGTCAAAATATCAAAAAAACTGGAGCGCCCTGATTAGATTTAGGGAATTTTTAGATCACGTAAACCACTCATGAACAGCATGTCGTCTGATCTGTCTAAACAGCCTTCACCTCAATCACTCCCCGTTTTCGCACAGAAAGCTCTCGATCGCTGCCATGTTATGCTTCCCGATTCGACTCATCCGGTCGGGGCACTAATCTACGAGAATCAGTTCTATGTCTACGTCAAATTTTTTGACAATGATGATAAGGCAAAACATGTCGCTCAAAAATTGGTAGAAAGAGGTAACGAAGTTATCTTGACTCGTGTTCGGAAGGGTTTAGTATTGTGGGTGCTTGAACTTGATGCTGAGCGAGTCGGTCGAGTCATTCGCTAGGTGAAAATCCCGAACGGTGCAACAGACTCTGGTCTCGCCACAACAAGGCAGGAATCTTGAGACATTAGTGAGCTTCTGAGACGTGTTCGTGAGTTCTAAGCATCTTCCCGAAACAACTGCATACGTTCGCATTACTCATCAATCCTGGTCGCAAGGCCGCTTAGAAGGAGAGGTGACAGCCAACGAGTACTCGTGGCAATTTCAGTGGCGATTTCAAGGCGGTCAGTTATCCGTGCAGCCTTCCCTTGGGCGTGCTCTGATCCGAGAACCTTTGGGTCGCTTTCTAGAGCGCTGTGACTATCAGCTAGAACCAGGCAGCGACTACACCTTCAAAATTCGCGCTCAACTTTAGGTGAGTTCATTGCTCTGGTGGTGTGTCTAGAGCGATCGCACCCATGCCTCCATGACATTTGGACTAATATCTACAATTGCGGTCGAGTCGGAGCGTCCTACCGTTGCGCCCGACATCACCACCCAGAGCCGAAAATCCACATGTTCTGGGAAGGTGAAATTTGAGCCACTTGTACCTCCCATCACCCCGATCGTTTCGCCTTGGCGGATGATATCTCCGGCGCGCACGGAGAAGCTTTGGGCATGGGCATAGGCTCCGTAGACATCGTAAGTCTGACCCCTAAACGAAAACGCGAACCCGAATTGAACATAGCAGCGGTTGCCATAACCTCGCTCTAAGCCGACTTTGACGACCTTCCCTGCATACCAGTTGCGAATCGGCTTTCCAGGAGCAAGCACCACGTAGTCGATGCCCCAGTTGCGGCGAGCAGAAGGTAATGTTTTGATGCGACTCGGATCATCTGAAAAAATGGCGTAGGACGTAGGCTTGAGGCCATGTCCCTCAGGTTCCATAAAGCCTCCGGTAAAGGTGACTCGCCCCAGCACCGAAGAACTGATCGTTGGATAGTTTGGAGCGCTGAGCTGCACTTCGGGCACCGTTTTTCCTACAGGAATCACAGGCGCAGTCGTAACTTTCAGCGTAAATCTCTTGTTTACATTGCCAGCCGTCACTTTCATCGAGCGATCGCCCGCTCCCAACAGTCTCAGTCGTGGAATCATCCAGGTGCCATCAGCGCTGATCTTCTCTTGGGATGACAGCAGATAATCCTGGGCTTCAGCAATTGCATAAAGACTCACCGTTTGGTCGGCAACGGTAGCAGGCGCAATCCCCAATAAGTCAAAAAACTCTCCAGCCCTCACATTTAAGCTGCTGGTAATGTTGAGTTCCGTTCCTTCAACTTTTAAGGTAAAGGTCTTGCTGAGAATCCCAAATGTAATGCGCAAGGTGCGATCGCCTGGTGCCAAAAACCGAAACGCCACACTCCATGAGCCGTCGTCCCAGACTTCGGGCTTGGAGTCAAGGGAAGGAGTCTGATTTTGAAAGGTGCCATTCACCTCCACTAGCAAATCGCCGAGCTGCCCAGCATACTCTTTGGGAGCCTGTCCTCGAATGATAAACACCTCATTCACTTTCACCGATTCGGGAACGTCAATTTTCAGTTGGGGCTTAGGCTGGGGTTCTTCTGCGCCGATTCCAACGGCAACGACCATGGCATTTGGAGTACCCGCAGGATCGTTCAACCAAGCCTTAAACTGACTGAGGTAAAGCTGACGTTCGCCAGGATGCCCCACACCATCTGGACGAGGCTCTTTGGGAATTTTATCGATGTAATAGTTAGCCTCCATTAAGTAGAAGGCGCGATCAGTTTCTTTGATCCAGGTAGCCATAGCAAGTTGTGCAAACAAACGGTGGGTGAGAGCGGCAAATCACATCGCGAGAGAACCGCATCGAAAAAAAGCGTGTAGCGTAACGCCATAGTGCAAATGAATCGTGCAAATGAAATGTCAGCTAAGTAGATCGTAGAAGCAAGAGATTGCAAGCAATAGAGAAAGTGAATAAATCTCAGTGTAAGCAAATTTCGGCAGAATCTTATCAAGACGTTTTCTCAGCAGAGGTTAATAATTGACTCACAGAGGCATCATCTCTTGTCTCTACTCTAGGTTTAGATCCAGTAGCATCAACGCTAGATGGTGAAATGATCTGTTCTGAAAACGAGTTGTCATGAATTCGGCATCGTATCGTTTTCAACATCTTCTATATTCCGGCATTTCTTGTCCCTGTTGAGTTCGAATCCTCTATGATGCCCAGTCCCTCCCCTGTTCCCAACCGCAGGCGTTTTCTCCTTGAAGACCCGTCTTCCGTTTCAAGATCCCGCATTTATACCAACAAGAATTCAACCCCCATTTCCAGGCACCCGATACAGTGGAAAACGTTGCGATGGATTGGACTAATGGTGAGTTCGGTTGTGATGGTCAGTCTCGGTCAGATGATTAATGTTTTGCCGGCGATCGCCCAAGAACCACCTGATCCGTCTTTCGTTGACGGATTGCATACCATTGCCAACACATTCAATGTGCAGCAGTTGTTGGCTGATGTCCTGCGATGGATTCAAGATTTGGGAGTGGTTGGAGCCCTCGTCTTTATGGGCATCTATGTTGTGGCGACGATCGCGTTTTTGCCCGGTTCGATCTTGACCTTGGGTGCGGGATTTGTGTTTGGGGTGGTGCAGGGGTCGATTCTGGTCTTTGTTGGAGCCTCCATTGGGGCGATCGCCTCTTTTCTGATCGGACGCTACGTTGCCAGAGATCGAGTGGCTAGCATGATTGAAGGCAATCGTCGATTCAAGGCCATTGATGAGGCCGTTGGCCGAGAAGGATTGAAAATTGTCTTATTAACGCGACTTTCACCCGTCTTTCCCTTCAATTTGCTCAACTACGGATTCGGCGTCACCGGAGTTTCCCTCAAAGATTATTCTCTCGGCTGTTTCGGGATGCTTCCTGGCACCGTGATGTATGTTTATCTCGGCTCTTTGGCGGGCAACTTGGCAATGCTGGCGACGGGCGATCGCCCTGAAAATGCGGCGATTCAGTGGGCGATTCGAATCATTGGCTTCATTGCGACGGCGGCTGTCACCATCTATGTCACTCGCGTGGCACAACAAGCCTTGAAGGAAGCCGTTCCTGAGTCTGATTCAGACTCAGGAACGAATGCGCAAAATCCTGCCACTGACTTTGCTTCAGAGCTGAGTTCTGACTCTGATTCTCCCCGCTAAACTCAGGGGTTCGGTGTTCCGTTACGATTCCCGCTTCTACTGATTTTTGTCTCTCGATATCTGCAACCTATGACTTCCTCGACTCCGCATCTTGCTCCTGTGTCTCCCATGGACGAGTTCAACCAGACTTTGGTGAACAACGTCCATCCACCAGACTGGGAAAATCCGTCCCCCCCAGACTGCTATGACTTGGTTGTGATTGGAGCAGGCACGGCGGGTCTAGTCGCAGCAAAAGGAGCAGCAGGGCTGGGAATTGGGCTGAAGGTGGCGATGATCGAGCGACATCTCATGGGGGGAGACTGCCTCAATGTCGGCTGTGTTCCGTCTAAAAGCATCATTCGCTCGTCACGGGTGGTGGGGGAAATGCAGGAAGCTGAACAGTTTGGCGTCACCTCACCCGACTCTGTTAACGTCAATTTTCCGGCGGTAATGCAGCGAATGCGGCGAGTGCGATCGCAGATCAGTCCTGTCGATTCAGCCGTCAGCGCTCAAAAAGCAGGGGTAGACGTATTTCTAGGAGAAGGGAGTTTTACAGGCAAGAACTCGCTCACTGTTGAAGGCAAAACCCTGCGGTTCAAAAAAGCTGTCATTGCAACGGGGGCAAGGGCAGTCCGTCCTCGCATCGATGGCATCGAAAACGTTGGCTTTTTGACTAATGAAACGGTTTTTAATCTTGAAAACCTGCCACCCCGTCTCGCGGTGATCGGCGGTGGCCCTATCGGTTGCGAACTGGCTCAGGCTTTTCACCGTTTAGGGAGCGAGGTGACCGTTTTTGAGCGGAATAATCATTTGCTGAGCCGAGAAGATGCCGATGCAGCCGACATTATTCAAAAAAAATTCATTAAGGAAGGCATCAATTTGGTGCTGAATTGCTCTCTGACGCGGATGGAACCCGCTCCAGATGGGAAACGTGTCGTGTTTGAACGCAACGGCAAGGAAGAAGTCATTGAAGTGTGCGAAATTTTGGTGGGAGCAGGTCGTGCCCCGAATGTCGAACGCCTCAATCTCGAAGCTGCCGGAGTCGACTATGATCCTCGTCGAGGCGTGGAAGTTGACGACCACCTCCAAACTAGCAATTCCCATATCTATGCGGCTGGCGACATTTGCATGAACTGGAAATTTACCCACGCTGCCGATGCGGCTGCCCGCATCGTCCTGAAAAATGCCCTCTTTTCCCCCTTCGGCTTATTCAAGGCAAAACTGAGCGATCTCGTCATGCCTTGGGCCACTTACACCGATCCAGAAATCGCCCACGTGGGAATGTATGAGCAAGATGCCCAAACCAAAGGCATTGATGTCAACACGATCAAAATTCCGTTTCATGACGTTGATCGGGCGATCGCTGACGGTGAGGAAGAGGGTTTCGTCAAGATTCTCCATGAGCGTAGTTCCGACAAAATTTTGGGCGCGACGATTGTGGCGAGCCATGCCGGAGACATGATTAGCGAAATCACGACCGCCATTGTGGGAGGACTAGGACTGAGCCAGCTCTCTAGCGTTATTCATCCGTATCCAACCCAAGCTGACGCCATTAAGAAAGCGGCTGATGCTTACCGCCGGACGCTTCTCACCGATCGCACGAAGCTGCTGCTAGGCATCTTGACTAAATTCTCATGAGTCTCTTGATTAAATTCATATCAGCTTAAGTTTTGATGAGGGAAACGTACTTGTCATCGTAGCTTTGGCGTTGCGAAATTGACGAATGATATAGAACCTACCCATCCACCAATGGCCCGCTGTACGGGCATGGCATTGCCATGCCCCTCCGAAAATCATTCGCCAGTTGGCAATCTCGTAGCTTTTGTTGTCATGTCAATCCGCAAAGAAGGACTGATCCAGAAAAAGTCCCAGGTCAGCGCTGATTTTTGACGAGCTTGCTATGCTAATTCAAGATTGTGACTTCTTCAACTGGACATCGAGCATATGGTGTCGATCGCTCGCAAAAATTTGTTCGAAGATATTCCTCGGTTTCTAGTGGCTCAGGCGGGCATCATGTTTGCCGTAAGTCTGGTCACCATTCAGTTGGGAATTCTGAATGGATTTACCCGTTCTACTGCACGACTTATCGATCAGTCTGATGCCGATATTTGGGTTGCAGCGGAAGAAATGGTTCATTTTGAGCTGACCCAGCCAATGCCCCTCGAACAGATGGTGGAGGCTCGTGAGGTAGAAGGCGTGAGACGGGCCGAAGCACTGATGCTCTCAGGCGGTCGATGGCGCAGTCCAGATGGCAAGATTGGCCCTTTGCGAATTATTGGGTTCGATCCTGGGGGACAGTTGTTTAATACAGGAGAAATTTTGGAGGGCGATCGCGCCGCCCTTCAACGTCCCTTCTCGATCATGACGGATGAGACCAATCTTGGCTCTCTTCGACTGGAGGGCGTTGGAGACGAAGCGGAAATCAACTCAGCCCCCGTCAGCATTGTTGGATTGACGAAGGGAACTCAGTCCATTGTGTCCAGCACAATGCTATTTACTTCTCTGGAAAATGCCAAAGCTTATTCCACTTCAGGGCTGCGGTCGAGCGTTTTCTGTAGCGTTCAGTCTGGAGATGGGCTAAACTGCACAACCACCTATGAAGCGCAAGATGAAAACGAAGAAGCGGTTCCCGAAATTCGTCCGCTGACAATCGCCGATTCTATTGCCTATGTGTTGATTCAGGCTGAACCCGGTACCGATCTAGAGCAGCTAAAGCAGCGGCTAGAAGAAACCATTCCTGACATTCAGGCATTGACCAAAACCGAAATGGCCGACCAAACTCGAAGCTATTGGCAGCTTCGCACCGGAATTGGCTTTATTCTCGGACTTGGAGCCACGGTCGGCGTCATCGTTGGCATGGTCATCGTCGGGCAAATTCTTTATTCTTCGGTATCAGACCACCTTCGCGAGTATGGCACGCTCAAAGCCATGGGAGCGTCTGACCGCATGATCTACAGCATCATCGTAGAACAGGCGCTATGGATGGCCGTTTTGGGTTATGTCCCTAGTGTTGGGTTGTGCTTGGGTTTGGGAGCGTGGACATTTGCCACCCAGGGCATCATGATTTTGATCACGCCTGTAATGGCATCGGCCATTTTTGGTATCACGGTTGTGATGTGTGTTGGCTCAGCCCTTTTTGCGATTCAAAAAGTGACCCATGTCGATCCAGCCATTGTATTCAAAGCATGAGCGAGGTGACCGGGCGATGATCGGGCGATCGCCGTGCGAAAGGTTCTCAGTCGAACGGCAGTGTCAGCCATAAGCCATTGCGAAATGCGGCATCATCAATGCAGTCAGAACAATGCTCCTGAAACTATAGCTGTAGTCAGCTTATTTAGGACATAGACGTTTTTGTAGCTGCGCGCCGCGCGGCTACAAAAACGTCCTAAGGCTAATGGCTGTAGCTATAATTGGGACTTTTCTCAACTCCGTATTGCAAATTCCGTGTTGCAAATTACGAACAATGGCCTAGTTTTTGTATAGACTGGCTGCACACACAGCAACCTTCGCACTTGTCTTTCATCTGATCGACGGGTTTGCATGGCAAAAAGGGATCAGCAAAGCCTGCACAACGCAGTTACTTTGTGGACTTCTAAGCTAAAGAACACGAGTAGGCAGCGTCCTGCTAAGTTAGCCCCTTTTCTTCGCTCAATGTCCATATTGGCGACAAGTGACGCAGCGTCTGACCGTGTAGACGCATTGAGC
>JGI12048J13642_10910680_pt1 | contig 10968 bp, 8 predicted proteins | sample ElkSlonscriptome_16_FD_13642 | JGI IMG/M metagenome (IMG submission 13642) | reverse complement strand
ATAAGAACATCCAAATTTTTATTTCTGAACATTCTCATAACCTCTTCTCGCTCATTCTGTTCGAGGTCGGAGTGCATTTCTTCTATGCGCTTACTTCCTTTTCTCAGTCTTTTGGCAATTTCCTTTACATTTTTCTTTGTTCTGGAAAATACGATTACGCCTTCAAGATCTTCCTTATTTAAAAGTTTTGAAATTAAAGCGGGTTTGTCTTTTTCGTATACGAGGTAAGCGGCTTGTAGAACCCCTGCTGCAGGCTTGGAAATCGAAATACTTATCTCGTCGGGATCTGTAAGTAGCTTTTTTGCCAGCGTTCTGATCTTCGGAGGCATCGTTGCAGAAAACATAAGTGTTTGTCGCTCTTTTGGGATAAACGATACAATACGCATCAAATCTTCAAAGAAACCCATATCGAGCATTCGGTCTGCTTCATCCAAAATAAGGTGGGAGAGATGCTTGGTATTTACATAGCCCATATTCAAGTGTGAGATGAGCTTACCAGGTGTAGCAATCACGAAATCTATACCCTCTGAAAGTATTTTCTTTTGGTGGTTAAAATCTCCACCGTCACCGCCACCGTAGAGCGCATAAGAGCTGATATTCGTAAAATAGGAAAGCCCCTCTAGGGCCTGATCTATTTGCAAGGCTAATTCTCGGGTGGGAACAATGACCAGGGCTCTGATAGAACCGCCTTCCTGCGGAGTTTCCATGAGCTGGTGTACAACAGGAAGCAGAAAGGCCGCCGTTTTTCCTGTTCCTGTCTGCGCACAGGCTATTAAATCACCCTTGTTTAATATTTTGGGAAGTGCCTGCTCCTGAATCTCTGTGGCCTTTTCAAACCCCATCGCATCAAGACCTGACAACAACTCCTGGTTTAAACCAAATTCTTCAAACTTCATATGTTTTTTGTAGAAGCCGCCAAGGTAAAATAAATAAGCACGCTAAAATTGGTTGCCCTCAAAGAGGATGTTAAATTTGCGCTCGGTTTGAAGAGGAAGCAAGGAACGATATGGTAATACTCATTTCCCCGGCGAAGAGTCTCGATTTTGAGACAGAAGCTCCAACGAGCATGCACTCGGATATAATTTTCGAAGAGCAGGCTGAATATTTGACTAAGAAGTTGAAAACTTTCGGCACCAGGAAGCTTAAGTCTATGATGGATATAAGTGATAACCTGGCTTCTTTGAATGTTGAGCGATACACGGCCATGTCATTTCCATTTTCCAAAAGTAATGCCAAGCAAGCCGTATTTGCCTTTACAGGAGATGTATACCAGGGCTTAAGCGCTGAAACTTTTTCAGATAAGGATCTCGAATTTGCTCAAGAGCATCTCAGAATTTTATCGGGACTTTACGGAGTATTAAGACCCCTTGATCTTATTCAACCCTATCGTCTTGAAATGGGCACGGATTGGAAAATTACTCCGGCAAAAAAGAACCTGTATGTATTCTGGAAGAAAAGGCTCTCGGAATACATAAAAGAAGAAGCCAAAGACTCACAATTCATTCTCAATCTCGCATCTCAGGAGTATGCTAAAGCGGTAGATTTGAAATCTTTAGACTTACCTGTAATAGCTCCGGAATTCAAAGAAGAGAAAGGCGATAAATTTCAGATGATCAGCTTCTTTGCTAAAAAAGCCCGGGGTATGATGACGGCTTATGCCATTAAAAACCGAATAAAAGAGCCCGAACAATTATTGCAATTTGACTACGACGGATACGGCTACAACGAGCGTCTGTCTGACATGGATAATAACAAATGGGTTTACACCCGAAAATCAAACAATTAATAAATGATTAAATCAATGAAAAACCTGGTATTTTTTGCCGGCATACTTTGCCTTTTAGCCTCTGCGGCCTGCGCCCAGAAAGGCGGGAAAAACGGAAAAAACAAAAAAGTTGAACTCAAAAGCGAGATGGATTCCATTTCATATATCCTCGGCGCAGGAATGGGAAAAAATATCCGTCAAAACGATATTACGGACGTAGATGTAGATCTGGTTATGGCAGGTCTCATAGACGGTATAGATAGCGATTCAACTATGAAAATTTCTTTCAAAGACGGAAATGATTATGTGCGAGCTTACGCTATGAGAAAGCAACAAATGGCTGCTGAAGGCGCCTTAGGTGAAGCAGAAGCGTATATGGAAGAAAAGAAAGCCGAAGGAAATCTTCAAAGCACTGAAAGTGGCATTCTTTACGAGGTTGTTGAAATGGGCGATGGCCCTAAGCCAACAAAAGATGATAAGGTAAAGGTAAACTACGAAGGAAAAACAACCGACGGAGAAATCTTTGATAGCAGCTATGAGCGCGGACAGCCCGCTGAATTCCCACTGACGCGAGTTATTCCGGGTTGGACAGAAATTCTTCAGGAAATGCCTGTTGGAAGTACTTTCATCGCAACTATTCCACCGAGTTTGGCTTATGGTGAGCGCGGGAGTCCTCCAAATATTGGTCCCAATGAAGTGCTCATTTTCAAAATTGAGCTTCTAGACATTACTACAGGAAAGTAAGATGCTTTTCGAAAACATAAATTTCTTGCTTGAAGAGCGCGGGGCACCCGCGCTCTCTTCAAGTAAATTTCTTTCGCTCAACCCCAATGAGCTATACGAAATTATTGCTCAACTCGAAGCGCCTTTCGAAACGTTGAATACTGTTGACCTGCGCAAGAGAAAGCAAATACTTCAAAACAAAGAAATAAAGCTCCTGGTATTGGATGTGGATGGTGTATTTACCGATGGTGGTCTCTACTATACATCTTCCAATGAAGAGATTAAGAAATTTAATGTCAAAGATGGAATGGCTATCACACAGGGAATAAAGAAGGGTCTTCAGTTTGGTATTATTTCAGCTGCATCGCGTTCAGAAGTGGTTGAACATCGAGCTCGAATCCTGGGAATTCAAAATGTCTACGTAGGAAAAGAACCTAAATTAAAGGTGCTGGAGTCCTGGCTGTACAAGATGGGGTTCAGCTTTGACGATGTTGGTTATATAGGCGATGATATCAATGATATAGCTATACTGGAGAAAGTTGGGGTAGGAGCTTGTCCATCAGATGCCGTGGCACAGGTTAAAGAAAAAGCTGCTTATGTGCTTCAAAACTCAGGCGGAAACGGATGCATCAGAGAGTATATCGAGCTTTTTACTTCCAATTAATTAGAGATTTCTTGTCCAAATCCAAAAATCAAAATAACTTTGTGGAACTAGGCAAGCATCATCTATAAGGTCAACGCCTCTCGACTGGATGGTGGTGTTTTGCTTTTTTGATCCCGATTTTCGGGATTTTTTTGTTTAAAGCCGATTCAGTTCGGCTTTTTTATCTCTGATTAGCGCTTTCTTTTCATTTACAATAGCATGCTTTTCATCGATAATTTTTTGCTGCTGTTCAAGCTCCAGATTGAGATCATCGTAAAGAATCCTGGCTTCGTTCAGATCTTTTTCTATTTCCGAAAGCTCCTTTAAGACTACTTTTTTGTCCATATTTTTCAGAGCGGTTTCCATTCTTGCATGCTCGGCTTCAAGCGTGTCCTGAGAAGTTTTTAAAACACTGAGCTCTACAGAAACTTCATCGGTTTCATCCTGAACTTTACTTAATTCTTTTTCAAGTTTATTCAGATCTTTTCTGGCCGATTTCAATTCTTTGTTTAGCTCTGCTTTTTCATCCAGTTTGGCCTGGTGTTTCAGTGCTGCGGTGTGAGCCGGAGTACCTGCAGCTTCTTTATTTTCAAGTGTATTTGCATGGGCTAAGGCTTCTTCTTCGGGTACATTAGAAATTTCAGAAGTCACAGCGGCCAAAGAAGTTTCCATTCGCTCTATTTTAGCTTCCATAACCTTTTGCTCGGTTTGTTGCTCTGCTAAATCTTCTTCAAGCTTAGTCTTGCTTTTAGTTGACTTCTTTAATGATTTCTCATTTTTCTTAAGCTCTTTTCCCTTTGCTTTTAAGGCATCTTCTTTTTCATCGTATTTGAAAGCTTCAAACTCGGACTTCAAATCATCGTGTCTTTTTTCCAAACGCTCCATAGCCAATTTGGCCTGTTCAGCATCCGGCCTGATTTTGGCAAGGCTTTTTTCAATCTTCAGGATTTCTTTCTCCTGGTCTTTAACGAACGATTCCAGTTCTTTTATTTCTGATTTTATAGCAGACTTATCCTGGCTCATAGCCGCTGCAGATATGGTAACCAGTAAAGCGAGACAAAGTGATTTAGTAAACATTTATGATGCTAAAGATTTTAATTTGACTTTCCGAAAGATAGCGAAAAGTTCCTGCTCGAGCATCTGATTTTTATTCGAAGTATACCATTTGTGGATGGTTTTCGAGAATTCATCGTAATTAGGCTTTGGGTCAAGTTGGTTTCTGTAATCCATTACCATTTTTTGTACTTCAATAGGTCTGGGCCCCCAGGCAGCTATAGCCTTTAATTCTTCATCGAGAATGATGAGCTTTGGAATAGACTTGGATCCATTCGTGAGATAGTGATCCATTAATTCTGGATGCTCATCTCTGTATACCAGAGAAAGGTTAACGTTTTCGGTTTCCTTCGCCAATTTGGCCAAATAGGGAATATTCTGTGCAGCGTCTCCGCACCAGGCTTCTGTAATAACCAGCCAATTCATTTTTACCCCCGTTTTTTCAATAAGGGCAATCAATTCGCTATTTACAAGAGAAGTTTTACTCAGCCGCTTCATCCTTTGAAAATTTAGCTGCGTGTAAGCAATTAGCGATTCTGATTGAAGCGAACCGCTTGTTTTTCCGCTCTTAACCATTTGCTCTACTTCTTCGTAATACTCAGGAAATGAAATAGCTTTGTTCAGAATAGTTTTTATGTCGTAGTCCATATTAAATTTATCTCGCTCAAAAAACGTAATTCAAGCCCTGATTGTTGATGTCTTCGTGGATAATAATAAGCCTTTTGTCTCTTGCCTTACTTTATGTCTTGGTTTGCATCTTCTATTATGTATTTCAGAAACGCTTAATCTTTGCCCCCAGATGGCCCGTAAAAGCTGCTGAAGAAATATTGATCTCATCAGAATATGAGTCATTCTTCGTAGAAACACCCAATGATGGAAGGATACACACACTCTTAATCAAAACACAATCTGAAGAATGCCGCGGATGCATACTCTACTTTCATGGAAACACGGGTAATATTCAGCGATGGGCACCCATAGCGGAAGAGCTCTGCTCATATGGTTTTGATGTTATGTTACCCGATTATAGAACCTACGGCCAAAGCACGGGAAAACTATCTGAAGAAAACTTATTCAGTGATGCGCTGGAATTGTATAGAAATCTAAATAAACGCTACCCTGAAGAAAAAATATGTGTTTACGGAAGATCTTTGGGTTCAGCCATGGCTTCGTGGGTTTCGAGCAGAAAACGGCCCGGAGGAGTGGTACTGGAAACGCCGTTCAATAATCTGATAGAAGTGGCCAGCCATCTCTCCAGAATAATACCTGTAAAGTTCTTTTTAAAATTCAATTTCCGGAATGACATCCATCTCAAGCAACTTTCATCGCCTTTATTGATAATGCATGGTACCAAGGACAAATTGGTTCCTTATAAGTTAGGCCTGAAGTTGTACGAATCTATCAAAGAGAAGCCTAACACGCATATGCTAACCATCCCTGGCGGTAAGCACGGAAACTTGAATGGATACCCAATTCTCCGTGTTCGTTTGAACGAATTCTTCAATAAGTACTTTTGATTTTTTGATTTATTTCGATTTTTTAACGCTTTAATGCCCTGATAACCATTAAATTTGAGTTAAATCAAACGATTATGCGAATTATCAAGAACTTCCTGCCGGCCTTATTTATTAGCCTTTCGATATCTGTTTCGGCTCAATCAGAAAAAGAAGAGAGAATACAGAAATTTCACGAAGAAGTTGAAGAGTCACTGAAAAAAGCCGAAAAAGAACTCGATGAGTTTTATCGTGAATTTGACTCTGAGCACAGGGCAGAAATTCAGAGAAAGGTGGAGTCAGCCCTTGATAAAAGCCGAGAAGTATTTGCTGAGATGGAAAGTGATTTTTCGGAATTATATTCCGAAGAAGAAATGGCCGAGTTCGAAAGAAGAGTGCAGGAATCGGCTCGGAATATGGAGCATCACTTTGAAGGCTTGCAGGATTACTTCAATGAATTTGGATTCAATGAATTCTATTTTAGCAAGGGTTTTGGGGATAGAAGAGTGGTTTTAACAAGAAAAGAAGTGAATGGCGAAGTTATTTACGAAAAAACCGTATCCGGCAGTTTAAAAAGTATATCGAAATCAGAAATTGAAGAATTGGATGCTGTTCATAAGAACGGCGGAAATGCCACTGGCGAAGAAACCGGGGATGTAATCTCAATAGACTCAACTACCACAACAAATACAAACGATGGCAAAAGGTCTAAATCAACAACCATTAAAATTGTCAAGAAGCTAACGGGAGGTTGCTAGGCTTTTGGCAGGATAATTTCAAGTAGAAGGCCCGGCATTTCGCCGGGCCTTTTCTTTACAAATCAATTGTTTTCACGTTGTCTTTAATGACTCTTTCTATCAAGATCCTACGCGGGTCAACTGCAGCTTTTGAAGGCAGGCTATCTACAATCATTCTTACGGTCGATTCTTGTTCATCAAATCGCACTCTTCTCCAGGCCATTAATTCTTCTTCATCAGAATCTGCGTATACCCCAATGTCTACCCACTCTTTGAGTTCTACTTCCGTTTCATTTCCCAGTGAATCGGCGTAGAGTTTCCTGGCGAATACATCCATTTCAATTTCGTATTTACCGTTGTCCAGCTTCTTCGCCCTTGCTTCATTCAACCTGAAATCATAAAGGGTGATCTCTTTGAACCAATCATCAATGAGATATTGAAGAGAATCAGGAACACGTGGTTCCAAATGATCAAGAAAGTCGTAGGCATTGGGATAGGGTGGTTGAGCATATCTGTACTCTTCCAGGAAATCTCTCAAAGCTGCGTTAACCGAATCAATACCAATGTAATCCTGAAGTGCATAGAGAATAACTGACCCTTTTCCATAATGGATGTACCCCTGATTTTCAACTTGGTATAAGGGTAGTTCCTTTTCAGATTCACGCGTTCTTCCCCGCAGGTAACGGCGATAGTCATAATCCAGAAAATTCTTCATTTTCATATCATCAGCATCAAGTTTTAAGGTCATTAAACTCGAATACTCCGCAAAACTTTCGGTTAGCATTGTGCCACCTTGCATATCAGCAGGAGTTTCCTGATGGGCCCACCATTGATGAGCCATCTCATGGGCAATCACTGCATCAACGATATTATTTTCACTTTCGTCTTCCAGGTTGTATATAAAGCCTATGGATTCGGAATAGGGCATGGTTCCTGGAAAGGCCTGTGCAAAACTTTGATAACGCGGAAACTCAATAATACGGGCTTGCTTGTGGTAATAGGGTCCAAAGTGTTCTTCATAATAGGCCAAAGAGCGCTTCACAGCATCGATCATCATTTGAACATTTACTTTATGTGCCTTGTGATAGTAGATCTCGATGTCTATGTCATTGAATTTATCACGAGCGACTTCATACTTAGCAGAAGCCACACTGAAAAAATTCAATGATGGTTGATCAACTTTGTAATGAAAATATCTGCGATCGCCTTCTTCCCATTCCCTTAGCAACGAGCCTGGAGCAATGGCAATCTGGTCAGAAGAAGTTGAGACAATGGACTCAATATCTACCCAGTGCGATATATCAGATGTAATGTAGTTTCTCATACAAAGATCACTGCATGGATTCTCAAGCCTGGGTGCTCTTTGCTTTTCGGGCAAACCGTATTTCTTCCTATCGCTTTTATCAGACAATTCAAATGAGGAGCTGTAGCCAAGTGAAGGTAGAAAAGAGCTATTGTCAAAAAAGGTTCCATTAGCAATCAGGCGTCTCCAGCCACCGTCGTTCGTAAATCCTTCGGTGATGTAGTTGCAAGTCATTTTTATTTCTTTTTGCTCTCCCGGTTTCCAGGGCTTATCAAAAGTGAAAATTCTGAAACCTAGAATAGAATCATTAAAGGCAAGTTTTGCCCCAGGTATGATTATCTCAGTATCTATTCGATAGTCTATACTGAAAAATATAGAGTCAATCGCTATAGCTTCGTCATTAATAAACAAGGCAGTTGTCCTTGTATAGAGGTCTCTATCCTCCGGATAAATATCAATTTCGTATTTAATTGACTCCATTTCAGGAGCGGGATGGTCTGCATATCTTTTGTACTTAAGCTCATAATCTACGCTTTGCTTTTCGCTTTCTTTAGCACTCGGATAAGGATTTAGAATTTGAGTATTGTAAAACACCCAGCCACCTACAATGATCCATAAACCTGTAATTGACAAAGTGAAAGCTCTAAAACTGCCCTTGAAATTTCCTCTGGCAACTTTTAGCTTATCTCTAAAACTTGCTACTGAGCTACGTGGCCATGCTAATGCAGATAATGACAAAAGAATGATGGCGAAAAACAACCAAAAAAGATTGAACCAATGAGAACCTACCAAACCTGGTCCAAATCCATTCATGTCTGAGTAAAGAATGCCAGGGATGGCTCCTGGAAGTAACATATTTGAACTTAACTCAAGAACGCTATTGATAAGTATACCCCAGGTAAAAAAGAACAGGATACCAGCAAAATAGCCAACGTACCGATTCTTTACCAGCGTTTGGATAAATGTGAATAGCGAGGCAAAGACTATATAGCTTGGAAAACTCTCCACGAAGAAGCTTATGAGATAAACATCCAACTCAATTATAAAATAGCCGTGCATGATCTGCGATACTATACCCATTGCGATAAATAAAAAGTGGAGCAGGGTTGCGGCGACAACCAATGAACCTACCTTTGCCAGGGCGCTAGCAAAAGTGCTGTGAGGAGTGGCATTGATTACTTCTTCTATGTGCGACATGCGATCTCGCCACACTAATTCTCCGCTAAAAAAAACAACGATAATGATTATGAAAATAGATGTTGCAGAGTCGATATCATCAATAACCTTATAAGTAACCGGGTAACTCTGTAATCCAAAGTTTTCATAACCCTGGAGAAGTGTTACGAAAAGAATGAATACACCAAAAAGAGAAAGAATCTTAAATGAAGGACTTTTCAGTATGCTGAGAAAACTGGTTTTGAAAAAGCTTCCGAACTGAAACCAAACAAGACTTCCTGAGAATCTTTGATTCACCGATGGTTGAAGTAGTTCCAAAGCTGAAGTGCGTTCTACGTTTTGCACAGATTTCTTTTTGCGGCGCTTCAACCTTTCACGAAATGAGAATACTCTGTAGGAAATAATTGAAATCACCAGCCCAACTACTATCCAAAGGAGTCGATTCAGAAGTAGAATTCCTTCAAGTTTGGGACTAAGCGTATTCCTTTCAGCAGGAGTAAAATATTGGCTGTAAACCTGGTAAGTTCGCGCACCAAAACTGTCTAGAATGCCACCTAAGGTTTCGTTATCGATGTCAGATAAGAGAGCATCCGAAGAAAGATATCCTACAATGAGTGCCATAGCTCCAACAAATGAAATGATGGTGCTTTTAAAGCGGTGTGCAAGAAAGAAGATTATAGATCCTGCCACGAACATATTTGGCAAGACGAACATGAAATAATTTGAGAAGATTGTTTCGAAATAGAAAGGACCTATTTTATCTGCATCAACCCAGCCTGCCGCTGGTCCAACAATAGATCCAACCCAGGCTCCAAAAAAGACTCCTAGCATTGGAATCGTAGAAAGAATCAGAGCTCCAAAAAATCTTCCCCAGAAGTATCCCCCCTTTTTTATGGGAAGGGAATACATGATTTCATTAAACTGATTGTTGTGATCGCGTAATGCGGCACTATTAAAAAATGCAGCTGCAAAGAGCAATCCGAAAACACCTAGAACTAATACAAAATTGGTAAGCGTATGAGGGCTGTTTTTGTATACATTTCCAACCGCTCCACCAATCTGTACATTATCACTTGACACTGCCCCAAATGCAAGCAGAGCTACAAGGATGAAAAAAACGTATACCATCGGGCTCTTAAAGGCCGATCGGAGCTCCAGCTTAAAAAATTCTCCAAACATGGCTTAAACGATTTCGGGTTGATTGGTTTTTACAAAGAATACGTCTTCAAGATTAGGTTCTACCGAAGTGAAACCATCGCCCGGGTTCGTATCGCTGAGTACGTGTATCTGTGGTTTGCCTGCCACCATCTTATCTGATATAACTTCATGAATAGTTTTTAGGTGGTCTAACTCTTCTCTTTCAACCAGTTTCATCCAAACTTGTCCTTTGAGTTCATTTAAGGCGGCAGAAGGAGAGCCTTTATATACGATTCGACCGAGATTCATGATGGCAAATTCAGAACATAGTTCTCTTACATCATCTACAATATGTGTAGAGAGGATAACGATAACATCTTCTCCAACATCGGCTAATAAATTGTGGAAGCGGTTTCGCTCACCAGGGTCTAGTCCTGCAGTGGGCTCGTCTACGATAATTAACCGTGGATTTCCGATAAGTGCCTGGGCAATTCCCACGCGCTGCTTCATTCCACCTGAAAATCCTTTGACGCTCTTGTTTCGCTTGTCGTAGAGATTTACCTTTTGAAGGAGATATTTAACTAATTCTTTCCTTTCACCCTTATTGGAAATACCCTTTAAGATGGCAACGTGATCCAGAAGTTGCTCGGCAGTAACTCTTGGATAAACACCAAACTCCTGTGGCAAGTATCCGAGAATCTTCCTGACTTCTATGGGTTGATTGAGCATATCTATTTCATCGAACTTGACAGATCCTTCGTCGGCTTCCTGAAGGGTAGCCAGGGTTCGCATCAAACTTGATTTTCCCGCTCCGTTCGGGCCGAGAAGACCGAACATGCCGTTTTGAATTTCAAGAGAAACATCATCAAGGGCCTTTACGCCATTGGGGTAAGTCTTAGACAGTGAGTTGATTTTTATTGAAGCCATATTATTTGGTG
>JGI12048J13642_10295305_pt1 | contig 10970 bp, 7 predicted proteins | sample ElkSlonscriptome_16_FD_13642 | JGI IMG/M metagenome (IMG submission 13642) | reverse complement strand
ACTTTAATGATTTGGCGATCGCTACCACTTGCTATTAATTGCCCATCAGGACTTATTGCCAAACAAATCGACACTCTCGCATCGAAATAATCCGCGATCGTACAGCTTACAAAACCGGATTGCCACTGCCATAATTCGATTGTGTCATCAACACTACCACTGGCAAGAATTTGACCGTCAGGACTAAACGCCACCGACAACACAGGTTTTATATGTTTGATCAACGTATGCAACAGTTCCCCTGTCTGAAGATTCCACAATTTAACCGTTTTATCAAAACTTCCACTCGCCAGACATTGTTCATCCGGACTAATTGCCACTGAACAAACCGAACTTGAATGACCGATGAGCGTATGAATGCATTTCCACGTTTTTTTCTGAGGAATAAGTTGATAAATTGTCGGTATAGTTAACGTTTGAACTTGGGCAAAATAGCGGTGACGTGTCGTCAGTGAATCAGGATTCAAGTCCTGTAAAACATCTCGCGCTTTTTGATAGCGCCGCCGGACAGGACGTTGCAACAATTTATCGAGAACTTGCTCTAATTCAGGACTCAGGGACGTAGTTAAATAATCTCGCCACACCCAATCTCCCTCATTCACACAATAAAGTTCTAAGGGATGGCGTCGAGTCAACAAATGAATACAAATTACACCCAGGCTATACAAATCACTCGCAAAAAACGCTTGACCTAATGCCTGTTCCGGTGCCGCATAGCCAGCCGAACCAATAATTGTTCCTTTGCGAGTGAGAGCAGTAATCGTGGCAAATTTAGCCGCACCAAAATCCACAAGTACCAGTTGTCCTTTCCTGGCTCCCTGGAAATTGGAGCAAGAACGACAAATCACATTGGCTGGCTTAATATCCCGATGAATAACATTATGATTGTGAATAAAATCTAGCAATGGCAGCAAACTATTGAGTAAGTCTCGAATTTGCTGTTCAGTAAAAGCACCTTGAGCGATTAACATTTGAGCTAAATCGTACCCAGGAATATATTCTTGTACCAAATACTGGCGATTATCCCGATTAAAATGGGCAAACAGTTCTGGAATTTGGGGATGGTAGCCCAAATCATCAAGACGCACCGCTTCTTGCTCAAAAAGTTCCGCCGCTTTCTGGACAGTATCGGTTCCTTGAGCTTGAGGATAAAATTGTTTGATCACACAATGCGGCTTAGACGGTTTATCCTCATCCACCGCTAAAAACGTTCTACCAAATCCCCCCTGTCCAATTAATCGCAGCCCCCGATAACGCTCTCTCAATAGCAAATTTGACCCACAACTTTGGCAAAATCGATTACCCTCGTGGTTCTGAGGCTGTAGGCATTTAGGGTTGAGACAGTAGCTCATAATTTGTTTATGTCATTTGTTTATGTCATGTGTCATTTGAATCCAAGCCGTAGGAATGCACGAGTGTACTGTATGTATCTATAGTAAACCTTCCGCCCACTGCCGACAGAGACAGCGATCGCGTCCCTTATTACTCTCAGTTTAACTCTGGGTATTATCTTGCAACCAACTGGTTAAATCGGTAACATCAGTGAAGCTTAGGACAGCATCGGCTAATACTTCTAATTGCCCAGAGGATAATTGACGCAGGCGGGTTTGCAGTTCCGGCGCGATCGCTCCGATACGACGTTCTAATAAACGCAAGATTAATCCAATTTCCCCTTCTTGTTTACCTTGCTCTAAACCTTGTTCTAAACCTTGTTCTAAACCTTGCTCTAAACCTTGTTCTAAACCTTGTTCAATGCCTTTCAAAATAGCGCCACGTTGGTCTTCTAGAAACATCTGCTGCTTTTCTAGCGTTTCCAACTCTTCCAGACTTAAGTTCGCTTGATTAGCAATTCTAAACGCTTTCTGAATAGCAGCAACTTCATCCATTGTTTCCGGTACACTGTCTAAGTTGCTCGTTTGTTTCATGAAATAAATCCATTTATCGGTTAATGTTTCTAATTCATTTGAATCTTTCTGAAAATTCGTCAACTCTACAAAAATCAATTCTAAAGGATGTTCCGGATATATGAATAAATCCTCCATATCGGTAAAAGTAAATCGGGAAATGACTTTATTTCGATGGGGAAACATCTGAAAGTCTGTAATTGTTAAAGCAATGACAGAATTCAGCTTAGAGTATCCTTCCCCAGATTTGAGTTGAGTCGCAAAGGTTTTAGTAGCATTGAAGACAACTCGTTTATCAAAAGCAACGACATTTAAGACTTGCATTTCAATGATAACGATTTTGTTTCCAGTAATTTTCGCCTTAACGTCCAAAAATGTGTCTTTTAGACCAGGAATACTCGGCGGCAAATACGGATCGATAATCTCTAAGTCTTCGATGGTTGGATTACCTTCGTATAGAAGCGCATTTAAAAAGCTAATCAGGATGTCTTTACTATCGGTAGAGCCGAATATTTTTTTGAAAGCAAAGTCTGTTTTGGGGTTGATAAAAGTCATATATAGCACCTACTTTATTTATGGAATTACAGAGTAATAGGGGTAATATCAAAGAAAAGAGTTTACAATTCTTGAGGTTAGCTATAGAGAAGAGGGGACTATAAAACATTGTATTATGTGATCAAGTTATTGACAGATAGAATCGCGATCGCAGCGCAAGGTTGACTGGACTGGAGTTCAGGCGCGATCGCACTCTTCAAGCCTACGCCATATCTTAATGGTTTTGTCGCTACTCCCACTAATCAATCGCTGTCCATCAGGACTGAAAACCACGGATGTCACCGCCCCTGCATGGTCAGATAAAGTGTCAATTAACTCCCCATCCTCCAGATTCCAGAGTTTCAGGGTTTGGTCACAACTTCCACTGACTAAGATTTTACTATCCAGACTGAAGGTAAGACAGCGCACCTGATCAGTATGTCCCTTTAATGTATACCTTTCTTGTCCAGTTCTCATGTCCCATACTTTAATTGTACAGTCTGCACTTCCACTCGCCAGCCATTGTCCATCGGGGCTAAATATGACCGCATAAATTCCCCTTTGATGTCCGTTAAGTGTGATCGTATCGTTGCGAACAGAGGCACGCACATCCCAGAGTTTAATCATGCCATCCCGACTCCCACTCGCCAGGATTTGTCCATCGGGACTAAAGGCTACGGTATGAACTTTGTCCCCATGTCCTTTAAAAATGCGTTTTTGGGCTAACGTATTAGCATCCCAAAGTTTAACAGTACAGTCAGCACTCCCACTTGCCAAGGTTAAACCATCGGGACTAAAGGCGACGGCGAGAAAATAGTAAAAATAGCCCTTTAGACTACGTTTCTGCTGTCCAGTACGAGTATCCCACAGCTTAATCGTATGATCCGCGCTTCCACTGGCTAAGGTTTGTGCGTGAGGATTAAAGGAAATGGATAAAACTGGGTGGTAATGTCCTTTAAGGATGAGGTGTTTTTGTTTAGTTTGAATATCCCACAATTGGATTGTATTGTTAATCGTGTTAGTGGCGATAATTTGCCCGTCTGGATGAAGTGTAAGCGTGGTAATTGGCGCTAAATTTCCGGTGAGGGTGTTGACACATTGCCATCGGGGAATGGTGTTTGGTAAAAGCGGTTGAACTTCTATCGTGGGAGAATTGGGGTTAATCGGTTCTGGGGTTGGGAATTGGGAAAACCTAACCCCCCAGCCCCCTTCCAAACCCCCCTCGTTCCCCCCTTTTAGATCCCCCTTCCGTCCCCCTTCAAAAGGGGGAGACCAGATGTTGCTTCGCTGTTTTTGCACGGGGGAGGAGAGAGGATGCTTCGCTTTTGTGGCACGGAAGGGGGAGTATGAAAGCCCCTCCCCGACGCGGGGAGGGGTTTGGGGAGGGGTCTTTTCCCTAGTTAATTGATCCACAGTATCCTGAAGTTGTGCGATCGCACTCTGTAACTCCGTAATCTGGGATGGGAGAGAGTCTAAGTTAGTAACTCGTTGCTGGAGTTGTGCGATCGCGGTTTCTGTCTGTTGATGAGTCTTCTGATAGAATCGCCCTCGATTAGCTAGATTCAATCCCAGAGTAATCGTAATCGGTGCGGCGGCGTAAACCGCCTGCTGAGTGGCGGCGGCGATAACCGTTCCCAATCCTGAAGCAGCGAGGAAAAGGTATTCGGTAATCTTTAGCCAGTGGCGGTTACTCATAAGGGAATAACTCAAATTGAGCGATCGCGACCCATTTCCCGATACAATATCTGGGCATTGTAGCAGCAAAAGGTAGGCAGAATGGTACAGGCAACGATTGGTATTATTGGCGGTAGCGGACTTTACCAAATGGATGCCCTCAAAGATGTGCAAGAGGTGCAACTCGATACCCCCTTTGGCAAGCCGTCTGATGCTTTAATTGTCGGGACTCTAGAAGGAACCCCCGTCGCCTTTCTCGCTCGTCATGGTCGTAACCATCATCTCATGCCCACTGAATTACCCTTTCGCGCCAATATCCACGCGATGAAACAGTTGGGCGTTAAGTATCTGATTTCCGCCTCAGCCGTGGGTTCCCTCCAGGAAGCAGCCAAACCTTTAGATATGGTCATACCCAATCAATTTATTGACCGCACCAAAAATCGTGTATCTACCTTTTTCGGTGAGGGGATTGTGGCACATATTGGCTTTGCTGAACCCGTATGTCATCAACTCGCCGAGGTTTTAGCTGATGCGGTGGCTAGCTTACAGTTAACTGATGTCACCCTGCATCGCGGTGGCACATACATCTGTATGGAAGGACCCGCCTTTTCCACTCAAGCTGAATCCCATCTCTATCGTAGTTGGGGCGCAACGGTGGTTGGGATGACGAATTTACCCGAGGCAAAACTAGCGCGAGAAGCAGAAATCGCCTACGCCACCTTAGCCCTAGTCACCGATTATGATTGCTGGCATCCCGATCATGACAGCGTAACCGTAGAAATGGTGATTGGCAATTTACGGCGCAATGCGACGAATGCTCAACAGGTGATTCAACAAACCGTGCGGCGTCTTGCCCAAAATCCACCCCCATCCGAGGCACACTCAGCGTTAAAGTACGCGATTTTGACCCCACTCGACAAAGCGCCAGAGGCGACGAAGCAGAAGTTAAGCCTCTTCTTGCAAAAATACGTTTGATGTCATTCGTCATACTCGCTTCCCGAAAAGAAGCAAGCTACGCTCTTTGTTGATTGTTCATGGTTAATGGTTCATTGGTAATCCCCTTCCCCAGCTCCCCCAGCTCCCCCAGCTCCCCCTAATCCCCCAGCTCCCCCATCTCCCCCTCACCCCATCCCCCCTTCTGCCAGACTGAAAAAGCTTGCGTAATACAACGTAATATTAACAAACGTAAACTTATACCCATATTTACGTTTCCAACTGTGTATGATGGTTTGTATGACCCAACTGTATTACAGCGGCACCAAAAGATTTTCTTAAATCGCCGTTGTTACAGAAAGCCTCTGTTAGCTACAGGTTCCGACCCTGGTTGAGAGATGGTTAACAGAGGTTGGGTAAACAGGGTGCATCTACTATTCATAACTCAGACGCTTATGTGTCCCTAGACTCTCTCATTCAACTATCTCATACAACACTATTTGTAATACAAAATAAAATTTTCGTAATACGTTGGCTGTAGTGAGAGCAATCTCCCAGAGGAGAGTCTGAGTAAATCACTCACGATGCTGGGAGATTTAATTAATTAATTAAATTAATTTATAGGACAGGTATAAAAAAGTTACTTACGCAAAAGCTGACATTGCTAGCGTTTTAGGTTAGGGTTATTTACTAAGAGAGTCGTAAATTTCTGTAATCTCATCTGTAATGTCAACAGATTAGTGGGAAGAAACCAAAGACAGGGTGTAGGGAATAGCGGCTGAGGACTAACGCTCGAAAGTCGCCGCTTCCACGCAGAAGGAGAGAGAGAACATCTATGCGATATGTGGGTAATTTTTTGAGGGAACGTTGCTATCTCACCGAACTCAACGCCCCGATCAACCAAATTATTACTCAGGATGCTGCTGCTAAAACAAATAGATTAAGTGATTGCAACTAGAAAGCAGAGTAGGGGTTCAAAGGAATTGGCAAACGATGCTCAAATTAACAACACCAAACGTTGGCAAAACCAAACGATGGTGTTATTCGAGTTGACTCAATCTCAGAGACTCAACGCCGAAGATTTGACCACCGTAATTTGTGACTTGACAAAAGCCGCCGCCAATGCATTAGACGTTGAGCGAGTCAGCGTATGGTTGTACAACGATGCAGCTTCCCAGCTTAATTGTGTGGAACGGTATGAGGACGGTAAACACTATCATGGCTGGGACAAAACCCCAGGACAAAGCCAGGGAAAAGATATCAGTCCACCTGTATTGCCGAAGACGTGTTGTTGTCTTACCAATCCCCTCTTGCTGGGGCGATTGGATGTACCGATCTGGCAAAACGAACAGATGATCGGTATGATTAGCTACGAACAAAGCGTATCCAGTCCGAGGGAGTGGACGCCTCAAGACAAAACCTTTGCCAGCGCGATCGCGAATTTAATTGCCCTGCGACTGGAACAATGGCATCACCAACAGGCAATGCAGGAGTTGAATCAGGGAGAAAGCCGTTACCGATTACTGGTTGAGAAGTCTCCCGATCTGATTTCTCAACATCGGACAGATGGGGTCTATTTATATGCTTCACCCGCTTGTCGTACCCTCTTAGGATACGAATCTGATCAGTTGGTGGGACATTCCATTTACGAGTTGGTGCATCCTGAAGATGTCACCGCGATTAAACAGATCTACTCCAACCCAACGGATTGCCAACACCAGCAGCCGATTCGCTACCGCATCCGTCATCAAAGCGGCGATTATCGATGGCTAGAAAGCACGATCAATCCTATCTGCCATCCTCAAACCAATCAGGTAACCGAACTTGTCCTTGTCTCGCGGGAGATTAATCAAGCCCAGCCCGCCGCAGAATCACACCACAAAGCCACACCTCACACCTTGAAGATGAACCCCTTAGCTGTGGCAAAACAGGCAAACCCATTTAAACCCTTGGGCTTAGGATCTCGCCTTTCCCGATTAACCCATACCCCAGCGATGCCCACAACCCCCGCCCCACCCAGCCACAGCCGGATTTCCGCACTGGCGGCGGTGGTGGAAGATCGGCTGATGAGTGGCATGATGTTATTGGGGAATCAATCCCTTAACTCAGAATCTCGGCGTACCTTTAGCTGGGTTGCCAATGCCATTGCCGTTGCCATTGATCAATATTGGGCGCGTTCAGAACTACTCAGCCGTCGCGAATCTCTGCTTTTTGGACTTGCCAATCAAATTCGCAACTCCCTAGAACTTCATACTATCCTGGAAACAGCAGTAGAATCGATTCGCACGCTACTCAAAATCGATCGCTGTCAATTTCTCTGGTATCGACTCAAAGCACAACCCCCCCATTGGGATGTAGTCAAAGAAGCCAGAACACCTGATTTATCCAGCTCTATCGGTCAACATTCAACCGAGCAAATAGCCCCCCTTGCCCAGCGGATTCTCAAGCGAGAAATTGTTCAGGTTGATGATGTGGAAACTTGTGATGACCCGATCCTAAAACAGTTTTTAACCCGACAGGGATATACCTCAATCTTGTCCCTACCGATTAAAACCCGGGCGGGAGACATTGGCGCGATTAGTTGTATTCACGGGACAGAACAACGTCCCTGGGATAATAGTGAGGTGGAACTGTTACAAGCGGTTGTCGCTCAACTAACGATCGCACTCGATCAAGCCTCCCTCTACACCCAAGCCCGTGAAAGCGCTGAGATTGCCCAAGCCCAAACCCAAGAACTTGAACAAACTCTAAATCAGCTTCAAGCCACCCAAGCCAAACTTGTGCAGAGTGAAAAAATGTCCAGTTTAGGACAATTAGTGGCAGGTGTGGCACATGAACTAAATAATCCAGTTAATTTTATTCACAATAACTTGACCTACGCCAGTGCCTATTTTTATGACCTCTTGAATCTGGTACGCCTTTATCAAGAGCATTATCCCAATCCGGCGGCGGCTATTGCCGAGCAAGAGGAACTCATTGATGTTGACTTTATCGCCGATGACTTACCCAAACTGCTGCGTTCTATGCAACGGGGAACCGATCGGATTAGTTCTATTGTCCTCAGCTTACGCAACTTCTCCCGCCTGGATGAAGCCGAGATGAAACAGGCTGACTTAAATCAGGGAATTGAGAGTACCTTACTGATGTTGCAACATCGCCTCAAACCCAAAGGGAACCAGCCAGAGATTCAAGTGTTGACGGAGTATGGTGAGTTGCCAGAGGCAGACTGTTATCCTGGACAACTTAACCAGGTGTTTCTGAACATTCTCAACAACGCGATCGATGTTTTGGAGCAGTCTTTTAAAGATAATCCTGATTATCCTGCACCAATCATTGCTATTCGCACTGGGTTATTAGAAGGCTCTCCAGATTCCTCACATCAGCCAGACTCGCAGCTAGATATTCAGAATGAGGACAAGAAACCATCTGTAGTGAATTGTCCCCGAATTGTGATTCAAATTGCCGATAATGGACCAGGAATGACAGATGAGGTAAAAGCACGGCTATTTGATCCGTTCTTTTCCACCAAAGCAGTTGGACAAGGGGTTGGTTTAGGATTGACAATTTGTTATCAAATTGTGGTCGAACATCATCATGGTGTTCTTCATTGCACCTCCACTCCAGGGAAAGGGACTGAATTTTGGATCGAGATTCCGATTCAGCAAGTTATAACCTCATAGGATTAATGTTCCAGACTTAGCCTACTAAGTCTGGACAGATTTTTCTTTCCTAATGTATAAGAATAATTGTGGTACGCTTAAAAGCCAGACAATCGATTTGTGGCGTGGATGTGAGGAAGTGATTCCAGAATTCGATGAAAACGGCAATCTACTACCAGGAGTTCATTTTGGCGAATGGGAAGAGTTTCAGCAGAGATTTGGTACAACGTTGAGGAGACAACGTATGATAGATGGTCTGGAACTGGCAATGACCCAATTAAAAGCCGCAGGTTGTCGAACTATTTATATTGATGGTAGTTTTGTCACCAGTAAACCCAACCCTGGTGATTTTGATGCCTGTTGGGACGATGATGGGGTTGATATAGATTACCTGAAATCCATTGCTCCTACTTTATATAACTCTGCCCTGCGACGTGCTGAACAAAAAAGTAAGTATAAAGGTGAAATATTTCCCGCTAATTACCCAGCTAATGATGCTGGAACAGTCTATTTAGATTTTTTTCAATTTGACACCAGAACGAATACGCGCAAAGGGATTATAGCTATAGATTTACAGAGGTGGATACCGTAATGATAAAAAATGAGCAGCAATATCACTACTCCTTAGATTGGTTGCGGCGATTTGAACAGTCTGTCGCCGAATTGGATAGTAATGAAAACTTGAAAGCTGAACCAGTACGCTGGCAGCTTCATAGAGACTCCTATCAGAGTCAAGTTAACGAGTTAAAAGAAGAAATTGCTGAATATGAAAGACTGACTAATTGTGATAAAGGTCAGCCAATTAAAATTAAAGTTGAGAATTTAAATAAGCTGCCCGATGCTTTAATTAAAGCCAGGATAGCTGCCCAAATCAGCCAAAACGAACTGGCTGATTTGTTAGGAATTGATCAGCAACGAGTTAAGCAGTATGAAGACACCGATTATCAATGTGCCAGTTTTGTAGAAATCCTGGAAGTTAGTACAGCGTTGGGTGTGGAATTTGAGACGGCTGTGATTCGGGTAGATTTTGAGGAAATAGAAGCCGTTAAACAAACTGTAGAAAAATGGCGAAATAAAAATATGAGTAGGGCAACTAAAACCTCATAAAAACTAGGTGGTGAGTCACTGTGGAAACCCACGCTACATCAAGGTTGAGCACGATTGTACATAAGCATAACAGCTACTAAAAAATAGCGGAAAGCCACACAATGAGGCAGTTCCGATTTTTTGGCTGGGGGAACTTCAGATTAAAAGTATAGCAGTAGACACATCGAGCTATGGCGATTGCTATATTATCCAGTCGTCTTTAGACAACTTTCGCTTTTAGCCAGTGGTTTAAACCACTGGCTGATTAACGCGAATGATGCGAGATATGAGTTATGCGCCAACGGGTTGCTTAACGAGCGATCGCGCGGCTTCAACGATGGCATCGGCGTCAATTTTTGCCTCATGCATCAGTTCTTGGGGTTTGCCAGAACCGGGCATATTTTGTACCGCTAACTTAATTAATCGCAGTTGAGAACCTTGATAGGTGGGTGCAGTATTAACACCAGCAAAGGCATCCTGTACGGCGGCACCTAAGCCACCTTCCAGCCAATGATCTTCGACGACAATCAAGTTGCCTTCGGTATCTTGTGCGGCTTGATGCAGGGTTTCTGTATCAATGGGTTTAACCGAATAGGCATCAATAATCCGGGCGGTGATACCCTCTTGTTTGAGCCGATCATACGCCTTCAGTGCTTCGTGCAATGTCACCCCGGCACCAATCACCGTCACTTGGTCGCGATCGCTACCCCGAATGACTTTGCTACCACCAATGGGAAATTCTTCCTCTTTTTCATAAATAACGGGGGTTTTCATCCGCGTTGTCCGCAGGTAAACGATCCCATCCCGGTCAACCATTTGACCCGCCAGTTTAGCGGTTTGGTTACCATCACAGGGATACAGAACCGTACTACTCCAAACGGCTCGCATGGATGCCAAGTCTTCTAATGCCATTTGCGAGGGTCCATCTTGACCAATGGAAATTCCGGCGTGAGACCCCGATAACTTGATATTGGCACGAGAAATAGCTGCCATTCGCACGAAGTCATAAGCGCGACTCAGGAACGCACCAAAGCTAGAGACAAACGGTTTATAATGCCGTGCTTGCAATCCCATCGCCGCTCCCAGCATCTGCTGTTCAGCAATGAACATTTCAAAAAAGCGATCGCTATGGGTTTTGGCGAAGAATTTGGCGCGGGTTGAATTGCTGACTTCCCCGTCA
>JGI12048J13642_11492975_pt1 | contig 10981 bp, 8 predicted proteins | sample ElkSlonscriptome_16_FD_13642 | JGI IMG/M metagenome (IMG submission 13642) | reverse complement strand
CAACAAACGCCCCATTGGGATTATCGGGCAAGCTGGCAAAAAATGATTCTAACGCCTGAACTCCTCCGGCCGAAGCTCCAATCCCAATAATGAAAAATTTCTCAGTTTCAGGTGATGCTGCAGTTGTCATTATCTAGCTATGCTTGGTTAGATTCTTAATATGCTACTAAATCAATCGATGCGTGTCTGCTTTGATTGCCAAGTCTTTCGCATCGTAATTTCCAATGACAGTGACATTTTCTAAGTAGGTGGACAAAAGTAATCATCGGTGCATGGTGTCGTTAAGCAAAGCCGTACGCACCATTGAGCAAGGATTTGATACGCTGCGCTAGCGCTAACACATTCTCCTGAAGAGAAGAATTAAGGCTACCTACTTAGCAGCTAGATACAGTTGATATAGTGCTACGCGCTGATATAAAACCAATAGTTGATAGAGAAGCCGCGCACCGCGCAGCTTCTCTATCAATATCTGTCCTAACCTATCTGCGCATTGCTATAGAATCTCTGTTAAGGTTCTGTTCTGGGCAGCACTAAACCGACTAAAACTTTTCCGTTGTTACAACCAAGTCGGTCAGAGCGAAGGCGCGACCCAAAACGTAAGTCTTAGGTTTTAGTGAACTAACAGTCTCTGGTATAAGTATTCGCCCACCTCATAAATCGACAAAGAATTAGTCGGAGTGGAAGATTACGTTCGCATTCGAGGGTCGATCAAATCGCGCAGGCCATCGCCGAGCAAGTTAAAGCAAAAGACAGCCAGCATCAGCACAACCCCCGGAAAAATTGCCAGCCACCATTCTCCAGAAATAATATTGGTCGCTCCCTCGGCCACCATGATGCCCCACTCAGGTGTAGGCGGTCTGACACCGAGTCCAATGAATGACAGTCCCGCTGCGTTCAAGATCGCCCAGCCCATGTTGAGGGAAATATGCACCATCATCACAGGCAGTACATTAGGAAACAGGTGCGCTGCCATAATCCGAAAGTCTCCGTTGCCTGCAAGCCTTGCCGCTTCGACAAAGCCTGCCTCCCGCCGCACAATCACCTCAGACCGAATCACGCGGGTATAGAGAGGCAGATTGATAATGGCTGTGGCGTAAATAATGTTTTCCACTGAGTTGCCCAGCGCAGCGACTAGCCCCATCGCCAAGATGAATAGAGGAAACGCCATGATGGTATCGACAATGCGGCTGATGATGCGATCGCACCAACCTCCGTAGTAGCCCGCTGCTACACCTAGCACACTCCCAACGATGAAAGAGATCAGCACCGCAGACACGGCAATACCCAGATCCAAACGAGTTGCGACGATCACTCGGCTCAGCACATCTCGTCCAAGCTGATCCGTGCCAAACCAGTGGTCAGGGGTGGGCGACTGAAGGGCGATCGCCGCGTTGCTGGTGAGAGGATTGTAGGGGGCGATCGCCTCTCCCAGCAGGGCAAATAGCACCAGCAATGCAAACAGCAAAAATGCCCCAAACGTAATCTTGTTTTCGCTAATCACATAGCGAGCATGGCGCAAGGTCGTGGTCGTCATGATTCCACTCCAGCTCGGGGATCAATTACCGTGTATAGCAAGTCGATGGCGAGATTGAGAAACACATACAGCAGCGACATGATCAAGACAAACGCTTGCACCGGAGCGTAGTCCGACGCGACCAACGCTGCCACCGCGTAAGAACCAATTCCCGGCCATGCAAACACCTTTTCAACCAAGACATTTGCCCCTAGCAAAAACGAGAAGACAATGCCCATCGTCGTAATCACGGGCAGCATGGCATTGCGAAAGGCATAGCCAAACAACACCATACGCGGCGGCAAACCATTCGCTCTCGCAGTACGAATGAAATCGCTAGACAACACTCCCAACATGGCAGCACGGGTGACGCGAGCTAAGGGAGCGAGGGCAAAAAGCCCCAAAGTGATTGCAGGTAGAATGAGCTGCTTAAACGCGGCAAAAAATAGTTCGAAATCACCTGCCAGTAGACTGTCGATTAGATAAAACCCTGTGACGGCCTCTGGTGGTGAGTAGATAATATCTAACCGTCCTAGAGGTGCAGGTGCAATGCCCAGTCGGAAATAGAAAACATAGATCAGCAAAAGCCCTGTGAAAAAGGTGGGCAGCGAAACTCCAGCCGTTGCCAGGACTCGCACCCCATGGTCAATCCAGGAGCCCGGTCGAGTCGCCGCTAAAATTCCCAAGGGGAGCGCGAGGGAAAGGGAAAAGATGAGTCCTGCTAAGGTCAGTTCGAGGGAAGCAGGTAGGCGAGTGGTCAAATCTTCTGCAACAGGCTGTCCTGTGGTGAACGAGAACCCAAAATCTCCCCGAGTCAGATCGCCTAGATAGATAAAGAACTGCTCGAATAGGGTTTTATCTAAGCCCAAGCTAACCCGAATTTCTTCGATGGCTTCTTGAGTTGCGGCAGGCCCAGCAAAATAAGCAGCAGGATCACCTGGTAATGCTCGTGCGAGTAAAAAGGTGATGATCACCACGCCGATGATGCTAGGCACAGCAGCCAAGATGCGGCGACCAATGACTGGAAAAGGAGAATGACGAGCCATGATCGATTTTGGATTGGGGATTTTAGATTTTGGATTGAGGATCCAGAAGTTTTGTAGGTTGGGTTGAGGGCACGAAACCCAACGAGCAAAAGCTTTTGAGGATTCTCATTGTTGGGTTCGCTGTCGCTTAACCCAACCTACGGCATCCAATGAGACATAGCGCGTCAAGCTTTGCGCAGTTGGCGGTAGTCGAGCTGACGATGGAACCAGTACTGATAGCCTTCGACGCTTGGCTGCATGACGACAGACAGATAGGGCTGGAGAACGGGTACGCGGGGCATGTCTTCAAACGCGATTTTCAGAAACCCTTTGACGTTATCGTCGTATTCGGGATCTCCAGGGGCTTTTGCAAGCGCAGCATCAATATGCTCGTCCATTTCTGGGTTTTGATAGGAACTACCGTTAAAGGTCGCGTTTTGGCCGTGGTAGGAATAGAAGAAGAAATAGTCTGGATAGTTGAGCCAGCCGCCAAAGTTGTTGATGATCATGGGGCGAGACTTTTCGACGAGCACGGCACGGAAGTTGGAGCCTGGAACTTTTTCCAAGGTGACGTTGATGCCAATCTTTGCCAAAGCTTCTTGGGTCAGAACGGCAAAGGGTTCGGCCCACTCTTTTGCTCCCAGGTTAAATGCTAGTGTCGTGTCAAATCCGTCAGGATATTCGGACTCCGCCATGAGCGCCTTCGCCTGGTCAAGATCGGTGCTGTAGGGATAGGGTTGGGGCCAGTCGATGGAGCTGGGTTCTTTGCTCTCTGCCCCATACATGGGTACACATTCCCCATACATCGCCGTCTCGACAATGGCATCGTAGGGCATGGCATAGGCGATCGCCTGCCTTACCTTAGTGTCAGCAAAGGGATTCGGTTCTCCACCGAGTTCGGGCTGAGCATGTAAATCGATCGTGTAGAGGCAGTTTTCAATGGGTGTGGTGACGACAGTGTAATTGCCTGCTTCCTTCAGTTCTTTGACATCTTTCTCAGTTACGTTGAAGTTAATATCAATATCGCCTCGTTCCAGCAAGGCACGACGGTTGCCCGCTTCAGGGACATTCAGCTCAATGATTTTTTGAGCCTGGGGCAACGGGCCAGACTTCCATTCCTCAAATCGCGTCAAGACGACGCGCTCTTCGGGCTGGAAGCTCTCGATCATATAGGCTCCACCGCCTGCATCGTTGGCATTAACCCATTCCAATCCCCATGGATCTTCGGCGGTAACGTGAGGTTCGACAAGCTTAGAGTTGATAATGGCCGGAATCGGAACGGCCATATCCATTAGAGTCAGTTTGTCCTTCCGGAGAAAATTAACTTTGAAGGTTTGGTCGTCAACCGCTTCAAACTGCTCTGGATTTTCTAAGGCTCCAGCCTTCATCTGGAACGTAGGGAAGCCCCCAACGGATACGGCGCGATCGTATGACCATTTCACATCGTTGGCGGTGACAGGAGTGCCATCGTGAAATGTCGCGTCTTTGCGAAGCGTAAACGTGACAGACATTTCGTCATCGGCCACTTCCCACGATTCAGCGAGTTCTGGCTGAATATCGGTGTAGTCGTAGGATGAGCTACCGTCGTCCAACTTCTTCATGCCAAAGGTAACGAGGCGATCGTAGATCGCCCAGGAAATCCCATAAGACGGACGGTTGGTGCCAACTTGATGTAAGTCAAGGCCGTTGGGAAAGCCTCCACCGCTGGCCACGGTGATGGTGGCATCGCTCGCAGAACCTTCAGCCGAGTCTGCTTCATTTCCAGAGTCTGCTGAGTCTGCCGTGGACGAGGTAGACGACGAATTTGAGCAAGATTTCAACAGCGCCGCCATGGATACGCCAGCCGTGAATGCAGTGCCTCGCTTGAGCAGATCTCGTCGTTTCATCATGCTTTTCCCTCAACCTATGAATATCTGTGGATGCCTCGTACAATGACCCGTAGCTTTCTCATTGTTTAAGGATCGAATCTGAGTATCGAACCCGTCATAGAGCAAGCCATTGAGGCTCTGTAAGTGCGTGAAAGATGTGCCAATACCATAGGCAGAGCAGGTGAAGAAAATGGGGAAGAAACCGGGAAGAAATCGGGAAGATGTGTCAGTATCTCCTGACATGAGCCACAGGTTTTGGGCACGGCTGCGATCTCGCCAGTGGTGGTTACCTATGCTGATGATGGTCATAGGCCTGAGCAGTTCAATGGCGATTGCCCTCCTCGTCAGCCGATGGGAATTGGCAAACGATCGCCTTCAGTTTCAGCGCCGTACTGAGACCCTGACGACGGCTCTCCAGCGCAGCCTCAACCGCTATACCGATGTGCTGTACGCTCTGGGGGATTTGTACTTAGTCAAAGACCAACAAGTTTTGCCCCAAGAATTTGACCAGTTTGTCAGGCGATCGCTGCACAACTATCCCGGTATTCAGGCGCTAGAATGGGCTCCTCAAGTGACTCAGGAGCAGCGAGCAGAATTCGAACTAGAGATGCGATCGCGCATTGATCCTCAGTTCATCATTACAGAGCGCACGGTAGACGGACAGATTACTCAAGCTGGAGCGCGATCGCACTACGTTCCCGTGACTTACGTGCAGCCTCGCCGGGGCAATGAACCAGCCTTGGGGTTTGACCTAGCCTCCAGCGAAACCCGCCGCTCTGCTCTAGAATCTGCACGAGACACCGGAGATATGACGGCCTCTGCTCGCATTCGACTGGTGCAAGATGCGAAGGATCAGTTTGGGTTCCTTGTATTTTTGCCTGTCTACAGTGCTCCATCTAACTCTCTTGAAACTCGACGACAGACCATTCAAGGATATGTGTTGGGCGTGTTTCGAGTATCCGATGTGGTCGAAGACTCCCTAGATGAGCTGAGCTACGACATCAATTTCCATGTGTATGACCAGTCTGCCGACCCACAACAACGTTTCCTGGGCTTTTACAACGCAGAGCAAAAAGCGATTACGGTCAATCCAGACAATCCTACTCAGGAACCCACCTCGGACTGGCTCCAGCCCCAATGCGAGAGACTGACTTACTGTGTTCACGGGTTAACGGTAGCGGAACGACAGTGGGTGATTCAATTCTTTCCTGCCGAAACTTACCCTAACTCATTGCCAATGACGGCGATCGCCACTCTCATCATCGGTGTTTTGCTGACCGGACTGCTGACGCTCTATCTCAGGCGATCGCAAACGGAACTTCAGCGGACAAAGGAGTTGAGTGAGCTGAAGCTGAGGCTCTTTTCGCTTGCTTCTCACGAGTTTCGAACTCCCCTCAGCACCATTTTGATTTCAGCGCAGTCATTGGAAGCAGCGGCTGAACAATCCCTGTCAGAGCAACAACGAGCCAAAGCTTACACCCGCATTCGATCGTCTGCAAAACGTCTCCATCAGCTTTTGACCGACTTGCTAACCCTGACCCGAGCCGAAGCAGGGAAGCTCGATTTTTCTCCTGAGCTGATTAATTTGCGCCAGTTTTGTCAGCGAATTGTGGATGACGTGCAGGGCAGCATCGAACAGCCTCGCATCATCAAATTCGAATATTGCAGTGATGGCGATCGCGCGTTTGCTGATCCGAAGTTGCTTCAGTCGATTCTGACCAATTTGCTGTCCAATGCGGTTAAATATTCTGCGTTGGCGTCTGATCAACCGATTCAATTTCAGGTGATCAACACCAGCGAGGCTCTGGAGTTTCGAGTGAGCGATCGCGGCATTGGGATTCCTCCACAGGATCAGGCTCATCTCTACGACGTGTTTTATCGCGGCAGCAATGTGGGCAACATCAGCGGCACAGGATTAGGACTCGCCGTGGTAGAAACCTGCATACGCCTGTATCAGGGGCATCTGGCGTTTGAAAGTCAGGAGGGCCAGGGAACCACGTTTGACGCGGTTTTGCCCCACTGCAATGCATAAGTGGGGATCACGATACAGCAATAACTTCGCCACGAGATCCGTCAAATCGTTTACTCTATAAAGGAGGCGATCGCAACAGGTCGTCGGCTTCTGCATTCTGTTGCGGACTTTTCTAAATCGTTTTTTTAAATCGTTATTGGTGGATCGGGCGTGCCCAAAGCAGGCATTATTTTCAATGATATGAAAGCTGCGGCCTGTCGTGGTGCCGAAGAGCTTCAGAACAAACTAGAGTCCCACGGGTGGACTGTGCAAGTGGCTACCGGATTGGGCGGGCTGCTCGGGTATTCTGGCCCCGAACGTCCCATGTGCCTGACTCCGATTAGCAAACTTGTTCCTCCAGGGTTCGACGAAGACATGGCCTTCGCCATTGTGCTTGGAGGCGATGGTACTGTGCTATCTGCATTTCGACAGGTTGCCCCTTGTCATGTTCCGCTGCTTGCCGTCAACACTGGGCACATGGGATTTTTGACAGAAGCTTACATCAATCAGCTCTCCCAGGTGCTGGATGTTTTGCTGGCCGGTGAGTATGAAATTGAGAAGCGCTCGATGCTCTCGGTCGGAGTATATGAAGGAGAAAACCTAATCTGGGAAGCCCTTTGCCTCAACGAGATGGCGCTTCATCGAGAGCCGATGACATGCATGTGTCACTTTGAGATTGGGATAGGCCATCATGCTCCAGTCGATATTGCGGCTGATGGGCTGATTATTTCGACTCCGACAGGTTCGACAGCCTATGCTCTATCAGCAGGAGGGCCTGTCATTACGCCAGGGGTTCCGGTGCTTCAGCTAATCCCGATCTGTCCTCACTCGTTAGCCTCTCGAGCTTTGGTTTTTTCTGAAACGGATCCGGTGACTATCTTTCCTGCCAACCCTGATCGGCTCGCTATGGTTGTTGATGGCAATGCCGGCTGCTACATCGCCCCCAATGACCACATCCGGGTAGAGCGTTCTCCTTACTCTGCTCAGTTTATTCGGCTGCGATCGCCCGAATTTTTCCATGTTCTGCGCGAAAAGCTCGGCTGGGGCCTGCCGCATATTGCTAAACCTACATCGGTTGAGCTGCCCTAGACAGCTTAAGACTCGTATCAGCTGCTTTGTTACAGATCATCGTCAAGGCGGAGGTTGATATTGAGACTACGCCCCATGCTCACACCCTGAACGACCACGGGTTTGCCATTAGCCCAAGTGTCAAAAATGAGATTGAAGGTGCTGTCGGTGATAGCTGTGTTGACGGTTCGTTCGGTCAATCCCAATTGACTAAACTGCTGCCGATAAAAGGCGATCGCCTGATTCATATTCAGGTCAGTTTGGAAGTTGATAGCAGCCTCTCCTGGCCCCTGAATATTCTGAAAATTACGTACCGAGCTGGGCAGCGGAAACTCGGTACTAAACTGCTGGCTGAGCAAGAGTGGAGATTCAGCCTCATCAAGCAGCGCGGCATCGAGATCCGTATCGAGATCCGTTGACAGAACACTTTGATGCTCCAAGGCTGATGTCCCAGAACTCAATGCCAAAGATGCTGACATCGCACTCTCGGCTGATACACCCAAAAGGGCGATCGCAGTGAGAGCGATCGCCCCTCGCATGGCCATTCGATCAGCATCTCCATACAGGCGATTCGAATGCTGGATGGAAGAGGAATCTGTGGAGGCAGGATCTGCAGAGGCAGGTGCGCGACCGATGGAGCCACAGATCTGTTTCCAAGGAGTATCAGTCATTGAGGATATCAATTACGAGACGGAGTTTTGAAAATCTCGCGGGCCATCATATCCCGAAAGATCCGCTAACTCTTCAAGACTGATAGCACCGTTGTAACGTTCCCCGTTGATCTCCCAGGTTGGATAGCTTGGAATTTCAGCCGCCTGACATTCTGGAGTTTGACTTCTGACATCACCCGGAGGCGAGCACTCCACGTAAGGCACAACTTTAGCGGCTTCTTGTCCAAAAAGAGACTTCTGGTCATGACAGTGGGGACACCACCACGCACCATAGAAAGTTGCTCCAATATCTTTCAGATGCTGTGCTAGAGCAATTTCAGATTCGCCAGAAGTTGTTGTTACTGGAATGTCAGTCGTTTCTTCGGCTCCCCCATCTGCAACGGCTGGATTGTTGATCCCCGAATAGACTCCCAGCGTCCCAACGAGAGCTACCATTGCTACAATGACGCTCGTGAACAAAGGCTGAGATAGATCAGGCCAATCTTGACCAATGAGAGCCAATATGAACAGAGTCGCGGATAAAATTGCTGAGCCGATGCAGTAGACACAGAGCGCTTTAATCTCAAATGCCAGCAGATACATCAGATAGCCGCTGAAAACCAGCATCGACGTACCACCAACGAGTAATAGCGGTTTTGTCCACTGCGCTAACCTGTCTCGAAGTTCCTTTTGCTGAGGAGAACTGACCACAAGGGGGGCGATCGCCAAAACTACCATGCTCAGATAAGCCAAAAAGCCAAATAAAGCTAGAGGCAAGCCTAATATTGTTGCATAGGGACTCGACAACACAATGTCACAGCCGCTGCTGGGACAAGCTGTTTCATTTCCTGTGAGCTTCACAATCGTGAGATAAGCAGTTACGACTGCCCCAATCGAAGCAGCACCAGCCATGATCGGTCGAGCATATCGATGCAGAGGAGACGATACTGAACGTTTACGGGGCATAGAATCACCAACGGATAAAACAACATGTTGATGCGAGTTCAACACATTACAAAATAGCGAAAAATTTGTCTCAATGACCGCTAGGTGTATGCCTGTTAATTGTGTGTACCTTCAGATTTGCTTGAACTTCAAACTGCGGCAATCATTCTGGCGACTGAACTGTATGGGGAATTTAGGGGTTTCTTCATCCATTTAAAAGGTGCGTGGGCGATCGCACCTTTGTCTTCTCTCGCTTACTCTGGTAGACGAACCAGCAGGACTGGGCACGACGCATACACTCGGATGTAATCGGAAAGAGATTGCCCCAACAGGCGATCGAGATCAGGGAGTCCTTGGGCAATGGTCGGACGGCGCTCGGGAGACCCCATCACCAATAAATCTACGTCTAACTCTTCTGCCAAAGCCCGAATTCGAGTACCGGGCTTGCCTGCCGGAGCCTCACAACGATAATCGATGCCAAGTCGTTTTGCCGCCTCAACCGCAGGAGCGAGTACTGGATCTGTTTCAGGATTTTCCATCGGAGCATCAGGAATCGATCTCAGATCAGGACTGACATGCACCAAAATAAGTTGGCCTCCCTTAACATCCTTCAGCATTGCTAAGGATGTTTGTAGAACCTGTTGTGATGACTCGGAGCGGTCTAATGTGACCAGAACCTTACGAATTTTCTTCACGTAGATGTCATCTTTGACCAACAGCATTGGACGACCCGCTAGCTGAAAAACATACTGGCTCACAGAATTTTCTAGAATAGATTGAATCCGCTTGAGACCGCGCGAGCCCATGATAATTAGGTCAGCATCAATTTCGTCGGCCACTTCACATACGGTCGTCTTAGGATCGCCCTCTCTCAACATTGCGGTAGAACGAGCCGGATCGAGCTGAAGTGATTGAATTGCCCGCGCTAGAGTCTTGCCACCTTCTTCCCATTTGGAGGTCATTGCCTCTGCTGTAACTTGAGGGGGCACAATGTGCAAAACAGTAACATTGGCTCGCTGAAATAAAGGAATATCCATCAAGAACTTCAACATTGCCTCTGACTGACCCGTGCCAGAGTCTGCCAGCAGAATTTTTTCCATCTTTATCATTATGACCCTCCTTTAATAATCATAAATGGGTTTGATTTTCAACAGATACGATCGTGAAATTCAATGTTTATTCCAACGCACAGGTGAAGACAAAATGTTCACAACATTAATCACATTTTTCGCACTGTGCTGATGATGCTTACACTCAGTCAAATTGACATAGAATGCTAGTATCAAAAGGCTATATTTGAATTTTGAAATATATCAAAAGCTGTGAATCTGACAATTTAGCCTACTCAGATCATACCGCTGAAGAACAACCACAGCACAGCCTCTACGATAGATTTCACATTTTTAAACTTGCTTCTGGTTCACGGGACATCCAAATATTATCCATCATTGAAATTGTTTCAAAAAATGACTAAATATTGACTTCTGAGACAGCTAAATATACTTGCAGCACTGGAAATCTATCTGCTCGATACACAAGCGCTTTATGTCTAGTTCGAGGGTCAAGCCTACTCTTTTTTCAGTAAGCCATCTTGACAGATGTCCCTAAATGACGTTCAGGAGACTATGTTCCTTCACCAGATGGAGAGCCTGAGGATTAGTCAGTTGTCCATTCTGTAATCGGCCAAGGACTTGTCACTCTCCGCGCATCCTGCTGGTCTCTACTGGGATAATCTGAACCAGGCGATGCAGAACAAAAGTCTTTGGTTCTTGAAATATTCAGTGCTTTGGAAGCCAATATTGATACAAAATGCGCAGATAGGTTAGGTCGGATATTGATGGAGAAGCCGCGCGGTGCGCGGCTTCTCCATCAACTATTGGTTTTATATCAGCGCGTAGCAC
>JGI12048J13642_10423810_pt1 | contig 11000 bp, 8 predicted proteins | sample ElkSlonscriptome_16_FD_13642 | JGI IMG/M metagenome (IMG submission 13642) | reverse complement strand
GCGCTGGTTCCAGGGTGTCGCGCCCCTGGACGGCTTCGCGGTGGAAGCAAAGGAGGCCGGCACCTTCCGCGTCTGCGCTACCGATCTCTGGCGCTACTACGACTTCGGCGACGAGCCCGTGCACGCCATGCTCCGCTCCTACGACCGCGATGGCGACCCCGCCGGCTGGCAGCGGGAAGCCGCGGTGAGCGAGCGCGGCCGCATCTGCGGCGAGGGTCTCGAGCCGGCCGGCGGCGCCGACGAGTACACGGTCGTTCGCTTCGACCTGCGCCGCGGCGACGAACAGCTCCCCGCGGCCCTGCTCCACCTGGCGCGCGATCCCGAAGGAGAGCTGCGCATCATCGGCCTACACCGCATGTGAGCGTTCAGGCAGCGATGAGCGGTGCGACCGCGTCGCGAGCCTCTTCGGCGCGCACGGTGGGCGCGAGGGGCTCGCCGACCCGAACGCCGACGGTGGCGCGGAAACGCTTCGGCAGGTGGGTCATCGGGTAGCCGCCGTCGTAGCTGAAGATCGAGCCCCAGAGACCGCGAAGACCGACGGGCACGACCGGCACCGGTCGCCGGGCGAGGACGTGCTCCATGCCGCTCTTGAAGACGTCGAGCTCGCCGTCGCGGGTGCACTTGCCCTCGGGGAAGATCATCACCAGCTCACCGGCCGCGAGGGACTCGTCGATCGCCTCGAAGGCGGCGTCGAAGCAGGCCCGGTCGGCCTTGCGGGAGGCGATCGGGATCGCCCGCGCCGTGCGGAAGAGGAAGCTGAGGATCGGCAGGCGGAACATGCGGTGGTCCATCACGAAGCGTGGGTTCCGGTCGAGGAGCGAGCCGAGGACGAAGGCGTCCACGAAGGAGAGGTGGTTGGCGACGATCAGCGCTCCACCCTCGCTCGGGATCCGCTCGAGGTCCTTCGCATCGACGCGATAGAGGACGTGCACGATCGCGCGGGTGACCACGCGGATCAGGTCGCAGCGCCAGCGCCAGCCAGCGAAGGCGGTGGCGACGAGCACCACCACCGCGGCCACCGCGAGGAGGGTGCCGGCGGAGGCGCCGAACGCGATGGCAAGCGCGGCACCGCCGGCGGCGACCACCATGCCGGCGGCGTTGACGATGTTGTTCGCCGCGATGACCCGCGCGCGCTCTTCCGCCTTCGCCCGGCGCTGGAGGAGCGCCTGGAGCGGCACCACGTAGAAGCCGCCGGCCACGCCCAGGAGCGTGACGGCGACCATCGCGCCGGTCATCGTGGCGGCGATGGCGAGACCCGCGAGACCGAAGGCCATGCCGAGGGCGGCGAGGACCACGTAGCCGCGCTCCACGCGGCCGCTGCTCCAGCGCTCACAAGCCACGGCGCCGATGCCGATACCGACGCTGAAGCCGGCGAGGAGCAGCGAGAGCCCATGCTCGTCCCAGCCGAGGTTCGTCGCCAGCGTCGGGAGCTGGCCGAGGACGAGCGCGCCGATCGCCCAGAAGAGGGTCACGCCACCGATGGCCATGCCGGTCGCGCGGTCCCGAAAGCCGAGGCGGAGGGTCGCCACCGTCGAGCGCACGGGCCGCAGATCGACCTTCATGGCCGTGGCAGGCGGCGCCGCCGGGATCGCCCGCGCGGCGTAGAGACCGAGGAGCGCGATGGCGACGAGGGCCAGACCGACGGTGCCGCCCATGCCCGGCGCGGCGCCGGCGAGGGTCCCGACGAGGGTGCCGACCAGGATCGCCACGAAGGTGCCGAGCTCGACGAGCGCGTTGCCGGCGACGAGCTCGTCCGGCTCGAGGTGCTCCGGCAGCAGCGCGTACTTCAGCGGCCCGAAGAAGGCCGACTGCGTGCCCATCCCGAAGAGGGCCACGAAGAGCAGCGGCGCCGACTCGGTCACGAAGCCGACGAACGCGAGGCCGAGGACGAGGACCTCGACCCCCTTGAGCACGCGGACCATGCGCGCCTTGTCGAAGCGGTCGGCGAGCTGACCGGCGAGCGCCCCGAAGAGGAAGAAGGGCAGGACCAGCAGCGCCGTCGCGACGTTGATCAACGCCGGGACCGGCATGGTGGTGCTGAGCCCGCCGAAGGCGAGGGCAGCGACGAGGGCGCTCTTGAGCAGGTTGTCGGCGAAGGCGCCGAGGAGCTGGGTCCGGAAAAGGGGCCCGAAGCGGCGAGTGCGGAGCAGGTGCAGCATGCCCTTCGCCATCGCAAGAGCGCTGCCAGCCCAATTCGTCAGTGTTTTCAACAACAAATCGTGATGTCTCGTACATTATGAGAGCGCACGTGTACATTCTGTGTACATGAACCCCACCGACCGAGCGATCCTCGAGCAAGTCAGCCGCGCAACCTTCGCCAACCCCTTCGGCGAGGAGCGCTGGGCCCTCGACGCCGAGATCGCGGGCGTCGAGCCGGACTCGGGAGACGTGGTGGACCGCGCCGTCGCCCGGGCCGCGGCGGTCCGCGAGCGGGTGGGACCGATCGACGAGCAGGAGCTGGCCGACCGTACCCTGGTGGAGCACGCCCTCCTCTTCGACGCCTTCCATCGCTTCGCCGAGGACTTCGACGCCTTCATCGGGAAGCAGCGAGCGAGCGACGAGCCGCTCCCCTTCGAGCAGCACCGCTCGGTCGCGCGCTTCCTCGACGCCGGCGGCTTTCCGCGCGGGCGCATCGGTCGAGTCTTCGAGCTCTTCTACCAGCTGCGGCGCGCGTTCCTCTTCATCCGCGATTCGCTGGTGGGCGAGAGCGCGTCGATGCGCGCGCTCCGGACGGCGCTCTGGAACCAGCTCTTCACCCAGGACGTGCGCCGCTACGAAGCGCACCTCTGGGATCGGATGGAGGACTTCTCGCTGATTCTCACCGGCGAGACCGGCACGGGAAAGGGCGTGGCGGCGGCCGCCCTCGGGGCCGCGGGATTCATCGGCTGGGACCCGAAGGCCGGCGCCTTCGAGGAGAGCTTCCAGCGGACCTTCGTGCCGCTGAACCTCTCGGAGGTACCGGGGCCGCTTCTCGAGAGCGCCCTCTTCGGCCACGAGAAAGGCGCCTTCACCGGTGCGATCCGCAAGAGCGAGGGGGCGCTCGCTCGCTGTCCGGCGCACGGGATGATCTTCCTCGACGAGATCGGAGAGATCGGACCGGCCACCCAGGTGAAGCTGCTACGGGTCCTGCAGGAGCGGACATACACGCCACTGGGCGCTGCCCGGCCGGAGCGCTTCCGCGGACGGGTGGTCGCGGCGACCCACCGCTCGCTCACCCAGTTGCGCGACGAGGGGCGCTTCCGCGACGACTTCTACTACCGCCTCTGCTCGGACGTGGTGGAGGTGCCCCCGTTGCGGGTCCGGCTGCGGGAGGAACCCGCCGAGCTCGACGCGCTGCTGGACGCGCTCACCACCCGGATCGTCGGCAGCGCCGAGCTCGCGCCGATGGTTCGGGAGGCGATCGACCGCGACCTGCCCGAGGACTACGGCTGGCCGGGCAACGTGCGCGAGCTCGAGCAGACGGTCCGTCGTGTGCTGATCACCGGTCACTGCGGCGAGCCGGAGGACCGACCGAGCGGCGACGGTTTCGCCCGCGCCCGAGAGGGCGAGCTCACCGCGCGGGAGCTGCTCGACGCCTATTGCGCACACCTCTACGCGATCCACGGCACCTACGAGGCCGTCGCTCGCATCACCGACCTCGACCGGCGCACGGTGAAGAAGCACGTGCTCGCGGCCGGCTGAGCGGTCAGCTCGGATCGAGCTGCAGCACGCGTTCGGCCGGGTAGCGCGGTGAACGCGCGGTCGGCGGCGCAGGCGCGGGAGCAAGTCGGAAGAGCAGCAGCTCCGTGCCTTCACCCGGGAGCCCGAACGCCGCATCGAAGCGCGCGCGGATCCTCGTCAGGTGTCTCGCCTGGTCCTCGCTGAAGCCGTCGCCGCCGTCGGCGAGCCGCTCGAAGAGATAGAGCAGCGCACTCAGCGGCTGAAAGGCCAGGCCGAGCTCCGTCGCCCGAGCCCACACGCGGGCGAGCGCTCGCCCTCCCCGAAGGAAGGCCTCCGGCCCGCTCTCGGCCGAGCGCAAGATCACCAGCGCCGACGAGGACGCCACCGCCCGTCGGGTGGTCCGTCCGAGCCCCTGCCCCGAGTCCATGGCCAGCATCTGATCGACGAAGGCGCGCCGGCGGAGCATCCGCATCCCCGCCACCTGGGTCGGATCCATCTCGAGGGACGCCAGGTCGATGCCGTCCCGGGTGCGCCGCACGTCTTCATCGGTGAAGCGGACCTCCGAGAGGAGCTCCCGGTGCAGGCGCGGGTGAAGGAAGCGGAAGCGGTCCCCCTCGGCGAGCACCTCGCGGGCGCGCGCGAGCGCCTCGTCGCCGGTCACGGCCAGCAAACTGGCCCCCCGCGAGCGCGCGACGGTCGCGAGATCGTCCAGGGCCCCCGGTGGGAGCGGACGTCGCTCGGCCAGCTTCCGGTTGGTCACCCGCTGCGCGAGCGGCTCGATCCATCGACGCTCGCCCTCGTCGATGGACGAGGGCTCGAAGCGAACGCGCGCAGCGACGGAGAGGTCCGAAGCGCCGGAGGGAAAGGTCTCCAGCGTGGGGGTCCAGCCCGTCGCCCGTGCAGCCGTGCAGAGGTTCTCGAGCGCCGCACCGACGGCGAGCAGCGACGCGTGCCGGCGGTGGTCGAGGAGGGTGACGCCCCGCTCCGGATGAACGCCGAGCTCCAGTCGCTGCTCGCGCCAGGCGAAGTGCCACGGCTGACAGTTGCCGCCGGAGGGCGCGAGGGTGGCGAAGGTGACCCAGCGCCGGATGGTCTCGACCGATGGTGTCGTCTCGTCCACTCGAGGGACGAGCTCCGGGATCACCGGGTCTACCGGCGTCGTCGTGCTGGGCGCGACCTCGGGGAGCGGCACCGAGCCATCGACGTCGTCGGAGACGAGCTTCGCGAGGTCGACGAAAAAGCGACCCGAGCGGGTCATCGAGCCGAGCGCGATCCGGCGGGCCACGTCCGTGTTGAGCGCGCCCCCGAGCGCAACGGCGGAGGCGAGCTGGGGCCAGGTCTTCAGCGTCGTGTCGATGTCCGGCATCGACGCACCGAGCCGGGTGCTCATGGTGTCGACTCCGATGATGCGTAGCACCGCAGGGACCTTCTCGTAGGTGCTGAGCCCCTCGAGATCCGCCGCACGCAGGTCGCCCGCGAGGCCGTGGAGGATCGGTCGCTCCGGCTCGCGGTCGAACCGCTCGACGTCGATCATGCCGCGGTCCGAGGTCTCCATCAGAACGGGGATGCGGCGAGCCTTCGCCTCCTCCCGCAACCGGAGCTTCATGGCCAGCCCATCGCACTCCTCGAAGAGGAGGTCGAGGCCCTCGAGGAAGGGCTCGATCGACTCGTCGGTCACGCCGGCCGAGAAGAGCTCGACGCGCACGTAGGGATCGAGCTCGGCGATCGAGCGCGCGGTGAGGACCGTCTTCGGGACGCCGATGTCGAGCACCGTCGCCCGAAGACGGTTGAGATTGGAGAGGTCCAGCGTGTCGAAATCCGCCAAGCGGATCTCTCCACCGAGCCCCTCCTGCACGAGGGTGAGGGCAGTCGAGCTCCCCACGCTGAGGCCGGCGATTCCGAGCCGCAGGGAGCGGAGGTGCGCCTGCTCCTCGCGGGTGATCTTGTTGCGGTTCCGACTGGTCCGGAGCTCGTGGAACTCGTCGGCGCCAAGAAGGTGAACCACCGTCCGCCGCCACGGGTAGAACACCCAGCTGCCGTAGCGATCGACCGAGCGACCAGAAAGGTGTGCCTGGACCGCAGCGCTCTTCGCCTCCGCCGTCCATTCCCGGCTGGGGTCGCGGGTGACCGCCAGCTCCTCGAGCTGCCGCTCGAGGGTGTCGCGAAAGGCGACCCCCTCCGCGCGTAGGCTCGTCAGCCGCTCCACCGCAGCGGGATTGCCCGCCGAGAGCACCTCGGGGCGGAAGGGCTCACTCATGGGGTCTCCGGCACTGCTCACTGCCCATGTTTCCCCACGGCAATCGCGACCTCTTCGATGAGCTCCGGACAGAAGTCGGTCGAGAAGAGCGCCTGGTCGGCGTCACCGAGGTTCACCGCCCCCGGCACGGGCGCGCTGCCCATCGCCTCGTCGAAGAAGACGACGCGCCGCTTGCCGAGGCTGCCCAGGTGGATCTGCGCCTCCCGCACGAGGGCGGCGCGAACGAGCGCGGTGGTCTTCTCGTCGAGCGGAGCGAAGTGATCGATGCGAATCGAGTCGAGCAAGCCGAAGAGGTGGAAACCATCGGCCACGCTCTCGATCCACGCCATGGCCACCGGCGCTCCGTCGACCCACGCCAGTCGGAGGACGCGGCCTCGGTCGCCGCCGGCACGGGCGAAGCGGGCGCCAGGCTCACGGAGCATCACCCGGCGCGGGAGCAGGTCGTAGCCGGCCAGATAGGCGAAGGGGCGGCGGCTTCGCATGTCGGAGAGCCAGTGCCTGGTCTCGGCGGTCGTCGGCTCGGTGCACGTGATCGGCCCGGTCGCCCGCCCATCGGCGCGGAGAGTCGGGACCTCCCACGGCCGAAAGGCGCTCACGTGAGCGCGCTGGCCATCGGCGAGGGAGCGAGGGAAGTCACGGTTCACGCCACGGGAGAAGCGCGCCCCCGCGTGCTGCACGAAGACCACGAGCCACTTGGCGTCGTGAGCCATCACGTGCTCGGTCGCGCGCAAGTAGAGGTCGTAGAGCGGCCGACTCCCGCTCATCCAGAGGGGCCGTTCGTTGTCCCGGGCCAGCTGATAGATGAGGGCGGAGCGCTCCCAGGCGTTGAGGAACGTGACGCTGCCGTCGATGCCGTCGAGCGAACGCCAGGTCACCTGCGCTCCGAGCTCGGGGTGGGCGGCGAAGAGCTCGGTGACGCGGTGGAAGTCCGCCTTCAGATGCTCGAAGAACTCGGGCTCCTTGTCGGAGATCCGGAGGTAACCGGAGCGCGCGTAGAGCTCCCAGAGCGCATCGGGGGCAGGATCGAGCCGGGCGTGCGGATGGCAGACCCGGTCCACCTCGGCTCGCCACTCGTCCAGCTCCGCGCTTCCGAAGCGCACCCGGAGCTCCTGGCAGCGTCCGTGCACCGGGTCCCGAATCGAGTCGCCGACCACGAGGTCGAGCTCGAGCTCGCCGCCCTTCCAACGCAGCTGCGCGCCGGGCAGCTCCATCCCCGGGTAGAAGAGCATGGCCGGGTCCTTCCGCACGACCAGCGTCCGACGGGAGACCGCTTCGACCTCGATCGCCACCGGCTCGGGGTGGAGCCGATGCTCGAAGGCGAGAGTCGTCCGCGGCGGCGCTGCCGCCCGGGACTCGGAGCGCAGCGCCGTTCGCAATAGGCGCATGGGTCGGGGACCGCCGTCCGGTGGGAGGTCGCCCACGTCGAAGACGTAGTCGGCACGCGGCGCGCGGACGTCCACCGTGAAGGCGCCGCTCGGCCAACGCCTCGAGTCCCGCAGATGAGACGAGGGAATGCGGCTGCCATCCTTCGCCGAGACCCGAAGCTCCCGGTGGAGGAGCACCATCGCCTCGAGCAGCGCCGCGATGCGGGCCTTCGGCTCGCCGATCTCCTCGAGGGGGGCAGAGGTGCGCCAGTCGCTGTGCGCCTGGTTCGACTCCTGGAGCGCCTCGAGGAGGGCGTGGAGTCGGCGGGCATCCTCCCGGGAGGGCGTGTGACCGAAGCCGACGATGCGCTGTCCCCCGGCCGAGTGGATCTCGCGACAGCGAGCGCGAAGCACCAGGGGCTCTCCGCTCCAGCGAGGGCTCTCGAGCCGGATGGCGAAGACCGCCCCGCGGTCGAAGGGCGGTCGGGCTCCGGCGGGAAAGGCGATCGCCCCGTCGTGCAGGCTGAGCCGGCGAAGCTCGACGGCGGTGTCCACGGCCGCCAGCCGGGCGCACACCCCGGCCGTTCCGGGATTCAGGTGGTAGCCGGCGAGCGCGCGGAGCGGGGGAGCGCTTCGAGCGGAGACCATGTTCCCATTTCTGGGTAAGAATCGCCGGCCGTCAACCTCAACTTCACCCCCTACGCGCCAGCCCCTTCTGGTACCATCATCAGTCCATGGTCAGCGCTCCTCTCTCGTGGACCCCGAAGCTCCTTTTCTGCGACGCCAACTACGCCCTTGGTCACTGTGGGCCTCTTTTCGCTGTGATTTGGCGAGACGAGACGTCGGTGGCGGGTGCCCGGCACCTGCAGTCGACGTTCCATGACTGGGCCCAGGAGGGGCAGAAGCATGGCCTCATCACGATCATCGAGGCCGACGCTCCGCTCCCGAGCTCGGAGGCCCGCGACGCGGTCGCCGAGTTCCTCCAGAGCATCAGTGACCAGTGCGCGGTCTCGGCGGTGATCTTCGAAGGCGCCGGCTTCCGGAGCGCCGCGGTCCGCGCCGTGGTCACCGGACTGACCATGCTCGCGAAGCAGGCCTATCCCCACCGGGTCTTCGGCTCCGTAGAGGAGACCGAGCCTTGGTACGTCGACCTGGCGCCGACCGAGTGGCGACTGGGCGGCGGTCGATTCATCGATTCGGTCGCCGGCATCCGCGCGCTGATCGAAGACTGAGGGCGGGAGCTGGAAAATCGCCCTTTCCGGGGGTACGATGCCGGTTCTCCCAACAGCAAAGGGGTCCCCGATCATGAAGAAGCTCTCCATCCTCTCCCTCGTCGCAGCCGTCGCCGGCGTCGCCCTCACCGGTCTCGTTCCGAGTCACGCCACGGCCGACCAATCGCGCTGCTTTCCGCTGATCGGCCGCTTCGACGCCGTTCCCGCGCCTCCCGCCGAGTGTTCCTCACCGGTCGGCTTCTGCACTCGCGGGAATCTCACCGGGACCTTGAGGGGCAGCTACGAATTCACGATGGACGCCACCGGCCCGGCGGACGCTCGCGTACCGGGGATCAACAACTTCGCTGGCGAGAGCGTGGTGACCACTCGCGGCGGCGCGACCCTCACGGGCATCGACACCGGGACCATCGACCTCGATCCGGCCCGCTTCGGTAGCTTCGTCTCGCTCATCACCTTCCAGTCGGGGACCGCTCACCTCGACGGCTTCACCGAGGCCCAGATCGCTCTGCGCGGAGCGTTGGACTTCGCCTCCGGCCAGACCGAGGGCAACTTCCGCGGCCGCATCTGCTTCTGATCCGCCGGGGCCATCGACGGGCTGGACGTCGGACCGAAGGTGGCGCTCTGCGCGAGGACGCGTAGGGTGGCGCCCGGATGAACGGCACCGGCGAGATCGGCTACCTGGCCGCGGACGGCTTCGTGGACGAGCTCGCCCATGAGCTCGGCGACGTGACCGAAGCCCACGGGCGGCTGCTGCTCGCGCCGGGGCCCGAGCAGCGGCCAGCATGGGCGCAGAACGTCTGGCTCAGCCCCCGGCGCCTCGAGGTGCGCTCCATCGGCGACGCCGCCAAACAGCTCAAAGCCATCCAGCGGAACTGGGCGCTCCATTCGACGAGCGAGCACCGGCGGGCAGCGCTCATCCAGGACAAGCTCCCTCACGTGTCCGGCAAGCCCATCGAGCCCTACGCCGAGCTGCCGACGGCGCCCCTCGGCGGCTGGACCCTCCTCGACCGGCACACGGTGCTCGCCTCGCCGGAGACCTCGAGCCCCTTCGCCCACGGCGAGGTGCCCTTCGTCGAAGACACGGAGGGACCGCCGAGCCGCGCCTACCTCAAGCTCTGGGAGACCTTCACTCTCACCCGCCAGTGGCCGAAGGCGGGCGAGAAGGTGCTCGACCTGGGCAGCGCCCCCGGCGGCTGGTCCTTCGTGCTCGCGGAGCTCGGCGCCGAAGTGCTCAGCGTGGACAAGGCGCCCCTCGACGAGCGGGTGGCCAAGCGCCCGAACGTGACCCACCGGCGGATGAGCGCCTTCGCCCTCGAGCCGGCAGAGGTCGGGCCGGTCGATTGGGTGTTCTCGGACGTGATCTGCTACCCGGAGCGGCTACTGAAGCTGGTGCACCGCTGGATGGACGCCGGCGTGGAGCGCTTCGTCTGCACCCTGAAGTTCCAGGGCGAAACGGACCACGCGACCGCCGAGCGCTTCGCGGCCATCGAGGGCGCTCGACTGATGCACCTCAGCCACAACCGCCACGAGCTCACCTTCGTCCGACTCTGACGGAGACGTTGGCAGAACTCGATCTCCCACCCTATAGCTGGGCCGATGCCCTTGCGGACCGCCATGCTCCTCGCGCTGACCTTGGTCGGCTGCGGATCGGAAGAGGAGCTCGCCGTGGCGCCGCAACCGGCGGTCGCCGCGCCGGTGAGCCCGACGCACGGCGGGGCCTTGGTGCCGCTGCACGACTACCGGGTGGAGCTGCTGGCCCACGGGTCCGGCGAGGTCTTCGCCTACCTCACCCGGATGGACGGCCAGCCGGTCGCCAACCCGGAAGGGGCCCTGCTCACGGTCACCGTCACCGTCGACGCCGATCACACGCGCCCGGTGCTCTTGCGCTGGAACGCCGAGGCCGGCCGCTACGAGGCGCGGCTCCGCGATGCGCCGGTCGAGGGACCGGCGGACGTCGGCCTGATGGTCTCCGGTCGACCCGAGCGGGGCTCGGTGGACCGTTTGGCCGTCGAGCCAGCGCTCGAGGACAGCGGCGTGGCCTACGCAGACGCCGAGGCGGCGAGCGACGATGGTGAGGAGGGTGACGAGGCCGGCGGCGGCGAAGGCGCGGAAGACGCGGAAGACGGCGGCGGCCGCTCGCGGAGCGGAAGCCTCCGCGCGCGCGCCAGGCGGCTCTTCGGCCTCTGACCTACCACCCCTGTCACGCGGTAGAGTGAGCCGTGGGTGAACGGCCCCCTCGAGCGCTGCTTCCGTGGGCTGCGATGCTGATGGCGCTCGGCGTCGCCTTCGCGTTCGGCGGTGCGAAGCTCTTCGAGCGGCTCGGAGCGCTCGGCATCGGGCGGTACGTGCTCGGAGACGCCGCGTTGACGGGCGGGCTCTGCTGCTCGGGACTGCTCATGCTCTCTCGCTGGTCGCACTCCCGACGCGACGCTCTTCGAGGGGCGGCCCGGTCAGGGGGCCACCATCGATCGCTTCCAGCTCGGCTGG
>JGI12048J13642_10038752_pt1 | contig 11004 bp, 7 predicted proteins | sample ElkSlonscriptome_16_FD_13642 | JGI IMG/M metagenome (IMG submission 13642) | reverse complement strand
GGCGAGGTAGGGGCGGGCGCAGCCGTTCGGGCAACCGGTCATGCGCACGACCAACGGCTGCTCGGCGAGGCCGTGGTCCTGAGCGAGCCGTTCGAGCCTTGTCAGCAGCTCGGGGAAGTAGCGCTCGGCCTCGGCCATGGCGAGCGGGCAGGTCGGCAGCGCAACACAGGCAATCCCGTGGCGGCGCAGCGTCGATTGCCCGTCGGCGAGGAGGCCGTGTTCGCGGGCGAGACCTTCGATCGCGGCTTTGCTTCGGGCGGGCACGCCGGCCACGATCAGGTTCTGGTTCGGCGTGATGCGCAAGTCGCCCTGATGGATGCGGGCGATCTCGCGCAGGCCCGTCATGGCCGTATGGCCGTCGCCGTCGCGGATCCGCCCGCTCTCGATAGAGAGGGTCAGGTGCCAACGCTGGTCGCGCCCCTTGACCCAGCCGTAGCGGTCGCCCTGGTCGGTGAAGCGCACCGCGCGGGCCGGCGCGAAGGCGATGCCGGCGCGGCGCTCGACCTCGGCTCGAAAGGCCGCGAGGCCCATGCGCTCGATCGTATATTTGAGGCGGGCCTGCTTGCGGTTCTGCCGGTCGCCGAAGTCGCGCTGGGTCGTCACCACGGCCTCGGCCACGGCGAGCGTGTGCTCGGGGGCGACGAAGCCGAGTTCGTCGGCGAGGCGCGGAAAGGTGCTCGGATCGCCATGGGTGGTGCCCATGCCGCCGCCGGCGAGGACGTTGAAGCCGAGGAGGCGCTCGCCGGTCGCGACGGCGACGAAGCCGAGGTCGTTGGAGTAGACATCGACGTCGTTGTGGGGTGGCACGGCGACGGCGGTCTTGAACTTGCGCGGCAGGTAGGCTTCGCCGTAGATGGGTTCGGCCTCCTCGCCGCCGGCGACTTGCTCGCCGTCGAGCCAGAGCTCGTGGTAGGCGCGCGAGCGCGGCAGCAGGTGTTCGCTGATACGCTTCGCCCATTCGTAGACCGCGAGGTGCAGCGCCGATTCGACCGGATTCGGGTTGCACAGCACATTGCGGTTGACATCGCCGCAGCCGCCGATCGAGTCGATCATCGCCTCGTTGATGCCCCGGATGACGGGTCGCAGGTTGCCCTTGAGGATGCCGTGGTACTGGAAGCTCTGGCGTGTCGTCAGCCGCAGCGTACCGTTCGCCAGGGTCTGGCCGAGCCTATCGATCGTCAGCCACTGGGCCGGTGTGCAGACGCCGCCCGGGAGGCGTGCGCGCAGCATGAAGCCGTAATAGGGCTCGAGCAGCTGCTCGCGCCGGTCTTGGCGCCGGTCGCGGTCGTCCTGTTGGTAAAAGCCGTGAAACTTGCTGATCTGGGAATCCTCGGCGCTGACTGCGCCGGTGAGTTCGTCGACCATGCTGTCCTTGAGGGTGCCGCGCAGGTGCCGGCTGTTTCGCTTGATTTGCTCGACGTCGAGGATGGCAGCGCTCATCAGTACAGGTCCCGGTGGTAGCGCGCCGTCTGGCGCAGGTTGTCGACATATTCGCTGGCGGCCTCGGCGCCGCGGCCGGCCTCGCTCGCAACGACCTCCAGCAGCGTCTCATGCACCGCTTGGCCCATGGCGCTCGCGCCGCAGACATAGAGGTGCGCGCCGTCTTCGAGCCAGCGGTAGAGCTCGCGGCCCTGCTCGCGCAGCCGGTGTTGAACATAGACAGGCTCGTCGCCGTCGCGGGAGAAGGCCAGGCTGACGCGGGCGAGGTGGCCGGCCTGGCGTTGGGCGAGCCAGTCGAGTTGGTAGAGGAAGTCGCGGTGGAAGTGGCGATTGCCGAACACCAGCCAGTTCGCCCCGCCGTCGCCGTTGGCCGCGCGCTGCTGCAGGAAGGCGCGGTAGGGGGCGACGCCGGTGCCGGCGCCGACCATGATGATTGGCGTGGCGCCGTCCTCCGGCAGACGGAAGGCCGGGTTCTCGGCCAGGTAGACGCCCACTTGCTCATCGGCTGCGAGACGCTCGGTCAGGAAGCCGGAGGCCCCGCCGAGGTGGGCGCGCCCATGGGCCTGATAGCGCAGGACCGCGACCGTCAGGTGGACCTCGTCGTCCGTTTCGTCGCGGCAGGAGGCGATCGAGTAGAGGCGCGGCTGCAGCGGCCTGAGCAGGCCCGCCAGCGTGGCGGCGTCGACGCGGCCAGGGTGGGCCGTGATCAGGTCGATCAGCTGCCGTTCGGCAGCGAGGGCGCGCGCCTGGCCGGCATCGGCGCAGAGCGCCCGCAATTCGCTGTCTCCCGTCGCCTCCGCCCAGGCCTGTACGGTCCTTGGATGCAGCTGCGTGAGCTCGAGGCGCTCGCGCAGGGCCTCGCCGAGACTCGTTTCGGCACCATCGAGGCTGACGCCGGCCTCGGCGTCGAGGTGTAGTTCAGCGAGGATGGTCCGGACCAGCGCCGGGTCGTTGCGGGGCCAGACCCCCAGGGCGTCGCCGGGGCGGTAGCGCAATACCTGGGGGTCGCTGGCGAGCACCAGGTGGCGGACATCGGCGACCGCATCCTCGGTCGTGATCCGCCGGTTCTCGAGCAGGGTCGTCCGGTAGGGATTGTCCTTGTCGTGCACCGGTGCGCCGCTCGCGCGGCGGGTGCCGGGCAGGGCCACGACATTGTCCGGGCGTTGCGTCTCGACCTCGCCCGCGCTGCGCTCGGTTAGTCTCTGCAGGATCTTGCCCGACCAGTCCGTTGCGGCCGCTTGATAGTCGACGTCGCAGGCCTGTAGCGGCATCAGCCGTTCCGCCCCGAGCTCCGCCAGGCGGCGGTCGAAGTCGATTGCCGTCTGGCAGAAGTGCTCGTAGCTCGAGTCGCCGAGGCCGAGCACGGCAAAATTGAGCGCCTCCAGCCGCGGCGCCCGCTCGCCGTGGAGGAAGGTGTGCAGGGCGTAGGCGCTCTCGGGCGGCTCACCCTCTCCATGGGTGCTGACGACGATGAGGACCCACCGCTCCTTGGCAAGCTTGCGCGGACTGAAATCCCCCATCGAGACGACCTGCGCCTCGATGCCGGCGGCGCGGGCCTGCTGCCCGAGCTGGTCGGCGAGCGCGCGCGCGTTACCGGTCTGCGAGCCGTAGAGGATCGACACGCCAAGCGCTGGCTTGGCCGCGGCACCCGGCAGCGGGCCGACGGCCCCGCGTCCGGCGAGGTAGCCGCTGACCCAGGTGATCTGCGTCGGGGTCAGGTCCTTCAGCGCCGTCTGCAGCGTTCGCAGCTGGCGTTCGTCGAGCGGGCTTGTCAGGGCGTCCAATTGCGAGAGGGCCATCGATCGGGATCCTCATGGCATAAGTCGTGCTGGCCGGGTCTGTTGGGACGCCTGTTACGGCCTCGATGCCTTCGCAGTTTGCTCGTCCCATCGCGTTGCAGACAGTCTAGGCACGCGTAACTTACGAAAGGAAATGATGATTTCTTGCGAGTTATCAGGATCTGAGATATGGAACTGCGCCAGCTTCGCTCCCTCGTCACCCTGGTCGAGTCCCACTACAACGTGAGCCGTACGGCAGAACGGCTGCACCTGGTGCAGTCGGCGGTGACCCAACACTTGAAACAGTTGGAGACGGAACTCGGAACGCGGCTCTTCGTGCGCCACGGCAAGCGGTTGATCGGTCTGACCGAAGTCGGCCAACAGGTTTTGCACCATGCGCACGGGGCCCTGCGTCAGACCGGCAACATCCTGGCCGTCGGGCGGGACCACGTCGAGGAGGATCAGGGCGTGCTGCGCCTGGGCGCGACCCATACCCAGGCGCGCTATGTGCTGCCGCCGGTGATCCGGCGTTTTGTGGCCCTCTACCCAGGTGTGGAGCTGGAAATCCATCAGGGAACGCCGGGCCAGTTGGTCGACATGGCACTGCGCGACCTGGTCGACTTGGCGATCTGTACCGAGGCGCTCGGCGAGGAGGCCGGTCTGCGCGCGCTGCCTTGCTATCGCTGGAATCGGTGCCTCATCGCGCCGCATGCCCACCGGCTGCTCGGTACCGAGCCGTTGACCCTCGAGGCCCTCGGCGCCGTCCCGCTCGTGACCTATGTCTTCGGCTTTACGGGGCGGGGCAACCTAAGCGAGACCTTTGCCAAGGCGGGCATACGCCCGAAGGTCGTCTTGAGCGCCGCTGACACCGATGTCATCAAGACCTATGTGCGCGAAGGGCTGGGCGTCGGCGTGATCGCGGGCCTGGCCTACCAACCGGGCGAGGATGTCGACCTCGGTGTCCGCGACCTGAGCGGCCTGTTTCCGTGGGAGATGACCAAGATCGCCTACTCACGCGACAAATACCTGCGGCGCTATCACCAGCGTTTCATCGAGATCTTCAAGACCGAAACCATCGGCCTATCACGTTGCCCTGGGCCGCAAGCACATGGCCAGTCGCAGGGCTCGGACGGTCCGGGTCTCGAGTCCATGGAGTTGGCTATTGCGCCCCCGGAAGGTTCGCCCCTCGAGACAAAGTGTCGCGGTCACGCGGAGTGATCGGGCCGTTTTGTCCCGTCCACGCAGGGGGGCAAACCCATTGAGCAAACCACGCGCGACCCATTGACGACGTCAATGGGATAACACCCGCGATCCCTCGGCACCCGCTCAGTTGGTTCGTGGATCCCGCGATAGCCAGAAACCACAACCGATTCGGCTGCGCTGTGACGACAACTCGGTCGCTCGCGGCAGTCGTTCATGGCACGCCTCGTGCTATTCGGGTAGCGCTGCTTGAGCGCCCGTCAACCAGCGATTGGGCTGCTGGGTCCGTGGTCGATGCATGCCGACCGATCGAGGGGACATGACTGGCTTTGTCGATGCCGGCGAAATGCCGCTGGATCGGTCGCCGCGACCATCACCGGATCTGTGTCAGGCAGGACATCCAGAGTAGCCAATAGACACGCGTCTCCCTAGGAGATCCTCTCGACGAACGCTGCGTTCGCTAACATCGAAGGAGGTGACACATGTCCTACCTTGCCCCGTCGGATTTCGGCAAGAAGATGGTCGACGCCGGTGAAGCCAAGATCAAGATGCATACCCGCGACTGTCTGATCAGGGCCTACATGGCCGGCGCCATACTAGCCCTCGCCGCGGCATTCGCCGTGACCATCACGGTGGAGACCGGCAACTTCCTGGCCGGTTCTCTGCTGTTCCCGGTGGGGTTCGCGATGCTCTACCTGATGGGCTTCGACCTGTTGACCGGCGTCTTCGTGCTGACGCCGCTCGCCTGGCTGGACAAACGCCCCGGCGTCACCATCGGTCGGGTGTTGAAGAACTGGGGGCTGGTCTTTGTCGGCAACTTCGCCGGCGCCCTGACGACGGCGATCATGATGGTCTGGATCTGGACCTACGGGTTCTCGGTCGACCCCGGGCCAATCGCGGACAAACTGGCCTCGATCGGTGAGGCCCGGACCGTCGGCTACAAGGCGCACGGCGCCGAAGGCTGGGCGACGATCTTCATTCGCGGCGCGCTGTGTAACTGGATGGTCTCGCTCGGCGTGGTCGGTGCCATGATCTCCACGACCGTAAGCGGCAAGGTCATCGCCATGTGGATGCCGATCCTGCTCTTCTTTTACATGGGCTTCGAGCATTCGATCGTCAACATGTTCCTGTTTCCCACCGCGCTGATGATCGGTGGTGACTTCTCGATCGGCGATTACCTCTTCTGGAACGAACTGCCGACGGCCCTCGGCAACATGGTGGGTGGCCTCTCATTGACAGGCCTGACGGTCTACACCACGCACGTGAAGACGGCCCCCGAACACGTCTTCTAACGCAACGCCGATCCGAGCCATTGTCAGGCGCCCAAGCGCCTGGGGATGAGGGCCTTGGGCGCCCGGGTCGTCGGGTGCTCGCAACCAAAGGTGAAGGCCTCAGCGCGCTCGCTGGGGCCTTCACCTTTGCCGCGACGGACCATCGGCCGCGCGACGCGGTGTGCGCAATGGCAGTGATCCCGCGCCGCGGCCGAGTTGGCCGACGTCATATCGAGGCATTCGATACAAAAAGCCGGCAAGTTTCGTTTGTCATGGATGTTCTTCGCCCTTAATCTGACTCCACAGGTAGGGTTTAGGCCCGCCGCGAGAGCGACGTCTAATCGATGCGAGGAGCAGTCCATGATCTCAGTCAGGGTCTCGATGAAGGTCACGCAGGAGCCACTGAAACGCACCCCGGTCGTGCTCAAGTTGGACGCGGACGGTTCGGAAACGGCGCCCGTGCTGACCGACCGTGCGGGCTTTGCGCGCTTCGCCGTCGCGCCGACCAGCGGCAAGGTCCTGGTGTCCGGTGTGGAACGTTACGACGGCAGGCTCGACGGTGAGATCCCGATCGAGCTGTGGTCGATCAACCAGTCCGAGCACGACGCAGGCGGCCGGTCCGGCGCCTTTCCCGCCGGCAGCAATGCCTATCCGAACATGACGACGAAGACGGTTGCCGTCGGCGACCGCAGCGTGCTCACCGACGGCGAGGGCTACTTGGTCGATCCGTCGGACTGGTCGGAGGATTTCGCACGCGCACAGGCCGACCTCGAGGGCTTGGCGCTAGGCCCCGAGCATTGGGAGGTGATCCGCTTCCTGCGCGCTCGTTTCGCCAAGCAGGGCACTCAGGCCACCGTGCGCGACATGATCGCCCACTTTCGTCAGGTCTGGGGTCGCGAGCGCGGCAGCAGCCGCCACCTCCACCGCCTCTTCCCGCGCGGCGGACCGCAGAAGCAAGGCAATCGGCTCGCCGGCCTGCTGCGGACCAAGGGCGAGCACTGAGTCGTCAACCGCCGGCGTCGCCCTGCAGATCGCTAGGGCATCCGGGCGCAGGGGCTTGTTCGTGAAGGGCCTCGAGTTCGGCGACGAAGCGCCTCTGCAGATCCGCCCAGCCCGCGGCACGTTCCGCCGTATCGGCCCCGGCCAGCTTGCGGGCCCGCCGGGCGGCCGCCAGGCCGGTGTGGTGCTCGCTCGAGAGTCGGCGCAGGGCCGCAGCGCGTCGCATCCTTCCTCCCTCCCGGGCCGAAGGCCCGCAATAGACGCCAAAGAGGCATCGCCATGAGTGACATTCTGCACGAACCGCACAAGCCCCAATTCGCCTCGGCGCCCGGGCAGGCGCGCAAGGCAGCGACCGTTGAAGAAGCCTGGGCAGCGGCCGAAGAACTCAAGCCGATGGTGGGCACGGCCCGGGCCATCGCCAAGGCCCGCCGCGCCGATTTGGCGGCACGCGGCAAGATGGCACTGCCCCCCGAGCAGCGTTGAGTCTCGGCCCAAGGGCTCTCGACAGCCTGCACCATCGGTCCGAGTCGGCGTGGCCGCCGTCTGCGGGCCGGTTGGCGGGTGCACGCGAGGCCGTAACCCCATCCCTGGGCGCCTGACGACAGCATCCCCGCTGTCGAGTCGATCACTCGCCACCTCTGCCGCTCGCGCATGCCGCCGGCCCTGCCGGCGGACTCGTCTCTGAGACCCGCCTTCTCCACGTACTGCGACACATTGGTCCGGCCGTCGGCGCACTGCGACACATTGGCCCGACCGTCGGCCCGGAGCGGGACAATCTGTCGCGCGTCTGCCCTGGTGCGCCCTGCCTCAGGATTCGCCGCTGAAGGGGGCGAGGCGACCTGATACCCCCTATCGCCGAGCCCGCCGTGAGCGGTCCGTCGGACCTGCCCCCGCCGGGTGCGCCGTGCAGGCGCGTCCTCTCCGCCGACCGATCCCCCCGGCTCACGTTGTACGGCGCGCCGCTCTGTGGATGCATTTCGCGCCGCGATGAGCGATGGCACATGCCTTGCTAAGAAGCCGTAAGCGGCGCAACCGAGGAGCGGTTCGCGCGTGACGACAAGGACCTGAGCAGTCTCGCGGCGGATCGCCCCGGGGCCGCTGACCGCCTGAGGAGATGACAGCCAAATGCATGATTTGGAGATAGAACGAGTGCGAGAGCTGCTGCGCGGGGTGTCCTACGCAGGCTTCTCACGCGACATCGTCGGCGCCGGGTTTGTCGGCGAAATCCAGGCCAACGAGCAGCACGTCGAGATCGAGTTCAAGCCGAACACCCGGGACGAGGCGAAGATCGCGGAGATGGAACAGAACATCCACGAGGTGCTGCGCGAAGCGAGCTATCGCGATGTGCAGATCCGGCGTGTCCACCCGTTCATCTCGGACTTGACCGCGGCGCCGCTGCGCAGCGCCGCCGACCTGGCCAGGGACATCGATACCCACGCGCGGCACGCCAGTGGCGGCACCAGCGCGAGCGGTGGACGGCTGATGACGCCGCTGCAGGCCGAGATGGTCGAGGACGGCGAGTTGCCGGAGGCCGACTTGCTGGCCTTGGCGCTGGGCCGCGCAGATGTGGCCACGGCCGCCGGCTACGGGCCCGAGGGTCCCGAACCCTTGGCGGGCCCGCGCGAGTCCTACGCCTATGCCAACGACATTGGCGTCCTGCAGTGGGACATCGACCCGCATGACCCGCGCGCCGAGACCTATCAACAGGAGATCAAGCAAAACGACTGGGAATACCGCGTCTGGTGGCAGGCCCACCCAAGCGCCGATCTCCTCTATGTGTCGATGCAGGCGATGCGCGAGGACTGGATCGATCACGGCGCCGACGCGGTCCCGCACCCGGTCGGTCGTTCCGAGGCGGTCAATCTCGTCTACGACGAGCGGCGCCAGGCGATCGTTGCGATCTACGGGACGGTTCGGGATTTCCGCCCTTTCGTCAATGCATTCGGGCTGGCCTACGCCAGCGAGACGGGTTCCGAAGACGGGCCAGCAACTGAAGAGGCAGGTGAGCAATGAGCAACGGCAATGGCAACGGCAAGGGGTCGCGCTGGTTCCGGGAGATGGACGAGCCGCGCAAGTGGGAGGATTTCTACCGGCGCCGCTGGCAGTACGACAAGTCGGTGCGCACCAGCCACAGCGTCAACTGTTCGGGCTCCTGCTCGTGGGAGGTCTTCGTCAAGAACGGCATGATCACCTGGGAGTTGCAGAAGACCGACTGGCCGCAGATCAACGACGAGACGCCCAACTATGAGCCGCGTGGCTGCCAGCGCGGCATCTCCTCGTCCTGGTATCCCTACAGCCCGGTGCGCCCCAAATACCCCTATGTGCGCGGCGTGCTCCTCGACTTCTGGCGCGCCGAGCGCGAGGCCGGCAAGGATCCGGTGGCCGCCTGGGCGGCGATCGTCACCAACCCGGAGCGCTCAGCGGCCTATCGCGGCGCGCGCGGCAAGGCCGGCTGGCGACGCACGAGCTGGGACGAGGCGACCGAGATGATCGCCGCGGCCAAGATCCACACGATCAAGGAGTACGGCCCCGATCACCTGGCCTCGTTTTCGCCGATCCCGGCGATGAGCATGGTGAGCTTCCTCTCCGGGCATCGCCTCTCGAACCTGCTCGGCGGGACCATGCTGAGCTTCTACGAGTGGTATCACGACCTGCCGCACATCATGCCGATGATCTTCGGCGATCAGACCGATGTGCACGAGTCCGCCGACTGGTACCAGGGCACCTACTGGATCGTCATGGGCTCGAACCTGCCGATGACGCGCACGGCCGATGCACACTTCGCCTCCGAGCACAAGTACAACGGCGGCAAGCTGGTCAACCTCTCGCCGGACTACTCCGACGTCACCAAGTTCGCCGACCTCTGGGTGCCGGTGCGCCCCGGGACCGACGCGGCCTTCCTGATGGCCTGCATTCACGTGATCCTGCAGGAATTCCACGTGAATCGCCGGTCGGAGTACTTCTTCAACTACGTCGCACAGTACACCAATCTGCCCTTCCTGGTCGTGCTCGACCAGGACGGAGACCATTGGGTCAGCGGGCGCTTCCTGCGCGCGAGCGACGTCACCGAGTACGCCAAGGAAGAGCACGCCGAGTGGAAGATGCCGCTCTTCGATACCGATGGCAACCTGCGTCTGCCCGGCGGTTCGGTCGGCTTCCGCTGGGAGGAGAAGGAGACCGGGCGTTGGAACCTGAAGAAGGAGGACGTGATCACGCGCAAGGCCTTCGAGCCGATGCTCACGATCGCCGACGGCAAGTATGAGGAAGCGCAGGTCGAGTTCGCGGACTTCACGCACACCTACAATGTCGAGCTCGGCACCACGACCTTCCGCGGCGAGAAGGCCAAGGGCCTGATGCGCGGTGTCCCGACCCGTCTGGTCAAGACGGCCGACGGCAAGGAGGTCCGGGTCACCACGGCCTATGACCTGATGCTCGCCCAGTTCGGCGTCGACCGCGGCTTCTCCGGCGACGGCTATCCGAAGGGCTACGACGACGCCGATACCCCGTACACGCCGGCCTGGCAGGAGCAGGAGACCGGTGTCGACCGCAACCTCGCCATCCGCGTGGCCCGCGAGTGGGCGGACACGGCCGAGAAGACCAAGGGCAAGTGCCTGTTCATCACGGGCTCGGGGATCCTGCACTGGTACCACGGCGGCTCGTTGACCTACCGCACCGAGGCCATCATGGGGATCATGACCGGCTGCATGGGCGTCAACGGTGGCGGCTTCGCCCACTACGTCGGCACTGAGAAGATCCGCAACGTCGCCGCGATCGGCACGCTCGGGTTCGGGCTCGACTGGGGCAACATCCCACGTCATATGAACTCGACGTCCTACTTCTATTTCCACACGGACCAGTGGCGCTACGACGGCATGAGCCTGGACCCGCTCTGGGCGCCGCGTGCCAAGCACATGCCCAAGGCGGGCAATCACTCGGCCGACATGAACGCGGTGGCCGTGCGCAACGGCTGGCTGCCCTTCTTCCCGCAATTGGACGAGCGCAACCCGCTCGATGTGGCACGCGAGGCGCGTGAGGCCGGCTGCAAGAAGATCGAGGACGTGCGCAAGTGGGTCGGGACCCAGTTCAAGGAGGGCAAGCTCAAGTTCGCGCTGCCCAACGTCGACGCGCCGAAGAATCACCCGAAGGTGCTGTGGATCTACCGGGGCAACCTGATCGGCACCAGCATGCGCGGGCACGAGCTCAACCTGAAGCACATGCTCGGCACCCACAGCAACGTGCTCGGCGGCGAGGACCGGGCCAAGGATATGGTCAAGGAGATCGAGTGGAACGGTGACGCGCCGCTCGGCAAGCTTGAC
>JGI12048J13642_10197519_pt1 | contig 11009 bp, 5 predicted proteins | sample ElkSlonscriptome_16_FD_13642 | JGI IMG/M metagenome (IMG submission 13642) | reverse complement strand
GTCGAGAAGTCCTGAAGCAAACGCGTCATTATTGACGCATAACTGACGGGGAGCCTTGGCCTTGGTGGCCGGGCGCTTGAACCCGAGGAGTACAATATGGCTAAGAAAATCCTGGCTTACGTCAAGCTGCAGGTACCGGCCGGTCAGGCGAATCCGTCCCCACCCGTGGGTCCGGCGCTGGGTCAGCACGGTGTCAACATCATGGAATTCTGCAAGGCGTTTAACGCCAAGATGGCAGATGTAGAACCGGGTCTCCCGATTCCCGTGGTGATTACGGTCTATGCAGACCGGAGTTTCACATTTATCACCAAGACGCCACCGGCTGCCGTGCTGTTGCGTAAAGCCGCGGGCGTTCCCAAAGGCAGTGGTGAACCAAATACCAAGAAGGTTGGCAAGGTGACCCGGGCGCAGCTCGAGGAAATTGCCAAGACCAAGGAACCTGATCTGACCGCTGCCGATATGGACGCAGCCGTGCGCACGATCGCCGGCTCTGCCCGCAGCATGGGCCTGGAAGTTGAGGGAGTCGAGTAATGGCCAAGATGAGCAAACGTAGCCGTGCCATCAACGAATTGGTGGATCGCGACAAGACCTATGGTCTTGATGAAGGCCTGGCGCTGCTGAAGGAATGCAGCAAAGTCGGGTTCCGTGAGTCCGTTGACGTTGCTGTGCGCCTGGGTGTCGACCCGCGCAAATCGGACCAGAATGTTCGTGGTTCTACCGTGCTGCCCAACGGCACCGGTAAAGAAGTGCGCGTTGCCGTATTCGCCCAGGGTGAAAACGCCGAGAAGGCCAAAGCAGCGGGCGCCGATGTGGTCGGTATGGACGATCTGCATGACCTGATGAAAGACGGTGATATCAACTTTGGTGTGGTGATTGCTACGCCCGACGCGATGCGCGTCGTTGGCAAACTGGGCCAGGTACTGGGCCCGCGTGGTCTGATGCCGAACCCTAAAGTGGGTACGGTGACGGCTGACGTTGAGACAGCGGTAAAGAACGCCAAGGCGGGCCAGGTACGTTACCGCACCGACAAGGCCGGCATTATTCACACGACGATCGGCAAGGCTGACTTTGAAACCGATGCGCTGAAAGCCAATCTGGCCGCGTTGATGGCAGATCTGTACAAGCTCAAGCCGGCGTCATCGAAAGGTCATTATTTCAAGAAAGTTGCGCTGTCTACGACCATGGGTCCGGGCATCGTGGTTGACCATTCGAGCATCTCTTAAGCAAGAGAAAGAATTTTGGTGACGCAAGCGATTGCGACACCAGGAGCGGCGGGCTGCACCCGGCGTCTTTTCAGAACAGCGAAAGGGCATCGGGCCAAGGCCGTCAAAGACCGTAGGTATCGTTGATCCCGGAACGATTAGGGGTCGTGGTTTAAGCGCAGGCGGGTAACCGTTTGCAGCCTACGCAGATGGTGGAGCCCCCGCTACTGAATCGGGTTTGAAAGAGCCCGATCCCGTAGCGGGGTACCCACTGAACGAGTACTGGAAATAGACCGGGTTTCCGGTCATAGGACTCCAGGAGGTAACCAATGGCGCTCAATATTGAGCAAAAGAAAGCAGTAGTGGCAGAAGTGTCAGAAGTGGCACAGATCGCCCTGTCTGCTGTTGCGGCGGAGTATCGCGGTCTTACCGTTGAACAGCTCACCGACCTGCGTGTGAAAGCGCGTCAGGGTGGTGTGTATGTCAAGGTGGCCAAAAATACCCTCGTTCGCAGGGCCGTGGAAGGCACGGAATTCGAATGCCTGAATGATGTACTGACAGGTCCCATCCTGTTGGCATTCAGCATGGAAGATCCCGGTGCCGCAGCGCGTCTGGTCAAGGACTATGCCAAGGAGCACCAACTGCTCGTGGCCAAGTCGGTAGCAATTGGCGGTGATTTGTACGACGCATCCGAACTGGAGCGTTTGTCCAAGCTGCCTACCTACGACCAGGCAATTTCCATCTTGATGGGCACGATGAAGGCCCCGGTCGAGAAATTCGTCCGGACGCTGGTTGCGCCGCACACCAAGCTGGTACGCACTGTCGCAGCCGTACGAGACGCAAAGCAGTCTGCTTAAGTAATTTTAACCTGTGGGCCTTGTGCCCCGTTTGACAATAGATTGGAGAGACGACAATGGCCGTTTCAAAAGAAGATATCCTCGACACGATCGCGAACATGTCTGTAATGGACGTGGTTGAACTGATCGATGCCATGGAAGAAAAATTCGGTGTAACTGCTGCTGCCCCTGTGGCTGCCGCGGCTGCTCCTGCTGCTGGTGGTGACGCCGGTGCTGCAGAAGAGCAGACCGAATTTGACGTGGTACTGACTTCCTTCGGTGCCAACAAGGTTCCCGTGATCAAAGCAGTTCGTGAGATCACCGGTCTGGGCCTGAAAGAAGCCAAGGATCTCGTGGAAAGCGCTCCTTCCCCCATCAAGGAAGGCGTTGCGAAATCTGAAGCTGAAGAAGCACAGAAGAAACTCGAAGAAGCTGGCGCTTCTGTCGAGGTTAAGTAATTCTCTGCGCCCTTACGGGACAGAGACAGGTTCTGGCTGGGGATTTCGGTCCCCGGCCTTTACCCGTTTGTGAATTGCCGCATCAGTGGCCGTTCCACAAGACCGTGATCACCGGCGGACTGTTTCGCGGGTTGATTGCCAAAGAATTTTTGAGCCGTCCCAGCTTCGGGCCGGCACAGTTTAGGCGGTGCCAAACATGACTTATTCCTTCACTGAAAGAAAGCGTATTCGCAAGGATTTTGGGCAACAGCAATCTGTGCTCGATGTGCCTTTTCTTCTGCAGACCCAGATCCGGTCGTATGAAGAGTTTCTACAAACCGATGTTAAAGAGGACGATCGACGTGATCGGGGCCTGCACGGCGCCCTTCAGTCCGTTTTCCCGATAACGTCCTATTCCGGTAATGCGGCTCTCGAATATGTGAGCTACGAGCTGGGCACTCCGCCATTTGATGTGAAGGAGTGCAAGCTCCGCGGCATGACCTATGCCGCCCCGCTGCGCGTGAAGGTGCGCCTGGTCATTTTTGACAAGGAAAGCTCCGCCAAGCAAAAGCCAGTCAAGAGCGTGAAAGAGCAGGAAGTCTACATGGGCGACCTGCCCCTGATGACCGAAACCGGCACCTTTATTATCAACGGTACCGAGCGGGTCATCGTCTCCCAGTTGCACCGTTCGCCAGGCGTGTTCTTCGACCACGACAAGGGCAAGACGCACTCCAGTGGCAAGCTGCTGTTCTCTGCGCGCGTGATTCCCTATCGCGGCTCCTGGCTGGACTTTGAGTTTGATCCGAAAGACGGCATCTACACACGTATCGACCGTCGCCGCAAGTTGCCGGTGACCATTCTCCTGCGTGCCCTGGGCATGACCAACGAGGAGATTCTGGATACCTTCTTTGAAACCAGCAAAATTGACCTGCTCAAGGGCGGCGCCAAGACCGAAGTGATTCCCGAGCGCCTGCGCGGTGAAACAGCCCTGTTCGACATCACGGACAAGAAAGGCACGGTTATTGTCGAGTCAGGCAAGCGCATTACTGCCCGCCACGTCAAGTTGATTGGCGAGGCCGGTATGAAGTCCATGGACGTGCCGGACGAGTATCTGATTGGCAAAATCATTGCCAAGGGCATCGTGGACAAGGAGTCCGGTGAAGTGCTGGCTGATGCCAACACGGAGATCACCGAGGAACTGCTTGAAACCCTGCGCGAGGGCGGCATCAAGAAGCTTGATGTGCTGTACGTGAATGACCTGGATCAGGGTCCGTACATCTCCAGCACACTGGGCATTGACACCACCACCAACGAGCTCGAAGCGCTGGTTGAGATTTATCGCATGATGCGTCCGGGTGAGCCGCCTACCAAGGAAGCTGCCCAGAACCTCTTTAAGAACCTGTTTTTCTCCGAGGACCGGTATGACCTGTCTTCGGTGGGGCGCATGAAGTTCAACCGCCGTGTGGGGCGGGAAGAGATCGAAGGTCCGGGTGTACTGGACCGGGAAGACATTCTTGCAGTCCTCAAGGTGCTCATCGACATCCGCAACGGTAAAGGCACAGTGGATGATATCGATCACCTGGGCAACCGCCGCGTGCGCTCGGTGGGCGAGATGGCTGAAAACGTTTTCCGTGTGGGCGTTGTCCGCGTGGAACGCGCCGTGCGTGAACGTCTGAGCGTGGCGGAAAGCGAAGGGCTGACACCGCAGGAACTGATCAACGCCAAGCCGGTAGCGGCCGCGGTTAAAGAATTCTTCGGTTCCAGCCAGCTCAGCCAGTTTATGGACCAGAACAACCCGCTGTCGGAAGTGACACACAAACGTCGTGTTTCAGCTCTCGGCCCGGGCGGTCTGACCCGTGAACGTGCCGGGTTCGAGGTGCGCGATGTGCACCCGACGCATTACGGCCGTGTATGCCCGATTGAAACACCGGAAGGCCCGAACATCGGCCTGATCAACTCCCTGGCTGTTTACGCGCGCACCAACGATTACGGATTCCTCGAGACGCCGTACCGCAAGGTGGCGAACGGCAAGGTAACGGACGAGGTCGAATACCTGTCCGCCATTGTCGAAGGCGACTACGTGATCGCCCAGGCAAACGCGGATCTGGACGACAAGGGCCGGTTCACCGATGAGTTCATTCCCTGCCGTCACATGGGCGAATTTACGCTCATGGAGCCGTCCGAGGTGAGCTACATGGATGTGTCACCGAAACAGATTGTTTCCGTGGCTGCATCCCTGGTGCCGTTCCTCGAGCACGACGATGCCAACCGCGCGCTCATGGGTTCAAACATGCAACGCCAGGCGGTGCCGACACTGCGTGCGGACAAGCCGCTGGTGGGCACCGGTATGGAGCGCGTTGTAGCGACCGATTCGGGTGTAACCGCGGTGGCCAAGCGTGGCGGTATTGTCGACCAGGTTGACGCCGGACGCATCGTGGTCCGCGCCAACGAGGAAGAGGTTGATGCCGGTGACCCGGGTGTGGATATCTACAACCTGGTCAAGTATCAGCGCTCCAACCAGAACACCTGCATGAACCAGCGTCCGCTGGTAACGGTCGGTGACGTGGTTGCCAAAGACGATGTACTGGCTGATGGTCCTTCAACCGACCTCGGCGAACTGGCCCTGGGTCAGAATATGCTCGTCGCGTTTATGCCCTGGAATGGCTACAACTTCGAAGACTCGATTCTGATCTCCGAGCGCGTGGTCCAGGAAGACCGTTTCACGACCATTCATATCGAAGAGCTGACCTGTGTGGCGCGTGACACCAAGCTGGGTTCCGAGGAAATTTCTGCGGATATCCCCAACGTGGGTGAGCACAACCTGAACAAGCTGGATCAGTCCGGCATTGTCTACATCGGCGCCGAGGTGAAAACCGGCGATATCCTGGTCGGTAAGGTGACGCCAAAAGGCGAGACCCAGCTGACCCCGGAAGAAAAGCTGCTGCGTGCCATCTTTGGCGAGAAGGCCTCGGACGTTAAAGACACCTCGCTGCGCGTGCCATCGGGCATGGACGGCACGGTGATTGACGTACAGGTGTTCACCCGTGACGGCGTTGAAAAGGATGAGCGTGCGATTTCCATCGAGCGCGAACAGCTGCGCCAGGTGCGTAAGGATCTTGATGACCAGCTGGTTATCGTTGAAGGCGCCATTTTCCAGCGATTGGAAAATGCGCTGGTAGACAAGGTAGTTGAGAAAGGCCCTGGTCTGAAAAAAGGCGCCAAGGTCACCCAGGCTTACCTGGCTGACCTGGACCACAATGACTGGTTCAAGCTGGTCATGAAGGAAGACAAGGCCAATGATCTGCTGGAAGAAATGGCCGATCAGGTCAAAGCCCAGCGCAAGGCCTTCGACGAGCGCTTTGAAGAAAAACGCGGCAAGATCACCCAGGGTGACGACCTCGCTCCGGGCGTTCTGAAAATGGTCAAGGTGTACATGGCCGTGCGCCGCCGCATTCAGCCTGGCGACAAGATGGCCGGCCGTCACGGTAACAAGGGTGTGATCTCCATGATCGTACCGACCGAAGACATGCCTTACATGGAAGACGGTACACCGGTCGACATCTGCCTCAATCCGCTGGGCGTGCCCTCGCGAATGAACATCGGGCAGGTGCTGGAAACCCACCTCGGCTGGGCTGCTGCGGGCCTGGGTCTGCGCATCGGCGAAATGATCGACCGCAAGGCCAAGACCGACGAGATCCGCGAATACCTGGACAAGATCTACAACAGTGACAAGGCGGGCCGCGTCAACATGAAGCAGTTCTCCGCTGGCGAGATCAAGACCATGGCGGATAACCTGCGCGGTGGTGTGCCGATGGCAACGCCGGTATTTGACGGCGCGCCGGAGAAAGAAATCAAGCGACTACTGGAGCTCGCCGAGCTGCCTGCCAGTGGCCAGACGACCCTGTATGACGGCCGTACCGGCGATCCTTTCGATCGTCCTGTGACCGTGGGTTACATGTATATGCTGAAGCTTAACCACCTGGTAGACGACAAGATGCACGCGCGTTCTACCGGCCCGTACAGCCTCGTTACCCAGCAGCCGCTGGGTGGTAAGGCACAGTTTGGTGGTCAGCGCTTCGGTGAAATGGAGGTCTGGGCCCTGGAAGCCTACGGCGCGGCTTACACGCTGCAGGAAATGCTGACGGTTAAATCCGACGACGTCAGCGGCCGTAACCAGATGTACAAGAACATCGTCGATGGCAACCACGAGATGGCGGCAGGAATGCCGGAATCCTTCAATGTTCTGGTGAAGGAAATTCGTTCTCTGGGCATCAACATCGAACTCGAAGAGTCCTGAAAGGGACGGGAGACGCATTGTGAGAGACTTACTGAATCTCTATAACCGCCAGCGCCAGCCGCTGGATTTTGACGCCATCAGCATTGGCCTTGCGCCCCCGGACCTGATCCGTTCCTGGTCCTTTGGTGAAGTGAAAAAGCCGGAAACGATCAACTACCGGACTTTCAAGCCTGAGCGTGACGGCCTGTTCTGTGCGGCCATTTTTGGCCCGGTCAAGGACTACGAGTGCCTGTGCGGCAAGTACAAGCGCATGAAGCACCGTGGAGTTGTCTGTGAAAAATGCGGCACCGAGGTCACGCTGACCAAGGTTCGTCGTGAGCGCATGGCGCACATCGAACTGGCCAGCCCGGTCGCGCATATCTGGTTCCTGAAATCATTGCCGTCCCGTATCGGCCTGATGCTGGACATGACACTGCGTGATATCGAGCGAATCCTGTACTTTGAGTCCTACGTGGTACTCGATGCGGGCCTGACCGATCTCGAACGTGGCCAGTTGCTCACCGATGAGCAGTACCTGGACTCGGTGGAAACCTACGGCGACGAATTCGACGCCAAGATGGGCGCCGAGGCGATCTACGATCTGCTCAAGTCCATCGACCTGGGTGAGGAAATGATCCGTCTGCGCGAGGACATTGGTGCCACGCGTTCGGAGACCAAGCTCAAGCGTCTGTCCAAGCGGGTCAAGCTCGTGGAAGCGTTCCAGGAGTCCGGTAACCGTCCGGAATATATGATCATGCAGGTGCTGCCGGTGTTGCCGCCGGATTTGCGTCCGCTGGTGCCACTCGATGGCGGCCGCTTCGCGACCTCGGACCTGAACGATCTGTACCGCCGGGTGATCAACCGCAACAACCGCCTCAAGCGACTGCTGGAGCTGAACGCTCCGGACATCATCGTGCGCAACGAAAAGCGCATGCTGCAGGAAGCGGTTGACGCGCTGCTCGATAACGGCCGTCGTGGACGTGCCATTACCGGCACCAATCGCCGCCCGCTGAAATCCCTGGCCGACATGATCAAGGGCAAGCAGGGTCGTTTCCGTCAGAACCTGCTTGGTAAGCGTGTGGATTACTCCGGTCGTTCCGTGATCGTGGTTGGCCCGACGCTCATGCTGCACCAGTGTGGTCTGCCGAAGAAAATGGCCCTGGAACTGTTCAAGCCGTTTATCTTCAGCAAGCTGCAACGCCGCGGCATGGCGGCGACCATCAAGGCCGCCAAGAAACTGGTGGAAGCGGAGAAGTCCGAGGTCTGGGATATCCTTTCCGAGGTTATCCGTGAGCACCCGGTACTGCTGAACCGCGCGCCTACGCTGCACCGTCTTGGTATCCAGGCTTTTGAGCCGGTCCTGATTGAAGGTAAGGCGATCCAGCTGCACCCGCTCGTCTGTACGGCCTTTAACGCCGACTTCGACGGTGACCAGATGGCCGTGCACGTGCCGCTGTCCATCGAGGCGCAGCTCGAAGCGCGCGCCCTGATGATGTCGTCCAACAACATCCTGTCCCCGGCCAATGGTGAACCCATCATCGTGCCGACGCAGGACGTGGTTCTGGGTCTGTATTACATGACCCGTGAACTGGCCGGTGTGCCGGGCGAGGGCATGTATTTTTCCGATACCGCCGAGGTTCACCGTGCTTATGAAAACAAGGCCGTGGAACTGCATGCGCGCGTCAAAGTGCGTATTGATGAGGTCATCATCTCCGAGCACGGCGATGAGCGTCATGAGACCAACCTGATTGAAACCACCGTTGGTCGTGCCCTGCTGGCTGAAATCCGGCCCAAGGGTATGCCATTCCACATGATCAACAAGGCGCTTAAAAAGCGTCAGATCTCGGACCTGATCAACAGCTGCTACCGTCGCCTGGGTCTGAAAAAGACCGTGGTCTTTGCCGACCGCCTGATGTACACGGGCTTCCAGTACGCCACCGACGCCGGGGTTTCCATCGGTATCGATGACCTGGTGATTCCGGATCAGAAAGTCGGGATTCTCGACGCGGCAGAAGACGAAGTCATTGAAATCCAGAACCAGTACTCCTCCGGTCTGGTGACCGCAGGGGAGCGCTACAACAAGGTTGTGGACATCTGGTCACGTACCAACGAGCAGGTTGCCAAGGCCATGATGTCGGCCATTGGTAAAGACTCGGTTATGATCGATGGCAAGGAAGTGGAGCAGGACTCCATGAACTCCATCTTCATCATGGCCGACTCGGGCGCTCGTGGTTCTGCTGCGCAGATTCGTCAGCTGGCCGGTATGCGTGGCCTGATGGCCAAGCCGGATGGCTCGATCATTGAGACACCGATTACGGCTAACTTCCGCGAAGGCCTGGACGTACTCCAGTACTTTATCTCTACCCACGGGGCCCGGAAGGGTCTGGCCGATACGGCGCTGAAAACCGCCAACTCCGGTTACCTGACCCGTCGACTCGTTGACGTGGCCCAGGACATGGTGGTGACCGAGCCGGATTGCGGTACGGAAAATGGCGTGAGCATGCACCCGATCGTTGAGGGTGGTGACGTGGTCGAGGCGCTTGGTGCGCGGGTACTGGGTCGCGTGGTGGCCCAGGATGTTCTCAAGCCGGGTACGGACGAGGTGCTGCTGGAGCGCAACACGCTGCTCGACGAGGCACTGGTCGACGAGGTGGAAGCCGCAAGCGTGGATCACATGCTGGTTCGCTCACCCATTACCTGTAACTCCCGCTATGGCGTATGCGCGATGTGCTACGGCCGCGACCTGGCCCGTGGTGACCTGGTCAACATGGGTGAGGCGGTCGGTGTTATTGCCGCCCAGTCCATCGGTGAGCCGGGCACCCAGCTGACCATGCGTACCTTCCACATTGGTGGTGCGGCATCACGAGCCGCTGCGGTTGACCACATCCAGGTCAAGTCAGGCGGGTCTATTCGCCTGCATAACCTGAAGTCTGTGGAAAATGCCGACAAGCAGCTGGTGGCCGTATCGCGCTCCGGTGAGATCTCGGTGATCGATGAGCATGGTCGGGAACGTGAGCGTTACAAGATTCCGTACGGTGCCATTGTAGTCAAACGCGATAACGACAAAGTTACTGCGGGCGACGTTGTGGCCAACTGGGATCCGCACACACACCCGATCATCACCGAGGTGGCCGGTAAGGCGAAGTTTACGGACTTCCTGGACGGTGTCACGGTTAACGAAACCACCGATGACATTACCGGTTTGACCAGCCTGGTCGTAACCGATCCGAAACAGCGCGGAAGCGCCGGCAAGGATCTGCGCCCGGTCGTCAGCCTGGTCGATGCCAAGGGCAAGGAGCTGAAGCTGCAGGGTACCGATATTACCGCGCAGTACTTCCTGCTGCCGGGGTCTATCGTCAACATCCGTGATGGCATGGACGTGAAGGTGGGTGACGTTGTGGCGCGTGTGCCGCAGGAGTCGTCCAAGACCCGTGACATCACCGGTGGTCTGCCGCGCGTTGCCGACCTGTTTGAAGCACGTAAGCCGAAAGAACCGTCCATTCTGGCGGGCAAATCCGGTATCGTCAGCTTCGGCAAGGAAACCAAGGGCAAGCAGCGCCTGGTCATTACGCCGACCGAGGAAGACATCAAGGCCTCCAAGGATCGTCCGATTGACGGGCAGATTGATGATGACAAGGCCTACGAGGAACTGATTCCGAAGTGGCGTCATGTCATCGTGTTCGAAGGTGAGCACGTGGACAAGGGCGAAACCGTGGTTGACGGCGAGCCTAACCCGCACGACATCCTGCGTCTGCTGGGCGTGGAAGAACTGGCCGACTACCTGGTCAAGGAAATCCAGGACGTTTACCGTCTGCAGGGTGTGGGCATCAACGACAAGCACATCGAGGTGATTATTCGCCAGATGCTGCGTAAGGCCGAGGTTCGCGATGGTGGTGACACCAAGATGCTGCGTTCCGAGCAACTGGACCTGGCCCGTGTGCTGGATGACAACGAACTGGCCGTCCGTGAAGGCGGACAAGCGGCGGTTTACGAACGCATCCTGCTGGGTATCACCAAGGCATCGCTGGCTACCGAGTCGTTTATCTCGGCAGCTTCCTTCCAGGAAACCACGCGGGTACTGACCGAGGCTGCCGTCCGCGGCACCACCGATCACCTGCGCGGCCTGAAGGAAAATGTGATCGTTGGTCGCCTGATTCCGGCCGGTACCGGCCTGGCCTACCACTCCACGCGCAAGCGTCCGAAGGAGCTGGAGCCGGAAATCGATCTCGCTGCACTGGCTGCCGCCGTTGCCGCAGAG
>JGI12048J13642_10145836_pt1 | contig 11009 bp, 6 predicted proteins | sample ElkSlonscriptome_16_FD_13642 | JGI IMG/M metagenome (IMG submission 13642) | reverse complement strand
CATGGAACAAAAAGCGAAGCATCCGCTGGTCTCCCCCATGGAACAAAAAGCGAAGCATCCGCTGGTCTCCCCCTTTTTAAGGGGGACGGAAGGGGGATCTAAAAGGGGGGCTTTAACGCCCTTAAAAAGGGAGACTTTAACGCCCTTAAAAAGGGAGAATTCAAAGCCTTCTCAAGAGCAGGAGAGAGGTTTGGAGAGAGGTTTTCCAGATCCCGTGCTCAACCCCGTAGAACCCCAACCCCCGGCGTTACCGGAACCTGAACCGCTACCCTCCCCGGACGAGTTGCTGCAACCGCCGACTTCTCCTCCAACCACCGCCCCCCCACTGTTGCCAGATAAAATTCCCGGTACAATTACGGTTGAGAGATTTGAAGTTATTGGTAGTACTGTTTTCAGTCCAGAAGAACTCGCGGCGGTGACTGCCCCCTTTACCCAACGCCCGATCGCGTTTACTCAACTGCTGCAAGTTCAGGATGCGATCGCCCAGCTTTACATTCAGCAGGGGTATATTACCAGTGGCGCGTTTATTCCCCCGCAAGCGCTAACAAATGGCGTTGTCACGATTGAAGTGATTGAAGGGGAAGTTGAGAGGATTGAGGTGACAGGGACAAGGCGACTTAACTCCAACTATGTGCGATCGCGTCTTGCCAGAGCTACCCAAACCCCCTTACAAGTAAATCAGTTGGTAGAAACCCTGCAACAGCTTCAACTCAACCCCCTAGTTGAAACTTTGTCGGCTGAGTTAGCGGCTGGCTCACAGACGGGTACTAGCCGATTAAGAATTGCGGTTGAAGAAGCTCCCTCCTTTTCAGCCATTCTCAGGGTCGATAACGGACGCTCTCCCAGCGTTGGCACAGTGCGGCGTCAAGTTACCCTGGAAGAAGGCAATCTTTTCGGATTCGGTGACTCCTTCATCCTTGGCTATACTAACACCGACGGCAGCAACACCCTCGATGAAGCCAGCTACACCATCCCGATTAATGCCAGAAACAGTACGTTCAAACTCTCCTACAGTCGCTCAAGCAGCCACGTCATCGAAGCACCCTTCAACCAAGTCGATATCGAATCAAACGCCCGTGACTATCAGATTACCTACCGTCAGCCCCTAATCGACACTCCTACCCAAGAATTTGCCTTGGGGCTGTCAGCGGTTAGACGTGAGAGCGACACCTCACTCCTGGGGGAAGGGTTCCGCTTATCTCCGGGAGCAAACCAGCAAGGTGAAACCCGAATTTCAGCCATCGAGTTTTTTCAGGAATGGATCAATCGGGGAAGTACAGAAGTCTTCGCCTTGCGATCGCAATTCAGCCTAGGGATTGGTGCTTTAAATGCCACCACCAACGAAACATCGCCGGATAGTCAATTTTTCACTTGGCGGGGTCAGGCACAGTATTTACGCCTTTTAGCACCCGACACCATCCTTTTATTGAGGTCAGATATACAACTATCCAATGACGCCTTAGTTCCGATCGAACAATTTGGCTTGGGAGGAATCGATAGTGTCCGAGGTTATCGTCAGGACGCTTTACTCTCAGATAATGGTTTATTCACCTCCGCCGAAATCCGCGTCCCCATCGCTCGTATCCCTCAGTGGAACAGTATTGTCCAAGTGACTCCCTTTGTGGAAATTGGCACGACTTGGAATAGTTCCGGTAGAGCCAATCCAGACCCCAACACCCTGGCGGCTGCGGGATTGGGGTTGTTATGGAGAACCGGAGATAAATTGACCGCCCGATTCGATTGGGGTATCCCTTTAATTGACCGACCTGGAAGTAAAGATACTTGGCAAGAAAACGGCTTATCTTTCCGGTTGGAATACAAGGTATTTTAAGTCATTGGTCTTATGTCAAAACACTGATTGCACGGATTTATTGGAGCGATGCAGGTAGGGAGGTGAGAGCTTATTCACACAAGGATTACACAGAAAATTTTGGTCAGGGTTTGAGGTGTATATTTACAAAATGTCATACAGTTCCGTTTTTTTTGATCCGACTCCTTAGTCATTACCTATATGAAACGTACAAAATTGTCAATCCTTACCTTAGGACTATTATCATTTATTAGTGTTATCTGGCTGGGAAGGGAGCCAGCTATGTCGCTGTCTGCTTTCCACACCGCCCCACAGACTCCAAGTCCAGAAATTATCGCCTCTCGTTCCCTATCCCCAGGGCATCCAATCGCCGAATTAAACAAAAATGCACTAGAAAAACAAGCCGAGCAACTCTATCAAACCGGACAATTCTCCCAAGCCATCGCCCGATTGAAACAACTTAATGCCGAATATACCGCCCAAGGCGATCAACTTGGTCAAGCCAGGATTTTAAGGAATCTCTCCTTGGTTTACCAGCAAACCGGAGAATGGGACGCTGCTACTGAGGCAATTACAGACAGTCTTGATCTCCTACAAAGGCGATCGGAGAATGGCAACCCAACCAAACTCTTAGCCGAAACATTAGAAGTACAGGGAAAATTGCAACTCTCCCGTGGTAATCCAGAACAAGCCCTAGAAACCTGGCAAAATGCAGCCAATATCTATAGCCAAATCGGGGATATCAGTGGCGCCACCCGAAGCCAGATTAATCAAACCCAAGCTCAACGACGCCTAGGGCTCTATCGTGAAGCCCTTCATACCTTAGAGCAGGTGAATGAAACGTTCCAACAACAGCCAGATACTCAGCTCAAAGCTCAAGGACTTCACAGTTTAGGTAATGCGTTGCAAGCAGTCGGTAATTTAGAGCAAGCCGATCGCGTCTTGAGACAAAGTTTAGCGATCGCCCAAAAAATACCAGCACCTGAGTCTGTCGCTTCGACACTCCTAAGTTTAGGTAACACCGCTCGATTACAGCAACAATTCCAAGCGGCTTTGGATTTCTATCAACGCGCCGCCGCCGCATCTCCCTCACCTGCTCTTCAGATTCAAGCACAAGTCAATCAACTGAGTCTTTTAGTCGATCAGAAACAGGAGTCAAAGGCTCTGAAATTGGTGGCTCAAATTCATGCCACTCTGACTCAGTTACCCCTGTCTCGGATAGCCGTTAATGCTCGAATTAATCTGGCTCAGAGTCTGATGAAGATGGCTCAACAGCAAGAGGGGGAAGTTTTCGCGCCAAGTCATGGGGAAATTGCACAACTTTTAGCCACCGCCGTCCAACAGGCTCAGCGTTTAAACGATAAACGAACATTGGCTTATGCGTTGGGAAATTTGGGTGGGCTGTACGAGCAGAATAAACAGTGGAACTATGCCCAAGAATTGACCGAGAAAGCCCTGCTTTTGGCTCAAGGGATCAATGCGTCTGATATTGCCTATCGCTGGCAATGGCAACTGGGACGGCTTCTTATTGCAACCGGACATCGAGAGGGAGCGATCGCCGCTTACTCTCAAGCGGTTAACACTCTTGAGTCTTTACGCAGTGATTTAGTCGCCGTTAGCTCAGAGGTTCAATTTTCGTTTCGAGAGAGCGTAGAACCTGTGTATCGGGAGTTAGTCGGACTACTGTTGCAACCGGGCGCAGCACCAGAGCAAGCCAATTTGATTAAAGCACGGGACGTTATTGAATCCTTACAATTAGCAGAGTTAGACAACTTCTTTCGGGATGCTTGCCTAGATGCGAAACCGACTCAAATCGACCAAATTGACCAAACAGCCGCCGTTTTTTATCCAATTATTTTAAGCGATCGCTTGGAAGTCATTGTCGCCCTACCGGAGCAACCCCTGCGTCAATACACCACGTTCTTGCCAAAAGAGCAAATCGAGCAGACGATTGAGAGTTTGCTGAATGCAGCGACNATTCGCCGTCTGCGGTTGTCTTCAAAAAACATATTAAATCCTGCACAACAAGTGTACAACTGGTTAATCCGCCCCGTCGAAGCCGAACTAGCCGCCAGTGGCATGAAAACCTTAGTTTTTGTTCCCGACGGAGTGATCCGAAACCTGCCACTTTCAGCCCTACATGATGGCGAGCGCTACCTGATCGAGACCTATAGCGTCGCGATCGCGCCGAGTTTGCAATTAGTAGATCCTCAACCTTTAGCCCAGGAAACACTCAAAGTTCTCGCCTTTGGATTAAGTGAAGCTCGTTTAGGGTTCCAACCTCTACCAAACGTTCTGTTTGAATTAGAGCAGATCGAGACTGAGATGGAGAGCCAAGTCGTACTGAATGATTCATTCACCAAGGTGAACTTTCAGCAGGCGATCGAGACTTTTTCGTTCCCCATTGTTCACTTAGCCACTCACGGTCAGTTTAGTTCTAGTGCTGATGACACCTTTATCCTGTCCTGGGATAGCCATATTAGCATAAAGGATTTCGATGATCTGCTGCGAACTCAACAGGGAACTCGGACTGAGCCGATTGAATTACTCGTGCTTAGTGCTTGCACAACTGCCAAAGGGGATGAAAGGGCGGCTCTAGGGTTAGCAGGAGTTGCTGTTCGAGCCGGGACACGCAGCACCTTAGCCTCGCTTTGGGTGGTCAGTGACGAAGCCACAGCGTTGCTAATGACTACATTTTACGAGGAATTAACCAAAAATCACGCCACAAAAGCTGAATCCCTGCGCCTTGCTCAACTCAGGATTTTGCAGGAGCAGAAGTTCGCTCATCCCTATTACTGGGCGCCATTTGTGCTCGTGGGTAATTGGCTATAAGTAGGTGGACACAAAAGCTTACCTGACAAGGGATTGACCAAAACTAGACGTGGAGAAAACTATTACGCACTCAAACTAGAAGGAGTGCGATCGCATGACTGTCCGGGATTCAGCCAAAACTAGACGTGGGAAAAACTATTACGCACTCAAACTAGAAGGAGTGCGATCGCATGACTGTCCGGGATTCAGCCAAAACTAGACGTGGGGAAAACTATTACGCTCTTACTCCAGAAAAAGTGCGATCGCATGACTGTCCGGAATCAAGCCAAAACTAGACGTGGGAAAAACTATTACGCACTCAAACTAGAAGGAGTGCGATCGCATGACTGTCGGGGATTCAGCCAAAACTAGACGTGGGGAAAACTATTACGCACTCAAACTAGAAGGAGTGCGATCGCGCTTGTTGTCCCAATCAAGCCAGTGTGTGGTGAGCCGTCAACCGTTCGGCTGAGCGCGGTTCGGCTGAACTTCGACTATAATTAACTCTAGAGTTAAATGTTTCTAAAATGGGATTCAGTAATTTTAAGCTGGCAGATGTTGTTGAAAAATTCGATTTAAAGGTTAACCGGGAAAGTTATTTATTTGCAGAGATTCCAGAGGTTGCTAAGAGCGAAAATCTGGATTTTTTCTTAAAAAACTACTTGCCTTTAGCGATAGATATTAATACAGAAAAGGCGCGATCTGAAATGATAATAGCGCCAATTTTGTTAGAATTAACGCAAAAAACACAGCCAAAAATTAGTCTTTTCTCGGGTAAAGATTTAACTGTCGATCCTTCTCAAGACTTAAACGGCGAATGCGATTTTATTATTAGTCTGTCTCCAGAACAACTATTTATTACTGCCCCGATTATTACTTTAGTGGAAGCTAAAAAAGAAGATATTATTGGAGGATTGGGGCAATGTGCAGCTCAAATGTTAGGGGCACAAATCTTTAACCAACAAAAAGAAAATCAAATTAGTTCGGTTTATGGGGCAGTTACTACGGGAACGGTTTGGCGTTTTTTAAGATTGAGCGATCGCCTCCTCAACATCGATAATAAAGAGTATTATATCAGCGAGATTTGTAAAATTATAGGCATTTTACATTGGATTATTTCCTCCGAAATAGAGAAGAGCGATCGCCCATCTAATTCAGATTAAAACGTCGCTCAAAGTCCCCCGTTTAACTAAACATTTATCTCCCCCGCCCCCCTCACAAGGGTAGGTTTTTTACATTGACGGTATAATGTACGATATAGCAAAAGGTTATCCGGCAAAGATAGATGGTTGACTAGGAGGCTTTTAGAACACTTGTACTGTAACTAAGCGAGAGCGAACTGCTATAGACGCGGCAAAAACTATTACGCTCTGAAACCATCAGGACTTACGCAGCTAAGTAGGTGGACACAATTAAAGTTAGCGGTGGAGGTTAGGGAACAGGCAACAGGCAACAGGCAACAGTAAGGGTTTGAGACTTGTTTACATAACTTAATCTAGTTAAGTTTATTTCCACCAACCTACTTACACCACCCATGACGCCAGGGAGGATGTCAATCGTCTTGAAGTGAGTGAATGAACTCCCGCAAAACATCATTTCTATTGCGCTCTGTTTTCTGGCAGTATCGTTCAAGTATCGTCACGTCTTGCTCGGTAATTTCTATGATGAGCTGCTGGGTGATCTCCTGATTTTCCAGCTCTTTAGCTTTTTGTTGCAACTGCTCAAAGTAGTCGCTCTCTAAACTATCTGGTGATTGGTGAAATGCCTCCCGATCATCAACGTCACTAAAGGGCGGCAAACCCTGGTCTGAAGCCGGTAAGGAGTCCTGAACCCCCAGCTCTTGGGCTTGCTGGTGCCATTGCTGAACTCGGTTAATCATTCCGTCGTATTCAGCTAACTGACGAGCTTTTTCTTCCTGATCAATTTCAATCTTAAAAAGTTTCTGGACACCCTTGTAAATTTTATTAGCGTATCCTCCCTTCTCAAATCTATCGACTACGATTACACTCCCGGCGGTAGCAATCAAACCTATTATCGGCGCGGCGATCGGTATCCACACAGCCTGAGTGAAAAGTACAACGCTAATCCCAAATAATCCCCCAATTGCTACAATTCCAGCGAAGCCAAAGCCGACTGGATGATGAATGCGCCAAGCCAACGTTCCTCCGACTATTGACCACCCAACAATCCAAAGCATTTCACCCCACTCAGTCCAAAACCCAAACAGGGGTCGATCATCCAGAACAGCGCTGAGAATTTGACTCACGATTTGAGCATGAACAACAACCCCTGGCATTTTAAATGTTTCCTGTTGACCAGCACTGTAGGGTGTGGAAAAATCATCCTTTTTACTTGGGGCAGTATAACCGACTAAGACAATGCGATCGTTTATCCAATTCGGGTCAATTTTACCTTCAAGTACCTGTGTCAGCGTTACTTGCTTAGCAACGGTTTCAGCAGAGCGGTAGTTAAGCAGGATTTGATACCCCCCCACATCCGCCTTTTGGTAGCCGCCATCATTCTCTTTGAGCCGACTAAATACCGTTGAACCCAACTTTAGTTCATCAGCGGTTGTGAATTCTGGCTGGATTAAGAGCGGTTGTAAGTAACGAAGTGCTAGCTGAAAACCTAAGGATAACAGGGGACCCGATGAATCATCACATAGACTATCTGTGTTAGCGTCAGATGAATCGGCGGGTGTGTTAGAAGGAGCAGGACTGATGAACAACAGACTGCGGCGGATAATTCCATCGGTATCTATGACTTGATCGGACAATCCGACTCGCTCTTCTGGAATTCCGGGTGGGGGTGGAACTCCAGGATTGTCAGCACTCCCCGATTTGCATACCGCAATGATGTCACCGCTGCGCTGGAAACGTTTGAGTAAGTCGGCGCGACCTGTTCCGATAGGAACATCTCTAAAAATATCCAAACCTATGGCTAAGGGTTGATACTCTTGGAGTTTTCCTAAGAGTCGATTCAAGGTTTGGTCAGACAGCGTTGCTTGTTGAATTTCCTGTATATCTTTTTCGGTGATGGCGACGACGAGTAAGCGCTCATCTGGACGCTCATCTGGACGCCACCGCATCATTTGGTCGAACACTCCTAGCTCCACTGCTTCTAGGATTCCCATCTGTCGAATCCCAACAACCAGTGTGGCAATAACTGCGCTGGTAAGAACAACAGATCGACCAAAGTCCAATACGGCTGATTGTCGATAGTTTAATGTCCTTAGTAGCGAGCCAACCGTTTGAGATAATTTAGAACTCATGGTCGTGGTAAGTTAACCCAATTAACTCGATTAAAGCATATAGAGTTACGTTGGATATTAACGAATAATGGGTTGGATTAATTTTGAGGGGTAAGTTGTTTTTAAAATTGTTTAATAGCAAGTTTGAGAGTATTATTTTACCCATCAAAATTTAGTCAATAAGGTTAGTGATAAGCTGTCGCGCCTACAAGTTGCACTGTTTACCTGGATTTTTCTTACCCGGATTTCTCACTGCAATTGCCCAAAATTCCATACAACCTAGATTGACGGTAGAATAAGGATGCGGGAGCCAGGATGCGGGAGCTTTTTTTGCACGGAAGGGAGAGAATTCAAAGCCTCTCCAAATAAAAAAATATATTCCGCTTCCCTCTCCTTGTAGGAGAGGGCTAGGGAGAGGTTCGGAGAGAGGTTTGGAGAGAGGTTTTTCAGATCCCGTGAAAAGTCAGATCGATCAAGGGTACTCAAAACCTACTCCAGGTCAAGGTTTCGATGACTCAGATGGCAAAACTTATGATAAATGCGGGATGCTCTGTTTTCAGGCACCACAGCTTAGGAGTTTTTGGGAAATTTCTCTTCGCTCTTCCATGACTTGATGCTATAATAATTTGTACAAAAATTAAACACAAGTGTGTAAATTAAGTGCCTAACTGGGTCTGACAGCACAGGAGCAGATATGGTACTGTTTGAATATAACATTTATACACTTGTCAAAATTTTGCTCACAGTAGAAGGAAAAGACCGCCTATCCAGGCTGTGCTTAAAGCTAAGAGATGATGAACCTTTACGCCAGTTTGCGCCCAAGGTTGGCGTCTCCTATTCAGCTTGGGGGGCTTGGGAAAGAGAATCAGGAAATTTAGGACTAGATAGTGCACAGAAATTAGCGGCTTATGTAGGTACAACAGCAGAGCAGCTACAAATCTATCTAAATGGAGGGATAAGCCTAGAAGAATACTTGCGATTACCTCTAACAGTTAGTCAAATCAGTCCATCAAAATCTACAGATGAAACAGTCACAACAGTCGATCAAGTGTTGATGTGGATGAACAGCTTAGAGCTATCCGACTTAGTCAGAATTGTCTCAAAAGCTGGAAGACTGATGGAGGAAAAGATTTTTCAGGAGTCCAAACAACCCAAACAAACTATTGACATGGCGGAGACGGTAACAATTGGTGTTCTCGTCCAAAATGAACTGACTAGACGAAACTGCAATGTCCAACAGTTAGCGTCTGCTGCGGCTATATCGACAAGACGCTTACAGGCAATCATTGCTGGAGAGGAAGCTAACGAGGAAGAATTAATTGCTCTGGGTTCTGTACTCCATAAACCTGATGGAACGTTGTGGAAAACGATAGAGCTAATAGCAATTAACAATCAAATATTTGGAGATAATTACACAGAGGAACAGTTAGATGAGTCAGTTGCTCAGGGATGCGAAAGTGATAGTTGAGTCTCGTGCAAGCGAACTCTTTAAAAAAGAATTGCCTGTCTGTGATCAAGACTGTCGAGTTTACTTTCAGGAGGATGTGGTCAATGTTTGGATGTCTAGTAAAATAAATGCGGTTTTACTCCGAAAATTTTACCAATATTTGGCGTCTTTATTGGAGCGTTGGGATTATCATGAAATCAAAATATTTTGGGAAAAAAGTGGCTGCCAACACTTCTCTATCCCCAGAACTTTAGCTGAAAAAGATTTAATAAATATTAGTAAAAAAAAAGGAGTGAGAATGAATAAACCCCTAATTCCTACACCATCAATCTGGATAGGTACATGCAACTTATCCCGCCCACTCATTGATGTAATCTCACGGTTTATCGAAACACCAAACATCAAAGGTGGGTTAGTTCGGCTAAGAGACGAACGTCAACTCTTAGTTACCCCAGCTATGGCAGCAACAGTATGGGATGTTACCCCAGAAGAAATTGTTCAGCGCAAGATGACCGACTTTTGGCATCCTGAAGACCTACACGACTTACATCAAAAAATTAAACAACAAGGGAACACAGGATTCGAGCATACTTGGCGTGGGGTAAATAAAAGCAAGACTCACTGGACTCGATTCACTCATCATTTCCGAGTTATAGTTGATGATTGTGGCACTGCCTACAGAGCCTTCACCAATCTGGATATGGAAGCTATTGATCCACCAGGGCTAGTTATACATTAGATTCATCTATTAACGGCTGGGGTTTGAATCCCATTGATTTGGGTCAGGCGAAAAAGTTACTCATGGCTGCCCCATATTGGGTTAAGATTTATCCTGATCTTTATCCAAAAGCCCGTATGATAAAATTATCACAGGCTTGGCGTCTAATCAATTGGCAGCACTCACTTACTGCAAGGGACTTCACTCCGTTAGAACTGTTTTTGGCTGAGTATTCGGTGGTGTTAGATCAAGCCGCATCTGAATAAGTTCTACCGTAACAAGAACTGGCAATCCAGCAAGTATGGCTGGGCTGTGTGTTTCCTCTATCCGGCTCTCTCCAATACCGCTAGACCAACTGGCAGAACTTAGGGGTTAACTAACGGTTCAACAACGGTTCAACGGCACACCACCATGAGATGCCTCTGATTCCTTGTGTCAAGCTGGATTGAGATACTCTTAGCTTGACAGGTTTGCCAAGCTTGCAGATAAGCGATTATTCTGCCTATGGTGACTCTACTGATACAAGCAACATAATTTTTTTAGACTAAAGACCCAAATTCAAACTTATGCCAACGTTTCGTGATTTTGTAGCTCTAGGTGTGGGGACTGCGATCGCTCTGATCTATACAAAACCAAGCGCCTCTCAAGATTTACCGTCGCCGCTTAGCTTTCAACGTCAAGCCCCGACTCATCAACGTGATGAGGTGACACAGAGAGGATTGACAGATGTGGCTCCCCAATCGACTGAGGAGAACGTACTCGTTGATGCGGACGATGACCGACCAAAGGCAGATGGCAGAGGGCAGATAGCAGAAGGGATTGATCCTAATGCCCTCAGCACAAGCTTAGACGCGATCAAAAGGGAGCAACGTCATTTCCCCCGGAACACCATAGAGGAACCAACCCATGCTCAGACAAGTGAGTCCTTGAACTCTACAAGTGAACCCGTAACCTCTGAGACTGAACATTCCCC
>JGI12048J13642_10574191_pt1 | contig 11010 bp, 9 predicted proteins | sample ElkSlonscriptome_16_FD_13642 | JGI IMG/M metagenome (IMG submission 13642) | reverse complement strand
TGGGCCTCGATTTTTACCGCAAGGTCACGGCGCTGCAGCGTCGGTATGCCGGCGGCCGGCGGGTGCATAATTCATTTCAGACCAACGGCACCAAGCTGGATGAAGATTGGTGTGCATTTTTTGCACGGGAAAATTTCTTGGTGGGCCTGAGCCTCGATGGCCCGGCACCTATTCATGACCGCTACCGCGTGAACAAGGGCGGGGCGGGGTCTTTTGAACAGGTTTTCCAATCCTTGGAACTGTTGAAAAAGCATCGCGTGGAATTCAATACGCTCACCTGCGTGACGCGACAGAGCCCGGATGAGGCGGTGGAAATCTATAATTTCCTGAAAAGCTGTGGCGTAACCTTTATGCAGTTTATTCCGATCGTGGAGCGGGTGGGGGATCTCACGTCAGACACGGTGACCCCGTGGTCGGTTACGTCGGAGGGGTATGGGCAATTTCTCTGCCGCATTTTTGATGAATGGGTTCAGGGGGATGTGGGCCGAATTTTTGTTAATCTTTTTGATGTTGCGCTGGGTGCATGGTGTGGCCAGGAGCCGAATCTGTGTACGTTTTCAAAAAAATGTGGAAATGCCGTGGCGATGGAGCACGACGGCGGCGTCTATTCCTGCGATCACTATGTGTATCCGGAGTATAAGCTGGGCAACATCATGGATCGCTCGCTGGAGGAAATGCTCTATTCCCCGGAGCAGGTGCAGTTCGGACGCGATAAATCGGATGGTCTTCCCGCATACTGTCGGGCGTGTGATTTTCTATTTGCCTGCAATGGTGAGTGCCCGAAACATCGGTTCGAGCAAACACCTGAGGGTGAACCGGGGTTGAACTATCTGTGCGCAGGATATAAAACGTTCTTCAACTATATTGATCCGGTCATGAAGAAAATGGCGGAACTTGTCCAGAATGGGCGCCCGGCGGCGGACATTATGAATATGGGAAAAATTTATCGATGTACTGTGGAAAATAGATGAGCGAAGAGACAATATCTGAAACCGCGCCGATTTTGGTGAATGGCGAAGACGTGAGCGAGGGGCTGATTCAGCAGGAGCTCCAGATGCTTCGGGAGCGCTATGCCCGCGAGATGCCGTATTCCGAGTTGGAGGAAAAGGCGGAGAAAATTGAATCGGATGCGCGGGAAAATGCGGTGGAGCGTGTGCTGCTGATCCAGAAGGCGCGGTCGGAGATCGCCGAACTGCGTCCGGAGGAGGTTGAAGCCCGGTTTACGGCGTTGCAGGAACAGCACGGCGGAGCCGAGGCCTTTGGCGAACAGTTTGATCTTTCGGATGATGATATCGCGAAAATCAAGGCCGATATTGCGGACGGCGTTCGGTTGGAAAAATATTTTGATCAGCTCTGTGAGGGTGTGGAGCGTCCGGGTGAAGCGGATTCGCGCGCATACTATGAAGCGCATGTCGAGGAGTTCCAGATTCCGGAAGCGGTTTGCGCCGCGCATATTGTGCAGCATCCGTCCCCGGATCTTCCGCTGGAAAAGGTGAATGCGGAGTTGCTGAATGTCCGCGAGCGCCTGAAAAATGGTGAAGATTTTGATGTATTGGCAAAGGCCTATTCCCACTGCGATGACGGGCAACATGATCTGGGCTGGTTTAGTCGAGGTCAGATGGTCCAGACGTTTGAGGATGTGGCGTTCAGCACACCGGTGGGTGAATTCAGCGATGTGTTCCAGACGGAGTTTGGCTATCATGTTCTGCTGGTGCGGGATCGTAAGCCGGCCGGTACACAGCCGTATGAAGAGGTGCGATACGATATTGAGAGCATGCTTTTTGATGAGCGGAAAAATGATGCCATCGGGATGGTGGCAGATGAGCTCCGGGCCGCGGCGGATATTCAAAACCTGTTCATTGCAGAAGGATAAAGATGCCGGTGGATGCTTTACAACTTGCGTTTATTGGACCGGGCGGCCCCGAAATTATTGTGGTGATGCTGGTGTTGATCGTGATGTTCGGGGCCAAGGATGCGCCGAAGATGTTCCGTAAGATTAATGAGTTTATGAGTCACATCCGGAATACGGCGGATGGATTTAAACGTGAAATCATGTATGGCGACCTGAATGCGGATGCGAATGCTGACGCAGCCTACGATGATGACGATATGGACGATTATCACGATGAGGATTATGCGTATTACGGCGAAGACGAAGAACGCGACTATTCCGACGACACATTCCAGAATCTGGAAAAAGATTTAGAAACGGCCGGTGCTGAAAAGCGGGATGAGATTCCCGAAGACGCTGACGAGGATGATGATGCTCAAAAAGCTTAAAGGGCTGAAAGGTAAATTCCGGTACGACGATTCCGAGATGCCGTTTCTGGAGCATCTCGAAGAGTTCCGGAAAATGATCATCCGGATCTTTATTGCACTGGCGGTCGGGATGGGGGTGGTTCTTCCGTTAGCAGATCATCTGATTCAGGTGCTACGCGCGCCGGCAGAGCCTTACATTATCAAAAATGCCCAGGACGTGCTGAACGAAACGACAGTTCAATTGCGGATTCCGGCGGATTCACTGGCCACGAATGACCTCGTGATTGCGGAGGACGGCGCCCGTTTTTACCAGGTGCAGGCCGAGGTCGTTGTGCCGGTCGAGGAGAAATCAGAAATCGGAGGCATTCGCTTACAGTTTTCGGAGCCGGCGGCGGCGATCAAGATGTGGCTGACGGTCACCTTTTTCGGCGGGCTGTTGCTGAGCCTCCCGTTTGTCGTCTTTTTTATTGGGTTGTTTGTGATGCCGGGCGTACGCGACATTGAGCGCAAGGTGATGACGCGTATTTCGATGTTCTCGGGGGGCTTGTTTCTCGCCGGCATTTATATGGGGTATAAAGTTACCCTGCCACTGGCGTTGGCCCTGATGTTGAAAATCGGCGGTCAGTTGGGTGGCGAATCGATCTGGTTTTATAATAAATACATTGGATTTGCGCTACAGTTGCTTCTGGCATTCGGCGTAGCGTTCCAGATGCCGGTGGTCATTCTTATTCTGGGAAGAATGGGGCTGGTGAGCTCCAACAGTCTGCGTGCGGGTCGACCCTATGTGGTCGTCGGCATCTTTGTGTTGGCCATGATTCTGACCCCGCCGGATGTGGTGACGCAGATCCTGATGGCGGCTCCCTTGATTTTGCTGTATGAGTTCTGTATATGGTTCCTTTACTTCAGCGGGAACCGAGAGCTGCCTCCCAAAGAGGAGGAGCCGGAAGAGTCGGATGAAGATATTAATAAAGATTTGAGCGAGGAGTAGTCACATGCACACATTAGCCATTGGTATGCCGGGCGGCACGGAACTGTTAGTCATTCTGTTTATTGTGCTGCTTCTGTTCGGCGCAAAAAAACTGCCGGAGCTTTCACGTTCGCTGGGCAAAAGTCTGGGTGAATTTAAAAAAGGACAGAGAGAGAGCTCGCTGCCGGATACTTCGGAAGACGAAGTGGAAAAAAAAGAAATCATATCTGATACCGACGAAGAGAGTGAAAAATAACGCGTAATTCGTAATCCGTAACGAACGCTACCGGAGTGAACGTTACGTATTATTCATTACGAATTACGGGATATTCCATGAGCGAACGACAACGCGAAGAACTCTCCCCCGAAGAGCAGAAGGAAAACGGCAAGGCCGTTATTGCCCATGTTCTGCCTTTCGCCATCTGGCTGACCATGATGGTCTGGTTCAGTAATTACAATGCGCGCACCATCGGCGGCCTGATTCTGCTCGCCGTATTCCGACCATGGCGCTGGTATCCCAAGATGAACTGGAAGCATATTCCGGCGGGTATCGGAGTCGGGCTCTTGATTTTTGTGGTCTGGGTCGGGTTGGAAATTCCCGTGGTGCAGCAAAAAGCTCCAATGCTGACGGAATGGTATGACCGCCTCCTAGTAGACCCCTTCATGAACCCGCTCAAAACCCGTGAGCTCTATGAAATCCCGATGGAAGTTGAAACGCCGGAAATTCAGGAAGCACTTTCCATGGGCGAAGCGGTCGAGCGGACCAAACTGCCGTATGAAGTCATTGAGGAAGGCGAGCATATCGGCCTTCATGAATATCATCCTAAAGTCACTGGCTGGTTTGCCTTCTGGGTGCATATGTTCGGCTCCACAGTGATTATTGCGATTATTGAAGAATTCTTTTATCGCGGGTTTCTTTACCGCTGGATGCAGGGTAGTCCGTTTTTCAAAATTGATGCAGGCAAGCTCCATTGGCCGATGCTGACTTTGATTTCACTTTTCTTCAGTGTGTCGCATTTTGAAGTCGGTGCGGCCATTATCTGTGGTTTTGCCTATGGTTTACTCTATATCAAAACCCGCGATATCTGGGCGCCGATCATTGCCCACGGAACCACCAATTTTGTGCTCGGGCTCTATGTTCTGCAATATGGACAGTATCAGTTTTGGTAGATCGAAGAACCGCGAATAAACGCCAATGCATGCGAATCGTCCCATCTGCAAAAACCGGTCGGCATTTATTGTGAAAGTAGAGTAAGCGTCCCGCTTGCTTCCGGGCGGCGGGGAACGAGCGAGACGCTCATTCTTCATTGCGGCGAAAGGTTTTTGTAAAACGCATATGAACTAAATGTTGAAGCTTCTGGCTGTATTCAAATGATAAAATATATTCGTGTTCATACGCATGGATTCGTAGTTTTTGGATCATTGAGAAGATCCGGGTAAAATACGGGAGAAACCGCTTGCAAAGGGTGGGGGGCTCATCTATCTTCCTCCCTCGATTTTAAGCGCGGAAAGATGACTGAGTGGCTTAAGGTGCTGGACTGCTAATCCGGTGTACTGCTTACGTGGTACCGAGGGTTCGAATCCCTCTCTTTCCGCCAGTCTTCGCTTAGAGCGGAGCGAATGGCGAAGACTGCCGCGCTGAAGACTCCCTGAGATTTCGAGGGGAGCGAAAGCGGGCCTCAGGTTCCCGCTCCAAGGCTGCGACTTGGCATGCCATATAATTTCCACTACGTCTACATCTTCGTATCAGTCCATGATCCTGATCGGCATTATGCGGGTTGTACACAGGATCTTGAGGCAAGACTTCTGAAGCACAATGAGAGCGGATGCCCTCACACTTCAAAGTATCGGCCGTGGCGTATAGAAACGGCCATTGCATTTTCTGATAAGCAAAAGGCGATTGAATTTGAGACCTATCTGAAGTCGGGTTCCGGTCGCACGTTTGCACGCCGGCATTTCTGATTTTTAGAAGATCTACATTCCCTCGGCGCTACCGCCTCAAATGCAGGGTTTTGGCTTGAGTCGAAAGGTCAAATCACTATGGTTGCGCTTCGCTTTTTTTTGACCAATAGGAACGGACGTATGAAAGAGATAAAAATCGGTATTCTCGGATTCGGCACAGTGGGTGCCGGCGTGGTGGAAGGTATTCAGAAAAACGGCGCGCTGATGGCTAATCGAACCGGTATTACGCCGGTCGTAGCCAAAATTGCTGACCTCGATATTACGACCGACCGCGGGATTACCGTGGACGAAGGCGTGCTGACGACGGATGCCATGGCCGTTATCATGGATCCGGACATTGATCTGATTGTGGAACTGGTGGGCGGAACGTCTGTGGCCAAAACCTTTACCCTTGAAGCCCTGAAGCAGGGCAAGCCGGTGATTACCGCAAATAAGGCATTGCTGGCTGATCACGGCGAAGAGATTTACAAGACGGCCAAAGAAAACAATACCGGCATTTATTATGAAGCGGCTGTCGGTGGCGGCATTCCGATTCTGCGTTCTCAGCGTGCCGGCCTGATCGGCAACCAGATTGAAAGTATCTACGGGATCCTGAACGGAACCTGTAATTATATTCTGACCCGCATGGAGCGCGAAGGACTTCCCTTCGATGAAATTCTGGCCGATGCCCAGGCACTGGGTTATGCCGAAACTCCGCCGGATCTGGACATCGATGGAATCGACACGGCGCATAAAGCGGTGGTGCTGGCCTCGATGGCCTACGGCGCGCCGGTTCCGATGTCGGCCTGCCCGACCAGCGGTATCCGTGGTTTGGCCGATGCAGAAATCGCAAATGCCGATGAGCTCGGCTATCAGATTAAGCTGCTGGCCATCATTAAGGACAATGCCGGTGAGGTTGAGCTTTCTGTTGAACCGGCCCTGGTTCCGCAAGACCACATGATTGCTTCTGTTGCCGATTCTTTTAATGCGGTATTTGTGAAAGGCGACATCGTTGACGACACCATGTATTACGGCCGCGGTGCAGGCCGTCTGCCGACTGGATCTGCAGTAATCGGTGATATCATGGAAGCCGCTTCCGATAAGCTCAATGGAGTAGGTGCACCGGTGAGCGTGACCATGATGCTGCAAAAGAATGAGCTGAAATACTGCTCGGCCGAAAATATTGAGAAACGTTGCTACATTCGCCTCTGCTTGGAAGACAAACCGGGCGCTATGGCGAAAGTGATGAATATTTTCGGTGCGCATAACATCAGCATTGCATCGGTCGTTCAGAAAGAACGTCATGAAAGCGGCCGTGCACCGGTGGTTATACTGACGCAGAAAGCCAAGGAATCGGAATTCGTTGCGGCGATAGAAGAAATCCAGGCCTTGGATGTTTCCTGCGCCAAGCCGATCCGCATGCGCCTCGAAGATTTTGAATAGGAACCGCAAATAAACGCTAATGGATGCGAATAAACAGCTGGAAGAAAAGGAACTTGTTTTCCGAATCGTTGGCTGTGCCATGGAGGTGCTTAATGAGCTGGGTCATGGTCTTCGCCTAAAACCTATGAGCGTGCTTTGTGCGTGGAATTCAAATTACAGGGTATACCCTATTCTCAGCAGGAAATTTTTCCCGTGCTCTACAAAGGAGAAAAGGTTGATGATTATATTCCCGATCTAGTTGTTGAGTATCGGGTAGTTGTTGATACAAAAACTATCGAAGCCATTGGTGGTGTCGAGATAGGAAGAATGTTGAACTATCTTCATATTGCCGGATTGAGCGTCGGGCTTCTGATTAATTTTAAAAAGCCGAAGTTAGAATGGACGCGAGTCGTTCTATCTCATAATTAGCGTATATTTGCGGCCATTAGCGGTTAATAAAAGGTGTTAAAATGAAAGTAGTAAAATTTGGTGGTTCATCCGTAGCGAATGCGGAACAGATTTCTAAGATTATTGATGTTGTTGTGGCTGATGCCGCGCGCCGGATTGTGGTGGTTTCCGCACCGGGGAAACGCAGCGGCGATGACACGAAGGTTACGGACCTATTGATTGCGCTGGCGAATAAAGTGCTCGCCGGCGAAGTCTATGAAGAGGCCCTGATGCAGGTCGTCGGTCGCTATGGAGAAATTCAGAAGGATCTCGATCTGCCGGAAACCGTGGTTGCAACAATTGAAGCGGATTTGCGCGGTCGCATTGAAAACCGCGGTTCCAACGATCTCCAGTTCATGGATACCATGAAAGCGTCCGGCGAGGATAACAATGCCAAAGTAATTGCAGAGGCCTTCATTAAAAAAGGACATCCGGCAAAATATATGAATCCGGGCGAGGCGGGCATGCTGCTCTCCGACGAATTTGGGAATGCCGAGGTTTTGCCGGAATCCTTCGAAAAGCTCGCTGCGCTGAAAGGCGAGTCCAAGATCATCATCTTTCCTGGATTCTTTGGCAGCACGAAAGGCGGCGAGGTGGCAACTTTTCCTCGCGGTGGATCGGATATTACAGGCGCCATTCTTGCGGCGGCCGTTAAAGCCGATGTCTATGAAAACTTTACGGATGTCGATTCAGTCTGTGCGATGGATCCACGTGTGATTGATAATCCTCCCGCGATCGACTGCATGACCTATCGCGAAATGCGGGAACTTGCATATGCCGGGTTTGGCGTTTTCCATGACGAAGCCATTATTCCGGCGGTTCATGCTGAAATTCCAATCTGTATTAAAAATACCAATAATCCCACAGCCCCCGGCACCATGGTGGTTCCGAAACGCGAGCCGGAGCATGGGTCAGTCGTTGGTATCTCAAGTGCGGATGGGTTCAGTGCCATCTACATCGACAAATATATGATGAACCGTGAAGTCGGTTTCGGTCGCCGTCTACTGCAGATTCTGGAAGAAGAAGGACTCTCCTTTGAGCATACGCCGTCGGGTATCGATAATATGTCGGTCATTCTTCGTTCTGATCAGTTCGATGAAAAGGAAGCCGCCGTCATTGAGCGTATTAAGACCGAGCTGGAGCCGGATAATGTTGCGATTGAGCATGGCCTTGCTCTGGTTATGGTTGTCGGTGAGGGCATGCATTACACGCCGGGTATGGCCGCCAAAGCAACAGAGGCTTTTCGTGATTCGGGTGTAAATCTGGAAATGATCAATCAGGGCGCATCCGAAATCAGCATGATGTTTGCCGTCAAAGATTCCGACCGCATGATCGCGATCCGCTCGCTCGGCGCGGCATTCTTTAATTAATGTTTTCCAGACCTTGAAAAAAACAGACGGGTTTCCAATCATTGGAGACCCGTTTTGCATTCCAATGATTGGAAAATTCTAGCCGGTATTTCTCATGGCCGCGGCGACGCCGGCAATGGTAACCATGAGCGCATCTTCGAGTACGTCCGCATGGTTTTCATCTTTTTTGATGCGCCGGAGCACCTCACCTTGTAACAGGTTGAGCGGGTCGGCATACGGATTTCGCACAAGGACCGATGAACGCAACGTCTCGCGTTCGGCCTGCACCGGCAGGTTTTTCACAATATGTTCGGCGACCTCTGTGGTGGTTTTTAGTTTTTCGCGAAGTATTTGACCCAGTTCCTTCACATCATCTGATGCGAGGCAGTCGTCATAATATTCCGCGACATATTCATCGGCTTTGCAAAGTACCATATCGAGCATGTCCATGAAGAAGTAGAAGAAGGGCCACTCTTCAATCATTTCCTGAAGCAAGGGTTCTTTGCCTTCATCGACCATGCGTTTCAGAGCTTCGCCGGTACCGAGCCATGCGGGGAGCATCAGGCGGATCTGCGTCCAGGCAAAAACCCACGGAATGGCGCGGAGACTTTCGATGCCGCCATCGGCTTTACGTTTAGCGGGTCGACTTCCGATATAAAGACGTCCAAGCTCCTGCCCAGGTGTGACCTGTTGGAAATATTTTACAAAGTTTTCATGGCCGCGGACAATATCGCGATAAACGGTGCAGGAGATTTCGGACATCTCATCCATAAGCTCCCGCCATTCCGCTTTGGCTCGTGGCGGCGGGGCCAGTGTGGCTTCGGTTACGGCGGCGGTATATTGCATCAGGTTGAATACAGCCACATCGGGGATCGAATATTTCTGCTGAATGACTTCGCCCTGTTCGGTGACGCGCATCCGGCCATCGACCGTGCCCGGCGCCTGGGCCAGGAGGGCGTGCTCAACCGGGCCTCCGCCACGACCAACTGAGCCGCCACGACCATGGAACAGGTTCATTCGAATGCCGTGTTCTTTGGCTACGCGGGTTAGTGTTTCCTGTGCACGATATTGAGCCCAACTTGCAGCAAGTTTTCCGGCATCTTTTCCTGAGTCGGAATACCCGATCATCACTTCCTGATCGCCGTTGATGTCCTGCTTATACCACGGGATCGAGAACAGCCGGTTCATGGTATCTCCGCAGTGGTCGAGGTCGGACAGTGTTTCGAAAAGCGGAACCACGCGAAGCGGTTTCGGAACCCCGGCTTCTTTCTGGAGCAGGCGAACGGCCAGAACATCGGATGGCGCACTCGACATGGAAATGACGTAGGCGCCAAGCCCATCGGAGGGTAATTTGGCTATGGTCCTCATGGTATCCATGAGTTCCTGCTGGTCCGGTGTGAGCGGAATGCCTTCCGGAATCAGGGGGCGTTTGCTCTTACATTCAGCGACCAGAAAGGACTGACGTTTTTCTTCGTCCCACTCAGCATATGAACCGAGTTCGAGATATTCCGTTACGGCATTCAGCACGTCTGCATGTCGGGGTGCTTCCTGGCGGACGTCGAGTTTGACCAAGCAGAGGCCAAAGCACGAAATTCGGCGGATCAGACTAAGCATACTCCGGTCCGCAATAAGGTCGCCGTTGGTTTCTTTCAACGACCGGTAGCAGACCTTCAGTTCATTCATCAGATCTTCGGGATGTAGATAGATATTGCTTTTGGGTGCGCCTTTCTTCCCGGCAAGTCGGGCTTCGCACCACTTTTTAGTCATGTGCAGTTTGTTGCGGATACCGCGCAGGAAGGCCCGATAGGGCTCGCGCACATCGCCCACACAGCAGGAACGTAATTCTTCTGAGCAGTTTTCCATGGAGAGGCGCTGGATCAATTCATTGACTTCCCGGTGGTAGAGATCGGCCGCCATCCAACGGGAAAGCATGGAGACTTCATAGGTGACGTCGGCAGTCACATTCGGGTTGCCATCGCGGTCACCGCCCATCCAGGAGGCCATTCGGATCGGGCAGCAGTCCATCGGCAGTTTTTCGCCCAGTAATTCTTCGGTAATGTGATCAAGGTCCTTCATATAGCGCGGTACGGCGTGCCATAATATTTCTTCAATAATCGCCATGCCCCATTTGGCTTCTTCAACCGGAGTAGGGCGAACGCGGCGAATTTCATCGGTCTGCCAAATGGCAGTGATCAGGGTTTCGAGGTCATCACGCAGGACTTTTTTCTCGAATGGGGTCAGATTCAATCGATCACGTTTTGCCAGCAGATCGGAAATTTTACTGCTCTTCTGAATGAGGGTCCGACGTTTCACTTCCGTCGGGTGCGCAGTAAGCACCAGCTCGATCTCCATTTTGGAGAGTGTTTTCAGAATTTCCTGTTTGGGTACACCTTCTTTAACGAGGCGGGGCAGGAGGTCTTCGAGCATGCTGTGCTGATCCGACAGGGCATCCTCCGCCTCGTTTCGGTGACGGCGCATGCTGTGATAGTTTTCCGCAATATTGGCCGCATTCAGGAATTGTCCAAAAGCCCGGGCCAGGGTCAGCGTATCTTCATCCTTGAGTCCACGGATAATGGTTCGCAGGCGGGCATCGGCATCGGCGTCGATTCGCGAAACTTTGGCTAG
>JGI12048J13642_10197520_pt1 | contig 11010 bp, 5 predicted proteins | sample ElkSlonscriptome_16_FD_13642 | JGI IMG/M metagenome (IMG submission 13642) | reverse complement strand
AAACCTTCTTATTCTGAAGGCTCGCTCGCGTCTTCTTCGGACTCCGGCATCTCTGCGGCAACGGCGGCAGCCAGTGCAGCGAGATCGATTTCCGGCTCCAGCTCCTTCGGACGCTTGCGCGTGGAGTGGTAGGCCAGGCCGGTACCGGCCGGAATCAGGCGACCAACGATCACATTTTCCTTCAGGCCGCGCAGGTGATCGGTGGTGCCGCGGACGGCAGCCTCGGTCAGTACCCGCGTGGTTTCCTGGAAGGAAGCTGCCGAGATAAACGACTCGGTAGCCAGCGATGCCTTGGTGATACCCAGCAGGATGCGTTCGTAAACCGCCGCTTGTCCGCCTTCACGGACGGCCAGTTCGTTGTCATCCAGCACACGGGCCAGGTCCAGTTGCTCGGAACGCAGCATCTTGGTGTCACCACCATCGCGAACCTCGGCCTTACGCAGCATCTGGCGAATAATCACCTCGATGTGCTTGTCGTTGATGCCCACACCCTGCAGACGGTAAACGTCCTGGATTTCCTTGACCAGGTAGTCGGCCAGTTCTTCCACGCCCAGCAGACGCAGGATGTCGTGCGGGTTAGGCTCGCCGTCAACCACGGTTTCGCCCTTGTCCACGTGCTCACCTTCGAACACGATGACATGACGCCACTTCGGAATCAGTTCCTCGTAGGCCTTGTCATCATCAATCTGCCCGTCAATCGGACGATCCTTGGAGGCCTTGATGTCTTCCTCGGTCGGCGTAATGACCAGGCGCTGCTTGCCCTTGGTTTCCTTGCCGAAGCTGACGATACCGGATTTGCCCGCCAGAATGGACGGTTCTTTCGGCTTACGTGCTTCAAACAGGTCGGCAACGCGCGGCAGACCACCGGTGATGTCACGGGTCTTGGACGACTCCTGCGGCACACGCGCCACAACGTCACCCACCTTCACGTCCATGCCATCACGGATGTTGACGATAGACCCCGGCAGCAGGAAGTACTGCGCGGTAATATCGGTACCCTGCAGCTTCAGCTCCTTGCCCTTGGCATCGACCAGGCTGACGACCGGGCGCAGATCCTTGCCGGCGCTTCCGCGCTGTTTCGGATCGGTTACGACCAGGCTGGTCAAACCGGTAATGTCATCGGTGGTTTCGTTAACCGTGACACCGTCCAGGAAGTCCGTAAACTTCGCCTTACCGGCCACCTCGGTGATGATCGGGTGTGTGTGCGGATCCCAGTTGGCCACAACGTCGCCCGCAGTAACTTTGTCGTTATCGCGTTTGACTACAATGGCACCGTACGGAATCTTGTAACGCTCACGTTCCCGACCATGCTCATCGATCACCGAGATCTCACCGGAGCGCGATACGGCCACCAGCTGCTTGTCGGCATTTTCCACAGACTTCAGGTTATGCAGGCGAATAGACCCGCCTGACTTGACCTGGATGTGGTCAACCGCAGCGGCTCGTGATGCCGCACCACCAATGTGGAAGGTACGCATGGTCAGCTGGGTGCCCGGCTCACCGATGGACTGGGCGGCAATAACACCGACCGCCTCACCCATGTTGACCAGGTCACCACGGGCCAGGTCGCGGCCGTAGCACATCGCGCATACGCCATAGCGGGAGTTACAGGTAATGGGTGAGCGAACCAGCATGTGATCCACGCTTGCGGCTTCCACCTCGTCGACCAGTGCCTCGTCGAGCAGCGTGTTGCGCTCCAGCAGCACCTCGTCCGTACCCGGCTTGAGAACATCCTGGGCCACCACGCGACCCAGTACCCGCGCACCAAGCGCCTCGACCACGTCACCACCCTCAACGATCGGGTGCATGCTCACGCCATTTTCCGTACCGCAATCCGGCTCGGTCACCACCATGTCCTGGGCCACGTCAACGAGTCGACGGGTCAGGTAACCGGAGTTGGCGGTTTTCAGCGCCGTATCGGCCAGACCCTTCCGGGCCCCGTGGGTAGAGATAAAGTACTGGAGTACGTCCAGGCCTTCGCGGAAGTTAGCCGTAATCGGTGTCTCAATGATCGAGCCATCCGGCTTGGCCATCAGGCCACGCATACCGGCCAGCTGACGAATCTGCGCAGCAGAACCACGAGCGCCCGAGTCGGCCATGATGAAGATGGAGTTCATGGAGTCCTGCTCCACTTCCTTGCCATCGATCATAACCGAGTCTTTACCAATGGCCGACATCATGGCCTTGGCAACCTGCTCGTTGGTACGTGACCAGATGTCCACAACCTTGTTGTAGCGCTCCCCTGCGGTCACCAGACCGGAGGAGTACTGGTTCTGGATTTCAATGACTTCGTCTTCTGCCGCGTCGAGAATCCCGACTTTCTGATCCGGAATCACCAGGTCATCGATACCGATGGAAACCCCGGCGTCGGTGGCGTACTGGAAGCCCGTGTACATCAGGCGGTCGGCAAAGACCACGGTCTTTTTCAGACCCAGGCGACGGTAGCAGCTGTTGATCAGGTCCGAGATCTGACGCTTTTTAAGCGCCTTGTTGATCATGTGGAATGGCATACCCTTGGGCCGGATTTCAGCCAGCAGGGCACGACCAACGGTGGTTTCAATCAGGTTGGTCTCATGACGCTCATCGCCGTGCTCGGAGATGATGACCTCATCAATACGCACTTTGACGCGCGCATGCAGTTCCACGGCCTTGTTTTCATAAGCACGGTGAACCTCGGCGGTATCGGAAAAATACATGCCCTCGCCCGGCACACCGGCCAGTTCACGGGTCATGTAATACAGACCCAGAACCACGTCCTGCGTCGGCACGATGATGGGTTCACCATTGGCCGGGGACAGGATGTTGTTGGACGACATCATCAGGGCGCGCGCTTCGAGCTGCGCCTCGATGGACAGCGGCACGTGCACGGCCATCTGGTCACCGTCGAAGTCGGCGTTAAAGGCCGTACAGACGAGCGGGTGCAGCTGGATCGCCTTACCTTCAATCAGGACCGGCTCAAAAGCCTGGATACCAAGACGGTGCAGCGTAGGCGCGCGGTTCAGCAGTACCGGGTGCTCACGGATAACCTCGGAAAGGATATCCCAGACCTCGGACTTCTCCGCTTCCACCAGTTTCTTGGCGGCCTTGATGGTCGCCGCCATGCCGCGGCGTTGCAGCTTGCTGAAGATAAACGGCTTGAACAGTTCCAGGGCCATTTTCTTCGGCAGACCACACTGGTGCAGCATGAGCGTCGGGCCAACCACGATCACGGAACGACCGGAGTAATCCACACGCTTACCAAGCAGGTTCTGACGGAAACGACCCTGCTTGCCCTTGATCATGTCGGCCAGGGATTTCAGCGGGCGGCGATTGGTGCCGGTAATGGCACGTCCACGACGGCCGTTATCGAGCAGCGCGTCAACCGCTTCCTGCAGCATGCGCTTTTCGTTGCGCACGATGATGTCCGGAGCGTTCAGCTCCAGCAGTCGCTTGAGGCGGTTGTTGCGGTTGATCACCCGGCGGTACAGATCGTTCAGGTCCGAGGTCGCGAAGCGGCCGCCATCGAGTGGCACCAGCGGACGCAAATCCGGCGGCAACACCGGCAGCACCTGCATGATCATATATTCCGGACGGTTACCGGACTCCTGGAACGCTTCCACGAGCTTGACCCGCTTGGACAGACGCTTGAGCTTGGTCTCCGAACGCGTGGCACCAATGTCCTCGCGCAGACGGATCATTTCCTCACCCAGGTCGATGGACTTGAGCAGATCGTAGATCGCCTCGGCGCCCATCTTGGCGTCGAATTCGTCGCCGTAGGTTTCCACCGAGTCCAGGTACTGCTCATCGGTGAGCAACTGGCCACGTTCGAGATCGGTCAGGCCCGCATCGAGTACCACGTAGGACTCAAAGTACAGGATTCGCTCGATATCACGCAGTGTCATGTCCAGCATCAGGCCGATACGGGACGGCAATGATTTCAGGAACCAGATATGCGCGACCGGGCTGGCCAGTTCGATGTGCGCCATGCGCTCACGACGAACCTTGGTCAGCGTGACCTCGGTGCCGCATTTTTCACAGACAACTCCACGGTGCTTCATGCGCTTGTACTTGCCGCACAGGCACTCGTAGTCCTTGACCGGGCCAAAAATGGCCGCACAGAACAGGCCGTCACGCTCAGGCTTGAAAGTCCGGTAGTTGATCGTTTCCGGCTTTTTCACTTCACCAAAGGACCAGGAACGGATCAGGTCCGGGGGCGCAAGGCCAATGCTGATGGCGTCAAAATCCAGCGGCTGGCGCTGGCGGTTATAGAGATTCAGTAAGTCTCTCACAATGCGTCTCCCGTCCCTTTCAGGACTCTTCGAGTTCGATGTTGATGCCCAGAGAACGAATTTCCTTCACCAGAACATTGAAGGATTCCGGCATTCCTGCCGCCATCTCGTGGTTGCCATCGACGATGTTCTTGTACATCTGGTTACGGCCGCTGACGTCGTCGGATTTAACCGTCAGCATTTCCTGCAGCGTGTAAGCCGCGCCGTAGGCTTCCAGGGCCCAGACCTCCATTTCACCGAAGCGCTGACCACCAAACTGTGCCTTACCACCCAGCGGCTGCTGGGTAACGAGGCTGTACGGGCCGGTAGAACGCGCGTGCATCTTGTCGTCTACCAGGTGGTTAAGCTTCAGCATATACATGTAACCCACGGTCACAGGACGATCGAAAGGATCGCCGGTACGGCCGTCATACAGGGTCGTCTGGCCACTGGCAGGCAGCTCGGCGAGCTCCAGTAGTCGCTTGATTTCTTTCTCCGGCGCGCCGTCAAATACCGGCGTTGCCATCGGCACACCACCGCGCAGGTTATCCGCCATGGTCTTGATCTCGCCAGCGGAGAACTGCTTCATGTTGACGCGGCCCGCCTTGTCACTGTTGTAGATCTTGTCCAGGTATTCGCGGATCTCGTCGGTCTTGGCCTTGCGGTCGATCATTTCGCCGATGCGCAGACCCAGGCCCGCAGCAGCCCAGCCGAGGTGGGTTTCCAGCACCTGCCCGATGTTCATTCGCGAGGGCACGCCCAGCGGATTGAGGCAGATGTCGACCGGTGTACCGTCTTCCATGTAAGGCATGTCTTCGGTCGGTACGATCATGGAGATCACACCCTTGTTACCGTGACGGCCGGCCATCTTGTCGCCAGGCTGAATGCGGCGGCGCACGGCCATGTACACCTTGACCATTTTCAGAACGCCCGGAGCGAGGTCGTCACCCTGGGTGATCTTGCCGCGTTTTTCTTCAAAGCGCTCGTCGAAGGCCTTGCGCTGGGCTTTGACCTGATCGGCCATTTCTTCCAGCAGATCATTGGCCTTGTCTTCCTTCATGACCAGCTTGAACCAGTCATTGTGGTCCAGGTCAGCCAGGTAAGCCTGGGTGACCTTGGCGCCTTTTTTCAGACCAGGGCCTTTCTCAACTACCTTGTCTACCAGCGCATTTTCCAATCGCTGGAAAATGGCGCCTTCAACGATAACCAGCTGGTCATCAAGATCCTTACGCACCTGGCGCAGCTGTTCGCGCTCGATGGAAATCGCACGCTCATCCTTTTCAACGCCGTCACGGGTGAACACCTGTACGTCAATCACCGTGCCGTCCATGCCCGATGGCACGCGCAGCGAGGTGTCTTTAACGTCCGAGGCCTTCTCGCCAAAGATGGCACGCAGCAGCTTTTCTTCCGGGGTCAGCTGGGTCTCGCCTTTTGGCGTCACCTTACCGACCAGGATATCGCCGGTTTTCACCTCGGCGCCGATGTAGACAATGCCGGACTGATCCAGCTTGTTCAGGTTGTGCTCACCCACGTTGGGGATATCCGCAGAAATTTCCTCGGAACCCAGCTTGGTGTCACGCGCCACACAGGTCAGCTCTTCGATATGAATGGTCGTGAAACGGTCTTCCTGGACCACGCGCTCGGAGATCAGAATCGAGTCTTCGAAGTTGTAGCCATTCCAGGGCATAAACGCGACGAGCATATTCTGACCCAGGGCCAGTTCGCCGAGGTCGGTTGAAGGACCATCAGCCAGTACATCGTCTTTGGCAACCACGTCACCGACCGTTACCAGCGGACGCTGGTTCATGCAGGTGTTCTGGTTGGAGCGCTGATACTTGACCAGGTTGTAGATATCCACACCCGGGTCACCGGCATCAACCTCTTCCTCGTTGGCGCGGACCACGATGCGTCCGGCGTCAACCTGGTCGACAATACCGCCACGCTTGGCCACCGCGGTTACACCCGAATCGGTCGCTACAACGCGCTCCATACCGGTGCCCACCAGCGGCTTGTCCGCACGCAGTGTCGGCACCGCCTGGCGTTGCATGTTTGAACCCATGAGCGCGCGGTTGGCATCGTCGTGCTCGAGGAACGGCACCAGGGATGCAGCCACGGAAACAATCTGTTTCGGTGACACATCCATGTAGCTCACCTCGGACGGCTCCATGAGCGTAAATTCGCCCATGTGACGGCAGGGAATGAACTCATCGGTGAACCGGCCCTTGTCGTCCAGATCCGCGTTTGCCTGGGCGATCACGTAGTCGCCTTCGACAATGGCGGACAGGTATTCGACCTCGTCCGTTACCTTGCCGTTCGCCACCTTGCGGTACGGCGTCTCGAGGAATCCGTAATCGTTGGTGCGCGCGTAAACAGCCAGGGAGTTGATCAGGCCGATGTTCGGGCCTTCCGGTGTTTCAATCGGGCATACACGGCCGTAATGCGTCGGGTGCACATCGCGCACCTCGAACCCGGCACGTTCACGGGTCAGACCGCCCGGGCCGAGAGCTGAAACACGACGTTTGTGTGTCACTTCCGACAGCGGGTTGTTCTGGTCCATAAACTGGCTGAGCTGGCTGGAACCGAAGAATTCTTTAACCGCGGCCGCTACCGGCTTGGCGTTGATCAGTTCCTGCGGTGTCAGCCCTTCGCTTTCCGCCACGCTCAGACGTTCACGCACGGCGCGTTCCACGCGGACAACGCCCACACGGAAAACGTTTTCAGCCATCTCGCCCACCGAGCGCACGCGGCGGTTGCCCAGGTGATCGATATCATCCACTGTGCCTTTACCGTTGCGGATGTCGATGAGCACCTTGAGGACTGCAAGAATGTCTTCCCGGTCCAGTACACCCGGACCTTCGATCTCTTCCCGCCCCACACGGCGGTTGAACTTCATGCGCCCCACCGAAGACAGGTCATACCGGTCCTCGGAGAAAAACAGGTTCTTAAAGAGGTTCTGGGCAGCTTCCTTGGTAGGCGGCTCACCCGGACGCATCATGCGATAAATCTCAACCAGCGCTTCGAGCTCGTTGGTGGTGGTGTCAATGCCCAGTGTGCTGGAGATGTACGGACCCTGATCCAGGTCATTCACGTACAGCACATCAAGCTTCTTGATGCCGCCCTCGCGCAGGGTTTCAAGCAGTTCCTCGGTGATCTCCGTGTTGGCATCAGCCAGCACTTCACCGGACTCCTTGTCCACGATGCCCTTGGCAATGATTTTGCCAATCAGATACTCGTCCGGCACGTCCATGGACTTCATACCGGCCTCGCCAATCAACTTGACGTGGCGGGCAGTAATGCGCTTGCCTGACTCGACAATAACCGTGCCTTTCTTGTCCGTGATGTCGAACAGGGCTGTTTCACCGCGCAGGCGCTCGGGAATCACTTCGGTCTTGGCGCCGCCCTTGAGCAGGTCAATTTTGCTGGTTTCAAAGAAGGTATCCAGAATCTCCTCGTTGGTCATGCCCAGGGCACGCAGGAGAATGGTCACCGGCAACTTGCGGCGACGGTCGATACGTGTGTAGATGCCGTCTTTCGGATCAAACTCAAAGTCCAGCCAGGAGCCGCGATAGGGAATCACGCGCGCAGAGAACAGCAGCTTGCCACTGGAGTGCGTCTTGCCCTTGTCGTGGTCGAAGAACACGCCTGGCGAACGGTGCAACTGGGAGACGATGACCCGCTCGGTACCGTTGATAATAAAGGTGCCGGTTTCGGTCATCAGGGGCAGGTCGCCCATGTAGACTTCCTGCTCTTTCACGCTCTTGACTGGCTTTTGCTTGGCGGAGCTTTCCTTGTCAAAAATGACCAGGCGCACCTTCACGCGCAGCGGGGCGGCATAGGTCATGCCGCGGAGCTTGCACTCCTTCACATCAAATGGCGGAGTGCCCAGCTCGTAGCTCACATATTCGAGAGCCGCATTACCGGAATAGGACGTTATCGGGAAAACGGACTGAAGGGCGCCGTGCAGGCCCCGATCACGTCGATCGTCCTCTTTAACATCGGTTTGTAGAAACTCTTCATACGACCGGATCTGGGTCTGCAGAAGAAAAGGCACATCGAGCACAGATTGCTGTTGCCCAAAATCCTTGCGAATACGCTTTCTTTCAGTGAAGGAATAAGTCATGTTTGGCACCGCCTAAACTGTGCCGGCCCGAAGCTGGGACGGCTCAAAAATTCTTTGGCAATCAACCCGCGAAACAGTCCGCCGGTGATCACGGTCTTGTGGAACGGCCACTGATGCGGCAATTCACAAACGGGTAAAGGCCGGGGACCGAAATCCCCAGCCAGAACCTGTCTCTGTCCCGTAAGGGCGCAGAGAATTACTTAACCTCGACAGAAGCGCCAGCTTCTTCGAGTTTCTTCTGTGCTTCTTCAGCTTCAGATTTCGCAACGCCTTCCTTGATGGGGGAAGGAGCGCTTTCCACGAGATCCTTGGCTTCTTTCAGGCCCAGACCGGTGATCTCACGAACTGCTTTGATCACGGGAACCTTGTTGGCACCGAAGGAAGTCAGTACCACGTCAAATTCGGTCTGCTCTTCTGCAGCACCGGCGTCACCACCAGCAGCAGGAGCAGCCGCGGCAGCCACAGGGGCAGCAGCAGTTACACCGAATTTTTCTTCCATGGCATCGATCAGTTCAACCACGTCCATTACAGACATGTTCGCGATCGTGTCGAGGATATCTTCTTTTGAAACGGCCATTGTCGTCTCTCCAATCTATTGTCAAACGGGGCACAAGGCCCACAGGTTAAAATTACTTAAGCAGACTGCTTTGCGTCTCGTACGGCTGCGACAGTGCGTACCAGCTTGGTGTGCGGCGCAACCAGCGTCCGGACGAATTTCTCGACCGGGGCCTTCATCGTGCCCATCAAGATGGAAATTGCCTGGTCGTAGGTAGGCAGCTTGGACAAACGCTCCAGTTCGGATGCGTCGTACAAATCACCGCCAATTGCTACCGACTTGGCCACGAGCAGTTGGTGCTCCTTGGCATAGTCCTTGACCAGACGCGCTGCGGCACCGGGATCTTCCATGCTGAATGCCAACAGGATGGGACCTGTCAGTACATCATTCAGGCATTCGAATTCCGTGCCTTCCACGGCCCTGCGAACGAGGGTATTTTTGGCCACCTTGACATACACACCACCCTGACGCGCTTTCACACGCAGGTCGGTGAGCTGTTCAACGGTAAGACCGCGATACTCCGCCGCAACAGCAGACAGGGCGATCTGTGCCACTTCTGACACTTCTGCCACTACTGCTTTCTTTTGCTCAATATTGAGCGCCATTGGTTACCTCCTGGAGTCCTATGACCGGAAACCCGGTCTATTTCCAGTACTCGTTCAGTGGGTACCCCGCTACGGGATCGGGCTCTTTCAAACCCGATTCAGTAGCGGGGGCTCCACCATCTGCGTAGGCTGCAAACGGTTACCCGCCTGCGCTTAAACCACGACCCCTAATCGTTCCGGGATCAACGATACCTACGGTCTTTGACGGCCTTGGCCCGATGCCCTTTCGCTGTTCTGAAAAGACGCCGGGTGCAGCCCGCCGCTCCTGGTGTCGCAATCGCTTGCGTCACCAAAATTCTTTCTCTTGCTTAAGAGATGCTCGAATGGTCAACCACGATGCCCGGACCCATGGTCGTAGACAGCGCAACTTTCTTGAAATAATGACCTTTCGATGACGCCGGCTTGAGCTTGTACAGATCTGCCATCAACGCGGCCAGATTGGCTTTCAGCGCATCGGTTTCAAAGTCAGCCTTGCCGATCGTCGTGTGAATAATGCCGGCCTTGTCGGTGCGGTAACGTACCTGGCCCGCCTTGGCGTTCTTTACCGCTGTCTCAACGTCAGCCGTCACCGTACCCACTTTAGGGTTCGGCATCAGACCACGCGGGCCCAGTACCTGGCCCAGTTTGCCAACGACGCGCATCGCGTCGGGCGTAGCAATCACCACACCAAAGTTGATATCACCGTCTTTCATCAGGTCATGCAGATCGTCCATACCGACCACATCGGCGCCCGCTGCTTTGGCCTTCTCGGCGTTTTCACCCTGGGCGAATACGGCAACGCGCACTTCTTTACCGGTGCCGTTGGGCAGCACGGTAGAACCACGAACATTCTGGTCCGATTTGCGCGGGTCGACACCCAGGCGCACAGCAACGTCAACGGACTCACGGAACCCGACTTTGCTGCATTCCTTCAGCAGCGCCAGGCCTTCATCAAGACCATAGGTCTTGTCGCGATCCACCAATTCGTTGATGGCACGGCTACGTTTGCTCATCTTGGCCATTACTCGACTCCCTCAACTTCCAGGCCCATGCTGCGGGCAGAGCCGGCGATCGTGCGCACGGCTGCGTCCATATCGGCAGCGGTCAGATCAGGTTCCTTGGTCTTGGCAATTTCCTCGAGCTGCGCCCGGGTCACCTTGCCAACCTTCTTGGTATTTGGTTCACCACTGCCTTTGGGAACGCCCGCGGCTTTACGCAACAGCACGGCAGCCGGTGGCGTCTTGGTGATAAATGTGAAACTCCGGTCTGCATAGACCGTAATCACCACGGGAATCGGGAGACCCGGTTCTACATCTGCCATCTTGGCGTTAAACGCCTTGCAGAATTCCATGATGTTGACACCGTGCTGACCCAGCGCCGGACCCACGGGTGGGGACGGATTCGCCTGACCGGCCGGTACCTGCAGCTTGACGTAAGCCAGGATTTTCTTAGCCATATTGTACTCCTCGGGTTCAAGCGCCCGGCCACCAAGGCCAAGGCTCC
>JGI12048J13642_11298134_pt1 | contig 11011 bp, 10 predicted proteins | sample ElkSlonscriptome_16_FD_13642 | JGI IMG/M metagenome (IMG submission 13642) | reverse complement strand
CGATCGCGTCTGGGAAATTGGATTGGGAGTGTTATTTAACCGGGTGGAATCGAGATTATTTTGCTCCGGCGCTTAACTCGGCATTTTCCCAAGTTCCAGAGATAGCCAGTCACACTCAGTTGACCCCGAAGGGTGAATCAAAACGGCGTCCGAGAACGGAACTCACGGATTATTCCTGTCCTAAATGTCAGCATCGAATGACTAAGGTGTTTTCTACATCTAAGAAGCTGAAAGCCGATCATTTCCTCAGTTGCGATAATCGTGAGGGGGGATGTGGAGCTGTAATGTTTTGGAATGGGAAGGCTGGGGAGTATGAGTTACCCCGTTCGGAACGTCCTGTAGCCGCCAAACCAACCAAACCCGCCAATTTAACCGAGTATGCTTGTCCCAAGTGTGGCAAGCCGTTGGAATTATATGAATATGAGAAAGAGGGTCAAGCTAAAAAGATGCTGCGTTGTGCAAATCCCACGTCTCGTCAGGGAAAATGTAAAACTGTGGCTTATTTTTGGACGAAAAGGGGGACGTTTTGGAGTCCCAAGTTGGGCGAGGTGAAAAAGTGAAACTCCTGATTGGGTTCTCACTATCGAGAAACATTTTCTGACACAGGGGGTTGAAACTGTTGCCTGTTCCCCGTTCCCCGTTCCCTGTTCCCCGTTCCCTGTTCCCCGTTCCCCGTTCCCTGTTGCCTGTTCCCCGTTCCCTGTTGCCTGTTCCCTGTTCCCTGTTGCCTGTTCCCTCCCCTCACCCCCAAACTTATTCAGCAGACCCTACATAGGTGTACTTACTTCAGGGGCCACCATGCTACTTTATCCCGGGTTGCACTGTAGACTTCCTTTAACCCTTCTGGATCAGCAACGCGGACGATATCGCTAGAAGTATCCTTGGCGGTAGGAGAGGCTAATAATCCAACTTGTTGCATTCCCTTGAGTACCTGTTCTACGGTACGATGGTTAAGCTGACTGGCATGAGCAATCACATCCACAGGCAGATCAAATACATAAACACCATTGGCATCCGGTTGATTCCCCAGCGATCGCTCCTGATACACCAAGGCTCGCAACAGCGCCGCAACAGCTTGAGGGGGATAGGTGCTGCAATTGAGTAAATGGTACTGAAACTTCTCCCGCAACTCAAACAGCAAATCGTAGCGATCGCGAAATGTCTGGTTTTCTTTATAAATGGACTCAATCACGTCCAACGGAATCTGGAATACATCTGTAGTTTTATAGGCTTCCACCAAACTCGGAAAGGATCTCGACACCTGTCCATAGCTAAATGCCAAGTTCCTCATCCCAAAACAACCACCGGGATAGCTAATGGATATCACCCGATCTAACGGCGTACTGCGAGTAATCACCGGTCCGCCATTGACAATCACATACAGGAAATCCAAGGAAACGCCGGGACGAAAGGCGGTATAGACGGGACGACTAGAGTAAAGCTTTTCTCCCTTGAGATCTAAGGTTTTCAGATAATCACCCAACCATTCGGCGTCTAATTCCTTAAATAGGTAATTACTCTGGAGTCGTATTGTCAAGTCAGATTTAGGCTGTTTGGCTGCTTTTGCCATCTCTTAATCCGGGCTGCACATATATTACCAGCTTACCCAGCCTGCTATTAAAATAGAAATTGATTGAAATTCATTTAAAATTCATTTTGCATCTCATCCCTAGTTCTCACGTAAAGGCGACCCGCTTTGACAAATAAACAACGGGAGTTCGCGTGACATCCTCCCTCACCAACTTCAAGAAGTATGGTGAGGGCTTCCAACATCACTGCTGGATATTGCTGCCCTGCGCCACTTATCTAGGCAAAATGCCCCCGACAGCCCGACTTGACAGCCAATTTCTTTCCCCCAGAGTCCCTGGGTACTAAGTGTTTCATCGCCTCGGTTGCAGATTTCCTGTGCTGAGGCTACATCTCTATCAACCTCATATTTGCATTCAGGGCAACTGTGCCATCTATCAGAAAGTTCTTTCCTGACTTCGAGCCGACAATTAGGACAAGTTTGAGAGGTTCCTTTGTGATCAACTTCAGCCACATAGACACCCCGTTGCTTGCCGACATGGAACAGGATTGACCGAAACTGACCAAAGGCGGCATCAATGGTGTGTTTTCCTAAAAAGCCTTTAGCCATTGTGCGGAAGTCAATATCTTCTACGAAGATAGTGCCGGCAATATCACACAGTTTGTGAGCCAGCTTAAACTGATAGTCTTTACGCTTGAAGGCAATATGATTATGCTGTTTCTCTACCTTGATTCTGGCTTTTTCATAGTTCTTAGAACGCTTCTTCTTTTTCGACAATCTGCGTTGTAGCACTTTCAGCCGACGATGCTCTGTCTTGAAGAATTTACGTCCTGGCTCTATGAATCCATCACTGGTAGCTAAATAATTATTCAGTCCAACATCTACACCAATAAAATGCCCGTGAGGTACGGGTCGCCGAATAAATATATCAGACTGAATGCTAATAACAGCAAACCATCCCATCGCTTTCTTGAGTATCCTGACCTGCTTGACAACAAACCCGTCTGGGATTGGTCTATGCAAGTTAATTTGGACTTTCCCCAGCTTGGGCAATTTGATTTGCCATCCGGTAATCGGGTTGGTGGAAAACTGAGGGAAAAGAACAGACTTCATTTGTCCGTACTTTTTGAACCTTGGGAATCCATAACCTCGCTTCTGGAAAAAGTCCCAAGCATCGTGCAATCTCCTGATGGTTGTTTGCAATACCTGAGAAGGTACGGCGGATAATCTGGGAAACTCTTTTTTGGCTTTGGGTAGGTTGTTTTGCTGCTGCTGATATCCAGGAAAGGGATAATCAGTACTCATGATGTACTCTGACTCTAAGCTACACCTATCTATGGGACACTTCCTAGAAGCAATCCAATCCTTGAGTTCCCTGAGCGCGTAGTTATACGCATTGCGACAAGTTTCGAGCCATTCGTTCAACAGCTCGACTTGTTTCTGGTCGGGATATAGGCGATAGGTGTAGTTAAGTGTCAGCATTTTTCAATCTTACCAAAATTACCACTAACGGTAAATGCTAATTTTACCGGGGTTGACCGGATAAAATTAGCTTGGGGGATGTCCATGTATCCCAACGCCAAATCAGGAGATTATGGCGTGGGACTTATGGTTCCTCCCCCAAACCCCCACCGTTAGTTAATTAACTCGGGTCGCCCTATCTATGCTCAACTTCCGCTGAACATGGTACGTAATCGTCCCGGAAGATTGCGGTGGTCTGAATCTTGATGGCGAAGCAGCTTTAATAACGGTTCTGGTACATTGGTACTGAGATTAATCTGCAATTGGGGACCCGAAAGGGCGAGTTGAATGATAATCTCATCGGAAATTTCCAATTCCGTAATCGGTTGACCATTCTTATACGTCCCATTGTTGCCAAAATTAATCAGTTTCCATCGGTTCCCCACACACCGCAGTTCCAGATGGTAACGCGAGACAACCGAACTCCGCAGCACAATATGGTTATCCGCACAGCGCCCAATTTTAATAATCGGTTGATCTGTAAAGTGCCATTGTTGAATTGGCACACTATAAGACGGTGATCGCAGTGATACCGTAATAACATTTGGAGCAAGATTTGCCCCAGAAAAAGATTGATGATTCAATTGATGCACCCCTAAAAATCAAAACTTGATAGTTAGTTTAATCATGACATGCCCAAGAGGGATCGCAAAGAGGGATGGTATAGTGCGATTCACTTCTAGGACATGGCTTTTCGGGTAAAGGTGACGAGAAGTCCCAGATATTCCGTGACTTCCCCTGATATCCCGCTAAGAAAGAGAGTTTTACCTAGAGAGTACGCGATCGCAATAGCCATATTGCTGTTGGTTATCACCCTGAAATAGGCTTAATCCAGAATTGAGCTAAGAGGCTCAGTCTCACTAATTCGATAGCTGATATCTTCAGTTTACAGAATTTGACCGAGTTTTTCACACCCTGTTATTACGGAGCCAGTCCAAACGCCATTGGAGTGAATTCCCCGATGCTAAAATACCGTCCAATAATCAAAATCGAAGGAAAAATTTCTCCGCAATTGTAACACAAGCTACCAAATCATCCCTGACTAAACAGAATGTCCCTGTCCTTAGACGCCAGGAAATAAATGATCCTATTGGCTTGCTTCCCTCCCCTCCCAGGGGAGGGCTAGGGAGGGGTCTGACCCCCCAGTTAAATAAAATAAATTAGTAATACGCGCCTACAAAGCTGTAAATCAACCCAAACAGAACCAGCCAGGTCAAAACAGTATACGTCCAATCTCGCTGTCGGATAAACATCATACAGGAAAAAGCAACTCGGAGAATCGGAGTAGCAATGAGAACCAGTAATCCGAGTTGAATAATACCCCGACGGTGACCGGACAAAACCCCTTGGATGACACCAACAGGCGAGCGGAATTCAGCAGGTTCTCCTTGAAACATCTGGTAATTCACTGGTTCAAATCCGTGGCGAATTAAATAAAGAACTCCCCCCACCAAAACGAGACTGCTGGACAAAATTACGCCATAGTTCAGCAGATTACCAATCCACTGTTCAAGTTGTAGCGGATTAGCGGATTCCGTAGCTGATTCTTGATAATTAACCTGAAAATTACGGGATAAATCCGTTATCTCATATCCGTCTAAACCGTTATCATTTTCGGCGACATCGCCACATTCCTCCTTTCCTGAAACTCCTTTACCCTCTGACTTCTGTCTCACCTTTCGTTCACAGATAGAATTCGCGATCGCAGGTTCTGGTTTCAGCAACTTGATGAAATTAACTCGATTCATTTTATCCCGCCCCGATAAAACTCTGGTAGATCATCTTAAACGCCATCACTAAAAGCACCAGACTAAAGGCGATCCTCAAAATCTCTGTCTTGGCGCAGATAAGAACATTTGCCCCCAATAAAGCACCCGGTAATACCCCCAATATTACAGGCATTGCCAATCCAGGGTCAATGTAACCTCGGGTTAAATAAACCCCGGCTGACGCCGCCGCCGTTACGCCAATCATAAAATTGCTGGTTGTTGTAGAGACTTTAAACGGTAAACCCATGACTTGATCCATGGCTAGCACCTTAAACGCCCCCGAACCGATACCCAGTAACCCCGATAATACGCCCGCAACAATCATCACGCCAAAACCCATGGGAATAGAATTAGCGTGATACATCATCAATCCATCAGGGGTGGGATACGTTCCATTAAGTTTCAGATAAGTAGCTAGGGAATCAGGGGACTCAGGGGTGTCCGGCTTGGGTTGATTTTGCCAGGAAAAGTAGGCAGAATAAATCAGTGCGATCGCTAACACCAATGTCAAGGCTTTAACCGATACATAAGCGGCAATCAAGGCACCCATAATAGCACCCATTGTGGTGGCGACTTCCAGAAACATACCAATTCGCAAATTAGCATAGCCTTTTTTTAAATAAGAAGAAGCTGCACCGCAAGACGTGGCAATTACTGACACCAAAGACGCACCCACCGCATAGCGAATATCCACGCCAAATACCGACACCAAAAAGGGAACAATAACTACACCTCCCCCTAAGCCAGTAATCGCGCCTAAAAAACCAGCGGTGAATGATCCCGCCCAAACCAGTACCGAAAATTCTAGGATATTCATAGGTTATTTAGTGGTTGTTCCAGACGCAGCCTGCTACGTCTGGAACACAATAGGTTATCAGGTAGCAAATGTTGCAATTTTGGAGTTTAACCGGATGATGAAATAGGTATTCTATTTTTTTTTAAGACGCTCGATAAATCATCGAGGTTAACTCTGGAAACGCCTTCACCTCCTTGGGTTTAACAAACACCTGCTGACCGGGCTTTAGATTAAGTGTCTTAAATTGTTCGCGACTCAAATGTGCCACAATCGTTTGTTCATCCACAAAAGCTAACTCAACCTGAATTTCCCAGCCCAAATGAATAACCCGTTTGACGATAGCCGGTGACGTAACTCCATTAGCCGAGGTTTGCACCTGAATATCATGGGGACGAACAAACATCTGAGTTTTTATCGCCGTCATATCATTATTTCGGAAAAGATTGGCGGTACTCGGTAACACATTCACTGGACCAATAAAACTCATTACAAACGCATTAGCTGGATGGTCATAAATTTGGTCAGGGGTGCCAATTTGCTCAATTCGTCCTTGATTCATCACCACAATTTCATCCGCTACTTCCATGGCTTCTTCTTGATCATGGGTAACAAAAATACTCGTTACATGAACCTCTTCATGTAACCGCCGCAACCAAGCCCGAAGTTCTTTCCGCACCTTAGCATCTAAAGCACCAAAAGGTTCATCTAAAAGCAGTACCTGCGGCTGTACCGCCAAAGCCCGCGCCAATGCGACTCGCTGGCGTTGACCCCCCGACAATTGAGATGGATAGCGATCGCCTAATCCTTGCAACTGGACTAACTCCAATAATTCCTCAACCCGTTGCTTGACAAATCGTCGGGGACGCTTACGAATTTCTAGACCAAAGGCAATATTTTGGCGAATGGTTAGATGTTTAAATAAGGCATAATGCTGGAACACAAAACCAATATTACGCCGACTGACATCTAAATGGGTTGTATCCTGACCATTAATTACAATTGACCCACTATCCGGAGGTTCCAATCCGGCGATCGCCCGTAACAGTGTAGACTTCCCGGAACCCGATGGACCCAATAGCGCCACCAAACTTCCTTCTTTTACCGTCAAATTGACTCGATCCAAGGCAACAAAATTACCAAACTGCTTAGAAACCTGTTCAACAATGATACTCATAATAACTCCTGGAAATTTTTGATCCTTAGCTTTGTTCAAGAACATGATTTTGGGTGTGTAGGGGCGGGTTTTACTACTATCCTTTCTTACCTCACCCTGATGTAACTAAACCCGCCCTGACTAACCTTTGCTGAGAAAACCCTTTGACCAATGACCCCTTAATGATGAACCGGACGGCTTGTATTTCGCTCTAAAATCTCCTTAACAATCAGGGTCACAAATCCTAACAATGCCAGAATTGCCGCTGCACCAAAGGCGGCTTGTGTTTGATAATTTTTATAGGCTTGCTCCACAAAAATAGGTAACGTTTGAGTCCGACCTAAAATGCCACCAGAAACTACAGCAACCGCGCCAAATTCTCCCATCGCTCTCGCATTCGTCAGTAAAATTCCATAGAGTAAACCCCAGCGAATATTCGGTAACGTAACACGCCAGAAAATCTGCCAGTCATTTGCCCCCAAGATCCGCGCCGCTTCTTCTTGATCTGAACCCATATCTTCCATCACTGGAATAACTTCCCGCGCCACAAACGGTAACGTCACAAAAATCGTCGCCATTGCCATTCCAGGTATGGCAAAAAGAACCTTGATGTCCAAGCTATTGAGTAGCGGCGCAAACCAGCCATTTCGTCCATAAAGTAAGACAATCATTAAACCCGCAACAACTGGAGAAATGGCAAAGGGTAAGTCAAGAATACTAATCAGTAAAGCACGTCCGCGAAACTGATTACGGGCAATTACCCAAGCCGCACAGAGTCCAAACACCGTATTTAAAGGTAACGCGATCGCAGCCATAATCACAGTCATGCGGACAGCGTGTAAGAATTCCCGACTCCCCATCGCGGCGAACAATTCACCAATCCCTTGATGGAAGGCTTCATAGAACACAGCTAAGGCGGGAATGAATAAAACAAGGAACAGATAACCTAACGCGATCGCGATTAACAATTGTGTTTGGGGGTTGGTTTTACGATGATCATTTTTTGTTACCTTAATGTTACCAAACTCGCCCCCCTTTTCCTTAATAGAGACACGAGAAAAAAAATTACGCAGCATAACGACGCCCCCATTGTTGTAGTCCGTTAATCACTAGCAGTAACAGTAATGAACCGAGAAGCAAAACAGTACCAATTACAGTGGCTCCCCCATAGTCGTATTGTTCTAACCGTTGAAACACAAGTACTGGCGCAATTAAATCTTGGAAAGGAATACTCGATGAAACAATCACCACAGAACCATATTCTCCAACCGCCCGCGAAAAACCCAGCGCTACCCCCGTCAGAATGGGTGGAACTAGGGGAGGAAGTAAGACTCTGAAAAAGGTTTGATAGCTAGATGCACCCAAAGACCAAGCCGCTTCTTCGATTTCTTTTTCCATCTCTTGTAAAACAGGTTGTAATGTTCTGACAATAAACGGAAGCGAGATAAATACCATTGCCACAAATACACCCAAGCGAGTGAAGGCAATTTTGATGCCAAAGGGAGCAAATAATTGCCCAATCCAACCTTTATCACTGTAAACAGTAGCTAACACTAATCCAGCCACTGAAGTAGGGAGCGCAAAAGGTAAATCGACCGCCGCATCAACGAGTTTTTTACCGGGAAAATCATGGCGGACTAAAACCCAAGCCACGAGAGTTCCCATCACACCATTTATCAGGGCGGCGAGGAGAGCGGTAACGAAGGTAACATTGTAAGCCGAGCGAGCCACGTCAGAAGTGGCAATCCGCCAAAACTCTGAGACTCCTAGGCTTAGAGATTTGCTCATCAATGCCGCGATCGGCAGTAATAAAACTAGACTTAGGTAAACGAAAGTGATCGTCCAGGGTATAGAAATGGTGGCAACCTTATTTCGCCCCCAGGTGGTTAAAGATTGAAAGTAATCTGCTGAATTAGTCATGGGAGGTTGAAGATTTATGATATTTCTCCAGGTAAGAAAGGAGTCGGTGGGCTTTAGGGGTTATTCTTTCTATTTGGATTGAGCGAGTTTTGCTTGCATTTTGTCGAAGGCGGCACCATCTTCAAAAAACTTGGCTTGAATTTGCTCCCAGCCGCCCAAATCTTTCGCAGTGAACAAGTTTTCCACGGTGGGATATTTACTGGCAAACTCTTGAGCAACAGTTTCATCTACAGGACGGAAGCCGATTTTGGCAAATTCTCGCTGTGCTTCTGGAGTAAATAGAAATTTAACAAAGGCTTCGGCGATTTCGCGAGTTCCATGTTCATCGACATTGGCATCAACAACCGCCACAGGATTATCGATGGAGATGTTGTAGTCCGTGGGAATAATAAAGGGGTGATTATCTCCCTGTTCCCTGGCGAGAAGGACTTCATTTTCATAATTAATTAATACATTGCCCTGACTTTGTTTAAAGAATACATCACTGGCTTCGCGAGCGTCTTTTGGCAAAACGGGGACATTTTTATAGACGCTTTCGACAAAGGTTTCGGCGTCCTTGTCGCTACCCCCGGCTTGGGTAATCACTCCCCATAGCACCATATAATTCCATCTGGCTCCCCCAGAGGTTTTGGGATTGGCGGTAATAACTTTAATGCCATCTTTAGTCAGGTCAGACCATTGAGTCACGTTTACTTTATCATCTCGTGTGACCAGAGCCGCCACGGATTTATGAACGATGGAATCGTTGGGAAATTCTTGTTCCCAACCCGGTTCAATGAGTCCAGCTTTTTCAATCTTTTTCGTATCCAAAGCCAAGGCTAAGGCGACAACATCGGCTTCTAAGCCATCAATGATGGCGCGAGTTTGGGAGCCTGATCCGCCATAACTTTGGTCAAAGGTTACGGTTTGACCGGTCTTGGCTTTCCACTGTTCGACAAACTGGGGAATGATTTGTTCATAGGCTTTCTGGGTTACCGCATAGGAGACTAGGGTTAACTTGACGGGACTGTCGGCGTTAGCGGTGTTACTGGGGGGACGGGAACAGGCTGCGATCGCGCTACTCATGGCTACCCCTGCTAGCACTAGAGCCATGAACCGTTGACGCGATCGCCAGATGTGCTGAGTGGATTGGGTTCTCATACTGTACAACTCCTATAACGAATCCGTATTTTTGCTTTAATTCGCCTGCAACTCGATTCTAGTTGTATTTTAAAACATTTGCAATACAAAATTGATTTAATTTTATTGTGAACAGCGGTGAAAACCTTGATTGATAACCTTTTCATAAGCATTGGCAACAGGCGCAACACCAAGACTGGCTTTCGCGATCGCGTAACCTCACCCCCTGTGGCTATCTCTGCGGCGGTGTGCTATTCATTCCCATCATGTAGTGTGGCATTTTGTTTTAAAAAGTAGTTTTTTAGGCTAAATTACCCTATTTTCCTGTTTATGTTGTTCCCATTTGGCTGAATTAGTTAGACAATTAATCAAGCAGCAATAGTTCTAAACTCTAAAATCCAAGCTTCAAAATATAGAAGCTACCCTGATTATCCCCAGGTTTAGAGGTAAAGTATTGACATGATTGTCTACGCAAGGAGATTAGTTATGGTCGCGACTCGCGAAGTGATTATTCCCACGGGTATGGAAATCCTCTATGACAAGTATCACTATTGTCCGGGTATTAGAATCGGAAATACAGTTTATGTCTCCGGTCAAGTGGGTCGCGACGAAAAGTTACAGGTAGTTGAGGGAATAGAAGAACAATTTATCCAGGCGTTTGAAAATGTTAAGAAAGTTCTTTTAACCGCAGGCGTAACTTTTGATGATGTTGTAGAAATTGTGACCTATCATGTCACAAATCCAGACTTAATTACAGGCTCACAAACCCTAATTATACCCCATCTGTCGCTGTTTATGGAAGTAAAAGATCGGTATTTTATTGAGAAATATCCGACTTGGACAAAAGTAGGTGTCACCGCCTTGTCTGACCCTGGACTCATAGTGGAAATCAAGTGTACAGCGCTGCGATAAAATCTAAGCTGTCAGTCTAAAACAATAGAAGGATGCCAACTAACAATAAGTATGGCAAAGTAGACAGCAAAGCTCAAGACGCGGTGCATTTTAATGAAATTTCGATCCAAACTGGCTGAAAAAGGCTCAATTTCTGCAACAGATAAAACGATTCCCAGAAGATTACTACATCCTAACTATCCATTCTCCACCACCCGTTTCCCGTTTTTTTATGGCTGGATTATTGCGGTGGTTTGCACGATTGGGATCATTATGAGTATTCCGGGTCAAACTGTAGGAGTGAGCGTTTTCAC
>JGI12048J13642_10361533_pt1 | contig 11012 bp, 8 predicted proteins | sample ElkSlonscriptome_16_FD_13642 | JGI IMG/M metagenome (IMG submission 13642) | reverse complement strand
TTACTTTGCTCGCAAAATCAATCGCTTAGGCGACCGATTTTGGCAGTACTTCCTTGTACTGCGTTAGTGCACGGACATAAACGGATGAGTCAATCCCCTAGAAACCTTGAATCATGGTCTGCTGTCGGCAGTAGGCAAGCATCGTATTGGTTATATCGACCAAACAGTACGTAGCGATTGATTGCGATCTGATCATAACAAGCATCGCGAAGACGGCGGGGAATCCATCCAAAAACGGCCAACAGTTTCCAAGGTAACCCGAGTTGAACCACAATCTCCAAAAAGGCATCACTCTTCTCAAAACAGTGACTGGCACCATCGTCTACCTCGATATAGTACATACTGTCAAAACGTTCCGTGGGTAATTCAAAATACTGCAATAAAGCCTGTCCTTGGGGCGATTGCACCGATGCCAGCTTAAAATGATGACGCTGATCAAAGCGGATAATGAACCGGCTCCAGCCGTTGCAGAGTTTACACACGCCATCGAACAAAATAACCCGGTCGCCTGGAGCCAGGTAAGGGGGGACAGAATTTGCTTTCATTTGAATTAAGAGGGTGGCCGCAATAATTTAACCACTTCCTGTGCCGGTTGTGGGCGGCCAAAATAATAGCCCTGCCCGGTGAGACAACCCTGCTGTATCAACAGGGCGGTCTGATGTGGGTTTTCAATACCTTCTGCTATTACGGACAAATCCAATCCGCGGGCCAAGGCGACGATGGTGGCCACAATGGCGGCATCGTGGGGATCAGTTTCCAGCTCGTCAATAAACTCACGATCAATTTTCAAACCATGAATCGGAAAACGCTTCAGATAAGATAATGAGGAATATCCCGAGCCAAAATCATCGACCACCAAGCGCACACCGGACTGGAAAAAGGCTTCCAGTGTTTGCCGCGCCGACTCAGTGTGCTCCATTAACACCCCTTCGGTAATTTCCAGCTCCAACCATTGGCTATCCAAACCGGATTCTTGTAAAGCCTCCGCTACCATCGACACCAGATTTTTCTGGCGGAACTGGCGCGGGGAGATATTAACGGCTACCGGTACACAACGCATGCCATCCCGTTGCCAGCGACTATTCTGCTGACACGCTTCCCGCAATACCCACTGGCCAATACCAACAATGAGACCGGTTTCTTCCGCCAGCGGTATGAAGTCAGCGGGTGACACCAATCCCAAATCAGGATGAAGCCAGCGGATCAAAGCCTCCAGACCGATCAACTCGCCGTTAGTTAAATCAACCTGTGGCTGATAATAGAGTTGCAATTGTTGCAACTCCACCGCCCGGTGCAAGTCATTCTCCAGCGACAACAACTCCGACGCCCGGGCGCTCATGGATTGCTGGTAGAAGCGGAAAGTATTCCTTCCAAAAGCTTTCGCCTTGTACATTGCTACATCAGCATGCTGCATAAGCACCTCCATGGTTTTTCCATGCTGAGGAAACAAGCTGATTCCAATACTGGCGGTCACGCGCAATTCTTTTGGCCCAATGGTTATTGGGGCGGCCAAAGCGCTGAGAATTTTTACAGCGATCCGTGCTACTTGTTCGGCATTACCAATGCGCTCCAGTAGCACCACGAATTCGTCACCGCCAAAACGGGCCACTGTGTCCATTTTACGGGTACACTTGAGCAAGCGCTCAGCCACTGACTGCAAAAGAAAATCGCCTGTTTCGTGACCCAAGGTATCGTTAATGGTTTTAAAGCGATCCAAATCGAGAAACAAAATGGCCACTTTAGTTTCGAAGCGCTCGTTCAGCAAGGTGGCGTGCTCAAGGCGGTCCTGAAAAAGCAAGCGGTTTGCCAGTCCGGTCAAAGGGTCATGTTTAGCAAGAAATTCCAGCCGCTCCTCGTTGAGCTTTAGCATGGCCTCCACCTTCTTACGCTCGGTGATGTCCCGTACAAAGCCCAATATCAGCTTTTCATCTCCCCAGTTGAGCCAACGAATGCGCACATCAACAGGTAATTTCTCACCCTCACCCCATTGGTATTCAGTTTCAAACTGACGAATCTCATCTGCGGCCAAGGTACCACAAAGCTGTTGATAGGCCTCCCGCGAACCCGACCGATGAAGTTCCCAGATGTGTTTACTAACAACATCGCCCTGAGCAACACCCAGCATGTCACAGGCATATTGGTTAACCATCACCAATTTGCCATTTTGATCAGATAGGAAAATACTATCGGGCGCTCCCTCTATTAATTCACGCGAGCGTTGCTCGCTCTGGCGGGCTACCCACTCTGCCCGCTTGCGCCAGCGTACATTGACAATCAGAAAGCCGATAACCAGAGTCTGCAGCAATACCAGTGAAATCGTGCCCCAGACCAATCTTAGGTTGCGATAATAAAAAGTCTGTGGTTCCCGGCGCAGCTCACTGCCATCAGGTAGCTGTTGCAAATCATAGCCATGGTCCAGCAGAGTGGGATAGTCGAAAACCGGCACTGCTGGAAACACCTGTGACAGGTCTGATGTTGTCGCTTGCTCTAACATTAACTGGTAAATGACATTCGCCGCCGCAGTTCCCTGTGCGCTCCCACTATTTAACCATCCCCCAACAACACCGGGCATCAGATAAGTATCTTCTACTGTAAAAATGCGGAAGTCTCCGGCACCCCGGATCAAGCTTACTACTTTCGACAGAGGCACCACTTGCTCTCTTGCGTTGCGGAAGCCACCAATGGTGGTCAGAACAACAACCCCAGCACTTTGCTGACGAAGTTGCTCCGTGGTGTTCTCAATAATGGGATTTTCAAAATATTTTAAGTTAATGGCGGGAAAAAACTTTTCCGCTTGTTGGTGAATCGCCGCTCTCATCGCATAATGGGTCGCTGATCCATCACCCACGAATAACACCTCGTCCAGACCGGGCTCTAACTGTTGCAATAAATTCATGGTCTGACGGATAGGTGGTTGTTCGAACATGCCATTGAACAATGGGGATAAATGCTCCTTATGGCCTAAATCATTAATCCCGCTAAACACCAGGGGTACATTAGGAAATTGCTGCTGCATATGCTGATTAGCAAAACGCAAAGCATTATCATCGGTAACGTAAATAACATCGGGACGGTAACGATCATCTCTTGCTGCCGCCCCGTATTTTGCTGACATATAGTCAGCAAACATTTGTTTATACTCAGGGGTAAATGCCTTGCGCTTAGTGTCCAGGTGCTCGGTCGCCAGCGACAATGTCGCAGCGCCAATGTGCTGGTTCAGGGAGCTTACAAAAGCCTCATGCTGGGTTTTGGTCCAGGGATATTCCTGGTGATAGCTGTGGAGTATCAGTACCGACAGGTCTTTAGCTGAAGCATTGCAGGACATTACCAGGCCAAGCAACAGAAGTACGAGACCAGGTTTGTTGAGTACACCAACCATTTGCTTCAGCATCTTGCACGCTAATATAGTTATCGGGAGCTGCCTGTTTATGCCTTATTCTTATCCCTTATTTCAGCTTGATATCCAATCAAATCGCCCACACCATTGCTTTGCCAAAGGATGGCAAATAAATGCAGAGAAAAAGCTCTTGTTTATTTAGATTAGGATTAATTCGAAGCCTATGCAAACATCAGGGATTATCAAAGCCACCCGCATCCACACTATATTCAATAGGGAATTCAGCACAGAGAATGGCCTTGCCACAGCGAGAAACTGTCGTCCTGCTACACGGTTTAGCCAGAACCAGCCGGTCGATGAATACGCTGGCCAAAGCACTGAGAAAACATCGCTATCAGGTTATTAACCAAGGGTATCCGTCCAACCGACACCCGGTGGAAACGCTAGCCATGCAAGCAATACCGGCGGCCCTCAAGCAATGCTCAGCAAACAGCCCAGTACACTTTGTCACTCATTCCATGGGGGGAATACTTGTACGACACTATTTAAGTCAACATAAAATTAAAATGCTGGCCAGAGTCGTCATGCTTGCTCCCCCCAATAAGGGTACAGAGCTGGTGGATAAGTTGAGCGAACTACTGGCTACACGGCAAATCTTCAGGTTACTCAACGGTCCTGCCGGTACGCAATTGGGAACCCATCCTGACAGCTTGCCGAACCGACTGGGCCGCGCTGAATTTGAGTCGGGAATTATTGCCGGTAGTCGCAGTATCAGCCCGCTACTGTCAGCCCTGTTGCCGAAACCTCACGACGGCAAGGTTTCGGTGGCCAGCACCAAACTAGAGGGTATGTCTGATCACATCACCCTACGGGCTAGCCATACTTTTATGATGAATAATCCACAGGTCATTGAGCAAGTCCTGCAGTTTTTACAACACGGCGCTTTTTTTCGCTGATGGGCTAATCCATCCGCCCAAACTCCGCTGCTTTAAAGCGAAACAGTTTGGCGATCAACAGGTCCGGGAAAGTGCCCAGCCGGGTTTGATATACCTCAACTGCATCGTTGTATCCATCTCTCATTAATCCCACCTCGGTTTCCAGATCGGAGATGCCTGTCAAAAATTGATCAATCAATTGCTGTTGCCGCAACTCCGGATAATCCTCTACCACAGCCCGCAGTTGCGAAGCCAGGCCCTGAGTCTGGATTAACCAATTCATTAACAGATTTTGCTGAGTCAAAGGACGGGCACCCATCGCTGGGGAATCTGAGGTCGGTGAGAGAGTCGCCTGCAAATCTCTTAGTCCCGTTATTGTCCTTAGCAGCTCTCTTTCATGAGCGGCATAGCGGGCAACGACAGGCTGCAGACTATTGACTAAATCAAAACGCTTCTGCAAAGACACATGAATGTTAGCCACTGCCCGCTCCACCCGGTGCTTCAAAAACACCAAATCGTTGTAGTGCAAAATCAGCATGAGCACGATCAAGTACCCCACCCCGATAGCGGCAGTGGCCAGAAAGCCAAACCCCGAAAAGCCACCCTCACGAGAAAAGAACAATAAACAACCCAGCAATAAGGCACTGGATGCCAGGTTCAGCAACAGCATACCTTTTCTACCCTTTTGCAAAAGCAGCTCATCTTCACTTTGGCTACTGAGGATAAAAGGGTCTTGAGTTGGTGCTTTGCTAATGCACAGGGAATGGTCCTGAGTTTTGGAAATACTGGCTGTTCCCAATAGATACAGTTGATCCTGCAATTCGATGCGCGACTCCACCAGCCGGGTACTACCCCGCCGCTCACGATGAGAATGAGGTGTAGTAATGTCAGCACCCAAGGGGTCCACAAGGACGGAACCGGATTCATCAGTCAGTAAGAACTCCCGTCCCTCCGAGCGCCGTTCAATTTGTTTCCATTGCTGCTTGTCATCTGTTTGCTGGCGCTCGAATACCCGGTAGTCATACCAGACACTGGCGCGATCAGTGAGCGGACTATGCAATAGCTCGCCTACCACCTCGGTAACCCGACCCTGCAGTTCATTCAGACCCCATACCACTCCTTTCGCTTTACCCCGGGGGATGTTTTCGATCCATCGCTTCGCTTTGACTGCCCTCATGCCGGTCACAGTGAAATGAACCCCCAGAACCAGCGCAGCGATGGTCACAATCCATTGCCAAAGAGGCACAGAGACCGCATGGCCAGAGGCCGAAATGAACTCGTCACTCAGTTGGAAACCGGTCAGAGCCGCGGGCAAGCTCACTTCAACTCCCACCAACGCAGCGACCAATCCGGCGGCAACTGATGACAGGCGTTCCTGGTTACGCAGAAACGCCAACGCCAGACTCTGTTGAACCTGTTCTATCCGCTGCCGTTGTGGTGCCGGCAGACTATCAAAAGCGCTGAAGGCTTGGGGATCGTCGAGTCCCTTCCAATTTAATGAGAATTGCTGGGCATAAGCAGCCATTTCGTCATCGACAGCACTGACTTGATAATGCCAGCGAGTATCCAACTGGCGAATATCCTGCTGGTAAGTGAACACACTCAGTGCAGCCAGCGCAGAAAAATAAGTGAGTGACAGCAAGGTTAAGTAGGCGAGAATGCGGTGAATCGTTAAAAAATAACACAAACCATAAACAGCCAGACCAAGCACCGCCAGTCCGCCCCATAGATAGAAAACACCGCCTTGACCCAGCGATACTATTTCGTGTCTTACTCCGTAGTGACTGACGATGGGGCGAAAATCACCCACCTGTTTAAGGCTGATTTCTGCTTGTCCGGCCTGCTGCTGATACCAACCAATGACTGTCACCTGATCTCCCGGTTTCAATACCCACTCCCGGTAGCGCTGATCACCCTCTCGTGAACGATGCGTCACCGGCAATGACCAATTAATATTGGTGGGATCGGAGCCTACCCGAACGCGCACCGAGCCACCATCACTTAGCAGCACAAAGTCAACGGCTCGGGAATTTTGTTGCAGCGTTTGCCAATGCTCATTGTCTCCACGCTCAACCCGCTGATCGTGTATATAACGAGAATAAATGGCGGGTTGTTGATTAAGTCGGCTTACTAAAAGCTGTCCCTGAGCATGACGATCCTCACCAGAGGTATTCACGTCTTTAGCCGGGGCGATAAGCCCAGTGATGGCCACCTCACCCGGTAATAAGCCGTTGGCGTTAACCGAAGGTATGCGCTCCAGAACCCAGACCGACTGCAAATTGTCATAACCCTTGCTGAGCAGCCAACACCCCCCACAGCTAAGCAGTACCACGAGAACAAGCAACAAGGGTCGTGAGAATCGTCTGATAGTATCTTTAATTTTCATTAGGGAACCATTGATATTTCTGGCATTCCGCCATTGCTCTCAGAATATCTCAGATATCAAGAATCAACAAAAAGTAGACTGGCATTTGCGAAAACCCAATTCTTTTACAATACTCAATAAACAGGGTTCCACAAGCAACTAAGTATCCTGCTATCACCCACTACCAACTGCCAACCCGCGCAATAACGCCGTAACTATTGAGTATTCTGAGGTGGGAACAAGCAAACCAATCGAGAGAGACACGCTCCTGCTGCGCTGCAGCCCGCAGCCTGTATTGCAGGTTAGGGCATGAGCAGCGCTGTGTTTGCATCAGCGATTCCCAGCCTGCGTCTCCTTGCTAAATCGCCAATGTCAGTTCACTAAACAGCATATATGATAAAAAGAATCCCAGTCGAATTTGTTTCAGTAGGCATGTATGTATCTGATCTGAATGCCGCGTGGATACCTCATTCCAACGTCAGGAAACAAGGATTGATCAAGAGTGAGGCCGTGATTGAAAAAATCAAGAAAATGGGTATTTCAGAAATCTATATTGATTCCTCGCTGGGCAAAGATTGCCAGGATGCATTAACTAAGGATGAGGTAGATTCCGAAAACCATGCCGCGCTTGAGAAGGTCAGCAGCCTTGCTCCCTTAATGAAGCCCAAACTGGATTTGAACGAGGAGATGCTGGCTGCGGGCAAAGTGCACAATGCAGCGGTGGATTTAGTGGCCAATCTGGTCGACGGCGTTAAATCGAATCAACCCATTGAAGTAGACTCCTTTGAAAGCGTCGCCGACGGCATGCTGGACTCCGTCCTCCGCAATCATAACGCCCTCTGCTGCCTGGGCCGGATCAGAGAAAAAGACTCTTACCTGATGGAACACTCGGTCAACCTGGCAGTACTTATGTCGGTTTTTGGAAAATCGCTGGAACTTGATCGCAGTGTGATGAAACCCATTGCCATCGGCGCCATGTTGCATGACATTGGTAAAATTCTGGTGCCAGATGACGTCCTGCATAAACCAGCCAAATTAACCGATGCAGAGTTTGAGATTATCAAGCAACACGCTCAGTACAGCCGTGAGCTGCTGGAAAAAACTAAAGGTATGCCAGAGTTAGCTATTACGGTAGCCGCACAGCACCATGAAAAAATGGACGGCACCGGTTATCCACTGGGCTTAAAGGGGTGCGACATATCACCTTTTGGCCGCATGGCCGCCATTGTTGATGTTTACGATGCCATCACAGCTGACCGGGTTTACCATCGCGGTATGCCACCCACTGCGGCGCTGAAAAAACTGCTGGAGTGGAGCAATCACCTGGACCCATCGCTGGTGAACCATTTCATTCGCTGTATCGGCATCTACCCCGTGGGTTCAGCGGTACTGCTGGATAGCGGTCGCATCGGTGTGGTCACTCAAGCCAATGATGATGACCAGCGTTTGCCAACGGTGAAAATCATCTATCACACTAAATTCAAGAGTTTTGTCAAAGTAATTAATCTCGATCTGGCAAAACCCAATGTGCAAGACCGAATTCTAAGAGCTATTGATCCCCATGACTATCAGATCAATATCAGGGATTTCTTATGAGCCAGAATTCACTATTGCAATGAGTCAAAAGTTTCCGGCTTTCAATACTCTTAACTCCTTCAATACTTTCAATATCTTCAAGGACGATGGCAAGTATGTCACCCAAGTGATCAAAGCCATCGCCTGGGCAGGTATTTTGACTGCCGTCATCATCCTGTCATAGGATCATCGGCCTGAAGTCCTGGCAAGCCACTGTGCTGGAGCAGTTTTCCAGGCTAACTGTCAGCATCGGCTGACAAACAGATATAACGGCACAGCGGGGTGGCGAGGAATTTTTGATACTGCTACCTGACACATCGCTCCAACATGCCCTAAGAGGGCAGAAAGCTTGAGAGCAGAAAGGTTAAGAGCAGAAAGGTTGAGAGCAGAAACGGAAGCCATGGTGCTGCCATTCAAAAAGATGGACATCCGAGTCACAACCAGTTGTGGGGTAAGTTCGATAAGCGAGACCAAGAATCTGGATGCACTACTAAAACAAGCGGATGTTCAACTATATAACGCCAGATCAAATGGCGGGAATCGGGTGTACTCACAAATCGAAAACGGCATGGACTGACTGGTTTTTGCTGGGACAGCAGACAATCAAGCTATCGTCAAAGCACTGTCGACTGTCGTTTGGTGGGAGTTGGGAGTACGCTTATTTGACAAAAACACAGTTATTTGGCCATAGCAGACGAAATCGACGCCCGATTGCCACTAAGAGCCCAGAATGAACTTGCAGCCGGTTGCAGCTGACGGCTTAGTTTTTGTAGGTGTTAGCGTTTGTGCTTACGGGTGCATCTGCAACGGACACGGACGACAGCAATGATGCCGGTGGTGGCGGACGATCCCTTGTATAGCTGAAAGTAGTGAAACCACTAATGACAAGGCCTACACAAAAAACTATCACCAGTGTGGCCATAATGTCAGGCTTTCGCTTCATATCCCCCCCTTTTTTATTATGAATTTCTTCAACTCTGTAACCCATCATTTGATTGGTATTGCAATGGTTTACTAAGCATCCACTGAAACCCACATTGTTGTTTTGATCCAATTTACTAGTGTCAAAAGTTGTTAGCAGAATTGGACTTAACGTTACTATTAAAGTAGCACCGAATCTGCGAAAAGGGTAATCAGATGCAAAGAAAATTGACTCAATGCCCTAAAAACAACTGATAAGCTGGATTATTAGTTTCTTCCCAGTACCTGAAGCCCACTTTACCGAGCATGACTTTGAATTCTTTCAGGTCTGAATCGTCCACTTGAACGCCCATCAACACGCGGCTAAACGCCGCACCGTGATTGCGATAATGAAACATCGAAATATTCCAGCGCGTACCCAGAGACAATAAGAACTTCATTAGGGAACCAGGCCTCTCCGGAAATTCGAAACGAAATACTTTTTCATTATGTAGCACCGGCGCATGACCACCAACCATATGGCGCGTATGCATTTTCGCCATTTCGTTATCAGTCAGATCGATCACTGGCAAGTCCTGAGCTTCGAGGGTCGCCACCAATTCATGTCGCTCGGCCTCTCCTTCGTGGATCTGCACTCCGACAAAGATTTGCGCTTCCTGTGGGTCCGAATAGCGATAATTAAACTCAGTAATATTGCGCTTACTCAAGGCCTGAATAAAACGCTTAAAACTACCCGGTTTTTCCGGGATTTTCACTGCCAGAATAGCTTCCCTTTCCTCACCCACTTCGGTCCTTTCGGTGATATAACCGAGACGGTCAAAGTTCATATTGGCACCGCTGACCACAGCGATTAAATTCTCATTTTCAATCTTTGCGTTAGCTACGTATTTTTTTAGCCCAGCTACCGAGAGAGCACCCGCCGGCTCGGCGATGGAGCGGGTATCTTCAAAAACATCTTTAATCGCCGCACACATTTCGTCGATGGAAACTGTAACTACCTCATCCACATGGTCCTTACAAATCTCCCAGGGTAGCTTGCCGATCTGTTTGACCGCCACACCATCGGCAAATATACCCACCTCTTTCAAGGTGACCCTGCGTCCGGCCTTGAGTGCGGCTTGCAAGCAATTGGAGTCTTCTGGTTCCACACCGATTACTTTGATTTCAGGTCGCAGGTATTTGATATAAGCAGCCATACCAGCGATCAAGCCGCCACCGCCCACTGGAATAAACACCGCATGGAGCGGACGGGTATGCTGCTGCATGATTTCCTTGCCGACGGTTCCCTGACCCGCAATCACTTCCTCATCATCATAAGGTGGGATGTAGACAAAGCCTTTTTCTGCCACCAGCTTCATCGCATGAGCCGAGGCTTCATCAAAGGCATCGCCCTTGAGGATGACCCGGGCTCCTTTTGCACGCACGGAATTCACCTTAATTTCCGGGGTAGTTTGCGGCATTACGATGGTCGCTTTGATACCCAATTGTTTCGCTGCCAGTGCCAAACCCTGGGCGTGGTTGCCCGCCGATGCCGCGATCACGCCATTAGCTTGATCCTCTGCTGGTAGTTGCACCAGCTTGTTGTAAGCTCCGCGCAATTTAAAGGAGAATACGGCCTGCAAATCTTCCCGCTTGAGCAGGACCGAATTATTCAGGCGTCGACTGAGCAGATGGGCATCATCCAGAGGGCTTTCAAAGGCCACATCATAAACTTTGGCATCGAGAATTTTCTTGATATATCGCTGAGGCATAAAATGGGGTAACCCAATAGGAATAACTATAGAGTGATCAGAGCGACAAGAGTGATCGCATGCATTAGTACGGTTATTTAAACAGTAGTTGGTCTGGTTATTTAAACAGTAGTTGGTTTGGTTATTTA
>JGI12048J13642_10502215_pt1 | contig 11016 bp, 8 predicted proteins | sample ElkSlonscriptome_16_FD_13642 | JGI IMG/M metagenome (IMG submission 13642) | reverse complement strand
GGGCTGAAGCGAGGGCGGGTGGTGTGAGCGTCGGGTTCGAGAACTCGCAGGTCGATCGGGGCCGGCGGGTCGCGCCTACTCCACCAGTTCGCGCAGAAGGTCGATCCGTATCGAGCGGTGCTTGCCCTGCAGCAATTTGCGCTTGGTCCAGGCAACCCGAAAGCATAGTTCGACGAAAGGCTGCTGGCCGGTCAGTGTGAAATTCGCGACACCGGACACTTGCGCGACGAAATCGGCGACCGCGTGGCGCTCCAGCCAGTGCACGCCGGCCTTGGCGATTCCCGTCCCCAGGGGTACACCATGGCGCAGGCTTTCGACGTCGATCGCGGCGATTCCGTCGTCGTTGACCACGAAATTCTTGCCGACCGGATCGACGTAATCCAGGCCAACCTGAATCTCGCGAGGTCGGATTTCGGCGGCCCGCGAACGGAGAGAATCGCTCAACGCCGGCTCGATCAGGCCTGCAGAAACAAGGAAGCCGAGATCGATTTCCAGCGCACGCCACAGGTTCTGGGCAGATTCGCTGCTTCGCTCTGCGCCGTAAAGCGCGCCGAAGAAAGCCGACAGGGCTGCGCGATCGGACGCGCTGGAAGGGTCGAATTTACGCCCTACGATAAACGACATGAGCAGCTCGTTTTCGTGACGATAAATCAATTGAGGAAAGCGTGCCTCAGCTGGCGCGGCCGCCAATGCCCGCTCGACCAGACAGGCCTCGTAGCTGTCGCCGAGCACGACCCGCTTGAAACGCGTACCGTTGATGTCGACAAAGTAGACCGCCTGGCGCTTGCCGAATACGCCTGAGACGCGACTGACGACTCCAAAATACAGCCGGCGCAGCGTCGAATGAGCGTTCTTCTGGAAAAACGAGCCTAGCCTGAATGCCATGAACGAAAGTGTCCGATCCGGTGGGTGAATTACCGCGCCAGGAGCCTTTTGATACAGCGCGGCGCACCTGTTCAAATGCGCAGCAATGGTAGCATGCAAGGCCATATTCACCGCCTGCCTAACGACTGAATCCATGCCGGCAACTGCTGAAGCCCGACCGAAAGTCACGGTATTCATTCCGGTGCACAACCGCGAGCACTACATCCGTGTTGCGATCAACAGCATTCTTGCCCAGACGTTCAACGATTTCGAGCTGATCGTCGTCGACGACGGCTCCACCGACCGGACCGTGGAGGTGCTCGCGAGTTACTCCGACCCACGTCTGCGCGTGGTGCGCCATTCGCAAAACCTGGGGATTCCCGCAGCCCGCAACCGAGGTCTGGAACTGGCGCGCGGCGAGTACATTGCGCTGCTCGACAGCGACGACCATGCTTATCCCGTGCGTCTCGCGCGACAGGTGAAGTTTCTCGACGCCAATCCGGAAATCACCCAGACGGGCAGTTGGTGCAGCTTCATGGATTCGGATGGAAACATGCTCGACAAGGTCCGGCGTCAGCCGTTGAAGCCCGAAGACATTCATGCTCATCTGCTTTTCCACTGTCCGGTCATCAACCGGACAGTGATGGCGCGCACCGCAGCGCTGAGGCAGATCGGATACGACCCGGAATTTCCGCGTTGCCAGGATTACGACATGCACAGCCGGCTGGTGATCGCGGGTCATGAGCTGGCGAATGTGCCGGAGATCCTCGTGTGCGGTCGCGAGCACGCCGGGCGGTTCACGGGTCAGACCTCCGACCTGGGACGCGATCGAAAAATCGCGATCTACCGGAGAATGCTCGCACGCATCGAAATACAGGCCAACGACGAGGAACTGGGTCGACACCACGCGCTCACCCGTTCTGGCGAAAGGCCTGACGGCGTGGAGGATTATCTGGAATGGGCCGAGGCCTGGCTGTGGCGAATCAAGCAGGCCAATCGGGCCCGACCCGTCTATCCCGAACCGTCGCTGTCACGCGCGCTTGGCGCTGTCTGGGCACTCAACTGCTGGCGCGCTCGAAGAACGCTGGGCCGACGCAAGATGCTTGCGCGTCTGGGCGGGTCGCCGCTGGCCCGCGGCATTCCGGGGAATTTCAATATTCGTTTCCTGGTGGCGGCGACGACCCGATCGGCCAGACGCGCTGACGTGGATGAGGGCCGGCCGCAGGAAACGTCAGGTTGATGTCTAGAGATCCCGGATAACGTCACGCTTCGCGCCACGTTTCAATGCGCAATGTAGCGATGGCGGCAGTCCGATTCAGCGCTTCTCAATGGGCGGCACGTCGCGATCGTCCGGGCCGATGTAATCTGCACCTGGCCGGATGATCCGATTGTCGGCGCGCTGCTCCATGACGTGCGCGCACCAGCCGGTGACCCGGGACATCACGAAGATAGGCGTGAACAGTTCGGTAGGAATCCCCATGAAGTGGTATGCCGAGGCGTGGTAGAAGTCGGCGTTGGCGAACAACCCCTTTTCTTCCTTCATAATCCGCTCCACTTCCCGGGAGGCGGCAAAAAGGGTCGTATCACCCACGTCCTGGGCAAGCTTGCGCGACCACTCTCGAATGATGGCGTTTCGCGGATCCCTTTCGCGGTAGACCGCGTGGCCGAAGCCCATGATCTTTTCTTTTTCGGCCAATTTGCGGTGGACGTCGTCGCGGGCTTCGGCGACCGAATCGTACTGCTGCAGCATGGCCATGGCCATTTCGTTGGCGCCGCCGTGCAAAGGACCTCGAAGCGAGCCGATGGCGCCAGTAACACATGAAAACATGTCGGAAAGCGTCGAGGCGCACACCCGAGCGGTGAACGTCGAGGCGTTGAACTCGTGCTCGGCATAGAGAATCAGCGAGACGTCAATAACGCGCGCATGGACTTCGTTCGGAGACTCGTCACGCAGCAGCCTCAAGAAATGCGCGCCGATGCCGTCCTCGTCTGATTCGGTGTCGATGCGCACGCCGTCATGGCTGAAGCGGTACCAGTAGGCAATCATCGCCGGGAACGCGGCCAGCAGCCGGTCGGAAATGTCCTGCTGGCGGCTGAAGTCGCGCTCAGGCTCGATGTTGCCCAGGAATGAACATCCGGTGCGCAGCACGTCCATCGGATGAGCGCCGGCCGGAATGCGCTCCAGAACCTCCTTCAGCGCATCGGGAAGGCCGCGCATGCCCTTCAGGCGCGCTGCGTACGCTTCCAGTTCGCCCTGGTTGGGCAATTCGCCCTTGAGGATCAGGTAGGCCACTTCGTTGAAGCTGGCGTTCTCGGCCAGGTCGTCCACCGCGTATCCGCGGTATCTAAGGCTGTTTCCGGTCGCGCCGACGGTGCAGATCGCCGTTTCGCCGGCGGATTGTCCCCGGAGTCCTGCTCCGGCCTTCTTGTCACTCATGATTCGTCCTCGAAAAGTTCGTCAAGTTTGCGCTCGTAGGCGTAGTAATCGAGATAACCGTACATCTCGTCGCGCGTCTGCATGATATCGATCACGTCGCGCTGGTGGCCCTGCTCGAGCAGCGCCCGGTAAACGGTCTCGGCCCCCTTGTTCATGGCCCGGTACGCGCCGCAGCAGTACAGCACGATATCAACCCCGACCTCGCCGAGCTCGGGCGTAGAGAACAGCGGCGTGTGACCGAATTCGGTAATGTTTGCCAGGATCGGCACACCGACGGCTTCGCGAAAACGACTGTACTGCTCGAGCTCGCGCATGGCTTCGGGGAAAATCATGTCGGCACCCGCCTCGACGCAGGCCACAGCGCGCTCGATCGCGGCCTGCTCGCCTTCCACGGCCAGCGCATCGGTACGCGCCATGATGACGAAATCGTCGTCGCCGCGCGAATCCACGGCCATCTTGATCCGGTCGACCATTTCCTGCTTCGAAACAATAGCCTTGCCGGGGCGATGGCCGCAGCGCTTGGTCTGCACCTGGTCTTCGATATGCACGCCGGCCGCGCCGGCCTTGGCAAGCGAGCGGATGGTGCGCTGGATGTTGAACGCGCCGCCGAACCCGGTATCGCCGTCGACCAGCAGCGGCAAATCGCTGGCGTCGGTGATCCGCCGCACGTCGATCAGCACGTCTTCAAGCGTACTGATTCCGAGATCCGGCAGACCCAGCGAATTGGCAGCGAGGCCGCCGCCGGAAAGATACAAGGCCTTGTGACCGATCTTCCCGGCCATGCGCGCCGTAAGCGCGTTGATGGTGCCGACAACCTGCAGCGGCGCTTGATCGGCCACGAGTTGGCGCAGGCGACGGCCTGGTGAATTTGACGACATTTCGCGAGTAGAACCCTTGTCCGGGAAGCTCTTCAATTTACCACGCCAGGCATTTTACCGGGCGCCGGGATGGCCAGCGCATTGCTATTCCGAGCTGTGGCTCGTCACCCTGAACTGGATTCAGGATCCAGTTGTTAGATGGGTCGGCCGGTGGCCGACACTGTGATTGCTGAAATCCCGGATCGAGTCCGGGACGACGGGGAAAACGGGATAATGGGATCGCAAACAACGGGAAATAGAGGCGTTTGCGCAGACGGAAAGGCGTGTCTGGAGCGGCGGCCGGGTTTTCGGTTTGCTTTGTTGCGCTCGGGTTTGCACAATAGGCGACTTAATCAAGCAAAACACCGATGTGCCTCGATGACCGTGACCCGAACGCTGCTTTTCGCCCTGCTGATGTCTACCCCGGCCTTTGCCCAGCCAACGCCCGATGAATTGACTCTGGAACGCATTTTCGACTCACCCGCCCTGTCCGGCCCGACCCTGAGGCAGGCCAGACTTTCGCCGGCCGGCGACCGCGTCACGTTTCTGCGGGGGCGCGAGGGCGATGCGGACACGCTGGATTTGTGGGAATACAACCTCGAGCAGGATCGTACGCGACGCCTGATTTCGGCCGATGACGTGTTGTCCGGCCCGGTCGAGCTGTCGGATGCCGAAAAAGCCCGGCGCGAACGGGCCAGGATCTCAAGCCTGCGAGGCATCGTGGAATATCGATGGGCGCCGGATGGTCGGCACCTGCTGTTTCCACTCGGCGGCGATATATATCTCGCCGACCTTGAAGACGAGCCCATCGAGGTCCGCCAGCTCACCGCGGGCGCGGTGTTCGATCTCGATCCAAAAATTTCGCCGAACGGCAGGATGGTGGCCTTCGTCCGCGACCATAACCTCTGGGTGGTCGACGTCGAAGGCGGGGGTGCCCGAGCACTGACCGCGGACGGAAACGGCGTCCTGAAAAACGCCGTTGCCGAATTCATCGCCCAGGAAGAAATGGGCCGTACGACCGGCTACTGGTGGTCGCCCGACGGCGAATCGATCGCATTCCTGCAGATCGACGAATCCACCATCGAGCCCAGCAAGCGCTACGAAGTCGCGGGCGACCAGATCGATATCATCGAACAGCGCTACCCTTACGCCGGCACGCCAAACGTGCGCTATCGGCTCGGCGTCGTCACTTTGGACGCCGGCGACGCTGGTGATGACGCTAGTGATGACAATCGTCATGAAAATCGACATGGCAACGGTGACAACAAGCGTGCCGAAACCAGGTGGATTCAAGTCAGTGAAGCCCCATTCGAAGAACAGGATATCTACATCCCGCGTGTCCAGTGGCTGCCCGACAGCAGCGGCCTGACTTTTCAGCGCCAGTCGCGTGACCAACGGACGCTGGAACTGGTGCTGCACAAACTCGACAGCGCAGAGCAGCAGGTACTGGTTCGCGAAGAAAGCGAAATCTGGACCAACCTGCACGATGACCTGCATTTTCTCCAGGGCATGGACGCATTCATCTGGTCGTCGGAGCGCACGGGCTACCGCCATCTCTACCTGATCGGCCTGGACGGCGACACGATTCGCCCGCTCACCGGCGGCGATTGGGGAGTCGAGGCACTGGCCGCCGTCGATGAGGATCTGGGCCTGGTCTATTTCACCGCCGGCATCGATTCGCCCGCCGAACGCCACCTCTACCGGCAATCGCTCATCAGCGCCAGCCCTGAGGCCGTCACCCGGGTTTCTCGCCGGGACGGGTGGCACGACATCAGCTTCGACGACTCGGCGCGGACTTATCTGGACACCTTTTCCAGCACGGACCAGCCGCCCCAGCTTTCGCTGCATTCGGGCGACGGCGAGCGGCTCGAATGGCTGATCGAAAATCGAGTCGATGCCGACCATCCCTATGCGGCGTTCATGCCCGGCCATCGAGCTACCGAGTTCGGGACGCTGGGGGCCGGGGACGGGCAAACGCTGCACTACCGGATGATCAAACCCTCCGGGTTCGACGACTCGAAACAATACCCGGTGTTTCTGCACGTCTACGGCGGCCCCACCTCACGCATGGTGGTCAACCGGTGGGGGCGGCGTCATCTCGTCGATCAATACATGGCTCGCTCGGGCTACATCGTATTTTCGATAGATAACCGGGGGATCGCAGGCCAGGGGGTGAAATTCCAGGCGCCCGCCTACCTCAATCTCGGCCAGGTCGAGGTGGACGACCAGATGACCGGCGTCGAATTCCTCAAGACGCTGACCTTCGTGGATGCCGAAAAAATCGGCGTGTTCGGCTGGAGCTACGGCGGCTACATGACGCTGATGATGCTGATGCAGCACCACGGCGAATTCGCCGCCGGTGCCGCGGTGGCGCCAGTCACCGACTGGGCGCTATACGACACCCACTACACCGAGCGCTATCTCGGCATGCCGCGCGACCCGTCCGGCGCGCCCACGCAAGCCTACAGCCGCGGGAACGTGCTCGAATACGCCGGGAATCTGGAAGACCCCCTGCTGCTGGTTCACGGCATGGCCGACGACAACGTGTTGTTCACCCATTCGACCCTGCTGATGCAGAAGCTGCAGGCCGAAGCCATCGATTTCGAGTTGATGACGTATCCGGGCGAAAAACACGCAATCTCCGGCAAAGGGCAGCGGCTGCATGTTTACCGCCAGATCGACCGGTTTCTCAGGCGGGAAGTGATGGGCGACAACTAGCAGGGTTTCCGGGTTCCGGAACTACCGGGTGGGTAGTCGGGAAAAAAGTCCTGCAGGCTTTCCCAGGCGGGTTCCCGGAAACCTTCGGTTTTCAACCTATCAAGATACCGCGCCGCTTGAGATAAGCCAGCAGTTCCTCGACGCACTCATCGACGCTCATTATCGCCGTGTCGACGGCGATTTCCGGATCTTCAGGCGCTTCGTACGGCGAGTCGATTCCGGTGAAGTTGCGGATGACGCCGGCGCGGGCTTTGGCATACAAACCCTTGGGGTCGCGCGTTTCGCAGACGTCAAGCGGTGCATCGACGTGGATTTCAACGAATTCGCCGTCTTCCATCAATTCGCGCACCATGGCGCGGTCGGCGCGGAACGGCGAAATGAAAGCGGTCAGTACCACCAGTCCGGAGTCGGCCATCAGACGCGCGACCTCGCCGATGCGCCGGATGTTCTCGACTCGGTCGTCGTCGCTGAAGCCAAGGTCGCGGTTCAGGCCGTGGCGGACGTTGTCGCCGTCGAGCAGGTAGCTGTGGTGGCCCCGCTGGAACAGCGCCTTTTCAAGCGCGTTGGCCACGGTCGACTTGCCGGAGCCTGAAAGCCCTGTAAACCAGAGGACCGCCGGCTTCTGGGATTTCTGCTGTGCACGGGCCTTCTTGTTGACGGTCTGGGCGTGCCAGGTAACGTTGCTGGACTTGTCGGTCAGCTGATCGGTAACCGGGCGTACGATCATGCCGGCACCCACCGTCAGGTTGCTGACCCGGTCGATCAGGATGCAACTGCCGGTGGCCGGATTCGAGTCATAGGCATCGAACGGCAGCGCACGGCTGGCCCGGATCCGGCAATAGCCGATCTCGTTGAGCGCCAGCTGTTCGGCCGGATGATGCGCCAGCGTATTGACGTCGATGCGGTGATGGATCGCCTCGGGTGTGGCCGGCACCTCGATGCCTGCCAGCTTCAGGTTGTACTGGCGACCGGGCAGCAGCGGGCGATCGTTCATCCATACTATCCTGGCATCGAACAGTTCCGACACACGCGGCAGGCGATCGGGATGAACAAACACGTCTCCACGGCTGACATCGATCTCGTCGGCCAGCGTCAGCGTGACCGCCTGCCCGGATCGAGCGCTTTCCATGCTGCCGCCGTACTCGATTCCGTCGCGCTTCACCGCGCCGGTGCTGCCGATGATCTCGGCGACGCGGCTACGGCGGCCCGACGGAAGTGCAACCACCTCGTCGCCGGGCGCAATCGCGCCACTGACCAGCGTGCCGCAGAATCCGCGAAAATCCGACCGTGTGCGGTTGACGTACTGCACCGGAAAACGCATCGCGCGGTCCGGGTCTTGCTCGTGGACCGGGGTACTTTCGAGCAAGTCGAGAACGGTCGGGCCGTCATACCAGTTCATTTCCTGCGATTCGCGGGTCACGTTCGCGCCGTTGAGCGCGCAGACGGGCACGCACTCGAAATGCGCAATACCGAGCTGGTTGGCGAATGTCGCGTAATCCGCGCGGATTCGTTCGAACGTGTCCTGATCGTAATCGACCGCATCCATCTTGTTGATTGCCACCACAACATGGCGAATACCCAGCAAGTGGACCAGGTAGCTGTGCCGACGCGTCTGAACCTGCAGGCCGTGTCGCGCATCGATCAACACGATCGCCAGATCGGCAGTGGAAGCGCCAGTAACCATGTTGCGGGTGTACTGCTCGTGGCCCGGCGTGTCGGCGATGATGAACTTGCGCTTTTCGGTCGTGAAGTAACGGTAGGCGACGTCGATCGTGATGCCTTGCTCGCGCTCGGCCTGCAGGCCGTCGACCAGCAATGCCAGATCCGGCGCCTCGCCGGTGGTGCCGTACTTGCGCGAATCCTTGCCGACCGCGGCCAGCTGATCCTCGAAGACCTGCTTGGTGTCGAACAGCAGGCGACCGATCAGGGTCGATTTACCGTCGTCGACCGAACCGCAGGTGATGAACCGAAGCAGCTCCTTGTTGCGGTGGGTTTCCAGAAATTCATGAACGTCGAAGTTGCCGGCGTCGAAATCCGCGTCGAACATCAGAAGTATCCCTGCTGTTTTTTCTGTTCCATGGAAGCCGAGGCATCCTTGTCGATAGCCCGGCCCTGGCGCTCGGAGGATCGCGCAAGTAGCATTTCCCGGATGATCTCGGGCAGCGATTCTGCATCGGATTCGACCGCTCCGGTCAATGGGTAGCAGCCCAGCGTACGGAAACGAATCCGCTTCATTTCGGGGCGCTGACCGGGCGCCATGGGCATGCGGTCGTCGTCGACCATGATCAGGAGACCGTCGCGTTCAACGACCGGCCGCTCGGCCGACCGGTACAGCGGCACCACTTCGATGCCTTCCAGGTCGATGTACTGCCATACGTCCAGTTCGGTCCAATTCGACAACGGGAAAACACGAATGCTCTCACCGGCGTGAACACGTCCGTTGTAGATGTTCCAGAGCTCTGGACGCTGATTCTTCGGGTCCCAGCGATGCTGACGATCACGAAACGAAAAAACCCGCTCTTTGGCCCTGGAGCGTTCCTCGTCGCGGCGCGCGCCGCCGAACGCTGCATCGAAGCCGTGCTCGCTCAATGCCTGTTTCAAGGCCTGGGTCTTCATGATGTCGGTATGCACGGCCGAACCGTGGCTGAACGGGTTCACGCCCTGCTCCACACCTTCGGTGTTGATATGCACGATCAGATCGATATCCGGATCGGCCGCAATCCTGTCGCGGTAGGCGTACATGTCGCGAAACTTCCAGGTCGTGTCGACGTGCAGAAGTGGAAACGGCAGACGGCCGGGGTAAAAGGCCTTCTTCGCCAGGTGCAGCATCACCGCTGAATCCTTGCCCAGCGAATAAAGCATCACCGGATGGTCGAAGGTCGCCGCCACCTCGCGAATGATGTGAATCGATTCAGCTTCCAGCGCCTCGAGGTGGGTCAGCCGTCTTGCGGCATTGTGATCAGACATGTCCGTTCTCCCCCGATTCCCTGGACCGGCCTTTCAGATAATCGGCGAAGGATTCGCCCAGCTCAGGATGCTTCAGTCCGTATTCGACCGTGGCTTCGAGATAACCCAGCTTGCTGCCGCAGTCGTAGTGCTTTCCTGTGAATTCCCAGGCATCCACGCCCTGATCGTCGAGCAATGCAGCAATCGCGTCGGTGAGCTGGATCTCTCCCCGGCGATCCGGCGCCGTGGTCTCCAGCAGCTCGAAGATCCGCGGGGTCAGCAGATAGCGGCCCACGACCGCGAGGTTGGACGGCGCGTCGGCCGGATCGGGCTTTTCGACGATCGCGCGGATCGGCGCCAGCGGCCCGGCTTCATCGCCGATGTCGACAACGCCGTACTGGTCGGTGCGTTCCTTGGGCACGCGCTCAACACTGATCACCGAACGACCCGTGCCGGAGAAGCGCTCGGCCAGCTGGCGCATCACCGACTTTTCTCCACCATCGATCAGGTCGTCGGCCAGGATCACGCCGAAGGGCTTTTCACCGACCAGCGAGCGCGCGCACAGGACCGCATGGCCGAGGCCAAGCGCCTCGCGCTGACGTACGTATACGCAGTTGATGCCCTCGGGCAGAACGCCGCGAACCAGGTCAAGCATCTCCTGCTTGCCGCGAGCGGCCAACTCGGTTTCAAGTTCGTAGGCCATGTCGAAATGATCCTCGATGGCGCGCTTGGTACGTCCCGTGACAAACACGAGATTGCGCGCGCCGGCGGAAATCGCCTCTTCGACCGCGTACTGAATCAGCGGCTTGTCGACGACCGGCAACATTTCCTTGGGGCTGGCCTTGGTGGCCGGCAGAAAACGCGTGCCAAGACCGGCTACGGGGAAGACCACCGTATCGATGACCGAGGAGTTCATGGGCTGACCTTGATTATTACGACGCAAGACCGCGCAGTTTACCCCAACGTTGCATAAAATTCCGGATTCGGAGGTCCGTGCAAGAGTGTTTCCAGGGGCTGAGCGCTGTGTTGACGCCCGCAGCGCAGCGGTTCTGGACCGAACGTTTTTGCCACGTTGAGGTTAACGACCATGACGGCAGATCATGCTCTGTAATATTGGCTATATAGACGTTTCAATGCCATCATCCAACAACCGAGCTTCGCCGGAGCGCAGACAGACATGCACTTGAATCGCTA
>JGI12048J13642_10394625_pt1 | contig 11020 bp, 8 predicted proteins | sample ElkSlonscriptome_16_FD_13642 | JGI IMG/M metagenome (IMG submission 13642) | reverse complement strand
TAATTATGCCTCTTTACGCCCAGTACCGATTGGCGCTAAACCTGTGCCTTTACCCATTACTGTAGTTAGTGCTCATCCAGAAACGCCAGTTTTTGATGGGCACTAACGCAGTACAAGGAAGTACTGCCAAAAGCGATCGCCTAAGCGATTGATTTTGCGAGCAAAGTAAAATCGATATTTTACTTTGCGACTCCGCGAAACGGCATGGAAGCCGTTTCAGGATGAAAACTAGTTAGGTTAATAGTTAATTTGCCGGTTGCTATCTTTAGCGCCGAAAGCGGAGAGTGGGGCCAATGGAAGTTTGTCGTTAGCATTCAGTAAAGCAGTGTTTCCCAGAATTTCCTTGCATTGAAAGCGTTATTTCACAGATTTTTATAACCAGATTGTATCCATTAGTCCGTAGCAATGGACTTTCTTTCATTCCACAACACTTCGATCGCTTCCTTGCGGGAAGCAAAGTAGCCCACAAATCGCACATCACTATCGGTCTCCTCGTCATAGGGTGCATCAATGGTAACCTGCCATTGGCCCTGATGATCGCCGAACCTGACCTGGTCTGCGCCACCAATACAAACGTGATCGCCCACAGGCAATGCATCTTTGTCACCAGCTTTATGGCAAAGGAAGGCGTTAGTTCGGGTAATGGGATAATTACTGTTGAGTTTAATCCAGTATTCGCCATCGGACTTCACAGGTGCGTACTCCAGACTGTCCAGTGGTGCTGTAAAGGTGTCCCCTTTTTCGTCAGTGAGAGTGACTTCATTGTTCTCAATGTGGGTTGCATAGCCAATCCGTTTTGATATGCGCTCCTGGTAGCGGTCTTGTGCGCGGAAAAACTCTGGTTTCATCGGTACTCCTTGATCTTTTTTATAAACAAATAGTGTTGGGTCTAACCCAGCAAAAGTGGTGCGGCGATTCGGCTGAAGGTTTACCCGTTTAGTGCTGAATGTCAACGAGTGACCTTATTTCGGTAATAGCGCCCAATACCGGCCTTGTGACCTCATATGTCCGGCCATGTCCTCGGCGACCTGGCCATATCCCCAAAACACATCGCCACGCACAGGTCCTCGAATAGCACCGCCGGTGTCCTGCGCTACCATGAGCTTTCTGATCGGCTCAAGGCCAGCCTTAGGCGCTTCTATATCTACCCACAATGGTAAACCGTAGGGTAACAGGGTCCTGTCAACCGCCAGCGAGCGCTCTGCGGTGAGCGCAATGCCTTCGGCACCAATCGGACCTTCACCGTGCACTTCCCGAAAGAAAATATAGGAAGGATTGGTATTCATAATCGCATCGGCTTGCTCTGGGTTAGCTTCCAGCCATCCCCGGATAGATTGCATGGACACTTCATCCTGACTGAGTTCACCGCGTTTAATCAACTCCCGCCCAATGGCGTAATAAACATGGCCATTGTGGCCATCGTAACCAACTCGCATGAGGGAACCATCATCCATTTGCACCAGTCCCGACCCTTGGATTTGCACGAAAAAAGCGTCGATGGGATCGTCAACCCAAACCAGCGCGTGGCCATAGTGAGGCCATTGCGGGTCGATAATGCTGGCCCGGTTTTCATAGGGGCGTAAGCGTTGGTTCACAACACGCCCGGCAATACGTTCGCCTTTAAGCGAGTCTCTGAAATCTCCAAGTTGTACCAATACCAGATCCTCCGGTCGCTTATGCAGTGGAACCGGGAATGTTGGCTGTGGTGTGCGTGATCCATTCAGTGAAGCCTCGTAGTATCCGGTAAACAAACCGGTTTCCTGATCACCGGCGGTGATCAAATGAGGTTGGAAGCGAGCTTCAATAAAGGCCCGCAACTGCGCCGTATTGAGATGATTGATGTGACTGAACTCAGCACACAGCGACTGCCATTGTGCAATTGTTCCCGCCGCCGCTAATATACCGAAAGCACGATATGGGGGTTGGTTGGCAATACGCTGACAGGAACGGTTAAAAGCTGCACTAAAGGCAGTCAGATCATCCTGTTCCCAACCTGGTAAATTACTGAAAGAAGAGGCTGTCAACTTCAGTGAAACCGGCTTTTCTTGCTGGTGACAAGAGACCAATAGTATGCAATTCAGCAGCACCCACAGTGAAAGTGGCCATGATTCTGGTGACCAAAGCCACGCACATAGTGGCATTAATCGGAGGCGCAGTGAACGCAGCAATGAAAAAGGTGGGGGCAGGATTGGTAGCAAAGTCGTCAGGCTCCGTGGGCAATGGAAGCATATATGGAAAAGTGAGTGTGCGAGAAGATAACAACAAGCAGTCGGTAGTGAAAAGTTAAATTGCGAGCGCAATTGTGCAAAAGTATGGCGGTCGCTTGTCGTGGCGCCGGAATTCTGCAATAAATCACATCTTGACCCCCTAACAAGCCAGCACCTATAACTACTAACCGCAATCCTTAACAAACAACTTCTGTTAAGCGACTGACCCAACGATAGAGGACAATGCATGGGTGATTTAATGTCGGCAGCCTTGCAAAACAGGCTAGAACAACTTCGGGTGATGCCTGTGTTGGCTATTGAAAATCCGGATTTAGGAATCAAAGTGGCAGAGGTGCTGACTGATGCTGGTTTCCCGGCGGCCGAAGTGACCTTTCGCACCGATTCAGCGGCTCGCGTGATGGCCGGAATTCGTCAGGCATTTCCAGACATGCTGTTAGGTGCGGGTACGGTTACCAGCAAAGAGCAATTGGTGGCCGCACAGGAAGCGGGAGTAGATTTTGCGGTTAGCCCGGGTTTTAATCCAGCCATAGTGGGGTTAGCGGGGCAATTGGGTTTGCCCTTCATTCCTGGGATCAATAGTCCCAGTCAAGTTGAGCAGGCGATGATGATGGGGTTACAGGTGCTAAAGTTTTTCCCGGCTGAAGTGTCTGGTGGGGTGAGCATGCTTAAGGCACTGCAATCTGTTTATCCGGTTCGCTTTATGCCAACCGGAGGGGTGAGCACAGATAATGTTCGCCAATATCTGGAGCTGGACTCGGTATTGGTCTGTGGTGGGACCTGGTTAGCACCTGCTGAACTGATCGAGCAACAAAAATGGCAACTTATTGCACACCGCTTGAGTGAGTTGAGGCGGTTGCTGGTCTGAACGCATTCCATCTTAGCGCTTACCATCTTATTAGCTCTTACCATCTTATATCTTATACTAATAACCATCAAGCCAATGGATAATTGAACTAATCCGATTGGTCGCTTAATCTCCACTAAATGGAGTTGTTGTTATGGTTAATCCGCCCGATCCGGTCAGTCGATTTGTTAGTATTGATACCCCCTTGCAGAAGCCACTCAGGCTGCATTACCTGACTGCTGGCTCTGGGCCTCCCATTGTGTTTTTGCATGGTTGGCCCACGTCTGCTTATCTGTGGCGTCAGGTGATGCCTCATGTGAGTGATCGACACCAAGTGATTGCCCTCGATTTACCGGGTTTTGGCCGCTCCGATAAACCTTTGGATACGCGCTATAACTTTCGCTTTTACAGCAACACGCTCAATGGTTTTCTCAATGCCCTCGGGTTAAAACAAGTTGGCCTGGTGGTGCATGATTTGGGAGGACCTGTTGGCATTTATTGGGCGCAGGAAAATTTATCGCGTCTATCTTCTCTTGCCATTTTGAATACCCTTGTCTACCCCCAGCTTTCATGGGCCGTGAAGCTGTTTATGGCCAGCACTTATATGCCAGTGGTAAAGCAATGGTTGACCAGTCACACCGGCTTTAAGGCGACCTTGAAGCTGGGTATTTATAACGGCCATCGCATCACCCCTGCTCTGGTAGAAGCCTACCAGCAACCCTTTGTTACGGAAGAGGCGCGAGCGGCGCTGTTACTTTCTGCTCAGGGTCTGAGTCCAAAAGGCTTTGCGACGATGGCGGCCAGGCTGCCGGAAATCAAGGTGCCTGTACATCTGATCTACGGAGAAAATGATCGCCTCCTTCCAGATGTTGCCAGAACCATGGCCAGGCTTCAGTGTGATATCCCGCAGGCTGAATTGACCTCATTCCCTGATTGTGGCCATTTTTTGCAGGAAGACGAACCGGCAAAACTGGGACGTGTCTTAAGCGGCTTTTTTCGCGGTAATACCGGATAAGGTCTTGGTTGGATAAAAGTGATAGTTGGTCGTTATCGGATAAGTTGATTGCCGGAATGATGGTTTTGTCATTCATTTAAGGCCTATCGATACAAGAAAAAAGCCGATAAAGCGCCAAATACAACAATGAACCCAAATATGGTATAGAGCACTACATTCTTGCTTTTTTCTACGGGTTGATCATTGCTCGACATGCTGGTCTCGGTGGCACGTTTTCTCGTGTTAACCTGCTCTTCGGATTTATGCTGGGTCACCGGTGGTGGTTTGCTTTGACTGCTGGCCTTCTGCTGAGTGACCGCCGCACTGACCGGCCTGACAATGGTCTGGTCAACATCGCTTTGTGGGCCAGTAACAGAAAAATTCACCACATCGAAGCGCAGTTTGTCACCGGGTCTGGCGCGACCATGGGTGATCTTCTCGCCATTGAGAAAAGTGCCATTGGTAGAACCCAAATCCTTAACCACCATGTAGCTGCCTGAAACGGTGAGTTGGGCGTGCTTTCTGGAAAGATGGGATACGGGCACAGTAATATCGCAACTTTCATCCCGGCCTATGGTGACCGTGCCTTCCACTGGATAAAAAGATTGGCTGGCCCAACTGGCGGTTGCTTGCAGGCCCCACTCTTCATTTTCAGTAGCCACTGGAGCAGGCTTTGCGGTGGCTATTTCAAGGGCAGGACTGACGATCTTGAGTTCAAAACTGCCAAGTTCAATGAGGTCGTTTTCGCCTATCTTGACAGCTTTCTTTACTCTTTTACCATTGACAGTGACCAAATAGTCCGGATGACGATTCAGCAGATACAGTTGCTCATCTTTGAGTCTGATTTCAGCATGGCTGTCCTTTATCTCAGGTTCTTGCAGAACAACATCGTTACCCGCCAATCTACCAATCCGTAACCTTGGTTCCACCAACCATATGCTTTCCCTGCTACCGTCAACAAATTGTAATTTTAGCATGCTGCCATCTGCCTCTTTTCTTTCTTATCCCTGCTTGCGGCTGCCAACAGGGGGAGCTTGTCTGCCTTTACGCTTTGATTTTTTATTTTTTAGCTTGCTTTAAAAATCTGACATTCACCTATAAAGTAGTTGCCCGATTTATAACTTTGCTATTGTTTCTGAAGCGCGCTTGTTTATAAACCTTTCATTATGCTGCTCCAATGTTCTGTTACTCCAATTGACAGGAGGCTATGAGCAGCACCAGGCTATTCGCTAGTCATATGAATCGTTTATTGCTTTTGTCGCTATATCAGTCGCCAGACGACGGTATCTACAGCCAGACTAAGGTTATCAGTCGCCAGACTAAGGGGTTGGCCAGTGACTTTAGCTGCGACAGAACCCACGATTTATACTCAGTGCCAGCAGTAACCCGAAGCAGATGACGAAATTGACTAAAGCTTAGAGTATAGACCACGATCACATTCTGAAAACCCATCTATACTCATTACTTACAAACTAAATAATGGCCCTCGGATCAGGGACTTGGAAATGAGATGTATGTAGGATTTACGACCCATACCGGCCAACGCCAGCAAAATCAGGATAATGGTTTAGTAGACCACAGTTTGGACCTGTTCGCTGTGGCGGATGGTGTTGGCGGTGGTGATAGCGGCGAAGTGGCCAGTGCATCCGTGTGTCTTACTTTGCAACGTCTGGTCAGCGACGGAATGGCGCTGGAGCAGGCGATTCACAAGGCTCATCAGGCTTTGCTGGAGCAACCGGCTGAGGGCAATGCCGGTTATGCAGCGTCCACCGTTGTCGCCATACAGCAGCAGGAACATGCCATCAAGGTGGCTTGGGTAGGCGATAGCCGCATCTATTTACTGCGTGAAGGAACACTCTATCAGCTTTCTGAGGACCACTCTGTGGTGCAGCAAATACCCGGCTTAAGTGACGTGGATATTCAGCGTATGCGTCACGTGCTGACTCAGGCCGTAGGTGTGGCAGGTGAAAATGGCTTGATCGTGGATTCCTTTGATGTGGACAGACACCCTGACGATTGTTGGTTGTTGTGCACTGACGGTCTCCACGGAGTGCTCAATGAGGAATCTCTCAGAGACATTCTAAGTACTTCCCAGGACCCCTCAATAAAAGCCGATATTCTGTTAGAGCAGGCATTGAGCAATGGTGCTGACGATAATGTGACGTTAATTGTGTTGCAAGAGGAAGGGGATTATCAGATACCTCCCGGTGCTGGCAGCAAGGGATCTCCCAACGACACCCAGGGGCCAAAGGTGGAGCGCCGAGGCTCTGGAGTTATGACTTCTGCTGACTCCCGGACGGCGCTGGACCCTGATGCCACCGCATCAGGGCATACCCCGCTGCCGTCATCCCCGCGTTCGGAGGGGCCCTCCACAGCGGGTGAACCACCCTGGCACTATGTCCTGCTGGGCGGAGTGCTTGCTGTGCTGTTGTTTATTGCGATCATCTGGGGGTTGTAGCGCCGCGATGAAAAAGCGTGTGATAGTGCCCGTAAGCGGAACCTAGAGGAGTTGTCTTAGCAATGGCATGGCAGGGTTACAAGATCGTTAGTAAATTGGGCGAGGGCGGTATGGCGACTGTTTATAAAGCCATTCAGGAATCCTTGCAGCGACCGGTCGCCATTAAGATTTTGGCGGCTAACATGAAAGAGTTGCCAGAAATCGAGGAACGCTTCGAAAACGAGTCGCTGATAATTGCTAAGCTCACTCATCCTCATATTATCCATGTGATAGACCGCGGGCTTACCAGCAAAGGGCGCCCTTATTTTGTCATGGAGTACGTCGAAGGGCTCAGTCTCGAAGAATGTATCAACCGGGATAAACTGAATTTTAATCAGAAGATTGATACCTTGGTGCAAGTCTGCAAGGCCTTGACTTATGCCCATAAAAACGGCGTGATTCACCGAGATATTAAACCCGCCAATATTTTGATTGACGGTGAGTGGCAGGCCCGCATGGCGGACTTTGGCATAGCCCATTTCTATGAATCGAAGGATGATAGCCCCTTACATGTGGATGCGCAGAATTTCCTCGGCACCACCTCTTACATGGCTCCTGAACTCCAGCAAAAGCCCGATGCGGTGTCGGTACAAAGCGACCTGTATTCGTTGGGCATTTTGATGTATGAGCTGTTTACCGGCATCTGCCCGCAAGGGGATATCCCGCCCCCGCGCCAGTTTGAACCCCAATTGCCCGTTGCGCTGAATGATCTGATCATGCGGTGTCTGGAAGATGACCCCGAAGAGCGCCCCCGCTCTGCTGACGATATTAAAAATGTACTATTGCATTTGTCCCAGGGTGAGCACCTGAGCAAGGAGCAAAAAGATCGCGCACAATCATTGGGGCGCGGCATTGAGTCCCAGTTTTCGTTGCTGGATGTACTCAAAGAAAATAAGTTCTGTTCGGTTTACCTTCATGAAGACATTACCAAGAAGAAGTTATTGGTAGTAAAAAAGCTGCATGGAAATACCAGTGGTTTTAAAGAAAATAAGTTGTTGAGTCGCTTACACCACCCGTCAGTGGCATCCATTGTTGGTGTCTCCGGTGGTGAAAAAGACATGACGTTAATATCTGAGTATCACAGCGGTGGGTCATTGGCCGAGCGTATGCTTTCGCCTATTGAAGAGTTGCCGATGATGGAGTGGGCCTCACAGATTGCAGATGGACTGGCTTTTGCTCATCGTAATCGGGTCATTCATGGTAATCTGAGGCCTAGTAATATTCTGTTGGATGACCGGGGAGAAGTGAAACTGGCTGACTTTGGTTTGTCCTCTCACTATCGGCAAACCGAAGAGTCAAACTGGTTTGAAGATGGCTCCCTTGATGACGTGCATGCGGATTTGTGGGGCTTGGGTGCCATTATTTTTTATGCTCTTACCGGTCGTCCACCCCAGTTCCGCAGCGGTCGCCTGATCCGCAGCAGAAAGTTCTCCGAACTGCATCAGCGGGTGCAGGAAATTGTCGAGCGCTTGCTGGAGAAAAATCCGAGAAAACACTATCCCAATGCAGAAGTGGCGCTCGCCGACCTCAAGGGTGTGGTGATTAAATTGCAGCAACAGGAACAATTGCATCATCAGCATGAGCATGTTCAGGAAGACTCGGTTCGCACAGAAAAAAGGCTGGAAAAAGGCTCTGCTTCTGCCTTTTCCTGGAAGACCTGGGCATGGCGCGTGTTGATTATTGGCATTGTCACTGAAGAGATTGTCTATGGTTATGGCAGACAGTTGCTACTGCCTTACGCTGAACCCTACATCGCTCAGTTAACCACTAGTGAGCTATGGCTGAAATGGGGTGATCTGCTGAGCGACGTGATGAATCGTTTTAGCTTTTAGCTCACTGCATCTGCTGCTGCTATCCTTATCTGGCCAGTTTACTTTCACGAAACCGTAGTTCGTTATAAGGAGTGGCTTTCGTCCATGGGTTTCCTGTGCCGCTACAGGTTGCACTAACCCCCGATGTATTGCTCTAATCTACAACATGCATGATTTATAGCTGTTAGGTACACCCCTGTTAACTGGCATATTGATCCGATTGCTGCGTTGATCCCCAAAAAAAGGCATGCTTATTATGGCTGTTACCCGGCACGATATCGTTTTATTTGGCGCTACCAGTTTTTTGGGTCAGATTTTGACCCGCTATTTTATGGCACAGTATGGCGTTGGTGGTGAAGTAGATTGGGCCTTAGCTGGACGATCGAGGCCTAAACTGGAAGTGCTTAAGAACGAGCTGGGAGACGAAGCCGCCGGACTTGACTTGATTGTTGTGGATGCCAATGATGAAGGGGCGCTGACTGAAATTTGCCAGACAACTGAGGTCATGGTATCAACAGTTGGGCCCTATGCATTGTATGGTGAGCCGTTGGTGAAGGCCTGTACAGAAAGTGGCACGGATTACTGTGACGTCACTGGCGAGGTGCAGTGGATTCAACAAATGATTGCCCGCTATGAGGACAGAGCCAGAGCCTCTGGTGCCCGCATCGTGCACTGCTGCGGTTTTGACTCTATACCCTCTGATCTCGGTGTATTTTTCCTGCAAGCACAAGCCAAAGCTCGTTTGGGTAGTTATTGCAGCCAGGTAAAAATGCGGGTGCGCCGCATGCAAGGCGAATTTTCAGGCGGTACGGTTGCCAGTTTGATGAATGTGGTCAAAGAAGCCAGCAAAAATGCCGGGCTACGCAAGCTGTTGGCGAACCCCTATTCGTTGTGTCCACCGGGGCATCCTTTTACCATCCGTCAGCGCTCTGTTAGCTCTCCACAGCGTGACCCAGACTTTCAAAGCTGGATCGCACCCTTTGTTATGGCGGGTATCAATACCCGTATTGTGCATCGATCTAATTCACTTTCCGGTGCCGCCTATGGTTCTCAGTTTAAATACGATGAAGCCATGATGGTGGGAGCAGGTCTCAAAGGTCTGGTCAGAGCAGGCAGTTTATCCGCCGTACTAGGTGGATTTATGACGGCGGCCGCAATTCCTCCCAGCCGTCGGGCGCTGGAGCGTTTTGTGGTGCCTAAACCGGGCGAAGGGCCGAGTGAAAAGTCACAGGAACAAGGGTCCTTTGATTTGCGCTTTTATGGTGAAACCGACGAAGGTCAGTCTTTGTTCATTAAAGTGACCGGTGATCGTGACCCAGGCTATGGCTCTACCGCAAAAATGTTGGGACAAGCAGCCATGTGTTTACTGAAAGATACGCCCAAAATCGACAAAGCCGGCGGCTTTTGGACGCCATCCACCCTGCTTGGGCAACACCTGGTCGATCGTTTACAAGCCCATGCGGGTTTGACTTTCGAGCAACTCTAGTCAGCGATTCGTTGTTATCATGATTGAGCCCCCGGTCGCTCGGCTTGAAGCACTAGTATCGGGGTTTGAAGCACTATTCCCGGGGTTTGAAACCATAGTATTGGGATTTGAAGAATAGTACCGGGGCTTGAATCCATCGTGTTCAGGTATTTCCAGAGGGCCTTTAGCTATTAAGGCAGGGCTTGCAATCAGACCAGTCTTGAGCTTAGCCTTTGCTAGCCGGCGACCTGTTAAATGGCAGTTTAGTTTCACCATGACTCACCCGCTGACCGCTTTTCTAAGTAGGCCACGACACATCGTGTTGCTGCTTGTGACTTATTTGTTCATCCATTTCCTGCTCAGGTTGAGCTTTGGCCCTGTGCTTGCCTTGGACGATGCCGAGCAGGCTTTGTTTGCTCAGCAATGGAGCTGGAGCTATCGCTTTGAGCAGCCCCCTTTATTTACCTGGTTATTGGTGCTGAGCTTTGATCTGATGGGTGTGGACCCCATTGCCTTGGCGGTTTGGCGTTACTTCTGGTTGGCTGTCATTTTTCTCGGCAGTTATTGTTTATTGTTGAGCTGGTGCCGGACCAAGGACAACGAGCAAGAGGACCGCTTTTACGCAGCGCTGGGCACCCTTAGCCTGTTATTGATCTATGTGCTGGCTTATTTCAGTCACCATGATCTGACCCACACTACCATTATGACCGCCTTCATTGTGCTGGCTTTGCTCCAGTTCACCCGGTTAATCGAAAATCCGGGCTGGTTTAATTATTTCCTACTGGGATGTGTCTTCGCTGGTGGCTTGTTAGGTAAATGGAATTATGTAATTTTTTGCCTGGCACTAACGCTGACTTGTCTGTTATTGCCTCGCTACCGCCCTTTGTTCTGGACTCCTAAGACATTACTTGCATTGATGGCAACGGTACTGCTGGTACTGCCCACACTGCTCTTTGTGGCCAACCTGGAGCGTCCTTATGTGGAGATTGCCCAGGCTGCACTGGCAAATGACAATGTGATGAGTGTGAGTGAGTTGGTAGGTAAAGGTAGCCTCAAACTATTTAGTTCATTGTTGGTTTATTTACTGCCGTTCCTGCTTTTTATCTTGATTTTTTTAAGACGCCCGCTGGGTGCAGGCCTTGGCCAGCTTAAGTTCAAGCAAGTCAACGCGGATACTGATT
>JGI12048J13642_10216342_pt1 | contig 11021 bp, 12 predicted proteins | sample ElkSlonscriptome_16_FD_13642 | JGI IMG/M metagenome (IMG submission 13642) | reverse complement strand
GTCGCCGACCCCGAAGTGAAGACGCGGGAAGAGATCGACGAGCTCGTCACGATCCAGCGCGGAATCGTGAGCACCGAGACCCGACGTATCCGCAAGACGCGACTCACCGTGAGCAATCGCGGCAAAAAGGGTGCGGAGGTCTACATACGTCACAAGGTCCAGAAGGGCTTCCGCCTCACCAAGGACAGCCGTGCGGCGCGGGCCGACGTGGCCAAGATGGGCGGAGCGCACCTCTTCCGGGTCGAGGTACCAGCCGGGGAAGCGGTCGAGCTGGTGATCGAAGAGTGGTCGCCGCTGATGAAGACGGTCGACATCCGTACGGACCGCGGTATCCGAGACATCGGGCTGTTCTTGCGGAAGAAGACGGTGACCCCAGAGCTCCGCGCGAAGCTCGAGGGGATCATGAAGGCCCATCGGGACAAGGAGAATCTCGAGGAGAAGATCCAACTCGCGGAGGAGCAGATCGGCGTCTACCGGACCCGCGTCGACGAGCTGAACTTCCAGCTCATGAGCCTGAAGAAGGTTCGACAGGCCGAGAAGCTCCGCCGCCACCTCACGACGAAGATGGAAGAGATCAGCGACAAGCTTCAGGGCCTGACGATCTCGGTCACGGAGCAGAAGGGGGAGCTCATGGCCCTGCGCATCGGGCTTCAGGACCGACTCGCCGACCTCAGCCTCGAGAAGAAGAGGACGTCTTCTCGAATGGCAAAGACCGCGAAGAAGTAGTCACCCCGGGCGTACCGGGCCCTCCGAGCGTGCTCGGAGGGCCGCCGGGGGTGGATCGGCAACGGGGCGCGGGGTAGCATCGGCGTTGGGCCGATGACGAAGACGAGGTCAAAGGGGGGCTCGCGACCGAGTCTGCGCGCCGCGGGCAGTCCGGAGCGATCCGCGGATACGGATTCCCGTCCGCGCCGGCGGCAGAGCAAGACGATCCCCCGGGCGCCGAGCGCGCCTCCAGCTCGCTCGTCGCTCCCTCCAGACAGCGGCCCCCCCCACGTGGATGCGCGACGCAAGCGGCCCTCCTACTCGATGCCGCGGGTGCAACGGGGGCAGGCGGATGAGACTCGGCCCGCCATGGGCGGATGGCAGGGCCGCCGACAGGCGCTCGTGTCGGCGATTCGAACCCTCCCCGGCGTGGTCGCGGTGGTGGTGATGGGCTACCGGAGCCGGCGCCCGCTCACCAAATGGTGCCGCGACGGCATCCCCATCGCGGCCTTCGGTCGCGAGATGCTAAGGGCCTATCAGGTTCAAATGGCGCTACAGCGCGCGACGAGCGACGAGGTGGCGTCGCTGCCGGAGATCACGGTGGTTCACGACCAGCGGCTCGTGGTCGGCATCCCGTTGCCGCTGGCGGAGCCCGCTTTCGTGGCCGTGCTCTTCGAGCGGGAGCTGGGCTCGAACCCCGCCGAGGCGACCAAAGCGCTGGGCGACATCGTCCGTGAGCCGCGGCGCTGAGCGCACTGTGCTAGGTCCCGGTCGATGGCCGAGGATGAGGAGATCGCCGTCGAAGGCGACGAGGTCGACGAGGTCGACGACGCCCAACAGCGGGCGGAGCACGGCGCCAAGGTACCGCCGAAGCGGCGCCGATGGCGGCGGGCGTTGGTGGGGGTGGGCCTGTCGATTCCGGTGCTGGTCTTGGTGCTCTGGTGGGCGGCCCACAACGTAAAGGGCTTCGGCGGCTGGATGGCGGACACGCTGCGATCCATGTTCGGGAACGAGTTCGTGGCTTGGCTCGAGGACACGGCCTACGGCGTGGAGGACTGGGTCAACCGAAAGACGAAGGGCGACGCGGCGCCGGAGCCGATGTGGGAGATACCATCGGCGCTCCCAGTGATGTCTGCGAGCGGCTCTGCGTCGGCCAGCGCGTCGACGTCGGCCCCGGCTCGGCCGCCGTTCGTGGTGAAGGACGTGGGGCCGATGCACCCTTCGATGGCGACCGAGGGCGACGGGGTGTGGGTGCCGTTGGTGGATCCGCGTCATCCGCAAGACCGCGTGCGGGCGTTCAAGATGTTCGTACACCCGGACAAGGGTCGTTCCTGGGCGGTGACGGCGGTCATGGTGTTCGACTTGAGCCAGGTAGAGCTGCACGCGGTGGCGGGAAAGTACGAGCCGAAGAGCAAGACGAAGGAAGCGAAGGGGTACGTCCGGAAGGCGATGGTCCCGGAGGAAGACCACGAGCGGCTGATCGCGGCCTTCAACGGCGGCTACAAGGCGACGCACGGAGACTACGGCATGAAGGTAGATGGCGTGACGCTGCTACCTCCGCGTCCTCTGTCGTGTGTGGTGGCGAAGCTGAAGGGGTCGGAGGAGCTGTTGATCCGCCCTTGGGAGAAAGTGGAGGCACGGGAGCCGGAGATGAAGTGGTACCGGCAGACGCCGATCTGCATGTACGACGAGGGTGAGCCCCATCCGGCGCTGAGCATCCCGACGGTGGGCTGGGGGGCATCGAGTGTGTCGAAGACGACGGTGATCCGCCGCTCGGCGATCGGCCTCGACGAGGACCGCAACCGTCTCTTCGTGGCGATCGGCAACCACGTCACGGGCAAGGCGATCGCGGAGTCACTGGCGCACGCGGGGGCGCACTACATCGCGCAGCTCGACGTGAACTTCAGCTACCCGAAGTTCCTGCAGTACGACCATGGCCCCGACGGCAAACTGGTCCCAGTCCCCCTCACCGAGAACTTCGAATTCGACCCCGGCCAGTACGTCCACACGGCGTCTCACCGCGACTTCTTCTATCTCACTCGACCCCGACCCTGAAGAGCGCCGAACGGCGGCTCCGCGGCGCGGCTCCCCCGGGTTGCCCACTTCCTTTCACTCCGTCCCCCCACTAAGCCCACCCCCATGGCTTCCCCTCGGGTGAAAACCGGGCCCTACCCCGAGCTGACCGTCCCTGCGGTCATCGTGGGCTACGCCCTCGGCATCCTCATCACCGTGAGCATCGGCTACGCGAGCCTCGTCCTCGGCTTCTCCATCGAAGGCTCCGAGCTCGCCGCCATTCTGGGCTGGGGCGTGCTGCGCGGCATCATGCGCCGCACCTCCATCGTCGAGAACAACATCAACCAAACCGTCGCCTCCGCCGTCAACGGCGCCTCGGCCGGCATGATGTTCTCCGTCCCCGCCCTCTTCATCCTCAACGACAAGACCCCGGGCCTCACCGACTTCAACCCCTACCTCATGGTCTTCGCCTGCATGACGGGCGGGGTGCTCGGCATCGCCTTCATCATCCCGCTGCGCAAGCAGATGATCGACTTCAACCGCCTCGCCTACCCCGGCGGCATCGCGGTCGCCGCCATCCTCAAGTCCCCTGGCGCGGGCCTCAGGAAGGCGATGTTTCTGCTCGGTGGCGCCGCGGTCTCCGCCATCGCCCACATCCTCGTCACCCAGGTCTTCGAGGTCCCCCACGAGTCCTTTCACCTCGGCGACGCCATCGGCGCCCCGAGCTACCTCAACCTCACCTTCTACCTCTCTCTCCTCACGGTCGGCGTCGGCTTCCTCTCCGGCCGTGGCGGCCTCGTCTTCGGGCTCGGTGGCTTCATCTGCTACTGGTTTCTCGCCCCGATGCTCGCCGCCCTCGGCGCCCCCGAGACCCAAGCGCTCGTTCAGGAGGGGCCCGGGCCGCTCCGCGGCGTCCTCTTCAAGCCGGCCGGCATCGGCATCCTCATCGGCGCCGCCATCGGCGGGGTCGTCGCCGCCTTCCCCCTCATCAAGTCCGCCATCAAGTCGATGCAGGAGGCGGGTAAGGTCAAGACCGGCAACGACCAGCAGGACGAGCTTCCCATCCGCGTTCTCTACGCCGGCATCGTCCTCTCTTTCGTGGGCCTGACCGCCATCGCCTACTTCGTCACCCCCGACCTCGGCATCGGCCGCGCCGTCGCCATGGCGCTGCTTGGCACGCTCTGGATCTGGATCGCCGGCGTCATCGTCTCCGAGTGCCTGGGGCGCACCAACTGGTCGCCGCTGTCCGGCATGACCCTCATCGCCGTCACCATCCTCATCTTCATCGGCACCGGCGTTCCCAACCGCACCGCCATCATCGCCTCCGTCGTCGTCGGCGCCGCCATCTGCGTCGCCATCGCCCAGGCTGGCGACATGATGCTCGACCTCAAGAGCGGCTACCTCACCGGCGCGAGCCCCCGCAAGCAGCAGATCGGCCAGTTCCTCGCCACCTGGCTCGGCCCCATCGTGGTCATGGTGCTCATCTTCGTGCTCCACGAAGCCTACGGTCTCGGCAGCGAGAAGCTCCCCGCCCCGCAGGGCAAAGCCCTCGCCTCCATGATCAGCGGCGTCACCGACGGCAACGTCCCCCTCTATCGCTACGGCGCGGGCGCCGGCCTCGGCCTCATCCTCGCCCTCAGTGGCATGGGCGGCATCGGCGTCATGATCGGCCTCGGCTTCTACATGCCCTTCTACATCGCGCTCACCTACACCATCGGCAACCTCGTCCGCATCGGCGCCGAGCGGGTCAAGGGCAAGCGGTGGTGCGAGGACGTCGGCATTCCCATCGCCGCTGGCCTCATCGTCGGCGAGGCCCTCGTCGGGGTCGGGCTCGCCCTCCAAGTCGTGCTCGCGGGCGCCGCGGGAGGTGCAGGATGAACAGCAAGACCCTGCGCAGCGTGGGCTTCGCGCTCATGTCTCTCGGCTTCCTCGGGGGCGCCTTCTTCATGGTCCAGTTTCCGACCTCGGTGCCCTGGACCTCCTTCGCCATCCCCACCTTCGTCTGCGCCGTCGGCTCCGCCATGATGCGCATGGCCCAGAAGTCCGCCGGCTCCGAAGAGGGCAAGGTCACCCAAGACCTCTCCACCATCGAGCGCTCGCTCGGCGAGCTCGTCGACCGCGTCAAGGCCATGAACACAGACAAGGACGCGCCCGACGTCGACGTCTTCTCCTTTTCCCCCCGCATCGACGACGAGTGCATGGAGCTCATCAACGAATTCGTCGAGGCGCGCGAAGCCATCATCTACCGTCATGGCCTCCCCACCTATGCGGCCATGATGGACGCCTTCGCCCTGGGCGAGCGCTCACTCAACCGTTGCTGGTGCGCCTCCGCGGACGGCTACATCGACGAGGTGAAACGCTGCCTCGAGCGCGCCGAGACCAACCTCGTCAAGGCCCTCGGTGTCGTCCGTAGCCAGCAAGAGCCCCCCGACCCAGCATGAAGCCGCGGGAATAGGCGGCCCCGGCAGGCGCGTCTGACCTCAGTGGCCACCGACCTGTTAACTTCCACCGCCGTGGGCGAAACGGACGACAAGAAGCCCCGACCGAAGCGCTGGCGTCGCTACCTCCTGCGCGCGTTCCTCGCCTCCATCCTCGTCGTGGCCGGCCTCTGGATCGCCGCCCACCGCTTCCCCGTGGTCGGCTCGACGCTCGCCGACGGCCTCCGCGCCGTCATCGGCACCGAGCGCGTCTCTCGCCTCCAGGATTTCGTGTACGGGCTGCGCGACCGATACAACCGCGCCACACGCAGCGACGAGGCCCCCAAGGCCTACTGGGACGTGCCCCCACCGGTGATCCCGACCGTCACTGCCACGGCCACCAGCACCGGCCCGCCCCCCATCGTCTTTTCCCCCAAGGACGTAGGCCCGGTCCACAAGGGCCTCAAAGCCGAGGGCGACGGCGTCTGGGTGCCGGTGCCCGACCCGGTGGGCGCCGCCCCCGTCATGTACAAGACCCTCCTCCACCCCGACGCCAAGCGGCCCTGGGCGGAGATGTTCGTCGTCGCCCTCGATTTGCGCCAAATCGACCTCAGCTGGAAGCTCGGCACTGGAGAGCCACGCGCCACCACCGCCGAGGGTCGCAAAGTGCAGCGCCGGGGCCTCATCCCCACCGGCGAACAGCCTCAGCTCATCGCCGGCTTCAACGGCGGCTTCAAGCTCCAGCACGGTCGCTGGGGCGCCGGCCTCGGCGCCGCCACCGTCGTCCGCCCCCGCGTTCACGGCTGTACCGTCGCCAAGACCAAAGACGGCAAGCTCCTCATCGACCGCTGGCCCGATATCGAACCTCTCCAACCCGAGCTCGTATGGTGGCGGCAGACGCCGCCGTGCATGTTCCACGACGGCAAGCGTCACGGCGCACTCTGGGACCCCAACGCCAAGGGCTGGGGCGCCACACTCGAGGGCGGCACCGTCATCCGCCGCTCCGCCATCGGCCTCTCCCCGGACCGCCAGACGCTCTTCGTCGGGGTGACCAACGACACCGCCGCCTACGTCCTCGCCGACGGCATGAACCACGCGGGCGCCAACCAGGTCGCTCAGCTCGACGTCAACTGGTCCTATCCCCGCTTCGTCGTCTTTCCCATCGAAGGCGGCCTTCGCAAGACCAAGAGCCTCTTCGAGGGCTTCGAGGTGAAGGAAGACGCCTACCTCCGCTCCCCCATGCACCGCGACTTCTTCTACGTCACCCGCCGTCCGCCCGGCTGAGCCTTCCCCCTCGCCCGGCTCCACAGTAGGAGCCCTTCCCATGCTCCTCGACCAGATCAAGGCTCAGATGAAGGCCGCCATGAAGGCGGGCAAGACCGTGGAGAAGGAGATCCTCCGCACCGCCATCGGGGAGATCTCCACCGAGGCCGCACGCACCGACGACGGGACCCTCCCGGATCCCAAGGTCGAGAAGATCCTCCGCAAGCTGGTGAAGTCCAACCGCGACACCATCAAGAACACCAGCGACGACCCCCAGAAGGCGACCCTCGAGGAGGAGATCGCCGTCCTCGAGGCCCTCCTCCCCAAGTCGCTCACGGTCGACGAGATCGCCGTCGCCCTCGCCCCGGTCTCCGACGCCATCAAGGCCGCCGGCAACGACGGGCAGGCCACCGGCGTGGCCATGAAGCATCTGAAGGGCGAGGGCGCAGTCGTCGAAGGCAAAGACGTCTCGGCGGCCGTGAAGAAGATACGCGCCTGACGCCAGCCCGTGACGGAGCTATGACTGCGTCTTCATGGTGCGCGCATCGGCTCTCGCTCATCTCACGCTTGCGCTCCTAGCTCCACCAACGAGCTGTGGTGGACGCTCCAAGCTCGAGATCGGCGAGCCGCAACACCCGATCGGCAGCGGGAGTGGATCGCTCGCGGTCGCTTGGTGGGGGGACGACGTCTACGTCTTCTTCGGCCAGGGGGCAGCACCACCGTGACCCGCTACGACCCCGAGACCACCCAGACCCAAGACGTCGGCACCATCATCGGTGGCGTCGTCGGGGCCGGCGTCTCGACTTACGCCCCCGATCAGCTTCCGTGACGACGAACGACAAGGCCTCCAAGTTCCGCCGCGGCCTCCACATGGGCTGCCTCATCTTGGCCGGCGAGAGCATCTACCTCTTCGCCTACGATCTTCGTCGCGACTACACCAAGCCTCTGCTCGAGGCGTTGCAGATCGACAACACCTCCCTGGGCCAGCTGAGCTCGATGTTCGGCATTCTGGCCCTCCTCTGCTACTTCCCGGGGGGCTGGGTCGCCGACCGCTTCTCGGCGCGCAAGCTGCTCGTCTTCTCCCTCGCCAGCACGGGCGCCCTCGGGCTGCTGCTGCAGTCTTTTCCGTCTTTCCACAGCCTCCTCGCGCTCTACGCGACCATGGGCGTCACGTCGATCCTCACCTTCTGGGGAGCGCTCATCAAGGCGACGCGCCAGTGGGGAGGCAAGGAGGACCAAGGCAAAGCCTTCGGGATTCTCGATGGGGGCCGCGGCCTGGTGAGCGCACTCGTCGCCTCGACAGCCCTCTTCACCTTCGCCCAGTTCGAGCAGTCCATCGCAGGGCTGCGCGCCGTGCTCAGCCTCTACATCGGGGCCTGCTGGCTGGCCGCGATGATGGTCTGGTTCGGCGTCCCCGAAGATGACCAAGACGATGCGGGCGCGGCGCCCAAGGACCACCGCGCGGGCAAGACGCTACGCGAGGTGATCCGCATGCCCGCCGTTTGGCTTCAGGCGCTGATCATCCTCACGGCCTACTGCGCCTACTGGGGCACGTTCGACATCTCCGGGTACGCCGTGGATGCCTACGGCAAGACCGAAGCCGAAGCAGCCGCGGTGAGCACGTTCACCGTTTGGCTTCGCCCGGGAGCCGCCATCATCGGCGGGTTCCTCGCCGACAAGCTCAGCGCGAGTCGCATCGTAGCGGGCGCCTTCGCACTCCTGGTGGCGGCCTTCGTCTCCTTCGCCCTCGTCCCCCCCGGACAGAGCACGGGCTTCATGCTGTGGCTCAACGCGGCCGCCGCTGGTCTCGGCGCCTATGCCTTGCGGGGCGTCTACTTCGCCATTCTCGAAGAATCCAACGTTCCGATGCGCCTCACGGGAACCGCGGTCGGGGTCGTCTCGCTCATCGGGTTCTCCGCCGACGTCTACCTCCCGCCCCTGTCGGGCTACCTCATCGATACGCTCCACGTGACCGGGCACCGGATCATGTTCGGCGGTCTCGCCGCCGTGAGTGCCATCGGCATGGCGGCCGCGCTCGTGGTGAATCGCTACGCGGAGCCGACGACGGAGCCGGGCCCCATGCCCGAAGCAAGCTGAGCCCGCTCAGGGCAGCCGGATGCGCTCGCGGTCATCGTCTTTGGGACGAGGCCGATAGACCAGCACGGTGTGGCCGAGCTTCTGCACGACCTCGACCGAGAGCGCGGCGTCGAGCTCGGCCGCGAGGACGTGTCGGTCCTGCGGGCAGTCCTGCCCCCGCCTGACCTTCACGAGCTCGTGGGTTCGCACCGCCTCGTCGACGGCGCGGATCACCCCGTCGGTGAGGCCCTGCTTGCCGAGCAGCACCACGGGCTCCAGATGATGGCCCAGCGACTTGAGGTGGCGTCGCTGCTTGCCGCTCGCGGTGTAGCGGGTCGCTTCGGGCTTGCTGGTCTCTTCCGTCACGCCGCCTCGGTTAGCACGCTCCGAACGCCGGACGAAGCCTCAGGGCGGCCCTTCCGGGGCTGGAGGTCCCCCGGGAGGGCCGCCCCGTTCGCGGGGACCATCGGGGGGCCGGCCATCTCGGGGCCCTCGCCGACGTCCACGGTGCCCACGGCGACCCTTGCGGCGCCGCTCGAGCAGTTTTTCGTAGTCCGCCCGTTGCTCCTCGGTGAGCACGGCCTCGATCTTGGCCTCGGTGTCGGTACGCAACTTCTTCAGCTCGGGTCCGCACTGCTCGAAGAGCGCCCGGTGCTTCGTCTCCGCCTCATCGAGGATGGTCTCGATCTGCCCCGTCTGGTCGTCGGTGAGCTCCAAGAAGCGGCGCATGGCCCGCAGCCGCATCTTGGCGCGGGCCGGTCCCGGCCCCTGCCGGAGCTGGGCCCGGAACTGCTGCTGATGGTAGGCACGCATGGCGGCCGCGCCGGTAACGCCTCCCAGCAGGAAGAGCCCGAACATCACCGCCACGGCGATGATCTTGGTCTTGGTGCTCAGCCCCGCCATCGTGTCCTCCTCACGGGGAGAGCTCCACCGCGTCGAACGTCGAGATGACCTCCGCGTTGACGTCTTGCTCCATGTCGACGGCCACGAAGCTCGCCGCTGCCGCCGCCATGGCCGCGGCCGCCACCGCCCAGCGGCCCCAGCGCCCCACGACGTCGATGAGGGTCACGTCGGGGACGTCGACCACCGCCGCCATCACCCGGTCGGCGAATCCGGCGGAGGGACGCAGGTCCGCGGTGGCGTCGCGGAGCCGTCCCAGCTCGAGGTCGATGTCGTCTTCGTGGCTCATGGCTTTCGGCTTTCGGTTTGGTCTCTCTTGTCGCGGAGGGTGGCGCGGGCCCGGACGAGCCGCTGCTCGACCGCCCCCTCCGAGCATGCCAGGACCTCGGCAACCTCGGGAGTGGTCATGCCCTCGACTGCCTTGAGGATCACCACCGCCCGCTGGTCGGGGGTCAAGTCCTGAAGCCATTCGTCCAGCTCCCGGAGAGCCATGCGGGCCTCGGCTGACCCCGCTCCATCCATCTGGGGCTCGGGCACCGACTCGGCACTCTTCTCCTTCGGCCGTCCGCGGCGCATGTGGTCGAGCGCTGCGTTGGTCACGATGCGGTACAGCCAGGTTTGGAGGGCCGAATCACCCGAGAAGCGGTCTGCGGCGAGCGCGCGGTAGGCCTTCACGTAGGCCTCCTGGAGGACGTCCTCCGCCTCTGCGGGGTTGCCGAGGAGGCGGCTGGCGAGGCGGTGCAGCGGCACTTGCGTGTGCTCCACGATGGTGCGAAACGCCGCGCGGTCGCCCTTGGCCACACGCGCGGCTTGCCGCTGGAGATCCGCCGACACGTCGGTTCAGCTCGTCGTCGTTTCACGCGCCGGCATCAACAGAAGAAGGGCAGACCACCCGGTTATCGTCAGCGCCGGCGGGGACCGCGGCGGCCGCCACGGCGACCCTCTTTGGGACCGCGACGCTTGCGCCCTTCAGCGACCTTGCCGCTCAGCGAGGTACGCTGGGCGTCGTCGAGGATCGGCACCAGCACGCTCAGCTCCTCGATCTTCCGCTCTGCCATGGCGCGGGCCAACTTGGGCATGAGGCTCCTCGCCGCGAGAGCGTCGACGTCGAAGCTGTCGCTCGCAAAGGCGTCGAGGACTGCACCCATGCGCCCCTCATTGGGCCGGGGAGGACGCTCGTCGAGCCCGGCGTTCGTGCGCGCCTCGGCGAGCGCCGCTTGCTGGGCCTCACTGAGGCCGAGCCGCTTGGCCATGTGTTCCCCGCGGTGATGTCGCTTTCCGCGCTTCCCCTTCCCGTCGGCCCACTTCTGTTTCATCTCCGCTCGCTTCTCGGCGTGCTTGTCGTGCTTGGCCTTCATGTCGGCCACGAGTGCGGTGCGCTGCTCGGGGGTGAGGACCGCACGAAGCTCGCTGAGCCCGCCGAGCATCTTCTTGGTGTGCTCGAGGGCCCGCGCCTCTGCGGCGTCGAGCTCGTCGTCGAAGTCGGCGACGTTGACGGCGCCAGACAGGACCGCCTCGGAGAGCGCCTTGCGCATCTCCTTTCGCCCCTCGGGGGGGCCGCTCTCGCGCGAGGTACGCATCTCGCCCCGCGCCTTGTCCTTCAGCGCATCGATCCGGTCACGCTGCTCCTCGGTCAGGTCGAGGTTC